>Ga0074046_10001805_pt1 | contig 18905 bp, 27 predicted proteins | sample BogForMeECP23OM3_FD_94441 | JGI IMG/M metagenome (GOLD analysis project Ga0074046, IMG submission 94441) | Bog forest soil microbial communities from Calvert Island, British Columbia, Canada - Bog Forest MetaG ECP23OM3 | ecosystem: Environmental > Terrestrial > Soil > Wetlands ... | reverse complement strand
TGATTCAAATCTACGTGGATCACTACAACACGGTGCGACTGCACAGCGCGATCGGCTATGTGACGCCGCAGGACAGGCTCGCCGGACGACAGGCCGAGATCCACGCGGCTCGCGATCGCAAGTTAGAAGAGGCTCGTAGCCAGCGGCAACTTCGCCGGCAGCAGACGACGTCTCCGAAGTTTGCGCGGTTCTGCAATCCAGCTAAAATGACTTCGCCAAGTGAAACGGAAGCGGGCTCTGCGGGGACGCAACCATGCTGAGGGATAACTTGGCGGGGCTCATCGAGCCGATGCGGGCAGCGCGCGAGCTTGACCCTCTCGCGCTGTTCACAGAACAGAAGAAGTCATCGGACGATAGACCCCAAGATGCCTTGCAAATCCCCGCCCCGAAGGGGCGGAATCTTACACTAACGGAGAACGCCGCTTCTCCATTTCACGCTGAGCCAAGACAACATCACCTCGAGGAATGACTTCCACTGTGCCTCGAATCATTCTGACAACCAGCCTGGAAGAGCAAAAAGTCTCCAGCCTATGCATCTGTTGGCGTATTGTTGTAGAGGCCTCACCGTCTGCCGATGGCTCTGGGTCCGAACTTCTCTCGAAAAGGAAGAGGGTGCCTTTCCCGAGGTAGAGAAATCGTGTGATGCAGTTAGGGTTGGCGCATTTGGAAAGCACTGGTACCTCCTGCAGAAAGCCCCTTAAGAAGGGAGAATGAAAGCGTGTCCGCGACGGTGATAGGACTTGCATACGATCGTTCACGCCTGGCAGACCCAGCCTTGGCTCTGATCAGGGAGAAATGAATCACCTAATCGGTAAGCACGGTAATTACCAACTCGGTGGCGTTCGCGATATTCAGTAATCACAAGATCAACCCAGTAGTTGCGCCTCGGAAACAGTTCCATCAATTCGAAAAGACGAGCGGAACGCTGGCGTCATCCCGCCAAAGCGACGACATCGGTCAGAGAAATTGATTTGTCGATTTTCCACTCAAATCGAAACTCTGATTTCCCAACGATTCCGTTTCGTCAAAGCTTCTTCGTCACTATGACGAGGTGTCATCAATCTGTGGCGGCACCGAGCTGACATAGAGGCATTGTGAAATCGATCCGTTCGAGGTAAGCCCTGTGCCTGGAATGCCTTGCACCGCGAACGAGTTGTTTTTCCCCCTTGGTCTTCGGGATGCAACCGCAATGGCTGGGAACCCGGGCATGCGAGGTCATCATGCTGAAAGTCACCGTTGAAGAGAGGGGCAATCGAATCGTCTTTCGGGTGGAAGGTAAGCTACGGGGACCCTGGGTCATCGAACTGGAGAGATGCTGGAGATCAACCAGCAGCCGCATGAAAGGGAAATCCTTCAGTGTGGATCTGGACGGGGTGGGCTTCGTGGACGATCAGGGAAAGGCCCTCTTGACCGAGATGGACAGCGCAGGGGTTGAATTGGTCGCGAACGAATGGATTGCGCGTTCGGCCATTGAGCAGATCGCGGCCCACGCTGTGAATTCAACGGTGAACACCGCCGAGCATGGCTAAGGTACCGATCATGGTGATCAGATGTGCAAATCCTAAATGCTCACTGCCTTTCAAGTACCTGTATGTGGGAAGGGTCTTTCGATTGAGGCTATATGGCACAGGAAGACACGGAGCGCCTCAAGACCGCGAGACGCGAGTGGAGTATTTCTGGCTGTGTGCTTCCTGTTCTTCAGTATTCACACTGATCTTTGACGAAAGACGAGGAGTCAGCCTCGCTCCATTTGGCGGTACGCGTGATCGCAAAAGGAATGTCACCTTGATTTTTGACATCAGTACGCTACGTCCGCAAGATCATGCTCTTGATCCAAAGGGCGCTGGCAACGAGGATATCTCGCGCGTGCGGAGTCGAAAATACCGCGGGCGTAGCTGATTTTCCACGCACTGTTCAGCCTTATGCGGAGATATGCCATGGCTAAAGTGAAGGAACTCACTGTGCAACTGGAGAATAGGCCCGGCACCCTGGCTCGTCTGGTAAAGGTTCTCGCCGATGCAAGAGTGAATCTCCAGTCTTTTCTGGGCACCGCAGCAGGGGCCCAAGGCTCGGTACACGTGGTCGTCGACAACGTAATTCGAGCCAAGAAGGCTCTGGGCGAAGCGGGATTCCCGTATACCGAAGGCCAGCTGGAGGAGTTCGAATTGGCGAATACACCTGGCGCACTCGCGGGACTGGCCGAGAAGTTGGCCCAGAAAGGTATCAACATCGATTGCGGCTTTGCTACGGCGCCCAAGAGAGCGAAAAAGGCGGTCGCAGTGCTCGTGACCTCCAAAGCGGGCGGGGTACCAGTGCGAGAAGAGTCGGATGAAGACGAAGATAACCTAGTGGTGAAGGACGGTTACGCGGAAGGCCCAGTCGGATAAGAACCATATTGAGTTGCGATATTGAGCATCGGAGAGGCAAACCATGAACGAGCCAGAATTGTCACCCAAAAAGCGCGACCGCGACGATGAAAAGAAGCGGCAGGAGCAGACTCGGCGTAAGTTCCATTTCGGCATCAGCTACTTGATCACGAGCCTAATCATCCTGTGGCTGTTCCAGCTATACGTCGTAGACCGGCAAACCCGTAGCGCCGAAATTCCTTATAGCGAGTTTAAGAAGAATCTGGCAAGCGCTCAAATCGTAAAGATAACCATCGGCGATAGGGGCATCGTTGGTGAGATGAAGAATCCCAAAGCGGGCGGATCTCCTCCGACGGTTCCATTCAATACCGTGCCTGCGCCTGCCGGCGATCCCAAGCTGATTGAGGAGTTACAAAACGCAAATGTAACCTACAACTTCCAGCGCCCACCCAGCCCCCTCGGGGGCATGTTGCTGAACCTTCTGCCGCTCTTGCTACTCGGCGGTTTCTGGTACCTCGCCTACCGGCGAGCGGGCGCGGCCGCCGGCGGAGGACTGGGCGGCATATTCGGGGTCGGCAAGAGCAAAGCGATCGTGGTCAAGCCCGAGGATGTTACGGTCACTTACAAAGATGTGGGCGGGGCGGACGAAGCCATTGGCGAACTCCAGGAGATCATCCAGTTTCTGAAGGTGCCAGAGCAATTTGCCCAGCTTGGCGGACATATTCCGAAGGGGGTGTTGCTCGTCGGCCCCCCGGGCACAGGCAAGACATTGCTGGCCAAAGCGACGGCTGGCGAGGCCCAAGTCCCATTCTTCGAGACCAGTGGCTCCGAGTTTGTGGAGATGTTCGTTGGTGTGGGTGCCGCACGGGTGCGAGATCTGTTCGAGCAGGCGCGTAAGGCCGCTCCCGCCATCGTTTTCATTGACGAGATTGATGCCATTGGTCAGAGCCGCGGAGGCGTAATGCGGCTGGGCAACAATGACGAGCGTGAGCAGACCCTCAACCAGTTGCTGGCCGAGATTGACGGGTTCAAAACTGATGCCAGCGCCCCAGTGATCATCATGGCTGCCACGAATCGCCCGGAAGTACTCGATCCTGCACTTCTTCGCGCGGGGCGTTTTGACCGCCAGATCGCCATCGGCAATCCAGATCTCGTCGGCCGCGTACAGATCCTGAAGATTCACAGCAAGAATGTAAAGCTGGCGGCAGACTTTGACCTGGAGCGGGCCGCCCGGATGACAGCTGGTTTCAGCGGAGCTGATCTGGAGAATGCCATGAATGAGGCGGCATTACTGGCTGCCCGCCGCAAGGCCGCGGCAGTCACGTTGAATGACTTCGAGGCCGCTATCGAACGGGTGATTGCGGGTTCCGAGAAAAAGAGTCGGGTGATGAACGAGCAGGAACGAACTACGGTCGCGTACCACGAGTCTGGCCACGCGCTGGTGGCCGAACTGGTGCCGCATGGCGAACCGGTCAGCAAGATCAGCATCGTGCCACACAGCCGTGGCGCCCTGGGCTATACCATGCAAATGCCAACGGAAGACCGCTATCTTCTCACGTTCGACGAACTCGAGGACCGGATCGCCGTCATGCTGGGTGGACGTGCAGCCGAAATTGTGGAGTTCAGCATTATCAGCACTGGGGCCAGTGACGACATTGCTCGAGCGACTGAACTGGCCCGCCGTATGGTCACCGAGTTTGGCATGAGCGAAAAGCTGGGCTCAGTGCGCTATGCAGGTCAGCAGCTCCAATACCTGGGGGGATCGGTCGAGGACAACACCCAAATCAGTCCGGAGACTCGTCAAGCGATCGACGAAGAGGTCCGGCGTCTCGTGACCGAACAATACAAACGCGCCCAGGAATTATTGAAAACGCATCTCCCGGCCCTGAAGATATTGGCTCAACAACTGCTGAAACAAGAGACAGTGAGCGGCAGTGCCGTGAAAGAGGCACTGGACAATAGTTCGACCCCAGGACCTCCTGCTATTGCCCGCGACGGTGAAGAGTCATACCAAGAAGTGCGGCGTTGAGCTTGCGCTGCCGGTCTGGGCGTCGACTTCTCCAAGAACAGGAATATTGAGATGCATAGACTTGTCCTGCTTCGTCATGGAGAGAGCGTTTGGAACAAAGAAAACCTGTTTACCGGTTGGACCGACGTTGACCTTTCAGAGAAAGGCAGAGAAGAAGCGAAGGAGGCGGGCCGCATCCTTAAGGAGCAAGGATGTCACTTCGACCTTGCCTTCACGTCGCTGTTGAAGCGGGCGATACGAACCCTGTGGATCGTGTTAGACGAGATGGACCTCATGTGGATTCCCGTGCAACGCGACTGGCGACTGAATGAACGACATTATGGGGCGTTGCAGGGCCTCAACAAAGCTCAAACGGCGGCGAAGTACGGGGAACAGCAAGTGAAACTTTGGCGCCGGAGTTACGATATTCGCCCGCCTGCACTGGACGAAACAGATGAGCGTTATCCTGGGAAGGATCCACGCTACAAGGACCTCACAAAAGAACAACTTCCTCTGACGGAATGTCTGAAGGACACCGTGGCGCGCTTTATGCCCTGCTGGCAGGAAGTGATCGTCCCTACTATCCGGTCCGGGAAGCAGGTACTCATTGCGGCCCATGGCAACAGCCTGCGCGCCCTCGTGAAGTATTTGGAGGATGTCCCCGACCGGCAGATTGTTGATCTGAACATTCCCACTGGTGTACCGTTCGTCGAGGAACTTGATGACGACCTCAAGTCGATTCGCCATTGTTATCTGGGAGATCCAGCACGAATCCAGCAGGCGATAGACGCTGTGGCAGGCACAGGCAAAACTACTAATAATAAAGACAGGTTAGAATTGCATCCACGTTAAATTGTCATTGCGCTCCCAGGAGAAGGCAAGGGATATGCAGCCAAACTGGATCTTTCGGGGTCGATCACGCAGACACAGTAGCCTTGGAGGATCATCTGTTCCGCACGCCAGCCCGGTGAGCCAGGACTTGCCGGATTGTGGTTCTCCCACGACTAGAATATTCCGCGCATGGATCGCGATTGAGAGTGGACGTCCATCCTCCGCCGTTCCCATGGTGATTCGATGCCGGCCGATCCGGTCGAAAGGCAAATTCGTTTCTTTCGCGGCTCGCTGGATATAAGCGGCCACTGCGCCCGGGCCATCACCACGCACTATCTCATTTGCTTCCGCTTGCAGTGCTGCACTGCCCCAGCCGACTGCCACGGCAATCTCGCATTCTGCGAGAAGGTCATGATCGTTCTCAGCGTCCCCGATCGCGATCGCGTTATGGGCCGAAAGACGAAATGTGTTTAGTACCTCTCGCAGGCCAGTGCCCTTGCTGATGGCCTGGGGAAGGACCATCAGGCGGCTGCAGTTGAACAACATCACAAGAGGTAATTCGAGCTTCCTGATTGTCGCCAGTATCCGGGGAGCCGCACCAGCATCCGCTTCCACAATGCACTGGCCCAACTTGAATTCGATGCCGTTGCGCCGCAGTTCGTCGAAGAAGACTTGAGGTGGGAGATGACCAGTCAGCCGGGATTGACCATTTGGAAATGCGAAGGACCGCGCCATTCTCGGCCACCACTGCATCGACAAAATCGAGATCTCCAACTGCTTTTCTTAGCTCGGAAAGGATGCGGCCGGTGACGATAATTACCACAATCCCGCGTCCGCGCGCCTCCTTGATCGCAGCTTTGACGTCAGGGTCCAACACGCCATCTCGTGCGATAGTTCCGTCGTAGTCAAGCGCCAACACGCCAAACTTCATGATTGCCCTTTGGGTGTTTGCCCTATGCGGGAGGATATCACGCACTGAAGAGGGGAACGATTGACTGAGATCACTGCAATGTCGTTCGTATCCTCAACCGTGCACTTACATTTCGGAGTATGCGCACTTGCGTTGGCCCTGAGCCGTCGTCATTTTGTCTCCTGGGTACTTAACTGTTCGCGGGAGCGCGCTACCTTCGCCTCAAGCACACCGACTGAAGCCTTATCCTTAATCTCGGTGGCTTCTCGCTTTTCCTTTTCCTTCTGCAGGTGTTGCTGAATCTTGGTATCAAGTTGATTGATCTTTTCGAGCAGCTTGGTTTTGTGGCCTGCTCTTGCCCGGGCGTGCTTGGCTTTCATCTCGGCAAGATCGGCTTTCATGGCAGAGATGTCGGCAGATTCCGCCACATCCTTCACGTCGGGAAGAGGACAGCGATAAACGACTCCCCCCAGTTCCGTCATGCGCAGGTCGATCCAGGGTGTCCATTCCTCATCAATCTCTGCCACCAGGGCAAATTTACCGGGAGCTAGTACCGTGACCGCGTGATTGTGTAGTCAAATGTGGTTCGGGCCTTCTTGCGAGTAAATTGCCATTGGATCGGAACACGATGACGATTCATACGACGGCTCCAAGCCTGAGTTTGTCTCCGCAGAGAAGCCCGATCTCCGATCCGGCGCTGGCCCAGGCATTGCCGCGAAAACAGACTGATCGCGATCTCAGCCTGATTCAGCCAACTGCCGTGCTTGGGGGTGTAGTGCACCCTAAACCGATCCCACAGCCAGCCTCCGGCCTTCTCGCCAAAGCGTTCCACCACCGCCTTGCGGGTGTGCGAACTCAGATTGTCCAGCACCAAATGGATGGTATCCGCCTCCGGGTAACGGATCGCGACCTCCAGCAGGTAGTCGGCGAACTCCGGCGAGGAGCGGTGGGCCGTCACCTTGAGGAAGTAGCGTCCGGCTTTGGGCTGCACCCCACAAAACACATTGGCAGTACCGCAACGTTCGTATTCGCCGTCGCGTCGCGCGATTCGTCCCGGACGCATGGCCTGGGGAGGACGAACCTCTTGGTGGAGCACCACCGGTTTCTCGTCCACACAAACCACCGGTTCCCGCTCACTCAGCGGCTTTTCGTACACCGCCAAGATGTCCTCCATGCGCCGGATATATTCCTCATCCAGTTCCGCCACGCACCACATTTTTTTCCCGCCACGGCTTCAGGTCGTGGCTTTCCAGCAAGACCCGGATGGTTTCACGGCCCACTCGCGGAACCAGTTTGCGTTTCACCACTTCTTCGGTCAGCAGGCGCACCGTCCAACGCGCTCGGCCTTCCGGCGGTGGACCACAGGCGAGCGCCACGATGCGCTGCCGATGCTGGGCATCCAGCAAGACCGCTTTCCCCGGACGGGCCCGCTCGTAGAGAGCCCGCTCCAATCCGCCTTGCCGATAGCGTTGGCTGGTCAGCCACACCGTCTTCGGAGTTAAGGCCACATTCTTCGCTACTTGGCGGATGGTTTGACCCTCGGCCAGTTGTCGCAGGGCCAAAGCTCGCAGCACCGTCCGCACGGGCTGCAAACCGCTCTGCAGCAAGCGTCCTAACTCCTGCCGTTCCTGCTTGGACAGCCGAACCCCAGATCGCTCCCTCATGCCCCAGCTATAAGCCCGGACACGTCTTCCAACAAGTAACAACCTGTATTACTATCTATGCGGTCGCGGTACTAGCTGCTTCGAAACGTCGTTCGCAAAGTCAGCGACGATGCGTGCGTCATCCTGTTTTGCGCCGGGAGCCAGCGCGTCGGCTGCGGTGCTGATCGCGACCTTGGTAGTCTTGTCGAAATGATCGATCAGGCTTCTCAAGGACGTTTCAGGCGGCAGTCTAAACCCAGCGTGGTGGTCTTCCTCATCGACGATGGTGCCGTCGGCTTTTCTGGTGATTATTGCGTAGGCATGGAGTGCGATGCTCTCTTCGTGATCGAGACTCTTCAGCGCGTCGCGCCCTTCGAAGGCTTCGCTAGCCTCGTTAAAGATCACTACCAACATGCGATTCATATTGTTCCCTCCGTATGGGTCGTGCACGTTGCCACTGCGGCCTGGGATGGAGCTACTCGAAAGGACACGTGCATCTGGCTTTCCGAATCAGTGAAAAGAGTCTTGCATGCGAGCAAGTACCTCGAAATAGACGGTTTAGATTCGAGTTAGAGGGCTGTAAGCATTGGATGACCGCGTTTCCTTCGGCGCTATTCCGTCACTCTGGCGAAACGACGACTGCGGTCAAGCCCATGCAGTCCGCATGGATCCTTGTCTAACCTGCTGACTAGCAATGAGAATCGATACGACAGAGGTCGATGGACATTCGGAAGCGGAAATGCACCTGTTCGTTTAGGACCTCTCGAGGCAACTATTCAGGGCGAGGGCCGCGGAGAGGGTCGTCGGCAAGGCACACACCAGGCGGCAAGAGGAGGAATATGGCACAGCTCACCACGCCCATTAAAGTCTCCTTGAAGAATATTCTGGTCGCTACCGATTTCTCTGCATCTGCGCTGTCTGCGCTCACCTGCATCATACCGATCGCAAAAGAGTCCAATTCCGTGATTCACATTCTGCACGTAATTCATCCTCGAGAAATTCCGATTGCGTCACCGGAGGCAGAGGAGGACATATCCGAGCAGGTCCAGATGGATGCCCAACGACGGCTGGGAAGCTTGGAAAATGCAGTTGGAACGATCCCTCACCGGATATGGCTACGGGAAGGCGAGGTCTGGGAGGGTGTCGAAGCAGTTATCCGGTCCGAGCACATTGATCTAGTCGGTGTGGGCGCCAGCGGAAAATCGGACCTCAAGAAGTTCTTTGTGGGATCGGTGGCGGAGGAAATTATTCGGAAAGCGACGTGTCCGGTCTTGACAGTCGGGCCGCACGCAACTGTCACCAGCGGTGGAGCGCCACTCGCGCAGCTCCTCTATGTCACTAACTTCTGGGAGGAGTCGCATGACGGTCTGGAATATGCCATCCGGCTAGCGATTCAGTACAAGTCTCGCCTGTTGCTTCTGCACGTCGTGGAACAGGAGGAGCCCAAGCAATCAGATCACGAATCGCTCAGGTCGTACCGCCGGATTCTGCGAAATCTCTTGCCGGAATGCGCCGCCGACCTTTCCGTGGAGCCCGTATTGAGAATTGAAGTTGCGAAGAACTCCACGGCACGTATTCTTCAGGTGGCTGACGAAATCAGGGCGGACGTGGTCATCATGGACGTGCTTCCCGAAGAAACGTGGGCGACCCACCTGCGCAACAAACTCTACGAGATCATTTCCTGGGCAAACTGTCCCGTGCTCACGGTGCAAACTAAGAGGTCCCCCGGAAATCTAGACGACTGAACTGCAATGCAAAACCGTAAGGATCCACCATATGCACGATCCGTCGCTATTGAGTGCTCACCTGGACGGGGAATCTGGGCCTTGGCTTGAGAGCTCGTGCTGGCCGCGGAAAGGCAGTCTGAGTTTCCGGGCAATCCCAGGCCAAAACTCGCGCACTACGTCGAAACCGGAGTCGTCGAGCACCGAGAAGCCGAGCCGCTGGGCTGCCGGAGAAAAGCCATGTTTGTAGTCTGGGTGGTAGACATTGGCCAGCGCGACAACGCTTGACGTTCCGAGCCATTCGGAGAAATTGAACATATTCGTGCCGTCCTCTCGGTGTGCGATGAACACATGGCCTGCTGCGTGGAGCAGACGCCTTCCCTTTCCCCCTTGAGCCAAGCGATAATAGCGTGGATCTTCCGAGAACACCGTAGGGTAGGCAAAGTCTTTGAAAAACTCGGATGATGCCTGACCAGCGAAGCCGGCGCCGACGCGCTTGCCATAACCGGCCGCCCCCCGCCCAAAGACAGGACTGCTGTTTTCTGCTTGGCCAATCCCCGCGTTGTAGGCGGCATCGATGAACGTCACAGGGTCGAAGGTGTCGTGCGCAAATAAAAGGAACTTGTCTTTGACTTCGAGCGTGCACAAGAGGGCTCCAGGCTTGTAGTGGGTTATATGCACAGACTTACGTTCCAGTTTTCGAGCAAACAGGCCGCCGACCCTCCGGAACTTTCCCTGATAATCCTCCCAGTGCACCAGGGGCGCCGGTTCGATGCACGGCGCTGCCCTGTTTTTCTCGATCTCCTCCGGTAAAGTCTGGGTTGTGGCAGAAGGCGCTTGTTGAGGAGACGAGGATTCCTGGGCCTGGACTATGCAGCCCATCATCAGCACGGCCGATAAAACGATTTTCTCCAGACTGCGAGCATGAGCTCGATGTCGCACATTCCGTAGTGAAACATTGCGATAGCAGAAGACAACGGAGTGATCCGAGCGTGTCTCGTTAAGCTGCCGCTTTTGCGAAAACATCGCAAATCCAGTGTTGCGCGATTCACATCAGACGTTCCAAGTCTTGCAAAGGAGAACTACTGCTTGGCGGTTGCTTCTTAGCTGAATCCCCGCTCATTTCCCGCTTTTGGAGCGCCGACGCGACCCTACACCTGGTTCTCTCTCCGGCCTATTCAAGTCTGCTTTTGCTTTCTGCACCAGCTTCTTCGATTCGCGGACTACCTCCGCTTCATTTGCACTCACACGTTGCTTGATTTCTCGAGCTTCTCCGGTATTAGGCATGTCAATGACCTCACTTGCTCATTCCTCGATCCGATTTATCGGAGCCAGTCTTTGTGTCGTCCTCGGTTCGAGCCGACACTTGGACTTAAGTTTCGGTTATGAGGATTCGCCGGTTCCCGAATCAATGAAGCCTACTAACCTTTACCGCACGGTTTCCGGCCGAGGTTCGTTGATTCGGGACCGGCGCTGTTTTGGGGGGTCGAATTTCAGTGCTTTCGACTGAAAAGCGCCGATTCATCGCCGCTTTACGCTGCCCTATTCAAAACCTTTTCCACCTTCGCCTGCTGATCACGGTTCAACGTCGTGCTGAGGATGGTGCCGCCATAGCCGCGGAATTGATCGGCCAGGATGTCGGGATTGGCGGTGCGCACGAGCGCGTAAATTGCGGAGTCCCCGGGCTGGATCATCGCTCCAACCTGCTTGACGAAATCGCTGGGGATGCCGAACTCATCCTTCCACCAAGAGGCGTCGGCGGCACCTGCCCCCGCGCCCAGAGCGGCACCGGCAGCAGCTCCTGCCGCGAGAGTTCCGGCGGCCACTGCACTGGCCCCACCGGTGAACGGGATGGCGGCAATTGTGAGCCCGATTAATGATCCCAAAAGACCACCCAAAGCCGCCCCTTCGCCGGGGGTCGTCGTGTAGCTTTGGTCGACTCGCAGCTTGCCGTTGTAGTCACGGTAGGCGGCGACCGCGTCGCGAAGGTCAACCACCCAGTCGTCGTTCATCGATTGCAACCTGTTGAGTACTTCCGATGCCCGGTACATGTCTTTCTTGAAACCCACCACTATCAGTGTTGACATGATTGTTCTCCTTGTATTTTTCTTACTTGCGCCGTGTTTGTGGCGAACTTGCGACCGCAAAGACCAGCTTCCTTTTTGCTTCCGACGATGAACAAGATCCCAAAAGCGATGTCGGAGGCCTTTTCGCCTGGCTCCGCCACGGACCCAAGATGTCGGAATCTCGAACAACGTCTCCGAGGTAGCCGCATTCTTCCGAATGCAACGCGTGGTGCGGTGCAGTTGGAATGCCATATCCTCTGCCGGTCCGGAAGGCAATGACGCCACTCACTTACGGAATTGCTACACGCGCGTGATCAACCGTTCAGCTTGTCCGACCCTCGTCAGGATGGCGAAATCCGGTCGCGTAGAACGGGTTTGAAGGCGATATTGCTTTGAGGAGTTCCGCCGGTCGAGGAGTCTCGGCGATCACGACGTTTCGCGAACTTCGCGAATTCGCGACGCAGTAGCCATTCTGAAGAGATCGCGCCTGAGCGTTTTGAAGGACTTAGCAATGGCGCTGACATTGCTTTCATGGGCTCAGGAAGAACACACGAAAAGGAGCAAAACACCATGGACAGAATGCTGGTAGTAGTTTTCGACAACGAAGTCAAAGCCTACGAGGGAAAAAGGGCCCTTATCCAACTCGATGCTGAGGGTAGCATCAGCGCTTATGCCTACGCGGTGATCACCAAACATCCGGATGGCACTACAACGGTGAAGCAGGAGAACGACTACGGACCAATTGGGACACTGCTCGGAACGTCATTTGGAAGTCTGATCGGGTTGCTCGGTGGACCGGTGGGCCTGGCTATCGGAGCGGCAACAGGCGTGCTTGGCGGCGCAGCGGTTGACCTGAACAATGCCCGCATCGGGGAGGATTTCGTCCAGGACGTCAGCAAGGCCTTGGTGCCCAATAAGGTCGCGCTGGTCGCAGAAATCGAAGAGGACTGGACCACGCCCGTCGACACCCGCATGGAAGCGATCGGCGGGACCATCTTCCGCCGGGCTCTTTCCGAAGCGAAACACACCATTCACGAAGAGAACGTGGCTGCCATGAAGGCCGACATGGCCCAAATGAAGGCCGAGCAGGCCAAGGCTCACGCCGACCGCAAATTGAAGCTCCAGGAAAAGATCAACAAACTCGATTCCAAGATCCAGGATCAGTTGCAGAAGGCCAAAGAGAGACGCGAGGCTTCCGAGCGTCAGGCGCAAGCGAAGGTCCAGGTGCTCAAGGCAAAAGCAGCGGCTGCGAAGGCCAAAGCCTCGTAACGCCGAAATCCGAGGCCTAGTTCAGTACCTGTCCGAAGGGAGGTCGAAAGGCCTCCCTCTCTGAAAACAATCTTCGAAGATCTGGAGGCCCGAATGTCTGCACAGAGCTTGATTGAAGAAGTGAAGAAGCGTTCCGCATGGAGCATTTCGATGGGTGTTTTGAGTGCAGCCTTGGGAGTGTTCCTGATCATTTACCCGCTGGTGACAGCGAAAATCACCATCGTTCTGCTTGGTTGGGTATTGATTCTCGTTGGCGTCGCTCAATTTGTGTTTGCCCTTCACTCTCAGAAGGTTGGGAATTTCTTCCTAAAGGTCCTTTGGGGCGTTCTGTTCGGAATCGTCGGGTTCTTCCTGGCGTTTGCTCCCGCGGCCGGCGTCGAAGCGCTGACCGCTCTGCTCGGAACAATGCTCCTTGTCCAGGCAGGGCTCGCGACAGTAATGGCGTTCCAGGTCAAACCGATCGAAGGCTGGGGATGGTTTTTGTTCGATGCCGCCGCAAGCTTCTTGATCGGCATGCTGATCCTCGTCCAGTGGCCGTCTAGTTCCGTTTGGGCCATCGGAACGTTAGTGGGCGCCTCGGTGTTGCTGGGAGGTATCTCTAGAATAATGATTGCCGCAAAGATTCGGAGCGGCGCCAGCAGTGTGGAGCGCGCCCTTCACGCGGCATGAACTCGGGCAGAAGACTATGCCCTGGCGCTTTCACTTTCTTTGCGACAAGGAGGGTCACGGATGCGCTCGAACATCAAGCTAGGAAAAATCTCAGGAATTGAGATCGGGCTTCATTACAGCTGGTTCATCATTGCGGCCCTGATTGTGTTCTCCCTCGGCGAACACTTTCATCAAGTAAATCCGAATTGGAGCGCGGGCCAGGTGTGGGTTGCTGCAGTGGTCACTGGAGCCCTGTTCTTCGTGACCTTGCTGTTGCACGAACTCGCCCATTCGTTGGTAGCGCAGTCCCGGGGGATGAAAGTCACCCGCATCACTCTGTTCGCGCTCGGCGGTGTTTCCCAATTCCAGGACGACGCCACGGACGCGAAGACAGAATTCTGGGTAGCTATCGCCGGGCCGATTGCGAGCTTGATTATCGGCTTTGGCTGCCTCGCGATCGCGCTCGGCCTTGGCTGGCAACGTTCCACTGAACCGACGACTGCTGTGACTGGGGTTCTTGTCTGGTTGGGGTACATCAACATCACTCTTGCGCTCTTCAATATGATTCCCGGCTTCCCACTCGATGGCGGCCGCGTGCTGCGCTCGATCGTGTGGGCGATTACCAAGAATGCAGATCGCTCCACCCGCATCGCCGCGCGCGTTGGCCAGGTCGTCGCCCTTTTGTTCATCTTCGACGGTATATGGCAATTCTTCCACGGCGCCGGCTTCGGCGGACTGTGGATCGCGTTCATCGGCTGGTTTCTGATGGACGCGGCTAAGGCCAGCTACAACGAGGTGGAAAGTACAGAGAAGCTTCGTGGTATACGCGTCTCTGAGGTCATGTCACGCGACTGCGCCATCGTGAACCCTGGAATGAGTCTGCGGGAGTTTGTGGATACCTACTTTCTGACCACCGGCCAGAGATGTTTCGCTGTAGAGGACCAGGGTCGCCTCGTGGGCATCGTTACCCCGCGCGATGTTAGCAAGATCCCGCGCGACCGCTGGGAGAGTACCACGGTGCGCGAAGCCATGCGTCCGCTGCAGCGTTTGCAGATCATTACTCCAGACACTCCGGTTCTGGATGCGTTGAAGCTCATGGCCCGCAATGATGTCAATCAGCTGCCCGTAGTAGCGGATGGCATTTTGCAGGGAATGGTCTCTCGTTCCCAGGTTGTGCAGTTGCTACAGGTTCGCTCTGTGCTGCAGCTCCCAGCGGCGTATCGTTCGACATTGCAAAGCAACGGTCGAGAAGCGAGAAGAAGCGCGTAACTCGACGTAACAAGAAGGCATTCATTCAGAAAATCGAGGTGCATCATGGCAGACATTTTGGATGTGGGTGGCCAACAGAAATGCGCGTATTCGGAGTGCGAGTGTCAGGTGCCATCCTTTCAAACCTATTGCAGCGATTACTGTTCGGACGCTGATGATGAACAGGAAGTCGAAATTCAGTGCGACTGTAAGCACAGTCCATGCGCGCTGGACTGATGGCGCAGAGCTTAGGCTGGCGATGGAGTGCCGCAGCAGGAATTGGAGTCAGCGGTGTTGATAACCGTCGCCTTGATAGGTCCTGACGACGTGCGCTCGACGGTGACGATGAGTGAGGACACCAGTCTGCGCGACGCCGCAACATCTAAGTACGATTTGTTTTGGCGTACTCTCAAAAAGAACGGATCAATGGTTCCGTTGACGGCGAGAGCCGTGGACGGCGATATCGTGACGATCGAGGACGAGAGAGTCGATGAGTCATAGGTTCGATGAGAAGCAAAGTCGAGCTGGCCTTGGTTCACGAATCCTCCGATCGGGTGCGGCGGCCTTCGTCGCTGCCGTTTGTCTTTTTGCCATTGGCCGCGTATCGGCTTCCCGCGAGTTTCGCAGTGGCGCCGAAGTTGCACAGGATGCCACTCAACAAAACGAGGAACCAGGAGCAACAGCACGGATTCGAGTGGCCGAGGGCGAATATAAAACCCTGACGGAAGATGGCATCGGACCTTCCGATCCGGCGGTCTACGGCTTCGATGAGTCATGGACCCTATGGCGGCTTCAGGACGGAAGTTTCGAGGTCAACGGCACAAGAAGGTACCGCTCGCCTTCCGATGAACCTCACAGCAATCAATTTTCTGCTCACCTCTCTGCCGATCTTGCGGTGCTGGAATTGATGGAATTCCGAAAGTTGCGATGGAGGACAGATTCCGGGCCCCTAGGTTGCAAGTTTCTTCCTGCGAAGATCTCCTGCACATCGAACGCGAGAGATGTGACCCAGAACGTGAGCTTGGACGTGCCTATCCAAGCTCCTGCTGGCCTTATGTGGCCGATCTCGGCGTTTTCCTTGAGCAGCATCACGCGTTCCGCGAGTCATGACCAGAAAATGATGACACCGGTTCAACTCGTGACACTGGAGAATGGCAGCAGAGAAGACCCAATATTTACGACGATGTTTTCCGGCCATTTGAAATATCTCGGACAAGAGCAACTATCGTTGGCCGGCCGTAAATGGCATGCCGACAAGTTTGAGCTGAAGGTGGCCGTTCACCCGCCGTTTGTTGTCTGGACCTCTCCGCGACGCCTTTGCTCCGGAGAATAAAAACAAGACTCTTGCGCACGACGGCATAGAGTTGGTCAGGTTTCAACCGTCGAATGATTTCTAACTCAATTCTTCTTCCAGCGGAGTCGGCAGAGTAAATCTGGCCTGGATTACGCAGACAGTTGAGGCACGAACGAGTGCTCAGGCGGCTGCGGACTGATGCTTCGATCAACAATGCTCCGGCGGAGCCGGTGCAACACCGGCAAAGCTTTCTTCTGTTCTGACACTTTTTCGATCCTGGGTGCTGCGCGTCTGGAGAATCAGGCGCCATCCCTGAGCCGCAACGAAGCAGGGGCATACGCCTGAATCACCTTTCCTCGTATCAACTATCAAGAATCGTACCGCCGAATATTGGTCGGTATAGCTTCAAAAGCCACTTAGCAGAACTGGCGTGCTCTCGCAATTCACCATAAGTGTTTCACGGACTTCGCGAATTTGCGGAGAGATCGTCGCTCTATGGTGCGCGACCCCGAGCGTTCTGAAGAACTTAGCAATGGTGCTTACCTTGCATTCAGAAAGAGGTCAAGCCGAGAGCACCAAATCAAAAGGGGGCGAAACCGTCATGAACAGAATGCTGGTAGTTGTCTTTGATAGCGAAGACAAAGCTTACGAAGGAAAGAATGCGCTCCTACAGCTGGACGACGAAGGCATCATCAGCGTCTACGCCCACGCCATGCTGGCGAAGCACGCGGATGGGACCGTAACGGTAAAGAAAGAGGATGACTTTGGACCGTTCGGGACTCTTGCCGGTGCCGAACTTGGAGCTCTCATCGGCATTCTCGGCGGGCCGATGGGCCTGGCGATCGGCGCGGGCGTGGGGGTGCTTGCCGGTGGCGCGGTCGACCTGAACAACCTCAGGATTGGTGACGACTTTATTGATGACGTGACCAAGAAGCTTCTACCGGACAGGTTCGCAGTCGTGGCGGACGTGGATGAAGAGTCGACGGGTCCCGTGGACAGGCACATGGAATCGATTGGGGGGCTTGTCTTCCGTCGATCCCTTTCCGATGTAAAGCACACCATCCACGAAGATCACATTAACGCCATGAAGGCGGATTTAGCACAAATGAAGGCCGAGCAGGCCAAGGCTCATGCCGACCGGAAAGCCAAGCTCCAGGAAAAGATCAGCCAGCTCGACTCCAAGATCCAAGCTCAGTTGCAGAAGGCTAAAGACAGGCGGGAGGGCGCGGAGCGCCAAGCCAAAGCCAAGGCCGAGATCCTTAAGAGCAAGGCAGCCGCGCTGAAAGCCAAGGCGGCAGAAATACACGTTTAGCACGCGATGCATTATCGATCACGGGCTTCAACCGCGGAATTGGAAGGAGATGGGACGCAGCAAGTTCAGCACTGCTGTCGAGAGGATTCTATGTATGCACCAGGGTGGATGACCGGCGAGATAGAAACACGTGGAAAGGCTGCGGCCATTATCGCCAACTTGACTGCGTTACTCGGTCTGTTCGTCCTCGGTTATCCGCTGGCTCCGGCGACCATCAGGACGATGCTACTCGGTTGGGCCCTGATCATTGTCAGCCTCATCCAGTCTATCGTCGGACAGTTTCAGGCGAGACCATCCCCCCTAGCTGTGGGACGACATTCGTACTCTCGACCGCCAGAGAGAGAAAGAATCGCGATGGGAACTTTGCGAGGTCGAATGTGAGCCTGGAGGCTAAGAAATTGGTCAAGGTTGATGGGGAAATTGCAATCATTTCCTGCGAGCAGTGCGGACGTGCGTACGGAATTCTGGTCGACCACTTCTCCCCGGAAATGTTGGCTGTTTGTCGTTGTGGGCAGTGCCAGTATCCGTTGTTTAGCTCAGAGGAGTTACGTGCGAACCAATTCGAGGACTGTTGATCAGCGCCATTGAAGCTGTGTCTTCAGCCAGCGACGAGCAGAGCCGATACTGCGCAACGAATCGGCAAGATTCGGACTGAAAAGGTGGACTGTGGAAAACATCACAGACGTGGCGAACACGCGCAAGTGCGCTCACGAGCAGTGCCAATGTCTGGTTCCACCCACGGAAGAGTACTGCAGTGACTACTGTTCGGACGCCGACGATGTGGGTGAAATCGTGCTCCAGTGTGACTGTGGGCACCCTGCATGCCGGCTTGAATGAATATGGGCTGATCGACATCCGCGGCAAAGGCCAATGCCGGGTCGCGAGGGAGTGGACCATGAATACATTCGAAATGCTTCGAAACGTGCTTCTTCGTACCACCGTTGCCGCGCTATGCCTCCTTGGGATCGGGATTGCAACAACCCCATTGGCGGGGCAAGCTCAGGATCAGGACGAAGAAGTGCAATTGGGTCAGGAAGTATTCAACGAGCTGAAGACCAAGGGCGAAATCATCGAATCCTCGCCTCTCTATGATCAGCTGAGACCGATTGCGGACGCCATCACCCACGCAGCACAGCCGCGATACAACCACCCATTCAAGTTCTATCTCGTCCATGAAGCTCAACCCAACGCTTTCGCGACTCCAGGCGGCAATGTCTACGTGGTCGATTCGCTCCTGTACTTCGGGACAAGCACCGATGAACTCGCCGGCACTTTGTGTCACGGGGTTTCCCACACGATCCATCACGACACGATGGAGTTGGCGAAAAAGCGACAGAGAATGGCAGCGCGGGAGATCGGAGCCGCCATTCTTCTTGGCCACCCTCTGGCCATAGCGCTCTTGGGCGATCTGCATTCGCTCAGTTATGACCGAGATGTGGAATCTCGCGCCGACATCACCGGCTCCGACATATGCTCCGCGACCGGATATAACCCGTGGGGACTGGTGTGGCTATTCGAGGATTTTAAAGATGCCAGGACAGAACAGGTACCCCAGATCCTGTCGGATCACCCAAACGACCAGAATC
>Ga0074046_10001801_pt1 | contig 18921 bp, 18 predicted proteins | sample BogForMeECP23OM3_FD_94441 | JGI IMG/M metagenome (GOLD analysis project Ga0074046, IMG submission 94441) | Bog forest soil microbial communities from Calvert Island, British Columbia, Canada - Bog Forest MetaG ECP23OM3 | ecosystem: Environmental > Terrestrial > Soil > Wetlands ... | reverse complement strand
GCAGGCTTGAGGCGAGGTATCATCGCCGGGATCGTGCTCTATGCGTTGCTGACGCCCGGCGCGGGCGCGGCCGGCAAGAAACAGAATGCCGCCGCAGCAGCCGGCAAGGCAACACCTCCTGAAGAAGCCTTGCACACCTACATCGCCAAGGTGCGTGCGCAGCAGGCGGCCGAAGTGCGGACACCGGGCTCGATCTGGAGCGCACAAGGACAGCTGGTGCGGCTGGGCACGGATGTTAAAGCCTTCCGCGTTCACGACGTGGTCATGATTGTGGTCAGCGAAAGCCTGACCGCCTCGACGGACGGGCAAGTCAAGAACTCACGCGCTTCCAGCGCAAGCTCGGGCATTACGTCGCTCTTCGGCAAGCTCAAGACCTCGAATAATTTGCAGAACTTGCTCAACGCCAACGCCGCTTCCGGGCTGACGGCCCAGGGCCAGAGTACGACCGACTCCAGCCTGAGCACCACCTTTGGCGCGGAGGTAGTGGATGTGCTGCCCAACGGGATGCTGGTGGTCCAGGCGACGCGGCAGTTGACCTTCTCGCAACAGACGCAATTGATCAAGCTGCGCGGCCTGGTGCGCCCGGAGGATGTGAGCAACCAGAATCAGGTGTTATCCACGGCCATGACCGATCTTGAACTGGAGCTGACGGGCAAGGGCATCGTCAACGACTCCACGTACCGGCAGAATCCGCTGGTGCGCTTTATCGAAAAACTCCTGGTGTTCTGAAGCCTGCGCCGGAGGCGAGGCAAGGACGTGGCAGAGAGATGGGCAGGACAGAGTAGGTGAAGGCAGAGCGGAGCAAGTGAGGCAAATCGAAGCAGGCGAGGGAAGCAAGGTGCGGGCATTCGAAGGCGCAGACCGATGCAGCGAAGATTCGCTCATGGAGCGGAAGATCACACTGCGCATCGCCCAGGCAGAGGCGACAGCAAGTGCGAATCGTGCCTTCTGGTGGTGGATTGCGCTGGCCGCGGCGTGGCTTGTCTCCATCGCTTTGGTACAGCCGCAGGAAGCCGAACGCCGCTCGCGCATCAAGGATGTCGCAACCATCGAGGGGATTCGTGACAACCAGTTGGTGGGTTACGGTCTCGTTGTGGGCCTGAAGGGCACGGGAGACAGCTCGCAGACCGTGTTTCCCGCGCAGACCCTGGTCTCCGCGCTGCAGCGCATGGGTATCACTGTGCCGACGACCGGATCGCAGAGTGCCAGCAATATGCAGGTCAAGAACATGGCGGCGGTCTTCGTCGTGGCCACGCTTCCGCCCTTCAGCCGCCCCGGCTACAAGGTAGACATCACCGTCTCGTCGGCGGGCGACGCACGCTCTCTCGATGGCGGCATTCTGCTGATGACGCCGCTCTACGGAGTCGATGGTCAGATCTACGCCCAGGCACAGGGTGCCGTGGTGCTGGGCGGATACATGGCGACGGGCGGTGGCAACTCCAAGCAAGTGAATCATCCGACGACGGCGCGCATTCCCAGTGGTGCCATGGTGGAGCGGACCGTGCCTTACGATCTTGCCGAGATGCACACCGTGAGCATTGTGCTGAATGATGCCGATTTTCACACCGCCGAGGGCATGGCGGCGGCAATCGATCGCGAATTGGGCACGTCGCGGGCTCATGCCGTTGACAGCCGGCGCGTGGAGATTACTCTCGAGCCGAAGGAAGACACTGCGACATTGCTCGACAAGGTCGAGCAGGTGGAAATCAGCGTCTACCCGCGGGCGCGTGTGGTGGTGAATGAACGCACGGGGACTGTGGTGATCGGCGGTACGGTGCGCCTGCAGCCGGTTTCGATCCTGCACGGCGGGCTGAGCGTGAACGTGATCTCCCGTGTCGAGGTCTCGCAGCCGAATGCGCTCTCTTCGGGAACGACGCAGGTCGTCGAGCAGACCACGGTCGAGGCGCAGGACAAGCCGGTCAATGAGATCAACCTCAAGGAAGGCGCAACCGTCGAGGATTTGGTCCAGCAATTGCAGCGCACCGGGGCGGGAGCGCGCGACGTGATTTCGATCCTGCAGGCGATGAAGGAAGCCGGCGCTTTGGAAGCGGACCTCGAGGTGCTCTAAAGCAGGGACCAAGGAAACAAGGGACCGAGGGAACAGAGGGACGAGGCAACAAGGACGCAAGGCGAACGGGAGCGGGAGATGCAGGCCACACTGAATGGCTATTTTGCGGTAGCGGGGCAATCCGGAAAGAGCGAAAGCGCGCCCTCGCCGCGGCTGGTGCGGGCGGCGCATGAGTTTGAAGGGCAGATGATGCAACAGCTGTTGAAGCCGATGACCGGCAGCGACGCGCTGACCGGCACGGACGCGGATGAGGACGCAGGCACGGGCTCGGGTGGAGCGCTGGGACAGTTTGCCTCGGAAGCGCTGGGGCAGTCGCTGAGCGAACGTGGCGGCCTTGGGATTGCCAATCGGATTATCCAAGAACTTTCTCATACAGGTAATCAGCACCAGAGCGTGAGAGTAACCAGGAATCTGCACTAAAAGCATGTGATGAGAACTTCTTTATGACTAGAGTGATTAGGAGATTCTGACGATAGGCCCAGCAAGGAGTCACATATATGGACGTTCGGAATAGTCTCGACGGATTAAAGTCGCTTCTGGGGGTAAACCCCACGGCCCCCTCGGCGCCCCAGGGCAAAGGCAGCACAACTGGGTCGCCGGGTAGCTTCGAAACCGACCGGGCGACTTTCAGCAGCGCGGCGAGCGAGGTTTCGCAGGCGGCGTTGGGCGAGGGTGTTCGCGCCGACAAGGTAGCTGCGGTGCAGGCTGCTCTGGCTGCCGGGACCTATAGTGTGCCGGCTTCGGCGGTGGCTTCCCGGGTGATTGATTCGATGTTGACGGCTGGCATGGCTGCGGACCAATCGTAGAAAGATCGGCAAGGTGCCAATCGAGGAGCGTGCGATGCGTCCCGCGAATCCGGAGCTCAAAGAACTCGTGGTGGAAGCATCCCGTGCGCTGGCGCGGTTGGACGCGACGCGACTTGAGGAGCTTGAGCTCTCGTGTCAGGCTCTTACACGGGCGCGAGATACCGAGGATCTCGGCGAACGCACTCTCCTGGCGCAGCAGGCGCGGGAAGCCAAGGCCGATATGGCAGTTTTCGCCAGGGTTCTGGAGGCAACGCGCGCCAATCTGAACGTCATGAAGCGATTGCGTGAGCTGCGAGCGGGGCGGTTGGAGTACACGGAACGGCAGGCACGCGGGGGCGCTAGCGCGGAGGGCGGACATGGGGACGATTAACTCTGCACTGAGCCTGACCACGGGAGCTCTCGATGCCGATCAGGCAGCTCTTAGCGTGGTGGCTAACAACGTCGCCAACGCCAACACCACCGGCTACACCGTAGAAACGCCCGACTGGCGGGAGAATCAGCCGATCAACGCCGGTGGAATCCAGGTGGGCGATGGCGTTACGGAAACCGGGGCCACATCGCAACGCGACCGCGTTCTGGAGGAACGGCTCGATCAGCAACAGCAACTGGCCTCCGCTTCGAGTTCGCGCCTTACCGCGCTCAACAGCATGCAGGCGCTGTTTACGCCGGACTCCGGCTCGTCCAGTTCAACGGCCGGCGATATCGGCAGCGATATCACAAGCTTTTTCGACTCCTTTTCCTCCCTCGAGAGCGATCCCACCGACAATGCGTTGCGGGAGCGAGTGCTTTCGTCGGCGTCGACACTGGCCGGCGACATTTCGGGTGCTGCAAACAGCCTGAATGCGCAAGGCGCTGCGCTCGATCAGGAGGCTTCGGGAATCGTCAGCCAGGTGAACTCGCTGACCGGCGCCTTAGGGCAACTGAATCTCCAAATTCAATCCACTTCGCCGGACGCCGATGCGGGAACTCTCGAAGATCAGCGGCAGCAGGATCTGAGCCAGCTCTCGCAGCTGATCGGAATCAATCAGGTGTCAACGGAGAACAACGGCCTTTCCATCACGACGACCTCTGGTCAGTTGTTGGTCTCCGAAGGGCAGAGCTTCCAATTGACCACGGGAACCGTAAATGGGGCCACGGACTTCTTCCTTGGCGGCACTGATATCACTTCGCAGCTTGCGACCGGCGGCGGCCAGTTGGGAGGTTACCTGACAGCTCGCGATGTGGACATTCCCGGCGCGGTCGGCTCTCTCGATCAACTTGCGTACGGGATCTCGACCGCAGTGAATGCGCAAAACAATTCCGGCACGGATCTCGATGGCGTGACGGGGACGGCGGCCAAACCGCTTTACATCTTCAACGAGCCCGCCACGATTGCCGGAAGCGCGGCCAATATGAGCGTCATCATCACCGATCCCAACCGGATTGCGGCAGCGGGCGCGGGAAGCGGCACCGGAGACAATTCCAATGCCGTGGCCATGGCGGGCCTGGCCGGCCAGACCATCGTGAACGGGCAAACCCCGATCAACTCCTACTCGAATTTTGTATCCACGCTCGGCGCAACAGTCTCTGAAGTACAGACGGAGAATACCGCGCAGAATGCCTCGGTGACGCAGTTACAAACGCAGAACAACGCGCTGTCGAGTGTGAACCTGAACGATGAAGCGGCGGCGATGTCGACGCTTGAAAGCGGCTACCAGGCGGCCTCGCAGGTCTTCACGCTGCTGAATACGATCATGGCCTCGGCACTGAACCTGGGCGAGGAAACGGCGGTGTCGTAAATCAGCTTCTAGCTGCTAGCTTCTGGCTACTAGCTCGATCGTGGTACAACCGGCACCGTCGGCAACAACAGGATTTAGTTTTGTGGGGCGGGCGACTAGGCTGCGTGCGGCAAGGATCAGCTAGAAGCTAGAGGCTAGAAGCTAGGAGCTTAAAAATGCGGGTCGATCCTTCGTACATTACGAACCTCGTGGGTTCGCTCGATCAGGCGCAATCCAATGAGCAGCAATTGAGCGCGGAGCTGTCGGGCGGTGTAAGCATCACGTCGTTGAGCCAGAATCCTGTAGGCGCGGGCCAGAATGTCCTGCTACTCAACCAGATCCAGCAGGACGACTCATTCACCGCGAGCTCGAGCCTGGTCACGGGACAGTTGCAGGTGGCCGATTCCGCGCTGGGTAGCGTGGTGAGCGAGTTGACGCAGGCCGTAACACTTGCCACCAGCGCTAACAATGGAACCATGAACGCGAGCGACGTGAAATCGATTGGCGACCAGATCGCGGGCATTCTCGACGAGGTGCAGTCGCTTGCGAACACCAGCTACCAGGGCCAATACATCTTTGGCGGCGGACAAACCGGCGCGGCGCCGTTCTCGACGTCGGCCGCCTCTTCGCCCGGGGTCACGACGTACAGCGGCAACGAAGACGTGAATTATCTCGAACTGCCGAACGGGCAGAAGATACAGCTCAACGTTCCCGGAGATCAGATATTCATGGGCAGCGGCACGAGCAGTGTTTTTGGCGCGCTCAACGCACTGGTTGCCGACTATTCGTCCGGCTCGGTGAACACGTCGCAGGCAGTGAACGACACTGAAGCCCTGGGAACGGCCCTGAACTACGTTTCGCAGCAACGTGTGACCGTCGACAATTCGATTACTCAGCTCAGCGCGGCGTCGAGCGCGGTGACGAATGAACAGACACAGCTGACGACGGCGCAGACAGATCTCATGCAGGCCGATATTCCCACGGTGTCGACGCAACTTTCCCTGGCAGAGACGCAGCAGGCGGCGCTGGAAGACGTCATCGCGCAGCTCGAATCCTCCTCCAACGACCTTTTCTCCAAGCTGCACTGATCAATCGCACCCTGCGGCGTATTCTCTATACTGAATGCGAGAGGGCATCTCGTGTTCTCAGCACTGCGATTTCTATGGAATGCGACACGCGGGCACCGGTTTGCGCCGTGGCGCAGCCCCTATTTGCGCTGGCGAGTGGAGACTTATTCCGGGCGGCGTGCCGAAACGATGACCGCCAAAAGCATGCTTGGTTTTCTTTGGACGACGCGCGGGGAACTCCTGCGCTTTCTCGCCTGGACGGGCGAGCTCGAGCGCGAAGCGCGTAAGCGGGTGTGAAAAGACAGGGAATAGGGAGTAGGGAACAGGACGCTGGTGAAGCAATTCCTTCCTGGAGAGTGATTCCTGCGGTGATGAGGGTTCGGAGATGTGTTCTGTTCCTCGCGGTGATAGTGCTTGCGCAGGTGGCCGTGGCTCCTGCGCAGCAACTGCCTCCCGTTGAATCTCCGCAGCCCATGCCGGTCCCTCAAGGCGAGTCGGCAAATTTGCGTGTGACAACAACCGAGGTGCTGGTGCCGACCCTTGTAGAAAAGCGCGGCGGCGGCATTCTTTACGGTCTGAAGGCGGGCGATTTCGTTCTTGAAGATAACGGCGTGCCGCAAAAGATCCGCGTGCAGGAGGAGATGGATACGGCCCCCGTGGCGCTCGTTGTCGCCGTGGAGCAGGGCGGCGCCAGTGTGCTGGAGTTCGACAAACTCGCCAAGATGGGCCCACTGCTCGACGTATTTCTCACGGATCCGCGGAGCCAGGCGGCCCTGGTGGGCTTCGATTCCGTGCCGCATCTGCTTGAGGACTACACGCACAACGGCGATCAGATCAACTCCGATCTCGAGAGGCTGCAACCGGGCGATGGTGGAGCGGCCATTCTGGACACCGTAAATTACGCCGTGACCCTGCTGGAGATGCAGCCCAAGAATTTCCGCCGCGTGCTTTTGCTCATCAGCGAGGAGCGCGACAGCGGCAGCAAGCACACCAAGCCGGCGCAACTGATTCAGAAGATCGGCGAGTCCGATGTGCTGGTGCTGAGTGTTTCGTTTTCGCCGGCGCTGGCCGAGCTAGGCCACGATGTCAAAGACTCCTCACCCGACCAGGCCACGATGAGTATGGTTTCAGCGCTGGTGATGGCGATCAAGGCGTTCAAGAAGAATGTCGCCAAGGAAGTGGCGGAGGAGAGTGGTGGCGAGCACACAACTTTTGTTGGTGACAAGCGCTTCGAAGCGCGGGTAATGTCTGCGGCGAAAGACGCGCGCAACCGCTATCTGATTACATTCAGCCCCACCGATCTGACTCCCGGCCTGCACTCCATTCGCGTGCGTACGACGCAGGATTACGGCGCGCGCATCGTGGCGCGCGCAAATTATTGGAATGATGGCGGCGGACAGTGATTTGCCGTTGGTGGCAAGTGACTCGAGGTTAGACCGTATTTCACGCAGCACGAAGGAAATGCTCGACGCTGAAGCCTTTGCAGCCGGGCGAACTGCGGAGCGTGGGTCGGGAGACCCACGCTACAGCCGGTCAGGAGACCGGCGCTACAGGTGGTACGGCGCGCGATAGGGACGGGAGAGCAGTTCGCTAGCGCCGGCATCGTCAATGATCTTTTCGTTGTTCACGTCCCAGTGAATCTTGCGGCCGACAAGCATGGAAATAAGGCCGAGGTGGCCAGGAATCGCCGAATGATGTGCGACCTGAGCCGGCGCTATCGTCGGCTTACGGGACTGAACACAATCAATAAAGTTGGCCCAGTGGTCGGTCGAGAGATAGAGCGGATTCTTGCGCTGCGGTTCGGGGACGGAATCCCACTTGTTCCATTCGGGATTCGAGGAATCGAAGCCGCCGCGATCGACCCAGACCCAGCCTTCGGTGCCGATCCACTTGGTGCCCATGTTGATGGCGGGCGAGCCGCCGGCAATGGTGAGTTTGACGTCATTGGCGTAGCCGGTGACTTCTTTCCTGTAGAGACAGTTGATGGTGTATTTCGTGGAGGTGTTCCAGATGGCGGTCTTATCGGGGAACTCGCCGAATCCTTCGACCTCTGAAGGGCCGGACAGGTCGAAGCTGAGGCCCCAATGGGCGATGTCGCCATGATGGCCGATCCAGTCGAGAAGCTGGCCCCCGCCTGTGTTGTAATTCCAGCGCCAATTCTGGTAAACGCGCACATCGATGTAGGGTTCCATCTTTGCAGGACCAATCCAACGCTCGTAATCGAGGGAAGCGGGAGGATCGGTGACGGCAAGTTTCCATGCGGGCGAGCCGGGAAGAACGGTGGCAGGGTCGATCGGCTTGTCGGAAATGGGGGCCATGCGCTCTTGAAAAGCAGGAATCGTATGCGGGAAATCGTGATGACCGCCGGGCAGACCGACCTCTACGTGCGTGACATTGCCGATGAGGCCGCTATGGACGATCTCCGCGGCTTTGCGGAAGTTCGGAAGGGAGCGCTGCCAGGAGCCTGTCTGCCAGATGAGATTGTTCTTTTCGACGGCGCGGACGATAGCTTGTTGCTCGGCTATAGTATGCGCGAGGGGCTTTTCGCCGTAGATGTCTTTCTTTTGCGCTGCCGCCTCAACCGCGATGATGGCGTGCCAGTGGTCGGGAACCGCAATCATCACCGCATCGATATCGGAACGCGCGAGCAGCTCGCGAAAATCGTGATACGACGCGCAGTCCTTATTGCCGTAGTGGCCGTTGATCGTGTCGAGGGCGGCCTGGAGGTGATTGGTTTCGATGTCGCATGCGGCGACGACCTGACAGTTGGGCAGCTTGAGAAAGGCTTTGGTGTTGCTCGGGCCCTGCATACCCCAGCCGATGGTGCCGACGGTGATGCGATTGGAAGCGGGAACGCGCGCGGCGCGAAGGTGCGGACTGGACGCGACGGCGATGGAAGCTCCAGCCGCAGCGAGAAAATGACGGCGCGTGAAGGAAGAGGCGCGGGACGAACCAAATGCTGTGTCGGTCATGATTTCTCCAGAAAAACCTTACCAGCGGCCGGGACGCTCAATCGTGGTTCAAGCCGAAGGGAAATGCGCAGACAAGTCTAGCACATGCGTTTTGGCGATGGTAAAGGCTTCACGGCCAAGCGTTTGCTCTTTGGTTCCTGGCACTGCGCGTGTTTCCGCAAGGGCGGCGTTCATGTTAATCTTTCAGTAGACACTGAAGAGTGGACCTGAGAAGACAAGAGGAGTAATTGACGCCGTGCTGGCGACTCAAAAAAAGACCGACCTGATCAAGCGCTTCCGCACCCACGAGACGGATACCGGATCGCCGGAAGTTCAAATCGCGATTCTGAGCGAGCGAATCGGCGACCTGACCGAGCACTTCAAGACCCACAAGAAGGATCACGCTTCCCGGCGTGGGTTATTGATGCTGGTCAGCAAACGCCGCCGCCTGCTGGACTACCTGAAAACGCACGATTCCGATCGCTATCGCGACGTGATCGGCAAACTCGGCATCCGCAAGTAGTCAGAAAGCTCACGTTGAACCGGAAGCACCCAGACCGGACAATGGTCCCGGTCCCTATCCGATACGGAACACCGGACCAAGTCGCGGCCGGCAGCCTGCATAGGCCGTCCGGCCTTGCGCACCCGTGTTCCTTGCGCGCACGCCGCGCAATCCCCACACAAGTTTCCCAAGCGAACAAAACGAAACGAGGACTCTATGTCTACGAAGCATGAAGTGGCCGTCGAGCTTGCCGGCGGCAAGCGGCTGGTCTTTGAGACCGGGCGCATGGCCAAGCAAGCCTCTGGCGCCGCACTGGTGACCACGGGCGAAACCGTGGTTCTGGCCACCGCTGTGGCCTCTCCCGATCCCCGGGAGGGAATCGACTTCTTTCCCCTCACGGTGGATTACCGTGAGTACACCTACGCCGGCGGGCGCATACCCGGCGGCTTCATCAAGCGCGAAGGCCGCCCCAGCGAAAAAGAGATTTTGACCTGCCGCCAGATCGATCGGCCGCTGCGTCCGCTCTTCCCTGATGGATTTCGCAATGAAACCCAGCTCATCGCGCTGGTGCTCTCCGCAGATAAGGAGAACGATCCCGACGTGATTGGGATCAACGCGGCGGCCGCGGCCGTGGCGCTTTCCGATATTCCCTTTAGCGCCACAGTGGGCGCAGTGCGCGTGGGACGCGTGAATGGCGAGTTCGTGATCAATCCCACTTACGCCGAGCGTGCCGGAACCACAGTGAACATTATGGTGGTCGGCCACAAAGACGGCATCGTGATGATCGAGTCGGGCGCCAAGGAAGAAACCGAAGAGGTGATTCTCGCGGCAATCGAGTTTGCGCACCAGGAAATCAAGAAGATCGTTGCCGCGATCGACGAGCTGGTGGCCAAGGGTGGCAAGGCGAAGCGGTCGTTCACGGCGCCGGAGTTCGACGAAGCGTATTACGCGGAGTTGAAGACGAAGATCGGAGACCGGCTGAAGGACGCCCTTGACACCAAGACGCACGGCAAGACAGAAAGCTATGCGCTGATCAAGCAGATCAAGGATGAGCTTGCGGCTGAATTGCCGGCAGACGATGCCGCGGCCAAGAAGAAGCTGGCGCATTACTACGAGCTGCTGCGCGAACGGATCTTCCGCGAGCAGGTGACGAAGGAGCGCATCCGGCCCGACCGCCGCGCCTTCGACGAGATTCGCCCCATCAGCATCGAGACGGGCGTTCTGCCTCGCACGCACGGATCGGCGCTGTTTACACGCGGCGAGACCCAGGCCCTGGTGACGGCCACGCTGGGCACCATGGACGACAGCCAGCGGCTGGAGTCGTACGAGGGCGAGCAGAGGAAGAGCTTCATGCTCCACTACAACTTCCCGCCGTTCAGCGTGGGTGAGACCGGCCGCATGACCGGCGTGGGCCGTCGCGAGGTAGGCCATGGAGCTCTGGCAGAGCGCGCGATCACTGCCGTGTTGCCGAGCGCCGATGAGTCGCCGTATTCGATCCGCATAGTCTCCGACATTCTGGAGTCGAACGGCTCGTCGTCGATGGCTTCAGTGTGCGGAGCCAGTCTGGCGCTCTTTGACGCGGGAATCATTCTGAAAGGCGCAGTAGCCGGAGTGGCCATGGGTCTGGTGAAAGAGGGCGATGACTACGCCATTCTTACCGACATCGCCGGCGCGGAAGACCACTACGGCGATATGGACTTCAAGGTGGCTGGAACGCGCAAGGGAATCACCGCGCTGCAGATGGACATCAAGATCGGCGGCCTGACCCGCGAGATTCTCCAGCAGGCGATGGAGCAGGCGCGGCGTGGGCGGTTGTTCCTTTTGGACAAGATGGACGCTGAGTTGAACGGTCCGCGCGTGGAACGTTCGAAGTACGCACCGCGCATCGAGACCGTGATGATTCCCACGGACAAGATCCGCGATCTGATTGGCAAGGGTGGCGCGACCATTCGCGGCATTGTCGAGCAGACGGGCGCCAAAATCGATGTGGACGACACCGGCAAGGTGAGTGTGGCATCGAGCGATGCCGAGGGCCTAAAGAGAGCTCTGCAGATCATCAGTGACCTCACTGCCGTTCCGGAGATAGGCAAGACGTATCTGGGCAAGGTGGTCCGTCTCGCCGAGTTCGGTGCGTTTGTCGAGCTCTTCCCGGGCACCGACGGCCTGCTGCACATCTCTGAGATCGCGGAGCACCGCGTGAAAGAGGTCAAGGACGAGCTGCGCGAAGGCGATCAGGTGATGGTGAAGGTTCTCGCCATCGAAGGCAATCGCATCAAGCTCAGCCGCAAGGCTCTGATCAAGGAGCAGAAGGCAAAGCTGGCACAGTCGGCTCCGGCTGAAACCGAAGAGGCGCCGGCCCGCCCGCGGCACGAGTTCGACGAGCGCCAGCCGAGTTCGAATCAGAGCACCATTCTGATCGAGGGCGGCGACGATTTCGACGGAGAAGGCGGGGTGGAGTTCGACGAGGAGAATGAACCGAACTTCAATCGCGTCGATGGTGCGCCCGCGCCTGTCGGCCAGCCACCTGCTGCAGGAGGACGGCCAGGAGGCACGGCCCGTCGTCGCCGTCGTCGCGGGGGACGTCCGGGCGGCAGGCAGGGATAAGCGAACACAGTTTTAGATCGAGAAGGCCCGGACGATTGGTCCGGGCCTTCTTGTATTCACGGGTAACGTTTTTGCTGCTATTCCGCAAGTTGCAGGCCGGGATCGTGGGCAGTCGACTGAAACGGGTCAGGCACGAGCGGGACCGCGGAAGTGCGATTGCGGCTCCTTGCTGCGCGCTTGCTGGCGTACATGCGCAGATCGGCAGCTATGCATAAGGATTCGGCATCGCCTGCATCGTCAGGAAAGATCGCGATGCCCACGCTGGCGCCAATATGCACTGTATTGCCTTCGAGGACGATGGGGGAGTCGAGAAGTTGCGTCAGATTCCGCGCCACGCGCATCGCATCGGCGCGATTCATGGGCTCTTCCAGGACCACCGAAAACTCGTCGCCTCCGGTGCGGGCCACAGTGTCGGTGCGCCGAACCCTGCCTACGAAAAGCCCACCGACACGCTTGAGTAATTCGTCGCCGATATGATGCCCCACGGTGTCGTTGACTAGCTTGAAGCGGTCAAGATCGATCAACAGGAGGGCTGCTTGCGAACCTGTGCGCCGCGCGCGCTCCAGGGTATTCGCCAATCGATCCTGAAAGAGTCTGCGGTTGGGCAAGCCGGTGAGTTCGTCATGCAGCGCCAGATACTTGTTGTGTTCGATCTGGTCCTCGAGCAGGATCAGGATCATGCCCACGGCCACCACGTATTTGGGCAGGTTCCAAACCTCACCCTCGAGATGGAAGCTGGGGAAGAACGTGCCCATGGCTGGCGCGATCGTAAAAACGTTCGCCCAGGCCAAAAATCCCAGAACGGTGATGAATGCTCCCGCAGTGGCACGCCGATAGGCATACCAGAAATGTATGCAGCATCCAAAATAGACGGTGAAGAAGACTGCATTCAAAGCCAGGTCAAGGCCGTTGCCCGGCCGATTCTCGACCGTCAGAAGAAAGATGGAAAGCGCAGCGTAAAGAAGCACCAACCCCCAGCGAAGCGGGTGGTTGAGCTTACGTATATCCAAGAACGAAATGACGAGCGGCAGAGCGCCCATCAGAACCGCAGCCGGCGTCAAGAGCCAATGGCCTGCCGGAGCGATGGAGGCGACGAAGATGTAGAGCGTGTTCGTCGTCAAGAGGGCTGCCAGCATCAAGCGGCTCGATACCCGGCTGCGATGGGGAACAGCTGCCCACATGAAGAGGATGCCCGCCCACGCAAGCGCCGCAGAGCCCAGTATGGAAGCCGCAATGCCGAAGTCGTCCGGCGCCGGCAGAAACAGAAATGCGGCAAAGTGAAGAACGATCATTAACCAGCCGATGAGCCATACGCTGGACAACGATGTTCGTGCATGCCGCGCTACTGCGAAGAAGGCCAGGGTGAGCAGAGCAACGGCCGCAATGTCAGGGATTTTGCTCAAGTCCACGAGGACCACCTCAGCAAGCAGGCTGCCAGTAAAAACATCGCCAATCTATACAATCGGCCATTCTTGAAAAAGTGCGATAACGCTTTTGTTGGTCTTTGAGTTACCTTCGGTGCAAACTTTCGTAATCAATCCCCATCTTACTCCGGATCAGGGGGCAAAAATGCCAATTTAACAACAAGATGGGTGTGCGCCTCTCATGAATGGATCGCTCTCCGCCGATAAACGGCGAGGCCCATGTTGCGTGAAAGAGTCCCGCAAGATGGATCTTCCGAGGAGCCGATGATTTCAATCAAGAGGTATCTCGATTCCGATTCGCCCGATTCTGGCCCGGCCCCCGAGGCCATTCAACAGGATCTATTCGCCGTGGCCCTCGACGTCTACGGCTCTTCCTTGCTCGAGATGGGCCATTGCAGTTTGGATGCCTGTCCGGGGCTGGGCGATGCCTTGGAGCAGTCTCTTGGGCAGCTGAAAACAGAGCTTTCTCCGGCGATGAGGACCGATAGACTCGCGGCCCATGGCGAGCAGACGCGAGAACAATTGCGCGCATGGGGCCGCGGCGCGGCGCGTCACTACCAGTGGAAGGCGCGCGAGGTAAAGGAGATGCTTCTCACCATGGCACGCACGATGGAATCGGTCAGCGCGCGCGATCGGCGCAGCGCGGGCCAGATGAGCGCGGTCACGGAGCGGCTCAGGGCGATCGCCACGCTTGAAGACCTGACAGAGATCCGGGCGTCGATCGACAAAAGCGCGGCGGAGCTGAAGACGTCGATTGACCGCATGACAGAAGAAGGGAAAGAGGTTCTCGACCATCTGAAGAAACAAGTAGAGGGCTATCAGACCAAGCTGGAGGAGGCCGAGAAGATTGCTTCGCGCGACGCGCTGACCGGTGTGAGCAGCCGCGTGCACGTCGAGGGACAGATTGAGAAGCGCATTGAGTCCCTAGCTACATTTTGCGTGGCCATCGTCGATATCGATGCCTTCAAGAAAGTGAACGACGCGCATGGACATCTGACCGGCGATCAGCTGCTCAAGCAGTTTGCGGGCGAGCTGAGGTCTGCCTGCCGCTCCACGGACATGATTGGGCGCTGGGGCGGAGACGAGTTCATCCTGCTCTTCGATTCCGGCCTTGAGGAGGCGGAGGCACAGACCGAGCGCCTGCGCAAATGGGTCTGCGGCAACTACTCCGTGCCGGGAAAGACAGGAACTCTCAAATTGCGCGTCGATGCCTCCATCGGGCTGGCTGCACATGCCGCAGGCGAAGAGATGAACGAGCTCGTGGGCCGGGCTGATGCGGCGATGTACGAACAGAAAGCGAGGACACGAACTAAAGTTGCCTGAGCGGCAGTAGGCCGGGCAACCGGGACCAAGAAACAGGCGTGCTCAATGAGCGACATCTGAGCGCCATCTTCTGCCCCGTATTGGGACAAGTTCTCTTCTGGGGCTCTTCTCGCATTGATTCCTTCGTTTTTCCTCATGCGATCCTTGAGTTCCCCTTCCTTTCGAGGGAAGGTGGAAGGGAGTTGCACGGACTCGATCCAGCATGCCGAATTCGATCATTGATTTTCGATCATTGATTCGGGGATCGGCGTTGCGCGGGAAGAGTACAGAGGAAGACTCGCATGCGATTACTCATTGCCGAAGATGACAAAGCGTTGGGACTGTTCTTGAGCCGAGGGCTTGAAGCCGACGGTCACCGCGTCCACGTGGCGTACGATGGCGCCGCCGCCCTGGAAGCGTTTCGCGCCGAAATGCCCGATCTGACCATTCTGGATCTGAACATGCCCGTGATGGATGGCGAACAGGTGCTGAAGGAAGTACGGGCGCTCGATGCCGAACTGCCGGTGCTGGTGCTGACCGGACGGCAGGAGGTCGACACGCGGGTGCGTTGCCTCGACCGCGGAGCGGACGACCTGATGACCAAGCCTTTCAGCCTTCATGAGCTACGCGCGCGGTGCCGTGCTTTGTTGCGCCGCAAACGCGAAACGCGGCTGCAACTCCGCGCCGGTGATCTTGAGCTGGATCGGCTGGACCACACGGCGCGGCGCGGAAACCGTTTGATCGTTTTCACCAACAAGGAGTTTGCGTTGCTCGAGCACCTCATGCTGAATCGCGGTCAGTGTATCTCGCGGGTTGAGATGCTGGAGTCGGTGTGGAATCTGGAGCCGGCGCAGACCACCAACATCGTTGATGTTTATGTCAACTATTTGCGCCGCAAGCTGGAGGATCCCCCGCCGGGGCGTTTGATCCGCACCGTGCGCGGGCAGGGCTACATGGTGCCGTCTGAGGCCGAACTGACGCTTGCCGCGCCTGTAATCCCGCCAGCTGCCGCCGAGACCGCCTCTCCTCTGCCGGCTATCGCTGTTTCGTAGCGCGCCCATCCGTCCGCAACGCACCTTAGCCTCACTGTTGAGGAGACTGCTCATGCAACTCTTTCCGGTTCCTCCTGTAAACCCTCGCATGCGGCCGCGGACTGCCCTGGTGGCCAGCGCCGATCGCAGTTTTCGCCAGCGCCTGGCGCACGTGCTTGCCGGCTTGCGCTGGCAGGTGCGCGAAGCCGAAGGCGGCGCCGAAGCCTGGACTGAGGCTGAAGCTGCGCTGCCCGACGCCGTCATCGTCGATTCCTGGCTCCCGGACCTGGACCTGGGCGAGTTCCTGGGCGAGTTCAAGGGCCGATTCCCTGAGGTTGACCTGGTGACGGCAGCGGGCAACGTTGCTGCCGAAAGCCCTCGCGGGCCCTATCGGCAAGAGCTGCTTTACGCGCTGCGCCACTGCCAGGAGACGGATACGGCAGTGTGGAACGCAGTTCCGGCGATCGAGAGATCAGATCGCGCGATGGCGCCGCTGGAGCTTGCCAAGACAATTGATGCGCCGCTGGCTGCGGACACGCCTGCTGCATGCAATCTCGCCGCGCTCCTCACGTCTTTGCCTGCCGGAATTGCCAGGACGATCTCCATCCAGTCCGGACGGACGGCGCAGGGAGCGGAACCGAACTCCAGCGACCGCCTACCGGGCCTGGTCGGCAATGCGGCCTGCATGCTTGAGGTCAGCCGCCGCGTGCGTCTCGTGGCCCCACGCATGACCCCGGTATTGATTGAGGGTCCGACGGGATCGGGCAAGGAATTGGTGGCCGAGGCGTTGCACCGCTTGTCGACGCGCAGCCGGAAGCCCTTCGTCGCCATCAACTGCGCAGCCATTCCTGAAGCCCTGCTCGAAGCCGAGCTCTTCGGCCACACCCGCGGCGCATTTACCGGCGCGGTGCATGGCCGTACGGGGCGCATCGAAGCCGCCGATGGTGGCACGTTATTTCTGGACGAAATCGGTGAAATGCCCCTGGGTCTGCAAGCCAAGCTTCTGCGCTTTGTCGAATGCGGAGAGCTGCAGCGGGTCGGCGACAACGAGGCCGTGAAAGTGGATGTGCGCATTCTTGCCGCCACCCACCAGGCGCTGGCGCCGCAGACGCAGAACGGTGCCTTCCGCTCCGATCTTTACTACCGGCTGGCTGTCTTTCTCATCCGCACGCCGTCGCTGGCCGAGCACGTCGAGGATCTGCTCCCGCTCATCGAACATTTTTTGCAGAAGCTGGGCCGGGATACGCCGGTTAAGCGGCTGGACGAGAGCGCTCTCGCCAAACTGGGCGCGCACGATTGGCCAGGCAATGTTCGCGAACTCGAGCACGTGCTGGAACGCGGCGTCATTCTGGCCGGGGAGAATCCGGTGCTGACCGCGCAGGAGATCGATTTTGGCCTCGCGGTGAACTAACCGCTGCCGAACGCTCCGCGCGCAGCGCGGTTTCGACAGGGATGGCGGCGAGGGATGAGTTTCGGGAGGGCAGGACGAACATGGAGATTCAAACCGAATTGAGCGGCCAGATCGCGCGCTATCTAGACCTGGCCACGGCGGAGGCCAAGCTGACGGCCGTCAACATGGCCAATGTGGACACGCCGGGCTATCGCGCCGTGGGGATGGACTTCGAGGCCGAGATGCGCGGGGCCATCAGCGATGTCGAAGGTGGGCGGGCGCCGCGCAAGGTGCGGATCACGGACGTGGATGGACTGGTCGCGCGCCCCGACGGAAACAACGTCTCCATCGACCGCGAAAGCCTCAATCTGGCCGAGGCGCAACTCAAGTTCCGCACCGGAGTGGCATTGCTCAGGCAGGAGTACCAACGCGTCATGGACGCGATCCACGCCGACAAGTGAGCCGTGCATCTTGGTTCGTGATTCGTGGTTCGTGAATCGCAGTTGGTGACGCGTGGCAAATGATTCGCGATTGCCGTTCACGAACCACGGTCCACGAATCACGAATCACGATCTACGACGCAACATCGGAGGGTCAACCATGAATTTATTTGGCATGATGGAAACTTCGGGCGGTGCCATGGAGGCGGAACGCATGCGCGCCGAAGTGGTAGCCGCCAACATGGCCAATGCGGAGACCACGCGCACCGCGCAAGGCGAGCCCTACCGCCGCCAGGAGGTGGTCTTCGCCGCCAATGAAGGCGACCCCAACTTTCTCGATTCCATGGCGGCGGCAGGCGGCATGGCGCCGCGTTCTCGAGCTCTTGCGCTGCCCGGCGGTTCGGCCGTGGCGCCGGGCGTGCATATCTCCGCGGTGGTTCAGGATCCTTCACCGCCGCTCAAGCGCTACGATCCAGGGCATCCCGACGCGGGGCCGGACGGCTACGTCTCCTATCCCGACATTAACCCCCTCACAGAGATGGTGGACTTGATGGGGGCGACGCGTGCATATGGTCTCAACGGCGCTGCCGTGCAGGCTGAGAAGGGCATGATCACGTCGGCGCTGGAGATTGCCAAGTCCTGACCCGGCCGCTCAGCGAATGGGGAATGTGGGCATCGCGAGGGGGCGAGCGAGGGGGCGAGTGCGTGGGCGAGCGATCGAGGTCGAGGAGGCGTACAACATGCTGGCTGCAGTGAATCTGGTAACGGCTGCGTCGGGTGCCGCAAGCGCGGGCGTCACGAGTTCCTTTGCGGCGCAGTCCAGTCAGACCAGCGCATCCTCTCCCTTCGCCGATCTGATCACAGACGCTGTAGGACAGGTGAATCAGCTGGAAGCGCAGGCGCAGACGGCGGTGACCGGTCTGATGACTGGCTCCGGGGTGGACGTGCACCAGGCGATGATTGCCACCCAGAAGGCTGATATGGCCTTCGAACTGGTGCTGGCGGTGCGCAACAAGGCTGTTCAGGCCTACCAGAGCGTGATGGGCATGCAGTTTTAGCCTCCTTTCGGCCCGGTGCGGGCAGCGTAACGAGACACGACAACCATGGCTACGGGAACACAGTTGGAGAAGACTCCGCCGGCGCTGGGGCAAGTGCAGAAGGGCGGAAGGTGGTCCGGGCTGTGGAGCCTGGCGTGGGTACGCTGGGCGCAGATGGCCCCCGCACAACGCGGCTGGTTCATTGTTGCGGCGCTGATGCTGGCGGCGCTGTTGGGCGGACTGGCATGGTACGGTCTGCGTCCCGACTGGCGGACGCTCTACTCCGGCCTCGAGCCCGACGATGCACGGCAGATGGAGCAGGTTCTCGCAGGGGCTCAGATCCCTTTTGAGCCCAGCGTCGATGGCTCAGGCATCCTGGTTCCGGCTGCGCAACTGGACAAGGCGCGGCTGGCCGCCGCGGCCAAGGGTGGCGTCAAGAGCGGCCGGCTGGGGTTTGAGATCTTCGACAAGCCAAACTGGGTAGGCTCGGAGTTCGACGAGCAAGTGAACTTTCAGCGCGCTCTTGAGGGCGAGCTGGAACG
>Ga0074046_10001799_pt1 | contig 18927 bp, 21 predicted proteins | sample BogForMeECP23OM3_FD_94441 | JGI IMG/M metagenome (GOLD analysis project Ga0074046, IMG submission 94441) | Bog forest soil microbial communities from Calvert Island, British Columbia, Canada - Bog Forest MetaG ECP23OM3 | ecosystem: Environmental > Terrestrial > Soil > Wetlands ... | reverse complement strand
TTTACGCCGAAGACCCAACCATCAACCGGCTGGAGGCGCGTGCCGCAGAAATCTTTGGGCGCGAGGCGGCCCTGTTCGTGCCCAGCGGGACCATGGGCAACCAGATCGCAATCAAGCTGCATACCACCCACGGTCAGGAGGTCATCTGCGAGGAGCGCAGCCACGTCTTCAATTCCGAGATGGCGATGATGGCGCACTTCTCAGGAGTGGTGCCGCGCACCCTGTGGGCGGAAGACGGCATCATCACTTGGGAGCATGTGAAATCCAAGCTCCGTGCCAAGAGCTATCATTCCGCCAGGACCGGGCTGGTGTCCATCGAAAATACCCACAATTTCGCAGGCGGCAGTGTGTCACCACTCGAGGTTTTCAATGACGTCTGCGACCGAACTCACGAAGCAGGATTGCCTGTGTATCTTGACGGCGCCCGCATCTTCAATGCATCGATCGCATTAGGGGTCCCGGTCGACCGGCTTACCGCCAAAGCCGACACGGTGATGTTTTGCCTCTCGAAGGGCCTAGGCGCTCCGGTGGGATCACTGCTTGTCGGTTCGGCTGATTTGATCGATCGGGGGCGCATCTACCGCAAGGCGCTCGGCGGAGGCATGCGCCAGGCGGGCATTCTCGCGGCGGCCGGACGCATTGCACTGGAACAGGGCCCGCTGAAACTGCACTCCGATCACGAGAACGCGAAGTTTCTCGCACAAGGTTTGGCACAAATTCCCGGCTTCAAGATCGACCCCGCCAAAGTGCAGACCAATATCGTGATCTGCGACATCACGAGGACCGGCCTCACCTCCGGAGAAATCTCGTGCGCGCTGGCCGGCCGCCACGTGCTGGCGAATGGCATTGGACCGGAACTCCTGCGCTTCGTCACCCACCTCGATGTTACCCGTGAGCAGTGCGCCCGCGCGCTGGGAGTCGTGGCCTCAACCTGCGGCGCGAAAGGCCGGTAGGTTACGCGATTTCATGCGTGAAGGGATAGCTAGCGATCTGGCCTTCTTTGCGATAAGCATCAGTGGACGCTCAACCTCCAGTTTGCCCGTCACCTGGGAGTGATCCAACGGCTGTGTGAGCATCCGCGCAGGTCGCTTATGCCGATTCACTCCTCACGCAGCAGCATCATTGGATCGACCTTTAGGGCGCGTCGCGCTGGAATCCACGTAGCCAGTAGTCCCAGAAGCGCCATGGCCAAAACAACGCCTCCCAACACCTGCGGATCGCGTGGAGACGCCTGATACACAATGAAAGCCAGCACCCGGCTCGCTAGAATTCCGAGGAGCAGTCCTGCTGCGGAACCAATAGCCAGTAATTTGATGGCCCGTCCCAACGCTGCCTGCAACACTTCGTTTCGTTGCGCGCCGAGGGCGACACGAATTCCCAACTCCCGCAGTCGCTTGCTGACCGAGTACGCCGCCATTCCAAAGATGCCGGTTATCGACAGCACCGCGCCCATCATGCCCAGTACGCCCAGCGCCAATGTCGCCATACGCGAAGGAAACAGAGCGCTCTCCAGTTCCTGGTTCCACGTGCGAAGAGTAAAGGGCAACCCTGCATCCAGGTCCTTCACCGTATTCGATATGGCTTCGGCCAGTTGCCGCGGATCGCGATCCGAGCGCACCACCAGCGCCGACTCATTCGACGCCGGTTGCTGTTGCATGGGCAGAAACATGGCCGGCTCTGGATCTTCGGCGAGGGTCGCATACTTTCCGTCTTCCACAATTCCCACCACTTGCACGCGCGATCCGTCCGGCATCTTGTAATATCTGCACACTCCGTCGGTTGCAGAGCCAAGGACCCTCCGGGCAAACTCACGATTGACTACGGCTACGCGTGGCGAGTTTTTGTCGTCATGCCATGACAATTTCCTGCCCGTCAATAAGCTTGTCCCTGCCGCATCGAAGTAATCGGGAGATATGTCGTACATCATCGCGTGAGCAGTGGTATTCGCCGGCCTCAAATCGGTCGTCTGGTCGCTAAAGACATTCGAGCCGTTCGCACCGTAGTACAACGGCAGGCGATCGACCAATCCCACAGACTGCACGCCCGGAATGGTCTCCAGAGCGTCGATCATGCGCTTTTGCATTACCGGCACCTGGTCGCCGCTGTACCCGGCCATGCCCAGGGCTGTCTCTACCAGCATTGCGTTACGTGGCTCAAAGCCGAATCTGCTGCCGACGGCTTCGTGGCACTCCTCTTTAAAGCGTTGATAGCCACCGAACTCGATGCGCGCCCTACGCTCGGCTTCGGCACGCGAAAGACCAGACCGCTCGAGATCGTCAGCACGATGCTGGAGATGGGAGCGAAGCTCCTCGTCCATTTCGGCGTTCATCTCCGAACGCCGGAAGAGAGTAGCGATGCGAAAACGAAGCGGGTCGAGGAGTTTCATACTTCCTCCGGTTGCGCGGCGAGCGCGGAAGTAATTGCAGCGACGAGCCGATTCCAGTTGTCAGTCTCTTCGCGCAGACGCCTGCGGCCACTGGCGGTGAGTTCGTAGAACTTGGCGCGACGATTATTTTCCGACGTACCCCAGCTTGCCTTGAGCAGCCCCTGTCGGACGAGGCGAAACAGACCTGGATACAGCGCGCCCTGTTCGATCAGCAGGGCATTGCCGGAGATCTGTCCGATGCGGAGGAGGATTCCGTAGCCATGCAACGGGCCGAGTGAGACCGCTCTCAGAATAAGAAGATCGAGAGTTCCGGGGAGAATCTGAGCTTGGTCGGTCACCATCCCTCCTAAGATGGTTAGGAGATTAGCGCCATCTCTCCTAAGCTGTCAAGGAGGAAATGGAGAAAATGGTCGGCAACCGCAAATTTGCACTGAGATCTCGGAGTATCTCTGCGGTCCGCAAAGGCATCTTAAGGCTACGGTTGGTTGGCCGTCTTGCCGGTTGCATCTGTAGTCGACGGAGGCAAGAGGAATGAGTTGCCGCGGGTTGCATTGGGCGGCTCTCGCAGCAACATACGTCGATTACTGCTGTGAGCATCGTGACAGTCCACGCATAATACTTTCACCCTCGGTGAGTGTTTCCGCAACAGCATGGATTTCTCGTGGCAGGAGAAACAGATCTCCTCCTTCGGTAAGGACAGCTGCAAGGTGGTCATGTCGCCTTGGGTTTGCGCCAGATGGCAGACAATGCACGGAACCTCCATGGCGGAGTGTACGGACTGGCCCCTGATCTTATCCGCGTGGCACGAGGAGCAATTGTCCTCCTTGTGAAGAATTCCCGGATGCTCGATGGTGCCAGCCAGCGCGGCCAACGGCAGTAGCAAAAGGGAAAGGCAAAATAAAGCAGCGCCCAGCGTGTATCGCGCTGCGTGCGCAGCAACGCCTCCGAGAGTGAACCTTCGGAACTTAGAATGCGGCAGGGCCATAAGCGCGGCTCAATCCTATCGAGCCGGCTCTAGCAAAGCACTACTAGGAATCAACTACACGATGATGGCAACCAAGTTGAATACCGTCATCCTATGCTGGTTCGCGCATTAATGACACGCCGCCTTGTCTTAATCAATCACCGCGCCCATCGCTGAATGAAAATCCTTCAAACGCATCGGTGATACCGATACCGCGGTTTCTTCGGCCCTTAGCCCTGTGTCATAATCGTTAGTTTCGCCAACCGCACTTCAGACCACTTGGGAGAGCTGCGCGTGGCGGGCCGGAGGATTTCTTGGATTTCCAGCTCTCGGATGAACAACTGCAATTAAAGAAGACGGTGCGCGAGTTCGCCGAGCGCGAGATCGGCCCCAACGTCATGAAATGGGACGAAGCCAGCGAATTCCCGCTGGCGATCGTGAAAGAACTGGGCAAGCTCGGCCTCCTCGGCATGATTTTTCCTGCCGAGTATGGCGGCTCCGGAATGGGCTACGTCGACTACATCACTGCTGTCGAGGAGCTTTCCCGCGTGGACGGCTCCGTCGGTATCACGGTCGCAGCGCACACCTCGCTGTGCTCCAACCACATCTTTATCGCTGGTAACGAAGATCAGAAGCGAAAGTACGTTCCTAAGTTGGCCACGGGAGAGTTCCTCGGAGCGTGGGGGTTGACCGAACCCGGTTCAGGATCGGATGCGGGCGGCGCGCGTTGTTCGGCGCTGAAGCGAGGCAAGAAATGGGTGCTCAATGGCACCAAGACATTTATAACCAATGGCCATCATGCCGATGTTGCGGTCGTCGTCGCTGTCACCGACAAGACTGCTCACACTCACGGCCTGTCTGCTTTCGTAGTCGAGAAAGGCACTAAGGGATTTCGTTCCGGCAAGAAAGAGAACAAGCTCGGCCTGCGAGCCAGCGACACGTCGGAGCTGATTTTCGAAGATTGCGAGGTTTCTGCCGAAAACCTGCTCGGCAAGGAAGGCGACGGATTCATCGATGCCATGCGGGTTCTCGATGGCGGTCGCATCTCAATCGCTGCGCTCGGCCTCGGCATGGCGCAGGGCGCGTACGAAGCAGCGGTGAAGTACTCCAAGGAGCGCAAGCAATTCGGCAAGGCGATTAGCGAGTTTCAGGCCATTGGCTTCAAGCTAGCCGACATGGCCACCGAGATCGACGCCGCGCGCCTATTGACGCAGCGCGCCGCCGCCATGAAAGACGCCGGCATGAAGACCACACAGGAATCCTCGATGGCAAAGCTCTATAGCAGCGAGGTCGCGGTTCGCTGCGCCAATGAGTGCGTGCAGATTCACGGCGGCTACGGCTTCATCAAGGACTATCCGGCAGAGAAGTTCTATCGCGACGTGAAGCTTTGCACCATCGGCGAGGGCACCAGCGAGATTCAACGCCTGGTGATCGCGCGCCAGGTCCTGAAGGATTAATCTGTTAATCACGACTGCAGCCGCTAAAAGCGAACGGATCAACTTGAGCTCTGGCAAATCGATACAGGAACTCGTGGATCGTGTCCGCGCGGGAGACCTTCGCGCTCTGTCCCGGGCCATCTCCATTGTCGAAGACCGGCGGCCCGATTCGACCGCGATCCTTAAGGCGCTCTTTCCCTATAGCGGCAATGCGGGACTCATCGGTCTCACGGGCTCGCCGGGAGCAGGGAAGAGCACGCTGGTCGATCAGATCGCGCGCGAGTATCGCAAGCAGGGCAAGACCATTGGCATTGTGGCGGTCGATCCCACCAGCCCCTTCAGCGGCGGAGCAATTCTCGGCGACCGCATTCGCATGCAATCGCATTACGCCGACTCCGGCATCTACATCCGCAGCATGGCCACCCGCGGCTCCCTCGGCGGTCTCGCCAGTACCACCGCTGACGTCGCCACTGTTCTCGACGCCAGCGGGCGCGACCTGGTGATGATCGAAACCGTGGGCGTTGGTCAGGACGAGGTGGACATAGTCACCCTTGCCGACGTTACGCTGGTCATTCTCGTGCCGGGTATGGGCGATGACGTGCAGACCATCAAGGCCGGCATCATGGAGATCGCCGACATCTTCATCATCAACAAGTCGGATCGCGACGGTGCTGAGCGGGTCGAGCGCGAAATTCGGGCCATGCAATCATTGGCCGTTCGCCACAACAACTGGACGCCTCCCATCGTCAAAACTGTCGCCAGCGACGGCACAGGAGTCCTGGAGGTTGTCGAATCCATCGAGAAGTACCGCGAGTATCTAAAGCAGGGAAGCCTGGGTCGCAACCGCCGTGTCGAGAACTGGCGCAAGCGCATCACGGAAATGCTGCGTGACGCACTCTTCCAGCGCGTCGTCACCGACTACCTCGGCAACGGCGAAGCGGAGCGCTTCGCTGTCGAAGTTGCCGAGCATAAACGCGACCCGTATTCTCTCGTGGAACAACTCGTGAAGGAAGTGGGGAAACACGCATGACGCAAATCGATCATCTCGGCATTGCCGTTAAATCGCTGGCCGAAGCCAAACAGTTTTACGAAAAGCTCGGGCTGGAGGTAATGCCGGAAGAAACCGTCGAAGCGGAGAAGGTTCGCGTGGCGATGGTGCCGGTCGGCGAGAGCCGTAGTGAACTGCTCGAACCCACCGTACCTGACTCAACGATCGCGAAGTTCCTCGAAAAGCGCGGACAAGGCCTCCACCATGTGGCACTGCACGTAACCAATCTTGCGGAAACAGTGGAGCGTCTTAAAGCCTCGGGCACGCGGCTCATCAACGAAGAAATCAAGATCGGCGCCGGCGGTCATCGCTACGTCTTTGTCCATCCTTCCAGCGCCGGAGGTGTGCTGCTCGAGTTGGTGGAAGACGCCGGACACAGCGGCTAACGATGGTAATTCTTTCGGTTGACACATCGGGCCGTCACGGCAGCGTGGCGCTGTGCCGCGGAGACGCGACGAGTTTCGAGGTAGTTGGACTTGCCGCTCTGGAGGGTGGCACTTACTCTGCGCGCCTGGTGCCCTGCATCGCCGACTTGCTCCAGAGCGCCGGACTCACCAAATCGCAACTCGACGGCTTGGTCGTGGTTGACGGCCCGGGCTCGTTCACCGGACTCCGGGTGGGACTGTCCACCGTGAAAGCGCTGTGCGAAATCCTCCGCAAGCCTCTTGCCGTGGTGTCGATGCTGGAAGCCCTGGCCGTCACTTATGGCCACGAAGGCGAGGACGTGACGGCCATCCTGGATGCTGGACGCGGCGAGGTCTACGTCGGGACATTCGAAGTGGGCAACGGAACTACCCGGAGCGTACGCCAGTCCATTCAGAAGCTCGACGGATTTCTCGAACAGCTTCCGTCGCAGAATTTGCGAGTATTGACCACCTTTACCAAGCTTGCAGAGTCGCCAACAGCGGCGGCCGGTGTGACCGTGGTGAACCCTCTGCACGCCGATGCCATCGCCCGCATCGGCCTGCGCAAACTGCTGGCGGGCGAAACTTCCGATCCCGCCTCGCTCGACGCGAATTACATCCGACGCTCCGACGCCGAGCTCTTCTCCCTGCCCAAACACTGACAACGTGCAAATCCGCCCAGCCACTCCCGCCGACATTCCTCGCATCCGCCAGATTGAGCAACAAGCAGCAACCGCCGCGCACTGGACCACCGACCAATACGAATCGCTCTTCTTGCCCGACACGCCCCCTCGCATCGTTCTGATCGCGGCCGACGAATCGCGCGAATTTGCGGTCCTTGGGTTCCTGGTTTCCCTCTGCCTCCCCGATGACTGGGAAATCGAAAGCGTGGTAGTTGACGAGTCGGCGCGACGACGGGGTATCGGGTCGTTGCTGATACGGGAATTGCTTGGCCGGGCCGTGGCCGCCGGCGCAACGGCAGTTATGCTCGAAGTCCGTGAATCTAACGCTCCTGCACGGCAACTCTATGAAAAAATTGGATTTATTCAGGAGTACCGCAGAAAAGACTACTATAGCGGCCCTTTCGAACATGCCATTGTCTACCGCCTTCCTTTGCAGAATTGTGACAAATTCCCTTGAAGCGGAATTCGCACCTATGCTAGTTTCATGTTCTCTCCACTCCTTCGGAGGTTTACTGAATGGCAACTCAGGTTCGTGATCAGCTTCTGGCCAGCAACGAGGCATTCCGCAAGCTGGCAGATGAGCACTCGCAGTATGCCCAGCGGCTCGACGCCCTCATCACCAAGCGGTATCTCAGTGAAGAAGAGAAGCTGGAGGAAGTGCGACTGAAGAAGCTGAAACTTCGCCTGAAAGACCAGATGGAGTTCCTGGAACAGCAGTTCCGGACAACCCATCAGGTCGCGTAAGAGAGATTCAGGTCCCCCAAGCGGCGGTCAAGCGCGACTGCTTTACCGTCGGGGTGCAGCTGTATCTGTCGATGACCTGCCTCCCGCGACGTCGGCGGACCCTAGTACTCACATTCCTTCCCCGACGCGGCTTATCCCTGAGGTTCTATAATCGTTGAGATAGTCATGGTTTGTGACGGTTACTACTACGGATTCGCCTGTCTCGCAGCCGCCCTTTTGCTAGGCTGGCTGACGGTTCCGGCGCTGGCGGCGATTCCCCTCTTGCTGGGCGCATTTTTCCTGTGGTTCTTTCGCGATCCTGAGCGGAGCGTTCCCACCGTCGAAGGCGCCGTCGTTTCCCCTGCCGATGGCAAGGTAACCGACGTTTCGCCCGTCCAATTGAACGGCGAGCCATGCACCCGCATCAGCATTTTTCTGAACGTTTTTGATGTCCATGTGAACCGGTCGCCCATTGCCGGTGTAATTTCCGATGTTACCTACAAGCGTGGCAAGTTCGGCAACGCGATGGGAGCTGTTTCCGCCGAGGAAAACGAACAGAACATCGTCACCGTGCGGGGTGCGGTCGGCACGGTCGTGTTCAAGCAAATCGCGGGACTGCTGGCCCGCCGGATCGTTTTCACCAAGAGAATGGGCGACCTCGTGGCCTGCGGCGAGCGCGTTGGACTCATTAAGTTCGGTTCGCGAGTGGATGTGGTCCTTCCCGTCGCAGCCGAAGTTAAAGTGAGAGTCGGAGATCATGTCGCCGGGGGCTCGTCGTTACTGGCGATCGATCACGCTCATGCCATAACGATTCCAACTCACGACGTGGCGGAGGCGCGATGAATAATCCGGTGTCGTGGCCTAAGCCTCCCGCGGCCGGTTCGCGGCCGACAAGGAAAGGCCTCTACATTCTGCCTTCCGTGTTCACCGCGGCCAACATCGCCGCCGGCTATTACGCCATTTCTCAGGCGATTCAGGGCACGGCCTCCGACCCCTGGCACTTCGACCAGGCGGCCAAAGCAATTGGGTTCGCCATCCTGTTTGATGGGCTTGACGGTCGAATAGCACGCCTTACCAACACCGCCAGCGCCTTCGGACGTGAGTTGGATTCTTTGGCCGATGTCATCGCTTTCGGAATTGCCCCGGCCATCCTGGCGTGGTTGTGGGGTTTTCGTGCTCTGCCGCTCATGGACGACCTCGAGCTGCGAAACAAAGTGGTGCAGTTCGGCGCAATTGCCACGTTCGTTTTCCTGATGGCGGGTGCTGCCCGATTGGCCCGCTTCAACATCCAGGTGAATCCTCAGCCGTCGAATCCCGGACGGCCGGGAAAGAAGTACTTTGTCGGCATGCCCATTCCCGCTGGCGCCGGTGTGGTGGCGGCGGTGGTGCATTTCGTCAGCGGAAATCCGCTCCAGCTTTGGTGGCTCTCAATCGGGTGGGGCGTGTTCGTTTTTGCTATCGCCTTCCTGATGGTCAGCACCTGGCGCTTCTACAGTTTCAAGGAAATCAATCTGCGCAGGCCCCAGAATTTCCGCTGGATCATCGTCTTCGGCGGCATCATCGGATTGGGCTGGTTCTTCTCGCGCTACGTGCTGTTCCTGCTGGCGTTGGTGTACACCCTCGCGGGTGTGCTGGCGCGGCTCTCCTTTGTTTTCCGGCGGCCTAACCTCCCGCCTCCTCCTCCGCAGGATGAGGCCTCTCACGCTTGATGAAGAACGAACCCAAGATCACCTCTGGCGCGCACCCTGAGGCTGGAAGCTGGGGTGGACTGTTCCGCGTAGCCATTGTCGGAGCAGCTTCGCTCAAGGGCCGCGAACTGAAGGATGTACTCACCGAGCGCAATTTTCCCGCGCACGACGTGCGCCTCCTCGACGACGACGAATCGCTGGGACAGTTGGAAGCAGTGGGCGATGAGCCGACCTTTATCCAGAGCGTTCTGCCTGAGCACCTGGAGCGCGTGGACTTTACGTTCTTCGCCTCTGACGATCAATTCACGCGCAATATCTGGGAGTTTGCTAAGAAAGCTGGAAGCGACATTATCGATTTGTCGTACGGGCTCGAAGGGCAGGATGGAGTTGTATTGCGGGCCCCCTGGGTGGAGCGCGAAATTGGGACCGTCCCGCGCGTCGATCTCGGGATTGCCCCGGTCAGGGTCGCGCACCCTGCTGCAATCGTACTGGCGCTGTTACTGCTGCGCGCAGGGAAGGCAGCCAAGGTGGCGCGTGCCAACGTAACCGCGTTCGAACCTGCTTCCGAGCGCGGCAAGCGCGGCATGGACGAGCTCCACGAACAAACTGTAAACCTACTCTCCTTCCAGCAACTGCCCAAAATTGTGTTCGACTCGCAGGTTGCCTTCAACCTGATCGACCGTTATGGTGAGAAGTCTATTCCTTCGCTGGAAACAGTCGAACAGCGAATTCATCGCGACTTTAAGAGCATCGTTCACAACAAAGCTGAAGTGCCTTCCCTGATGCTTTTGCAGGCCCCCATCTTTCACGGCCATGCCTTTTCGCTTTACATTGAATTTGATCGTGCGATCAAGATCGACGAAGTGACCGCCGCGCTTGCCGGAGACCATGTGGAGATATCACAGGGAGGCGAAGACTCGCCTAGCAACGTGAACGCGGCGGGACAGGAGAAGATTCAGGTGCTGATACGGCACGATGCGGAACGTGATCGCGGTTTCTGGCTGTGGGCCTCTTCGGACAACCTTCGAGTCTCAGCGTTGGCCGCGGCAGAATGCGCCGAATCCTTGATTCCCGGGCGCCCGCGTGGGACCGTTCAGTGATGAGGTCTCTGTTCTCGCATTGGTTAACGATGGCGCTTGCCCTCGGTGTGCTGCTCCTCGGTCCGGGATGCGGCTACCACACCAGCGGCCATTCAGTACGTCTGCCCGGCGATATTCACACCATCTACGTGCCAATGTTCGAAAATATCACTGCGAGTTTTCGAGTGGAGCAAACCATGACCGCCGCCGTGGTTCAGGAGTTGCGCAGCCGGACCAATTTTCAAGTCGTAACGTCGAACGACGGAACCGCCGATGCAACGTTGAAAGGAACGGTCAACCACACCTCCAACTTTCCGCTGACCTACGATTCTGTTACTGGTCGCATCTCCTCGTCGGTAGTCACGATCGACATGAAAGTTTCGCTCGTCAGCAAATCAGGCAAGACGCTCTGGAGCAACCCGAACTACACCTACCGCGAGCAGTACCAGGTTTCTCGCGATGTGGCGAGCTTCTTTGACGAATCGAACCCAGCGTTTCTGCGTATCGCCAGGAACTTTGCCAAATCGCTGGTGAGCAATATCGTGGAGGCCTATTAGTGCGCAGCTTCGCCGCCTCCGATCGCTTCGTGGCCGACGTGCAGGCGCGCAAGCTGGCTGCCGGTTATGTGTTCGTGGGTGATGAGGACTTCTTCCGCAAGCGCTGCCGCGACGCGGTTCTACAGCAGTTGGTGCCGGCCGACGTCCGCGAGCTCAGCGTGTACGACATGGATCTCGGCGAAGTCGAGTTGCAACAGGCTCTGGATCGCGCTCGGACTCCCTCGCTGATGGCGCCTTTCCAGGTCTTCTTCATCCGCGGAGTCAAGAGTCTTTACACCCGTGGTAAGCACGATGACGAGTTCGCGGCCATCGAGGACTACTTCGAGAATCCCAATCCTGATGCACTCGTCGTGTTTGTGGCCGATCACATCAGTATTCCCGCCGACGTGCGTCGCATGGACCTACAGGACAAGGACCGCTACGAACGCATCCGCGAGACCCTGGGCGAATACTGTACGGTCTTGGAATTTGCGCGAGTCGACGAGGGTGACGCAGTGAAATGGGCTGTCGAGACCGCCGCATCTCAAGCGGTGAAGCTCGACAGCGATGCCGCGCGTGAGCTCGTGGATTCTCTCGGTGGCGACATGATGATGGTTGCCAATGAACTTGAAAAGCTGGTGCTCTTCGTGGGCGAAAAGAAGCGCATCACGCTCGGCGATGTCGAGACGATGGTGCTGGCGGCAAAGCAGCGCTCGTTCTACGAGCTGACCGATGCTATTTCCGCTCGCGACCGCGTCCGCGCGCTCGATGTGCTAGACGCCATCCTGAACACCGGAGACGGAGAGGAAGCCGCAATCGGCCACATCTACATGCTGTCGCGAACTTTCCGGCAGATGCTTGTGATCTTCGAGCGAAATGTGCGTGACTCGCGCGCCCTGTGGCAGGCTCTATGGCAGGGCTTCCGGGTGCCGCCGTTTGCGGCGGAAGACATCATACGACAGGCACGGCGCTACAAGTCGCGGCGCGAACTCACCAACGCGATTCGGCGCACCGCCCGCGCGGACCTGGCGCTGCGGTCGAATCCCGTCAGCAAGCGGCTCGTGTTGGAGAACCTCGTGCTCGACTTGAGCGCTGAACCCAAAGTCACTGAGCCAGGCTGGTTGCAGGAACAACTTCCTGTCTAGACATGGATGTTGAGGCGTATCTCCGCCGGATCGAATACGCTGGACCGCTCGACCCTTCTGCAGCCACCTTGCGTAACCTCCATCGCCAGCACCTCTTCACCGTGCCATTCGAGAACCTCGACATCGCGCTCGGTGTGCCGATTGTGCTCGAACCTAAAGCGCTCTTCGACAAGATCGTCACACGCAAGCGCGGCGGCTTTTGTTATGAGTTGAACAGTCTTTTTCACGAGCTGTTGACGTCTTTGGGGTTCCGCGTCGAGATGCTGTCGGCCCGTGTGCGCAGCGAAGACGGCAGCTTTAGTTCTGAGTTCGACCACATGCTGCTGAAGGTCTCGCTCGAAGAGGCATGGATCGCCGATGTCGGCTTTGGCGATTCCTTCGTTGATCCTGTGCGGCTGCGATCAGAGGGACCAGCCACCATGCATGATGAGCTTCGATTCGCGGTAGAGGAACGGAACGGCGCGCACGACTTGATGAGGAGAATCGATGACGCAATGGTTCCGCTGTATCGCTTCACCGAAGTGCCGCGGCAGTTGAACGACTTTGCCGCCATGTGCCGCTTCCATCAAACCTCGCCTGAGTCGCACTTCACCCAAAACCATATCTGCGCCAGGGCCCTGCCGGACGGGAGGATCACTGTCTCCGGGAGGCGGCTGATCGTTACCCGCAAAGGTGAGCGCCGGGAAAGCGTAATCAAGAACGAAGACGAGTTGCGCAATTGTTTATCGCAGCATTTTGGAATCGAACTCGCCGAAGATACCGACTGGTCAAGGTTTACCGGCTAAATCGCCGCGAACGGCTTCTCTTTCGCGGAAATCCTCGATCAGTGCCAGCAGGCTTGCCACCGTGGGTATCCGTTGGGCGCGACTATAGGCGAAGACGCTGCGGCCATCCACCAGAACCTCGAGCTCGTGGTAGGCATGCCGCATCTTCGGCCGAATGCCGTATTTCGATTTCAGTTCGCGCTTCAGGCTCCCGGCCAGGCGTCGTAGGCCTGTTCAAACCAGGCAGCGGCGAATCTCGATTCTTGTGCGCTTGTCCATGATTGTGAAAGTCTGCGCGGGCCCAAGCGGGCCCGCGACGACACCGCGAGATTACTTGCTACTTTTTCTCGCTGACTGCGACGCTGGCGGTCGTGTTTGCCCAGTCCAGTTTCAAGGTAGCCGTGCTCGCGCCTGTCTTGTCGAACGAGATGGTGAACTGTTCGGTCGGTGAAGCGTTGTTGGAAACTTTCATGTCCACCCGCGCGAGATCTTCTTTCTCGTCGTAATCGGTGCCCCATTGCCCGGTCTGCTTGTTGATGATGAGCTTCCAGCCACTCTCGTTGGGGATCGTGTACAGCGTGTAGCTTCCCGCCGGGACACTTGCTCCGCCAATGGTCAGATTCGCGTCGGTCTTCAGGCTGGTGGCCGCGTTGGCGCCGGTACGCCAGACCTGACCGTAGGGCACCAGTCCGCCGAAGATTTTGCGGCCGCGAACCGATGGGCGATTGTAGTTGATCGTCACGGTCTTGCCATCAGCGAAAGTCACTGAAGCCGTTCCCGGGGGGCTGGCCGGCGGCTTCTGGTCCTGGGCGATTACGCCCACGGCGAAGATTGCGACCATAACGGCGACAAGAAACAGGCGGCTTCTCTGCATTGCACTCTCCTTTGAAGATGAACCATTTCGTTTCTGCAGCGCGGCTCTATTATTAACGCCTTTGCGAAACGATACAATCGGGCAGGGGCGAGTGGCTATGGGCGTTCTGGACGAGAAGCGCGAGGAGCTGGAGCACTACGAATTCCGGATGGGCGTAGCGCGCGGCCGATTGGCTGTGGCGCTGGACTCGCTGACGGATGCGCTCACGATGGTGGGTCAGCATGGCGTCTATTGCCAGAGCGCACGTCAGCCCGGCAAACCGGCGATGGACATTCAGATCGTGATGAAGGGCATTACCGACGCCAAAGAGCTGATCGCGTCGGTGATGGAAGAGATTCGTAAGCAGACTCAGGAGAACGGAAGCTAGGCCTTCTTTTCGACTACGGCCAACCGCTCGCTCAAAGGAGAAACCTGACGCAGCACTTCGAGCTGGTTGTTCGCCCGCAAGGCCGCGAACTCAGATCGCATCTCCGCCCTGAAAGCCTCGATGGTTTTGACCACCGCGTCGTGCTGGACCTCAAGCTGTTTCTGAAGAGACTCCTGACGGGACAGAATAGCCTTGAGATCAGGAGCGACCAAGTCCTGAATCACCTGCCGTACTCCGGTGATCATGTCTGTCACGAAGCAATCCTACAACTCAGCATCACCAGCCGCAAGTAAGCTTTCGAACTCCAGCAAAACACGAAGGGAAGAAGCAACAGAATCACCATTGAAGCACAGAGAACTGAGCTAACGTTCCTCGGTGTCTCTGTGCCTCAGTGGTTAATTCGCCTTTAGACCGTCACGTACTTGCCGGTTTCGATCACACGCGCTGCAACCTGTTCCTGCAAGGCGATCACGTTGACCGGTTCGAACTTTGCCAGCCGACGGACAATTGCCATCTGGGTGCGCATCATGTCGCCCTCGGCTACGGCGGCAAGCACCTTCTTGGCCGAGGCTTCGAGGCGTGACATGGCGCCTGCGATGTAGATCTGGGTCATCGCGGTCACCAGCGCGCTCTTCGCCTCGCCGTTGGCTTCGGTGAACTTACGCGCCCGCAGCAGGCAGGAATCCATGGCAAAGGCTTCGATCACCATGTCGGCAATCGCTCCCATGATCTCCTGCTGGTCAGCCAGCTTCTGCATGTACTTCTGCGAAGCCGCACCGGCCACGAGCATAGCTAGTTTCTTAGCATTGCTAACTATCTTCTGCTCGGCGGCGAGAGTGCCTTCCAGTTCCTCGAAGGACGGGCCCGCCATCACTTCGTCCATCGTCTTCTTGATGGCCGGAAGCAGCGCAAGCTGTCCGCTCATGGCCCGCTTCAGCAGCCAGCCGGTGATGATCATGCGGTTGATTTCGTTCGTGCCTTCGAAGATGCGGTTGACGCGCGAGTCGCGATAGGCACGCTCGGCCGGATACTCTTCGACAAAGCCGTAGCCTCCGTAGACTTGCACGGTCTCGTCGACTACGAAGTCGAGCATCTCGGAGCCCGCAACCTTGATGATGGAGCACTCGACCGCGTACTCCTCGATCGCCTTGCGGATGACCTCCGAACTCTTTTCGCCTTCCGGCATGGCGTTTTCCATCATGCCGACCGTGCGATAGACCATCGACTCGTTGGCAAAGATGCCAACCGCCATCTGCGCCAGCTTCTCGCGGATCAGCCCGAATTCGGAAATAGTCTTGCCGAAGGCTTTGCGCTCTTTCGCATACGCCGTGGCGTTCTGCAGCGAAGTTCTCGCGCCGCCCACGCAGCCCGCGCCCAGCTTGAAGCGGCCTACGTTGAGGATGTTGAAGGCGATGATGTGTCCCTTGCCGATCTCGCCGAGGACATTCTCGACCGGCACCTTGCAGTCGTTGAGGATGAGCGGCGCGGTGGACGAGCCGCGGATGCCCATCTTCTTTTCTTCCGCGCCGACCGAGAAGCCGGGGAAGTCCTTCTCGATGAGGAAGGCCGTAAACTTCTCGCCATCCACCTTGGCGAACACCGTGAACAGGTCGGCGAAGTGGGCGTTGGTGATCCACATCTTCTCGCCGTTGAGGATGTAGTGCTTGCCGTCGGGCGAGAGCACCGCGCGCGTGCGGCTGTTCAGCGCGTCGGAGCCGCTGGTGCTCTCCGAGAGCGCATAGGCGCCGATGATTTCGGCTGCGGCCAGCTTGGGAAGATATTTCTTCTTCTGTTCTTCGGTGCCGAAGAAGACGAGCGGCAGGGTGCCGATGCCGGCGTGCGCGCCCATGGAGACGACGAAGCTGCCGCACTTGGCGATCCGGTCGGCGATGACGGCGGAGGAAATCTTGTCCATCTCCGAGCCACCAAACTCCGCCGGAACATCAACGTTGGTCAGGCCCATTTCCGCGGCCTTCTTGAGCAGGTCGCGCGTGACCTGCCAATCCTTGTGCTCGATCTTTTCGACGTTGGGGAGGAGTTCGTTGACCGCAAACTCATCGGCGAGCTTGGCGATCATCTGCTGGTCTTCGTTGAAGTCTTCGGGAGTGAAGACGTTTTCCAGGTTATGGTCTTCGAGCAGAAAGCTTCCGCCCGTGAGTTTCGTCTTGGGAGCTACTGTTGTTGTGGCCATCCTAACCTCGCTAAGTTAACTTCTAAAATCGTTTTCACCACGGAGGCACGGAGGACACGGAGAATTCGAAGTCTGAAATTCGTATTCGCGAACGGTACCGCCCGCCTGCGGCGGGCTGCGACATAATTTAGATCTGGATTCCGCGGGCTCACGCCCACGGCTAACGCAAATTTTGCCCTTCGGGCTCCGGATCAATCGAGTGACTTCGATTGTGCCAGTCGAATTTGTGATCCAGATGTTCTTCTCCGTGTTCTCCGTGCCTCTGTGGTGAATTGTTCTTTACTGCAAATTCTCAAAGATGCCCGCCGCGCCCATGCCGCCGCCGACACACATCGTGACCATTCCGTATCGCGCTTTGCGGCGCTGGAGTTCGCGGATAATGCTCGCCGTCAGCTTGGCGCCGGTGCATCCCAGGGGATGTCCGAGAGCGATTGCGCCGCCGTTGGGATTGATGATCGACGGGTCAAGGATGCCTTCCTTGATCACGGCCAATGACTGCGCCGCGAAGGCTTCGTTTAATTCGATCACGTCGATGTCGCTCAACTTGAGTCCGGCCATTTTCAGGACTTTTGGAATGGCATACACCGGTCCCAATCCCATTTCTTCGGGCTTGTATCCGGCGGTAGCGAAGCCGACGAAGCGCAACAGCGGCTTCAATCCCAACGCCTTGGCACGTTCGGCCGACATCACTACTGCTGCCGCCGCGCCGTCAGACGTTGGCGACGAATTGCCGGCGGTGACGGTACCCTTCATGTGGAAAGCCGGCTTGAGCGCACCGAGACCTTCCAGCGAGGTGTCGGCACGCGGGCCCTCGTCCATCTTGAAGATAATTTCCGTCCGCTTGGGTTTACTGCCGTTTGGGGTAGTGAGGCTCACCAGCACGGGAACGATCTCGTCGTCGAACTTGCCTGCCTCAATCGCTGCAAATGCTTTCTTGTGGCTGTCGACGGAGAACTGGTCGGCCTGTTCGCGGGTGATGTTGCAACGCACGGCCAGCCGCTCGGCGGTGAGTCCCATCGATAGATACGAATCGGGATAATTGGCCACCAGCCACGGGTTGGCGGACACTTTATTACCGCCCATGGGAATCATGGTCATGGATTCGACGCCGCCCGCGACAACTACCTCGGCCCCGCCTGCCATGATGCGCTCGGCGCCCATGGCAATCGCTTGCAGGCCCGACGAGCAGAAGCGGTTGATGGTCATGGCCGAGACCTCTATGGGCAACCCAGCGCGCAGTGAGGCAATGCGAGCGACGTTCATGCCCTGCTCGGCTTCGGGCATGGCGCAGCCGAGGATGACGTCCTCGATGTCTTTAGGATCTAGCTGGGGAACGCGGGCGAGTGCTCCCTTGATCGCGTAGGCGGCGAGGTCGTCGGGACGGGTGGCGCGCAGGGTTCCTTTGTAGGCCTTGCCGACCGGGGTTCGAACGGCACTGACGATTACGACTTCACGCATTGAAAGCTCCGGAAAATCAGCAATTAGCAATTAGCGATTGGCAATTAGCCGTTCGCCAGTTACCAGCTAGTTAGATCGCGTTTCGGTTTACAAGGTGCGCCCAATGTTGAAAATCCATTTTAACGATCATTTAGAATCAACGGATTGGGAGAAATTTGTTAGCAACCATTTGATTCCAGATAAGTTATACGTATCCATTTCTTGCGTAAGGAGTTACAGTACGAATCTTGGGGCGATTTTGGCATTTTTTTACTTCGGTACGTAACCATATGGTTAATCTCAATCGTGGCCTTTACTCGATCCTAGACACCGAAACTCATTTCACATCACCTCGGAATGCCGGAGGCTTGAGCGACAGTTCCTCGCGAAACTGAACGCCACCCACGCGGTGATTGAGATCCGAAATCACTTCGAGCGAGCCGTAATGCACAATACCCGACCCGTCCGTTCGCGGTAGATGGGTGTATGTCCAAATGCAAAATGTCTGCGCGGAATCCAACCAAGTTCCGTAAGCGGTATGCGGCCGCCCGAGGAGTTGAAGCACTTCCTCCCTACTCATGCCAATCGCAATCTTCGATTGATTCTGCTCACGTTGTTTACGCAAAGCCGAGAGTTCTACGTAGGCCAGTTGTGTCTTCTCAGTCAGCAGGGCATCTGTGCCAGCGGAGCAAAGTGCGTTCGCCTCGCTCTGCGACCGAGCTTGACCCTGAAGTACGGCCGGCAGCGCGAAACAGAGCATTCCAATAACACTGGCGCAGATCGCTTTGCCCGAACTTGATCGGATTAACACTTAGTTCCTCAGCGTCTTGCCCGTCTTCAGCGTGTACTGAATGCGTTCCTGGGTTTTCTTTTCGCCGCAGAGCGATTTGAAAGCCTCGCGCTCGAGGTCGAGCAGGTACTGCTCGCTTACCAGAGTGCCGGGGTTGACTTCGCCGCCGCAGAGGACTTCTGCGACCTTGCCGGCGATCTTTACCTCGTGGTCGCTGATGAATTCCCCCGACCGCATGATGTGTACGCCCATCTTGAGCGTTGCCAGGATGCTTTCACCCGGGGCCGGAATGTCGTTGCGCATGGTCAGCGGACGGAAGCCTTCGTGGAAGAGCTCGAGGGCGCGGGTTTTGGCGTCGGTCAGCACGCGCTCGCGGTTCATGGTGATGAGTTCACCCGGCGAGATGAAGCCA
>Ga0074046_10001798_pt1 | contig 18930 bp, 15 predicted proteins | sample BogForMeECP23OM3_FD_94441 | JGI IMG/M metagenome (GOLD analysis project Ga0074046, IMG submission 94441) | Bog forest soil microbial communities from Calvert Island, British Columbia, Canada - Bog Forest MetaG ECP23OM3 | ecosystem: Environmental > Terrestrial > Soil > Wetlands ... | reverse complement strand
ATAGGCAGTGAGTTCGTCGCCGCCGCGGCCGTCGGCGAGGGCCTTCGCAAGCGCTTCGGCGCACAGCATGCCGCTCTTGATCGCCGCGTGGCTGCCCTTGATGCGCGCCGCGTTCATGAAACCGGCGTCGCAGCCGACCAGCGCCCCGCCGGGAAAGACGAGCTTGGGCAGGGCCTGCGGGGAGCCGTTGTTGATCGCCCGCGCGCCGTAGCCGAGCCTCTTGCCGCCTTCGATATGCGCACGGATGGCCGGATGGGTCTTCCAGCGCTGCATTTCCTCGAACGGGCTGAGCCAGGGATTGGCGTAGTCCAGTCCGATGACGAAGCCGAGCGTGACCAGATTTCCCTCGAGGTGATACAGAAACCCGCCGCCGAAGGTGTTCGGCTCCATCGGCCAGCCGGCCGTGTGGACGACGCGGCCGGGCTTTGCATCCTCCTCGGGGACCTCCCAAAGCTCCTTGACGCCGATCGCGTAGCCCTGCGGGTCCTTGCCTTCGGTCAGCTTGAAGCGCTCGAGCAATTGCCGCCCGAGCTGGCCGCGCGCGCCTTCGGCGAAGACGGTGTAGCGGCCGGTCAGCTCCATGCCGAGCTGGAAGGAATCCTTCGGCTCGCCGCCCTTGCCGATCCCCATGTTTCCGGTCGCGACGCCACGCACCGAGCCGTCGTCGGCGTACAGGATTTCGGAGGCGGGGAATCCCGGAAAGATCTCGACTCCGAGGGCTTCAGCCTGCTCGGCGAGCCACTTCACCACATAGCCGAGCCGGACGACGTAGCAGCCGTGGTTGTGGAACGTCCGCGGGACCAGAAAGTCCGGCACGCGCCGCGACCCCGTCGCCGTCAGGAGCAAAACGTCGTCGCTCATCACAGGTTGGTTGAGCGGCGCGCCGCGCTCTTTCCAGTCGGGAAAAAGCTCCGTCAGCGCCCGGGGGTCCATAACCGCCCCGGAAAGGATGTGCGCGCCCGGCTCCGAGCCCTTTTCCAGCACGATGACCGAGAGATCTGCATTGAGCTCTTTCAGGCGGATCGCGGTCGCAAGCCCGGCCGGGCCGGCGCCGACGACCACCACGTCATAGGCCATCGCCTCTCGCGGCCCGAATTTTTCGACAATTTCTTTCGGCGTCATTGTTGCCTCGTCCTCATACCGTCCCACGACTCCCGCCCGACGACCCGCCACTGCATCTGCTAGCGCCTTTCGGGGAGGCGCTGTTTTGGCCTGTCACGAGATAATAGTTCAGTGCTAAACTATTTTCCAGAGCCGTCCTCGCGTCGACTCGGACGCCTCGTCCGAGGACGCGTGCGATCCCGCGGTCAATGAGCCTGTGGCGGAGCAAAGTCCAATTGGGGATGTCCCGCAGAGGCCAATTTCAATAAGGAATTCAGATGATCCGGCTTCTGGGGCCATGGCGTTTCCCTCCCCGTCGCCCGTCGATGGCGATCAAGTTCGGACGACAATGTCCCTTGCCGTAGCATCTCGCGCAACCTGAACTTCTGGATTGCCAGAGGGCGGCGCGGCGACCTCGCCCTGCTCAAGATCCACGCCTGTTACGAGCAAATTCTCGCGGACTTCTCGATCAAAGATCGCGGCCCACATCTGCACTATCTGTTGACGATGATGGAAAACATGCAGCGCGTGGACGACGCCGGAGCGGAAGCGGTAGTGAACGGGTGGAAGTGTCGATGCGCGCGGCGCCAAAGGAGATTCACCAATGACGACCTTGACGCTGAAGGATCAAACCCTCCTCAAGGACAAATGCTACGTCGCCGGCGAGTGGATCGGCGGCCCGGCTACGATCGCCGTCACCAATCCCGTCGACGACAGCGTCGTCGGCCATGTCCCCAAGCTCGGCGCGGCGGAGACGCGGCGCGCGATCGAGGCCGCGGAAAAGGCCCAGAAGCTGTGGGCGAAAATGACCGCCAAGGAGCGCGCCGCCATATTGCGCAAGTGGTTCGCCCTGATGATGGACAATCAGGAGGACCTCGCGCGCATCATGACCGCCGAGCAGGGCAAACCCCTCGCCGAGTCGCGCGGCGAGATCGCCTACGGCGCCTCCTTCATCGAGTTCTTCGCCGAGGAGGCCAAGCGCATCTACGGCGAGACGATCCCCTCGCCCTGGCCCCATTCGCGCATCATCGTGATCCGGCAGCCGCTCGGCGTCGTCGCCGCGATCACGCCCTGGAACTTCCCCAACGCCATGATTACCCGCAAGGCGGGACCGGCGCTCGCCGCCGGCTGCGCCTTCGTCTGCAAGCCGGCGGGGGAGACGCCCCTGTCCGCGCTGGCGCTGGCGGAGCTCGGCGAGCGCGCCGGCCTTCCGCCCGGCGTCTTCTCGGTCCTCACCGGCTCTTCGCGCGAGATCGGCGGGGAGATGACCTCGAACCCGATCGTCCGGGGCCTCACCTTCACCGGCTCGACCGAGATCGGCCGCGTGCTGATGGCGCAGTGCGCCCCGACCATCAAGAAGCTCGGGCTCGAGCTCGGCGGCAATGCGCCGTTCATCGTCTTCGACGACGCCGACCTCGACGCGGCGGTCGAGGGCGCCATGGCCTCCAAATACCGCAACGCCGGCCAGACCTGCGTCTGCGCCAACCGGCTTCTGGTCCAGGACGGCGTCTACGACGCGTTCGCCGCGAAACTCGCCGAGGCGGTCAAGAAGCTCCAGGTCGGCGACGGCTTCGAGGCCGGCGTCACCACCGGGCCGCTGATCAACGAGGCGGCGGTGACCAAGGTCAAGAGCCATGTCGCGGACGCGGTGTCGAAGGGCGCGAAGATTGTCGTCGGCGGCAAGGCGCTCGGCGGCAATTTCTTCGAGCCGACCGTGCTCGCCGGCGTGACGCCAAGCATGGCGGTGGCGCGCGAGGAGACGTTTGGGCCGGTCGCCCCGCTCTTCCGCTTCAAGACCGAGGAGGAGGCGATCGCCATGGCGAACGCCACCGAATTCGGCCTCGCCTGCTATTTCTACGCCCGCGACATCGGCCGCGTCTGGCGCGTCGCCGAAGGTCTGGAATACGGCATGGTCGGCATCAACGAGGGCATCATCTCGACCGCCGAAGCGCCGTTCGGCGGCGTGAAGGAGAGCGGAATCGGCCGCGAAGGCTCCCGCCACGGCGTGGAGGAATATGTCGAACTGAAGTACATGCTGATGGGAGGGCTCGCGGCGCGCTAGGCAAGACGTCCGCGTGGCGTCCCTCCCCTCAAATCGCCCGCGCGCAAGTCCGCCGTAAACGTTGTCGCGCTCGGCTGCCGCGGTTTCGGCAATTGCACGTCGAGGGCGCCTGGTTTAGCATTCCGACGAATATGGAGACCGGGCGGTGACGGGCGGAGTCTTCATCAGCTATCGGCGTGACGATTCGGCTGGATACGCGGGGCGGATCTTCGACCGCCTGTCGAGCCGCCTGGGACACGACGCGGTGTTCTTCGACGTCGATACGATCCAACCCGGTCGCGATTTCGTCGAGGTCCTGTCGGAACGCGTCGGCGCGTGCGACGCGCTCATCGCGATCATCGGCAAACAGTGGATCGCGAGCGCCGACGGCGAAAACCGGCGGCGCCTCGACGATCCCAACGACTTCGTCCGCATCGAGATTGAAGTGGCGTTGAAGCGCAATGTTCCCGTCATTCCGGTGCTTGTCGACGGCGCGGCGATGCCGCGGGCGGATCAGTTGCCGGATGGCCTGAAGACGCTGGTCCGCCGGCAGGCGGTCGAGATTTCCCACGCCCGCTTCGATTCGGACGCCGAGCGGCTGACGGACGCGCTCGCGGAGATCGAGGGCCAGCCTTTCCAGAGAACGGCAATCGCGGCTCAGCCCGCATCCGTAACGCCGGAAACGCTTCCACGAGCAACGCCTGCCGAGGCCACGGCTGCCGCGAACCGCGCGCCACAGACGAGCGCCGACGCGGCCGCCTCGGCTCCTCTCCCGCGCGCGAAGCCAGGACGTCTGCCCCTCGTTCTGGTTGCCGTGGCGCTCGTCCTGGTCGCCGCTGCAGCGGCGTGGTTTTTCGCCCAACGCGGCGCGAGTCCTGAGCAGAAAACGGCAGCCGCCGCTGCGTCCGGTTCGAGCCTGGCGGCCGTGGCGCCGCCGTCGAATGGGACCGCAGTTCCAAACGCGGCTCCCCCGGCCTCCTCCAACGGCTCCCCGGCTGCGGTGGCCCCTGCCAGCGTCTCGCCGGCCGCAGTCGACGACTCCCCCGATGCCGCTCCTGCCACAGACTCGCCTGCCACAGACTCGCCCGCCAGTGTCTCGCCGGCCAAGCCCGCCGAGCTCAACGGCTGGATCAGCCGCGATGACTTTGCCGCCGAGTTCAAAAAGGAGGCCGCCAACGGCAATTATCCGGACTCCCTTTCAGCCAAATGCGAGGATGGCGTGGTAAAGATGCGCGCCCACTGGAGCTCCCGACCGCGAGGAATGACGTGGCTATTTTTCGCGTTAGGCGATGACGGTTTCCAGGCAAAGAACACGGAGCTGACCGGACGCGGCTTTGTGCTGCAATACGACAATGCGTTCAAGAACTGCGAGGGCCACTCGCGCCACCAGGCGCTCTGGACGAAGAACCAATAACGGCGCGAGGCTGTCGCGTCGCCTTCGCCGTGGCGGAAGAGCGACAGCCACGAACGCTCAGTACCGGTACGTCTCCGCCTTAAACGGCCCGTTCTGCGGCACGCCTAGGTAATTCGCCTGCTCGGGCGTCATCTTGGTGAGCTTGGCGCCGACCTTGGCAAGGTGGAGCGCGGCGACCTTCTCGTCGAGGTGCTTGGGCAAAGTGTAGACCTGCTTGCCGTACTGGCCGGGCTTGGTGAAAAGCTCGATCTGGGCGAGCGTCTGGTTGGTGAAGGAGGCCGACATCACGAACGACGGGTGGCCCATCGCGTTGCCGAGGTTCACAAGGCGACCTTCGGACAAAAGGATGATCCGCTTGCCGTTGGGGAACTCGATCTCGTCGACCTGCGGCTTGACGTTGTTCCACTTGTAGTTGCGTAAGCTCGAGACCTGGATCTCCGAGTCGAAGTGGCCGATGTTGCAGACGATGGCGCGGTCGCGCATCTGGCGCATGTGATCGAGGGTGATGACGTCAATGTTGCCGGTGGCGGTGACGAAGATGTCGGCACGCGGCGCGGCGTCTTCCATGGTCGTGACTTCATAGCCCTCCATCGCCGCCTGCAGCGCGCAGATCGGGTCGACCTCCGACACCAGCACGCGGCAGCCGGCGTTGCGGAGCGAGGCGGCCGAGCCCTTGCCGACGTCGCCGAAGCCCGCGACCATCGCGACCTTGCCGGCCATCATCACGTCGGTGCCGCGGCGGATGCCGTCGACGAGCGACTCGCGGCAGCCGTAGAGGTTGTCGAATTTCGACTTGGTGACGCTGTCGTTGACGTTGATCGCCGGCCACAAAAGCTTGCCCTCCTTGGCCATGACATAGAGGCGATGCACGCCCGTCGTCGTTTCCTCGGTGACGCCGCGGATCGACTCTCCATTCTTGGCGTACCAGCCGGGCTTGTCCTTGAGCCGCGCCTTGATCGCGGCGAACAGCACCTCCTCCTCCTCGTTGGTCGCCTTGTCGAGGAAGGCCGTGTCGCCCTGCTCGGCGCGGAGGCCCAAGTGGATGAGCAGCGTCGCGTCGCCGCCGTCGTCGAGGATCATGTTCGGCGCGCCGCCGTCGGCCCAGTCGAAGATGCGGTGGGTGTAGTCCCAGTAGTCCTTGAGGCTCTCGCCCTTGATCGCGAACACCGGCGTGCCGGAGGCGGCGATGGCCGCAGCGGCATGGTCCTGGGTCGAATAGATGTTGCACGACGCCCAGCGGACGTCGGCGCCCAGCGTTTTCAGCGTCTCGATCAGGACCGCCGTCTGGATGGTCATGTGGAGCGAGCCCGCGATGCGCGCGCCCTTGAGCGGCTGGGCGGCGGCGTATTCGGCGCGCGTCGCCATCAGGCCCGGCATTTCGGTCTCGGCGATCGCGATCTCCTTGCGCCCGAAAGCGGCAAGGCCGATGTCGGCGACGGCGTAATCGGCGGCTTTGGTCATTGCGTCCTGTCCCGTTTGACGTTCGGCCGCTCCCTTACCAGCGGCCGGCGCATGGCGCAATAAACATATAAGCAAATCTTTATATCATTGCCACGCCACCCGCCCGATCCACCCAAGGATGCGGTAGCGCAACGGCGCATCGATTCCGGTGCGACCAATTTGTCCAAATTGTTTATCTGGGCGCGCGGCGAACGCGTGCTATAAACCGGCAAGCAAGAAGCGCGCCGCGGTTCACGGCGTGGGTGCAGCAAAAGCAAGGGTGCAATGGCGCTTTCGGCCAAACTGACGATGCGGCAGGGTCAGACGATGGTTCTGACGCCGCAACTGCTTCAGGCGATCAAGCTGTTGCAGATGCCGAACTTGGAGCTTTCCGCCTTCATCGAGAACGAGCTTTCGAGCAATCCGCTGCTCGAGCGGGCCGAGGAGCACGAGGGCCGCGAGGCCGAACGGCTCGAAGGTCCGCCGGAAGCGCCGGCCACGGATCGCCCCGTCGAGCCCGGCGACTGGGCGTCCGAGTCGCTGGAGACCGACCGGACGGCGATGGAAGCCAATCTCGGCACCGAGGTCGAGAACGCTTTCGAGCCGGACCGCACCGTGCCCGCGGCGGAGACGCCGCTCGGCGAGGGGCTCTCGACCGGGTCCTGGGCCGGAGTCGGCGGCGGGTCGGGCTCGGGCGAGGCCCCCGACCTCGAGGCCTACGTGTCCGAGACCCCCTCGCTGCAGGAACACCTCGACCGCCAGGCCGGCGTCATCCTGGTCGATCCGTCCGAGCGCATGATCGGCGTCGCGCTGATCGACGGGCTCGACGAGGCGGGCTATTTCATCGGCTCGCTGGAGGAAATCGCCGAACGACTCGGAACGACCCGGGAAGCCGTTGAGGCGGTGCTCATGAAGTTGCAGACGCTCGAGCCGACGGGCGTGTTCGCCCGCAACCTCGCCGAGTGCCTCGCGCTACAGTTGCGCGAGCGCGACCGTTTCGATCCCGCCATGGAGGCGATGATCGCCAACCTGCCCGCGCTGGCGCGACGCGACTTTCCCCTGCTTCGCAAGGTCTGCGGCGTCGACGACGAGGATCTCGCCGACATGATCGCGGAAATCCGGCGCCTCGAGCCGAAGCCCGGCCGCGCCTTCGGCGACCCGCCGGGCGCGCCCGCCATCCCCGACGTCTTTGTCGTCGCCGCGCCCGACCGGACATGGCGCGTCGAACTCAACAGTCAGGCGCTGCCGCGCGTGCTGGTCAACGAGACCTACGCCGCGGTCATCCGGCGCGGCGCGAGCCGCGACGAGGACAAGCAATACGTGTCCGCCCAGCTTCAGTCGGCGAACTGGCTGACCAAGAGCCTCGAGCAGCGCGCGCGCACCATTCTCAACGTGGCGAGCGAGATCGTGCGGCGGCAGGACGCCTTTTTGGTCGAAGGCGTGTCGGCGCTGAAACCCTTGAACCTGAAGATGATCGGCGAAGCGATCGGGGTGCACGAATCGACCGTCTCGCGCGCCACGGCGCACAAGTTCATCCAGACGCCCCGCGGCCTGTTCGAGATGAAATACTTCTTCACTGCCGCGATCCCCTCCACCGACTCGACCCAGTCTCACTCGGCGGAGGCTGTGCGGCAGCGCATACGACAAATGATCGACGAGGAGGATCCGGAGGACGTCCTGTCCGACGACGGCATCGTCGAACGGCTTCGCAGGGCCGAGATCGTCGTGGCGCGCCGCACCGTGGCGAAGTACCGCGACAGTCTCAAGATTCCGTCCTCGGTCGAGCGGCGCAAGCTGAAGATGTCGCCGATCGGCGCTCTGCGAACGCGGAGCGATTCTGTTCAGGTCGAGGCGTGAACCTCATTTGCTGCGCCGAAACAACATGATGCGCCGGCGATTGACACGGCCGCGGCAGGCTCCTAACGCTAATTTCGGGAGGATCGCTTGCGATGTCCCCGGCGAAGCGGGGCGAAGGAGAGAGCGCCAGCTGGCGCAGGGACGAGCGGCGGCGATGAGGCGCGCGGCTCGCCGAAAGAACAAGGCCAATAACCGATGACTGTGAGAGTAACCGGCAAGAACCTCGACGTCGGGGAATCTTTGCGGCAACACGTGTTGGACAAAGTGGAGGGGATGGTCGCCCGCTACTTCAACGGAACGGTGAGCGGGCACGTGGTGATCGCCCGTGAGGGTTCCGGATATCGTTCGGACTGCACGCTGCGGCTGAGCTCCGGCGTAAGTCTGCACGCCGAGGGCGCGGCGCACGAACCCTATCCCTGTTTCGAGCACGCCGCCGACAAGATCGAGGCGCGGCTCAGGCGCTACAAGCAGCGCCTCAAGGGCCGTTCGGGAACCCCCGAGATCATGGTTCCGGCGCAGGGCGAAGGCACCGTTACCAATTATGTGGTCGAGGCGCCGTCAGACGACGTGGAGCCGGCCGGGGGCTTTAATCCGGTGGTCGTCGCCGAGGGAACGGAGGCGCTCAAGTCGCTATCCGTCGCATCGGCGGTCGCGGAGCTCGACCTCACGGGCGCGCCGGTCGTGGTGTTCGCGCACGCGGGGAGCGGGCGAGTGAACATCGTTTATCGGCGCCGGGATGGAGCGATAGGGTGGCTGGATCCACGCTGACGGCGATCGACGGGGGCAAGGACGGCCGCCGAACATCTAGGACGGATATGTCGCTATCCCAACTCATCAAACCGGACGCCGTGCTCCCGGCCCTGCGGGTCAACGGCAAGAAGCAGGCGCTCCAGGAGATGAGCGAGCGCGCCGCGGCCGTCTCCGGCCTCCCGGCGCGGGAGGTGTTCGACGCCCTCCTTCAGCGGGAGCGGCTGGGCTCGACCGGGGTGGGCGACGGCGTCGCGATCCCCCATGGCAAGCTCGCCAAATGCGACCAGATCTTTGGTGTGTTCGGGCGGCTCGAGCGCGCCATCGACTTCGAGGCGCCCGACGGGCTGCCTGTCGACCTGATCTGCATGCTGATCGCTCCGGAATCGGCCGGCGCCGACCACCTCAAGGCGCTGGCGTCGATCGCGCGCCTGTTGCGCAATGCGGCCATCGCCTCGCAACTGCGCGCCACCCGCGACCCCGCGGCGCTCTATGCGCTGCTCACCATGGCGCCGGCGTCGAACGCCGCCTGAACGAACCGGAGATGAGGCCCGTGAAAGCTCGCGTCGTCGTCACGCTGAAGGGCGGTGTGCTCGATCCGCAAGGCAAGGCGATCGAGGGCGCACTGAAGTCGCTGTCGATCGACGGCGTGACCGCCGTGCGCCAAGGCAAGGTGTTCGACATCGAGATCGAGGGCGACGACCGCGACGGCGCGCGGAAAACGCTGAGCGAAGCTTGCGAGCGGCTGCTCGCCAACACGATCGTCGAGAACTACGCAATCGAGATCGCCTGACCACCGATGAAGTCCGCCGTCATCCTCTTTCCCGGCTCGAATCGCGAACAGGACGCCGCCCGCGCCATCCGCGAGGCTTCCGGCCGCGCGCCCGCCATCGTATGGCACGCCGATCCCGAGCTGCCCCCGGGGACCGACCTCGTTGTCCTGCCCGGCGGCTTCTCCTACGGCGACTATCTTCGCTGCGGCGCCATCGCGGCGCGCTCGCCCATCATGCGCGCGGTGGCGCGCCACGCCGAGCGCGGCGGCCTCGTGCTCGGCATTTGCAACGGCTTCCAGATCCTGTGCGAGGCGGGTCTGCTGCCGGGCGTGCTGATGCGCAACGCCAGCCGCCGCTTCGTGTGCAAGATGCAGCACCTCCGCGTCGAGAACGCGACGACGCCATTCACCCGCGGCTACGCCGAAGGTCAGGTGGTCAAGTTCGCCATCGCCCACGGCGAGGGGAATTTCGAGGCCGACGACGCGACTCTCGAGGCGATCGAGGGCGCGGGACAGGTCGCCTTCCGCTACTGCGACGCCGCCGGGCGGGTCGACCAGGCCGCCAATCCCAACGGAGCCGAGCATAACATCGCCGGCGTGTTCAACCGCCGGTTCAACGTGCTCGGCCTGATGCCGCACCCGGAGAACCTGATCGACCCTCTGGTCGGCGGGATCGACGGGCGGCCGCTGTTCGCGGCGCTGGCCGCCTAAAGCGACGACTTGTTCACAGGAATTTACCGGAATCGCGCAAGAACTTTGCGGATGGCGGCGCGTTGTCACACTGCGTAAAGCTGTTCTCGCCATGATGGGAGGATTCGGAGACGAAGGGATCACGATGGATTCGCTCGACAGGCTTTTCTCCGGAGTGCTCGAGGCGCGGGACCGCAGCCCTTCGGAGTCGCGCACCTCGAAGCTGTTCCGCGACGGCGTGCAGAAGATGGCCAAGAAGTTGGTCGAGGAGGCGATCGAGGTCGGCCTCGACGCGGTGCAGATGAACCGCGAGTCGGTCGTCCTCGAAAGCGCCGACATGCTCTACCACCTCGCCGTCATCTGGGCGGAGTGCGGCGTGACGCCCGGAGAGGTGATGAGCGAGATCGACCGGCGCGAGCGGATGTACGGCATCGCCGAGAAACTGCCGAAACACGCCGGCGCCGCCCAGATTCGGCGCATGACCCAGTTCGGCGCTCGCCGCAAGACCGCTTCCTGATCGGCCCATGAGCGGCCGGGCCGTCCCCCTCACATGACCGTCGGGTTTTGCGCCCCGTCCATCGAAAGAGTCGTCCCCGTCACATAGGAAGCCTTCGCCGAAGCGAGGAACAGGACGGCGTCGGCGATCTCGCCCGGGCTCGCGGGCCGTCCCATCGGGATTTTCGCCAGCGCCCGACGGCGCGCCTCCTTAAGATCGACGCCGGCGAGCCGCGCGTCGGCCGCAAGCCCTTCGGCCACGCGCTCGGTTTCCGTGAGCCCCGGGCTTACGCCGACGACCCTGACCCCGCTCGCTGCATAGGCGGCGCCAAGGCCGGCGGTCGCCAGCATCAAGGCGGCGTTGGCCGACCCGCCCGCGAGATGGGTCGGCGAGGCCGCCTTGCCGCCCACGCCGATGACATTGACGATGACGCCTCGCCCGCGCGCCGCCATGCGCTTCACCATCGGGTCGATCACGTTGATGTAGGAGAAGAATTTCGCGTCGAACGCCTCCCGCCAGACTGCGGGGGCCAGATCGGGCGGCGGCGTCCGGCGGGCGGCGCCGGCCGAGTTGACCAGCACGTCGATGGGGCCGAGCCGCGCTTCGACCGCATCGACCATCGCCGCCGCGGCGTGGGCGTCGGCGCAATCGGCGGCGAACCCGGCGGCGCCGGGCAGCGACGCCAGCGCCCGGTCGATGTTCGCCTGCGCCCGGGAGCAGACGGCGAGGCGCGCCCCCTGGCGAGAAACGCCTCGGCGCAGGCGAGCCCGATCCCCTTGGAGCCCCCGGTGACGAGCACGACCGTATCCCGGAGGCCCAGATCCATCGGCGCTCTCCGGTCAGCCGAGGTGCTTCTTGAAGAACGCGATCGCGCGCGACCAGGCGAGCTCGGTCGCATGGCGGTCGTGGACGGACGCCCGCTGCTCGTTGGCGAAAGCGTGGTCGGCGTCGTAGCGGAAGAATTCGAAGCTCTTGCCCGCCGCGTTCAGCCCCGCCTCGAAATCGTCGACCCGCGCCGGCGCGACCCAGTCGTCGCGGTTGGCGAAGTGCCCTTGCAGCGGGACCTTGACGTCGGCGGGCTTGACGTCGGCGGGCTTGACCGCCTCGGCCGGGGGCAGCCCGTAAAAGGTCACCGCGGCGGCAAATTCCGGAATGTGCGCCGCGCCGATGACCGTCACCCAACCGCCCATGCAGAATCCGGCGATGCCGACCTTGGCCCCGTTGCGCGCCAGGTATTGCGCGGCGCCGCGCACGGATTGCGACGTCGCATCCAAGAAGTCGAGCGACGACATCTCTTTCCCCGCCGCGTCGGCGTCGTGATAGGGCACGACCTTGCCGCCGTAGAGGTCGGGCGCGAGCGCGTCGCAGCCGGCCAGCGCAAAGCGGTCGACCATCGCCTTGATCTGCTCCGACAGACCCCACCATTCCTGGATCACCACCAGCCCCGGCGCATCGCCGGCGGCGGCGTTGGCCAGGTAGCCCTGCGCGTCGTGGCCGTCCGGACGCTTGAACGTGATGCTCACCCCCATGTCTCTCGCTCCACTCGATCTTTGCCGCCGCGCTCGGCCTTCGCCGACGCTAAAAAGCTATGGGCGGCTTTTGTCCGGATCAAGACCCGCCACGCCTCAGCCGAGCCGGCAGCCGTTGGTCATCAGCAGGATCGAATAGAGCGAACTCGTTCCGCAGATCAACAGACGGTTGCGCTTGGCGCCGCCGAAGGTCACGTTTGCGACCGTCTCGGGGACAAGAATCGTGCCGATCAGCGTCCCGTCCGGATCGAAGCATTGGACCCCCTCGTCGCAGCTCGTCCAGATCCGCCCCTCGCGGTCGACGCGGAAGCCATCAAACAGGCCTGATGTCGATTCGGCGAACACCTCCCCGCCCGTCACGCTCCTGCCGTCGGCCGCCACGGCGAATCGCCGGATGTGGCGTGGCCCGTTCTCCTTGTGGGTTGCGCCAGTGTCGGCGACATAAAGAACGCTCTCGTCGGGCGAGAAGGCGAGGCCGTTCGGCCGCAGCATGTCGTCGATGACGCGCTCGACCGCGCCGCCCGGGTCGACGCGATAGACGTAGCAGCCGTCGATCTCCGGCTCAGCCCGGTCGCCCTCGTTGTCCGAATCGATGCCGTAGGCCGGGTCGGTGAACCAGATCGAATCGTCGGACTTCACCACGGCGTCGTTCGGCGAATTGAGCCGACGACCCTGCCAGCGGTCGGCGACGACGGTGATCGAGCCGTCGATCTCGGTGCGCGTCACCCGCCGGGTCAGGTGCTCGCAGGTGACAAGCCGGCCCTGATTGTCGATCGTGTTGCCGTTGGAATTGTTCGACGGCGCCCGAAACACCGACACGTGACCGGAATCCTCGGCCCAGCGCAGCATGCGGTTGTTGGGAATGTCGGACCAGACGAGATACCGCCCGGCGGGAAACCAGGCAGGCCCTTCGCTCCAGACCGCGCCCGTCCACAGCCGCTCGAGCCGGACATAGCCGGCGAACAGCCGCTTGAATCGCGGATCGAGAACGAGAACGCCGGTCCCCTCGATCTGACCGAAAGACATGGCCTCGCCTCCCTCTCCGCGCGGCCCAGTTCGCCGCAGCGACATGAGCGTGGCCCAGTTTGGCCGTCGCGACAAGGGCGCAAGGCCCATTGCGACATTTCCGTGACGAAGTTGGAAATGTGACAGATACAAGAACTTGCGGAACAATGTTTCGTCCTCCACATTCCCTGCCATGAACGACTCGCCACAGCGCTCGCGTCTGGTCGCCGTTCTCGGTCCGACCAACACCGGCAAGACCCACCTCGCGGTGGAGCGCATGTTGGCCCATTCGTCCGGAATGATCGGCCTCCCGCTGCGCCTGCTGGCGCGCGAGATTTATGACAGGATCGTGAAGACGCGCGGGGCGAAGTGCGTCGCGCTCGTCACCGGCGAGGAGAAGATCGTCCCCGCCCATCCGCAGTATTTCGTCTGCACGGTCGAGGCGATGCCGCTCGACCGCAAGGTCGAGTTTCTGGCGGTCGACGAGATCCAGCTCTGCGCCGATCCCGAACGCGGGCACGTCTTCACCCACCGCCTCATGCACGCCCGCGGCGTCCACGAGACCATGCTCATGGGCGCGGCGACCATGGTTCCCCTGGTCCGCCGCCTCTGCCCCAACGCGGAGATCCAGTTCCGCGAGCGCCTGTCGACTCTGAGCTACGCCGGCCCGAAGAAGCTGACCCGCCTGCCCCGGCGGAGCGCAATCGTGGCCTTTTCGGCCGACGCGGTCTACGCCATCGCCGAACTCATCCGCCGCCATCGCGGCGGCGCCGCGGTGGTGATGGGCTCGCTGTCGCCGCGCACCCGTAACGCCCAGGTCGGGCTCTTCCAGTCGGGCGAGGTCGATTTTCTGGTCGCGACCGACGCGATCGGCATGGGCCTCAATATGGACGTGGACCACGTCGCCTTCGCGGGCCTGCGCAAGTTCGACGGCCGCCGCACCCGTGGCCTCCTTTCCCAGGAGATCGGCCAGATCGCCGGCCGCGCCGGCCGTTTTCGCCGCGACGGCTCGTTCGGCGTGACCAGCGACGCCCCGGACCTCGACCCCGACATTGTGTCCGCCATCGAGGGCCATGTCTTTCCCGCCGTCCAGGGGGCGGAGTGGCGCAACGCCGAACTCGACTTCTCCTCGCTTCCGTGCCTGATGCGCTCGCTCGCCGCCCCGCCCCCGACCCAGGCGCTCAGGCTCAGCGAGGAGGCGCAGGACGAGATCACGCTGCGCCAGCTTTCGGTCGACGAACTGGTCGTCCGCCGCACCCGTGACCGCGCCAATCTGAAGCGCCTCTGGGAGGCGTGCCAGACCCCCGACTTCCGCAAGACCACGCAGGAAGAGCACACGCGCCTGATCGGCGGCCTGTTCGAGCACCTGACCCAGGGCGACCGACGCGTGCCGGAAGACTGGATGCAGGGCCAGTTCGCCGCGCTCGACCGAACCGACGGCGACATCGACGCCCTGCAGACCCGCCTCGCCCGGGTGCGCACCCTCGCCTATGTCGCCAATCGGTCGAACTGGCTCGCGGACCCGGCCGGCTGGCAGCACCGCGCCCGCGGCCTCGAGGACCGGCTCTCCGACACCTTGCACCAGTCGCTGATGCAGCGCTTCGTCGACCGCCGCACGAGCACGCTGTTGCGCTCGCTCCACCAGCATGCCGGCCCTATCCTCGGCGGGATCGCGGCCGACGGCGAGGTGACGGTCGAGGGCCACGTGGTCGGCCGCCTGACCGGGGTCCATTTCGAGCCCGTGCGCGGCGACACGGCGCTCGAGGCCCGGGCTTTGCGCGGCGCGGTCGAGCGGGCGGTCGCGCCCGAGGTCGCGCGGCGGCTTGGCGAACTCGCGAGCGAGGGCGACGAAGCCTTCAGCCTCGAACTGGGCGGCGTGGTGGCGTGGCGCGGAATCGCGGCCGGAGAGATCGCCGGAGGCGCGCCGTTCAAACCGCGGGTGCGCCTCATCGGCGAGTTCGGCCAGGACATGCCGCGCGAGCGCGCCGCGCGCCGGCTCGAGGCGTTCGTGGCCGGCGAAGCGACCCGGCGGCTCGCGCCGCTGAAACATCTGACCGAGGCGATCGCCGACGGCCGCCTGAGAGGTCTTGCGCGCGGCGTCGCCTACCAGCTCGTCGAGCAGTTCGGAGTACTCGATCGGCGCGCAGCCGAAGAACACATCCGGGCGCTGAGCCGCAACGAGCGGCGGGTGCTGAAAACTTTCGGCGTCCAGTTCGGCGCCTTCTCGCTCTACCTGCCCGGACTTTTGACGGCTGAGGCGCGTTCGATCGGCGCGGTGTTCGCCAACCTGGCTGCGCCGCGGTGGCGCCCGACCGTTAACGGCTTGAGCGTGCTGCCGCACCCCGTTCCGCCGCCGGAGGCCCTCAGCCTGCGCGGCCTCGCCGCGGTCGCCGGGCTTGCGATCCCAGTGCTGACGCTGGAGACATTCGACGCGATGGCCCGGGCCGCGCCGTCCGAAAGGCCCGACCTCGTCGCGCTGACCCCGGAGCTGCTCGCTGCGGTCGGCTGGACGACGGGCGAGGCCGATTCCATTCTCCGCGCGCTCGGCCTCGTGCGGGTGCGGAAAACCGATCCCGCCGAAGCGAGCCTCTGGCGCCGCCGCCCGTTCGCGCCCCGTCCCCCCATGCCCGCCCGTCCTGCCTCCCCGGCTGAGACGCGCGTCGCCCCGTCGCCTTCCGCCCCGGCGCGGAAGGGACGGCGCCGTAACCGCCGCCGGGTCACTGCAGCAACAGGGACTTCCGTTTGAACGAAGCCGTCGCAACCTGCCGCGCCGACGTCTGGCTCTGGCGCGCAAGATTCTTCAAGACGCGGACCCTCGCCGCGCGAACCATCGAGGAAGGCGGCATTCGCCTCTCTCGTGGCCCTTCCCGCTCCCCCATCGACAAGCCGAGTCGGTCGCTTCGTGCGGGCGACGTGCTCACCATCGCCCAAGGCCAGCGCTTTCTCGCCGTGAAGGTCGAGGCGCTCGGCGAGCGTCGCGGTCCGGCGCCCGAGGCGCGGGGGCTGTACAGCTTGCTCGAGGGGCCGCGTGACGGGGTGACGGCGCAGGTCCTCATCCGGCCCTTCGGGCCACCTTCCCCCTGAGGGGGAAGGGCGCTAACATCCATTATACCGTAAGGCGCCGGCCGTTCGCGCCCCCTTCTCCCTCGGGGAGAAGGTGTCGCCGAAGGCGACGGATGAGGGTCCGCGCCAGCGTCAGAGCCGGCTCAAAAGCTCCGCTTTTTTTGCGGAAAATTCGGCTTCGGTGAGAATGCCCTTGGCGTGGAGATCCGCCAGCTTCTCGATGACGGCGAGAACGTTCTCGTGTCCGGCGGGCGCGGTTTCGGGCCTCGCCGTCGCCGGAGGCGTCGGGAGCTCAGCCGCGGAGGGCGAGGCCGGAGAGCGCGCGCCCGAGACGATGGGCAGGCGCCCGACGTCCACGGTTCCGTGCTGGCTCGTGAAGGTCACGGAACCCGTCCCCGACTGCTGTTGCGAGAAACCGCCGATCTGGTGGTCCTGCGTGTCGTACACCGTCACCTTCCCGTCGATGTCGACCGCGAGGCGGCGGGCGGCAGGAAAGTACGCGTAACGCGCCGCATTTTGCGCGCCGACGCTGGACGGCGCGCCGAGATCGGCGGGCCACCAGTTCGCCCCGCCGGACGCCTCAGGCGTGAGCAGGCTCGACTGTCTCCCGCCCATGGGGGCGGCGCCCCCCTGGCTCTGCGACTGGAAAGAGCCGGCGACCGCCAGACCCGGTTCGCGCCTCACCAGCGCGGACAATTCGACGCAGAGCGCGTCCACCCGCGCCTTCAGGGCGTTGTTGAACATGTCCGACAGCATGATCGCGCCGCCGGACATCCACTGACCCGAGCCGCCGAATTCCGGATGGCTGAACTGCGCCATCCCGCCATTGCCGGCGATGACGGCGAACAGCATCGACGCCACGGCGTCCGAACTGAAACCGGTGCGTTGAGCGATGTCCGCGACGGCGCGAAGGCCTTCCGGCGAAAGTTTCGGCATGAAGGGCGTCCGTGCTCTCAGGCGTCGCCGCCGCCACGCGCGGCTTTGGGACACTCGCACGCCCTGCGCTTGAAGCCAATCCCCTGCCGGCACCGTCGCGTCAAGGGAAGAGGCGACAGTCGGCAGGAATGGCGTGCGGCGCGGGCCGACAAAGCCCTATGGCGACTTTGTCGCCTGTTTGATGTCCAACAGGTTCGCCCGGTCGCCATCGGTCAGCGCGGCAGCGACGGGGCAGTCCTTGCTGTCCTTGTTCATGAGGTCGTCGATCAGGCCGGAGGCCGCGGTGACGGCGGCCGCTAGCCGCAGAGAGAAACCGGGCCCGCGCAAAATATGAATCGCGTCGCCGCCGCCGGAGCAGACGAGTCTTTTCAAGACCGTCGCAACGGCCGCGTCATAGGCCTTTTCGTCCACGCTGGCCGCCTCCAGCGCCTCTCGCCACGCCGCAGCATCGGGCGGCGGCGCGGCCGCGGGATCGCAAGACGCGAGCGCCTTGTCGGAATTTGAGCAGGAGAGAACTTGGATGCGCCCCAGCGCTTGCTCCCGAAGGCTCCCCGGCGAGGGCGTCCCAATGATGGTCCGCAGCAGGGCCTGATATGAATTGTTGTCCCAGGGGCGGCGGTTCGAAGCCTCGTCGGGCCATTCCGGCAGCCAGGTCTCGCCGGACATTCGGAGGGCGGAAGGCGTCACGGACGACCTTGCGCGATTGGTCCGCCAGAGATAGGCGCCTGTTAGGTCGGTCGCTTCCAATTCCGCACCCTGCAATGACGCGCCCTGAAGCTGCGCGTCCTTGAGCGACGCGCCCTGAAGCTGCGTTCCAGTAAGCCACGCGCCTTGAAGCTGCGCGCTAATGATCGACGCGCCCCGGAGCAGTGCGAAATCGAGGTTGGCGCCCTGAAGCTGCGCGCGGTCGAGCTTCGCGCCTTGAAACTGCGTCGCAACGAGCAACGCGCTCTGAAGCTGCGCTCGCTCGAGCCGCGCGCCCTGAAGCTGCGCGTTGAAAAGCGACGCGCCTTGAAGCTGCGCTTCAACGAGCCACGCGGCCTGAAGGTGCGCCCCCACGAGCGACGCTCCCTGAAGTTGCGCGACGTTGAGCGATGCGCCCTGAAGATCGGCGCCTTCGAAATCAACCTTCGGCAGGCTGGCGAAATCGAAGATCGCGCCCCTCAGATCGCGGCCGCGCGCGCGAAAGATGAAATCATGCCACTTGGCCTTCTCGGGATCGTCGATGCCAAGGCCCTCGTAGACGTTGAGACCCGGCAGAACGAGCGTGGCGGAGAACGGGAGCCTGAGGCGGGTAACTCGGTCGGGACTGGCATCGAACAGCCAGTCGTGCAGCAAGACCCTTTGCGCGTTCAGGACCCAATCCCGAAACGACGCCGTCCTGGGCACCCCGCGCGCGTCCGTTTTTGTCGCGGGGTTCGCCCATTCGGCCGTCACGGGAAGAATTCGCCAACTCAGCAAGTCTTCCTGCCACTCGCCCGGGAAGGTGACGACCGCCACGGAGAAGAAGACAACAGCAAAGCCGATGGCCAAGCCCAATGCCTCCCAAATCCAAGAGCCGAATGGGCCGCCCAATTCGCGGTCGGACAGAATTTTCCGCCACAGCCACGCGAGCAACAGCAGGTCCGCCACGAGCGCGACGCGCTGAGTCCAGGCGATGACGGCGTGATGGAAGGGGAGGAACTGGATTTGAAAGATGAGGAGAAGCAGAACCGGGGCAATGACCAGCGTCAGCCATGCGATTGCGCGCAACAACCATCCGAACAGGCTTTGGCGCAGGTCGGATGGCCCAGCGAGAATCTGGATGAAAATGTTGCTCGGCAATTGCCGCCTGAGGCT
>Ga0074046_10001797_pt1 | contig 18938 bp, 17 predicted proteins | sample BogForMeECP23OM3_FD_94441 | JGI IMG/M metagenome (GOLD analysis project Ga0074046, IMG submission 94441) | Bog forest soil microbial communities from Calvert Island, British Columbia, Canada - Bog Forest MetaG ECP23OM3 | ecosystem: Environmental > Terrestrial > Soil > Wetlands ... | reverse complement strand
GGCCTCGCGATTTCTGGGTGCGGCGATCCCATTTCGGGAATCTTTACAATTCTTAACAAAATTTCCTGTAACGCTTTTTGGTCAAATTGCGTTTATTCTTGTGGTCCCGTTGTAGCCGTCTGTCGCCGTCCCCAAGACTCCCTATATCACGCCTCAGCACAGCGTAACCCCGACCTAGCAGCACTCATCGCCCTTAGCTTGCCTTGTATCGTTCCCCTCAATCCTGGCTGCGGCGCGTGTCCAGCGACAATGTCCCCCCACCCGTAATCAGCAGGAACAGCAGGCCCAGCAACATGCTGAAGTCAGCGCGCGCCTCGCGCAACATACTCCAGACGCCAGCTTTCGCTAGCATTGGAATCTTGGTGGTAGCGATGGCAACGACAATGACTCCGAGCAGAGGAACTGACGCCAATCGCGTAAATAGGCCGATCAGCAACAACGTCCCACAGACGATCTCTACGGTTCCGACGAAGGGAGCCATGACATGAGGTAACGGTATGCCGATCTTCTCGAATCTCCCCACGCCAAGTTGAGCAGGGAAGAGGAACTTCTGGATGCCTTCCGAGACGAACACCCAGCCTACGAGAACGCGAATCAACAGCAACGCCTTCGCTGTGCGCGCCGCCCAGTCAGAGCTGTTGGTGTACGTCATCGGCTAGCCTTTCAGCGTCGGCGGGCGGAAATAGGCCCATGCCGGGTGAACGGTTGGGCGCTCAAGGGCATGGACACCTCCAGCGTCAATGATAGCTCTACGGCGCGACTACTTCGTTGCGATCATCAAAGTCGCCGGCCCGGGAATGCGTACTCGCTTGGTGTTGGCGAAGCCTGCCTGCTTAAGCCATGCCTCATATTCGGGTTCGCTGTAGCTAGCGCCTGCACGCGTGGCGACCAGCATATTCAACGCGAACAGCGCGGCAAATCGTGGGGCTGTCTTGTCGGCTTCCAGGATGAAATCCGACACTATGAGTCGTCCTTTCGGCGACAGTGCGGCGTAAGCGCGCTCGAACAGTTTCTGGTTCTCCTCAGGCGAGTACATGTGGCAGATGGCCGACAGCAGCACCAGATCGTATCTACCGCTCTCCAGCGAGACTGTCAGCATATCGCCTGCGCGGGTAGTAATGCGATCGGCTAAACCTGCCTTGCGGATGTGCTCCTGCGCTATCGCCAGGACTTCGGGCAAGTCAATGATCTCGGCTTGCAGAGCAGGTGCAGCCTTGGCAAACGCGATGGAGTACGCGCCCGAGCCTCCGCCCAGGTCAAGCAAGCGCTTGCTGCCATTGACCTCAACGGCCTGGACGACAGCGTGTGCGCGCCCGCGTGCGATGTGGTCCATGGCAGCAATGAACGGTGTTACCGAGCCGTTCTCCCCACGGGGAGCGACGGCGGTTCCGGCCAGTACGGCTTCGGTCAAAGTGGACCAGCGCTTCCACATGTTGGCGGCGTGCAGTTGCGCGGAACGGGCGCTGTCCGGAGTTCCTTCGACGAAGAACCGCGCCGACAGCGGTGTGTTGGTATAGACGCCATCAACTTTTTCCAGCAACTTAAGGCTAACCAAAGCGTTCAGCAGCATCTCGGTGGAGCGCACCGCTGCCTGGATCTTGGCTGCTATCTGCTTCGCCGTCCCGCCCTTGCCAATGGCGCTGAAGACGTCTAGCTCAAGAGCGGTAAGCACAGCCCGGCTGGGCATGAATCCGCGAATCAGTTCGTTGACGTCGTCAGGCAGAACGCCGGCAGCATCTTTGCCCTTCAACATGGCGAGATACTTGTTGCGATGATCGAGGATCTCGGTTTTCATTTCGGCGCAATCGTTGCGTTCCAGTCGCGCGACCTTCTGTCCGGCCTGGAAATGCGATGCAACAATCTCGGGCACGTCATTGGGCGTCAGCTTGGTGTACCAGGTTCCTTCGGGGTAGACGGTCATCACCGGGCCGCTATCGCAAACCCCGAGACAGCCGCAGCTTGATACCTGAACGTCATCGGCGAGACCTTTGGCGCCGAGTTCTCCGTGCAGGGCGTTTAGAACGCGAAAAGACCCAGCGGTTGAGCAGCAGGGAACTCCCTCAGCTTTTTCTTGCGTGCAAACGAAAACGTGATAACGAAACGGCTCCACGGGACCTCCAGTGGCTAGTGGATAGTGGTCAGTTGTGACTAACCTGTCACGCCCCATCTTCAAGCAAACACAAGGGGCCGTAATAGTGCGAGTATCACAGGAGTGAGTGATGTTGACCGGGCGAATCGCGGCATTGGGGGCGGAGGCACGGAGGTTTTGATTCTACGGAGTTTTCTCCGTGATCTCCGTGGTGAATGACTTTCGACGAACCAGCCGAAGGACACGAATTGTTACTGCCACGAAAATTCTTGTTCTGTTCATCACCTAGTCACCCGCTTCATCAATAATTTATGTTGACACTGCACCAAACTGCACTATGATGTTTTAAACATTTTGTGTGGGAATTGTTTGGACCATCATGCAGCAGACGTTCACATCGAACGAAGTGATTGCTCTCACGGGCATTAGCGCCCGCCAGTTGCAATGGTGGGACGAGGGCGGCATCGTGGTTCCTGCGCGAGAAGGGCACAAGCGGATTTATTCGCGCGACGACCTGGCCGAGGTGGCCATCCTCTGCGACCTGCGCCAGCGCGGTTTCTCGCTGCAAAAGATTCGCACGGTCATCCGCTTCCTTCAGAAAGAGCTGGGCAAGCGGCTGGTGGAAACGGTCACAGCTGCTTCCGAGTACCATCTGCTGACCGATGGCGAACACATCTTCCTGGAAGATTCCGCCCGCGCTGTGGTCGATCTGCTGAAAAACGCACGCCAGCCGATGTTATCGGTGTGCCTGAGCGACACCATCCAGCGGGTCCTTCCTCGTCTCGACGGCAAGAATCCGGTTCGCGGGGGAAGACATCCCGGCACCCAGGTTCGCGTAGCGAAGCGTCCCTTGAGGGCGGTTGCGAGGAAGCGCAACAGTTCAATTCGTAATCTTAGTGCACAACGTCGTAAGGCTTCTTAGGTCCTGAGGAGGGCACATGATCGGAGAACTGAGCGTCCTGAGCGAGTGGATCCCCGAACAGATGGAGCCTGGAACCATCTTTGTACTGGAGAACGCCGGCGATGTCGGCGAGAAAGAAGATCCGTATTGGGCTGTGCTGTCATGCCCGTCGTGCGGGCAGCTCGGCTTGGTTACGCGCAAGCAGATAGCGGGCCTGCTGCCGATCATCTGCGGCTCCGAAAAGTGTTCCGCCCAATTCTTCATTCGCGATGAGGAGATCGTGCCGCGCAAACCCAACTAATGCTCAACCGTCAGCATGGCGGCTCTGAGTTGCGCTTAATTTTGCTGGCAGAGTCAATACCCAAAAGGTGCCTGATACCGCTTTATTTCTTGACATTGTGATTGGAGATTTTTCTTGACAGCGCCAACCTTTACTATCAAGATTGCGGGTGAAACGGGGCGACGAGAAACGTTTAACACGTACCACTTTAGTTGAACCCGTCTTTCTTCCCCTGTTTTTTTCCTGATGTCGCTCACGTAGTTCAGTGGTCAGGTATCAGCCACCTCGCAGGCTTGACCGGAACCTTCTTTCAGAACTGTTGGTGAAAAAGTGCTAGCCTGAGCAGTTTCTCACTCATGCTGTCCAGTTCTCCCGACCCGGCCTGTTTCGCACGGAAAAATCGAAAGGAACACTTCCATGAAGGATGAGGAGAAACGTTCTGAAGGTACCCCGCCCGTCCAGGGCGAGGAAGCTGATCACAATAAACAAGACGTGCCGGCGGATTCGAGCCGCCGCTCGTTCATGGGCAAGGTTGGTATTGGGGGCGCCGCGGCAGTGGCTTTGGCTGCTGTACCTTTGGAGCCGCTGATTGAAGGCAAGCACGGCGAGGCCGAAGCGTCGGTCGTGACCTATAAATCCAACAATCGTGCGAATGACAGTTGGAATTACCGCAAAGGCGTAGCCCAGAACGAGAAGATCAACAACGGAGTACAGCCGGACAATGGGGATTCTGAGAGATTCACGGACTTCAGCGGCAACTGGAGTAAATGTCTTCAGCATGACGCGCTGGGCATCCCCAATCATGCCTCATGGCTTAGCCTGACCTATGCGCTCCAGACTGGCCGGTTCTCGGACTTCGAAAATATCCTGGTGGGAAACCCCGGTGGAACGGGCTTTACTTCAACCCTGAATGGCCCACAGGCTGCGCTGGCATTCGACCTGGAAGGATTAGACTCCTTTGCCACCGTCATTCCGCCCGCTCCGAGCGTCGCCAGTGCGCAGACCGCAGCCGAGGAGGTCGAACATTATTGGGGCGCTTTGCTGCGCGACACCAACTTCACCGACTACCCGTCGAGTTCGCTGGTTGCTCAGGCGTGTGCCGACATGAACAATTTGTCGTACGTTAGAAGCCATCAGCTCGAATACCCATACCCGATCACGCCGGCGTCCCTTTTCCGCGGACAGATTGTCCCGGGCGATGGCAACATGCAGGGACCGTTCATCTCGCAACTCATGCTGCAGCCGACATTTTTCGGCGCACAGCCCCTCTCCCAGCAACTCCAAACCTTCGTCCCTGGGGTCAACTACATGACCGACCCCGGGGAGTACCAGCACGTGCAGAACGGCGGCGTGCCGAACTTTAGCCTTGCTTTTGACCCAACCTACCGGTTCATCCGCCGGGGCCGCGACCTCGCCGCGTACACCCACGTGGACGCGCTCCATCAGGCGTACTTTGTCGCCATGCTGGTTCTTTGTGGAATCCACGCGCCGGTGAACCAGGGTAACCCCTATGGCTACCCCCATGGCATATCGCGGACGGAACACGGCTTCCATACTTTTGGCAGCGTATTCGGCTCGGTGGACGGTTTTGCGACGATCCCTGAGATGGCTACGCGCGCCCTCAAGGCCGCCTGGTTCCAAAAGTGGGTCGTAAACCTGCGCAACCGTCCCGAGGAGTACGGGGCCTTGGTACAGGCGCACCTTACCCACCAGCATCCAATGCCGCAGGCGGCAGGGGCGCTTAACTCGGATGTGTTCAATTCAGCGGCCCTTCCCATCGTTTACTCGCAGTACGGCAGCTACCTGCTACCGCAGGCCTTCCCGGAGGGTTCGCCGACTCACCCGTGCTACCCGACTGGCCATGGAACAGTCGGTGGTGCCTGCATCTCGGCGCTGAAGTTCTTCTTTGACGGCAGCCAGAAGATCCAGCCGCTGCTCCAAGCAGCCGGATCGGACGTCATGGTGCCAAGCGAAGATGGGCTTTCGCTCGTACCCTATACGGGATCCGACGCCGGCCAATTGACCGTCAACGGAGAACTCAACAAACTCGGCTGGAACATCACAACCGCCCATGGCATCCACGCCGGAATTCACTTCCGCAGTTCCAATTACTATTCGCTGCTGTTGGGCGAACAGGTTGGGATTAGCGTGCTGAATGACCGGGCCGGCAGCTACAACGAGCCGTTCACCATCAAAATCACGAAATTTGACGGGACCACTGCAACTATCTCCAACCAGTAACCTCTTGCCAGCGGGGCGGCCGGATAAACCGGCTGCCCCCTTTTTTCTTACCCTTTACGATTCCAGCGTTGAGAGCTAGCTCACAAAGGCATGTGAGGTGCGCCACATCGCGCCTGCCTGGTGGAATGTTACAAACATGCTGACGCTATTTTGAGGAGATGTTATGGCCTTTGTGGTGAGAGTTACCCTAATTGAGCCAAATGGATCGAAACACGAAACCGTTGTCGGCAAAGGGGTCCACGCTGACGCCCAATACGAGTACGAAACGCTGGAGTTGGCGCGGGAGGCAGCGCAAGTTGCCTGCAACGCAGCGGCCGGTTTGAAGCCAAGCCGGTCCAAGGCGACCAGCGACGAGGACTGGACGGAGCACCCGGACCGCTCCGATGCGGAGGATGTGTAGTTCAGGTCCTAAACAAGTCTTCGCCGCATTTTTCGGGGCTAAAGCCCTGGTTATTATGAGCGACTTAGACGCTAGCCTAAAGGCCAGCTCTTCCACCGAAGCAGCTTGTTCAGACGAAGCAGCTTGTTCAGCTTAGCGGACCCAGGCTTTTCCGGCGACGGAGACGGGTACCTGCTCGACGATCTCGATACCGAAGCCCTCGAGGCCTGCGACCTTGCGCGGGTGATTGGTCAGCAAGCGAATCCGCTTGAGGTTGAGATCGGACAGAATCTGCGCGCCGATGCCAATCTCGCGCTGGGTGCGGCGCTGGCTCTCCGGTAACGTCGGCAGGCGTTGCTCGTGATGGAACTGGATGGTCATGCGCTCGCCCAGCCGCTCGACCGAATATCCCTTCCCGGTCGAATGCAAATAGATCAGCGCTCCCCGTCCCTCTTCGGCGATGCGCCGCATTGCGCCGTCAATCACGTCGTGGCATCCGCACGAACTGGCGCCAAAAACATCGCCCATCAGACAATGTGAGTGCATGCGCACCAGCACCGGCTCATTACCGGCGTTTTCCACGTCACCCTTGACCATCGCAATGTGCGAGTCGCCGGTGATCTCCGATTCGTAGGCGATCATGCGGAAGTCACCATACGCGGTGGGGACGATTGACTCAGCCAGTCGCTTGACATAGCGCTCATGCGCCATGCGGTAGCGGATGAGTTCCGCAACAGTGAGCATCTTCATGTCGTGCTGGCGGCAGAATTCGGTAAGCTGCGGCACGCGCGCCATGGTTCCGTCGTCGTTCATAATCTCGCAGATCACTCCCGAAGGAACCAGTCCGGCCAGGCGAGCGAGATCAACCGAGGCTTCCGTCTGTCCGGCACGAACCAGTACTCCGCCTTTGCGCGCGCGAAGCGGAAAGACGTGGCCCGGGCGTGCCAGATCGTTGGGGCGAGTGGACGAATTGATGGCGACACGAATGGTCTCGGCGCGATCGTAGGCGGAGATACCTGTCGTGACTCCGTCTTTCGCGTCGATGGATTCCGTGAATGCGGTGCCGAAGTTGGAGGTATTTTCCGGGGACATCTGCCCCAGACGCAGATAATCAAGCCGCTCCTCGGTCATGGCGAGGCAAACCAGACCACGACCGTACTTGGCCATGAAGTTGATCGCTTCAGGCGTGATCTTCTCGGCGGCCATGGTAAGATCGCCTTCGTTCTCGCGGTCCTCGTCGTCGATGACCACGATCATGCGGCCCGCGCGGATCTCCTCCAGCGCGGTCTCGACGTCACAGAACGGCGAATAAGTGGACATGATGGCCTGTAAAGATTCTAGCAGGGAGGCCACGGGCCGCTGTTCGCGCATCGCCTTCCGCCAGAGAGGAATCACTGCAGGATCAAGCAAAAAGGGCCGCTGACGCGGCCCTCTAAGGAAATTGGTGTGAGTTACAGGGTTGATTCGATCTCGAAGCCCCACGCCTCCAAAAGAGGCTCAGGGATGTACTTCGAGTTCTTGTTCTTCCGCGCCCACTCACGCAAACGGGTGGAACGAATGTACTGGTCGGGCTGGAGCTTAAATTCCTTCACTACCTGCTCGAACTCAGTAATCGTCGGCACAACCGGACCGATCGGTTCCGGCTTGCCCCAGTTAGGATTGCCGCGTCGCTTTGCCATAGTTCAGTTTCGTCCTGCCTTCGTAATTATTCAGTAACCTGGATGGCGTAACGAGTGCCAGTAATGCCTCGTATCCACGTGTATCTAGTTGGATTCACTGCGCTTCTACAACGATTCAGGGCGCCGTTCCAGGTCTTTTCCCAGGGCCCACACACGACGAAGAGGGATCCGATGTGTGTAAAATGAGACGACCTAATATACCCCGGTTTTTGCTTGGGTTCAAGCAAAAAATCTGTCGTCACCGGCTGACCGTCGTCAGAAAGGCACGGCGACCAAGCTTTGTATATCTCCTTTATAATGAGACGTATAAGAGGAGAAAAGCTAACCAAAAGTACATTCCGGAACGGATAAGCCTCAGAAAAGCTGCGCTAGTGGCCTGTGGATAACTTCGTCCTATGCTAAAAAACCGGAGGACGCCTGTTGTGGAAAAGTGATTGTCACAACAAGAGAAATATGGCGCTCGAGCAGAACGAAACGAGCGAAGAAGTAGAGCTGGGTTTGCCGGAACATTTATGCCGCCAAACGAGCTCTATTGAACCACCGTGATCGTGGCCGCGTTCGAAGTGACGCCAGCGTTAGTGGCCGTAACGGTAGCAGTCCCAACCGCCACGGCGGTGGCCAATCCCGTCGAAGATATGCTCGCCACCGAACTCGGAAGGGAGTTCCAAGTAGAAGTGTTCGTAACAGTGCCCATCGAACCGTCCTGGTAAGTCGCGGTGGCTGTGAACTGAACCGTCTGAGGCCCATTGGCTCCCCCGGACGCGCTTAATGTCTGGGTCAGCGGGGCGATGGTGACGCTGGTGACGGTCTTGGTTATGACCGTGACGCTCGTGGTGGCGGTCGCACTGCCGTTCTTGACCTCTACTGTGGCCGTTCCCAAGGCATTTCCCGTGAGCAGGCCACCACCGCTGCCACCGCTCTCGTTGGTGATGGTCGCGATGCTGCTCGGGTTCGTACTCCAGGTCGTATTGGCTGACGAAGTCACGTCTCCCGTCGTGTTGTTGCCATAGGTGGCTGTGGCCGTGAACTGCTGCTGCACCCCCGGCGCCACCGAGGCGTTCTGAGGAGCAATCTGTATCGACGCGATATCGTTGGCACCCGGAAAGAATGATCCACAGCCACTGGCTGTCAAGAAGAAAGCCACTACCAGAGCGATGAGGGGACGTCTAAATTGCTGCACGGAACCCATCATATCATCGGCCAAAGGCAATGCGAAGAACTCGGGTGAAGCGTGCAGCATTGTAGGTTGCGCAGAATCTGGCGATGAATGAGAACCGCTGCACGTTCAATATCCTGCCTTCCCCCGAATGAGTTGAGGTGCATGTTACAGTCACTGACGTTGGGCTGCTCGTACCGTTAGCCAACTGCTGCTTAATTGTGGCACGCGAGAATGTGGCGGAGTGCATCGATAGTTGAATTCGAAACCCGCAATTCGAAACTTGGAGCCAGATGTTACTGGCGATTCCGTACCCGCTGCCGCGCCGGAACTCTTGCGCCAGGTAGGTCTATTCGACGCCACCATGATTGTTATGGGCGGAGTTATCGGCGCCGGCATTTTCATCAACCCTTATGTTGTGGCCCAACAGTTGCACACCCCCGTTTTGATCCTCAGTGTGTGGGTGGCGGGCGGCGTGGTCGCCATTCTCGGCGCATTCATCTATGCGGAGTTGGCGGCCCGCATGCCGCGAGTCGGAGGCCAGTATGCCTATCTTCGCGAGGCCTTTCATCCCGCGATAGGGTTTCTGTACGGATGGGTTCTGTTGTTGGTGATTGGGGCGGGAGGCATGGCGGCTGTCACGGTGACGTTCGCGCGATATCTATTGGAATTGACCGGATGGCAGTTCACAGAGCGGACCATTGTCGTGGTTACCCTGGCGGCGCTTACCTTGATTAATTGCCTGGGTGTGCGGCTGGGCAGCCGGGTTCAGAGCATTCTAATGGTGCTGAAAATTGCCGCCATCGTGACGTTGATTGCATCTGGGCTGTTTCTGGTGCGGGAGCCTCATCCATTGTTTCACCCGGTGCTGGACCGCCAACCTTCCTTCGACCTGGTCACCGCCATTGGTGCGGCCATGGTTCCGGTGCTGTTTGCGTTTGGTGGCTGGCAGACGGCGAACTTCATCGCCGCTGAGGTGAAAGACCCGAGGCGGAATTTGTCGCGCGCCTTGGTGATCGGCGTGACTGGAGTGATCGTACTCTACGTCGGCGTGAACCTGGTCTGCGTTCGGGCGCTCGGCCCGCAAGGGTTGGCCGCGACAAGAGTCCCTGCGACCGCCGTTATGCGTATTGCAATGGGCGACGCTGGGGCGCGGCTGATCGCGTTGGGCATCGCAGTTTCGACGCTGGGCTTCCTGAGCCAGTCCATTCTTACTCAGCCTCGCGTTTACTTCGCCATGGCACGCGATAAGTTATTTTTCCAGAGCGTAGCGAAGGTGACCGAGCGCACACATGTGCCCGTTGTGGCCATTGTCTTGCAAAGCGTTTGGACCCTTGTGGTCGCGCTCTCCGGCCGCTATGAGCAGATACTGAACTACGTGGTGTCGATGGACTTCCTCTTCTTCGGTCTGACTGGTGCAACTTTGTTTATATTTCGCAGTAGGGAAGGGCCGGTCATGACCGAAGGCTATCGTGTCCCCTGGCACCCGTATACGACCGGCTTATTCGTGCTTATCTGCTGGCTGGTTGTGGCCAATACGATTTACAAATATCCCATGAACAGTCTGCTCGGAATGGCGATTTTACTGCTGGGTGTACCGGCCTACGCGTTCTGGGCTTGGAGACAGAAAATGCAGAGTGGAGCGCAGTGATGTCATTGCGCACCAGGAGCGGTTCGCCTTACATGCAATTTGCCAAGCTGCGCTCAGACGCGAAGTATTGCTTGGCCACTAGCGGTGTTATGAGCTATCCGCTGGCGGAGCTACCGGTGCGCCTCGAAGACCTGGAGATCAACGGGACCGACGCATATGGCTACGCTCCGCTGCTGGAACGCCTGGCTAGGTTAAACGGCGTGCCTCCGGAATGTGTAGTTTTTGCAGCTGGGACCTCGATGGCGAATCATCTTGCGCTGGCGGCGACCGTCGAGCCAGAAGACGAAGTGCTGGTCGAGCATCCTACTTACGAGCTGCTGGTGAGCGTTCTGAACTATCTGGGAGCGAACGTCCGCTACTTTAGGCGCCGGGCGGAAGATGGATTCCGCATCGATCCCGAAGAGGTCGAACGCCAGATCACGCCCCGCACCAGGCTGATTGTCATCACCAACCTGCACAATCCAAGCGGCGCCTTTGCGGACGATCAGACACTTCGCGCGCTGGGAGACATCGCGAAGCGCGCCAATGCGTTGGTACTGGTAGACGAGGTGTACCTAGAGGCCCTGTTCGAACGGCGGCCGCGTCCGGCCCTGCATCTTGGAGAGCATTTTCTGGTGACCAGCAGTTTGACCAAAGCTTATGGATTGAGCGGTCTGCGATGCGGCTGGGTCCTGGCTGCTCCCGAGCTGGCGCAGCGGATGTGGCACATCAACGACCTCTACGGCGTGAACGCTGCCCATCCCGCAGAGCTGCTGAGCGTGGTCGCGCTGGATAATCTCGACCGCGTGGCTGTGCGCGCGAAGCAACTTCTGGAAACGAACCGGCGGACACTGGATGCCTTTCTGGCATCGCGAAGCGACCTTGAATATCACCGTCCAGAATTCGGGACCATCATTTTTCCGAAGCTGTCGCACGGGCATGTAGATGAGCTGTATCGCCTGTTGACGGAGAAGTACGAGACAAGCGTGGTTCCCGGACAGTACTTCGATATGCCGCAGCATTTTCGCGTGGGTATCGGCGGCGATCCAGAGATGACCCGTGAAGGTTTGGCGCGGCTTGGGTTGGCGCTCAACGAGCTTCGATAGTCGTTCGATTGCAAGAAAAATCCCCATCCCAGATTTGCTGGGACGGGGAGACTGTCACCCCACAGAGCTTGTTACCGCGAATGATCTGTGATGACAAAGGGAGGAAACTTCTCAGTCGGACCGCTACCGGAAGCATCTTCTCTGTTGACAACCGGAGGAATTACCGTCGGGGGAACGCTAGCGGCAGCATCTTCTCTGTTGACAACCGGAGGAATTACCGTCGGAGGAACGTTGGCGGCCCGCAGTGGCGCGGGGCCGCCCTTCGCGACAGCCACGAAGCCGCTGTTGATGGGCGCCGTGCCGTAAAAGCCTACCAGCGTGCCCTGATCGTTGATGCCGTTAACGACGGTGGTGCCGACGCCGTTCGGATCATCGATGGTCTGGAAGCTGGCCGTACCGATCAAATAGACGAAGCCATGGTTCAAGCCGGCGGCGTCCGTGAAGGTACCAACTACTTTTCCAGTGTTATTCAGGCCCAGGGCCTGGGTGAAGGTGCTGCCCGGAACATCCAGCGGCATGAAGATGCCACGGTTGGAGATCCAGCCATGGTTCACGCCGTTGGCATCGATGAAGAAACCGCAGATAGCGCCAGAGTTGTTGATGCCGGTGGCCTGCGCACCGCCTACGGCTCCAGGAATCGTGATTACGTGGAAGACACCGCCCACTTCGTCATAGACGTAGGGAATGTCAGGAGTGGTGTTGTTGATACTGTTGCTGTAATAGCCGGCCGCCTGGTAGTAGTCGTTCTGGCTCAACAGCTGGTTGAAAGAAGTGGAGATCTCAGCACCGGGATAGTCGACTTTGGTGAAGACGCCGTCGCGGGTGCGGAAGAATCCATGAGTGAGACCATCGTTGTCAACATAGAAGCCATCGGTCGTCAGGTTGTTGCTGATGCCGATGACCTGGGTCATCATAGAGTTGGGAAAGTTCTCAGTTCTGAAGGCGTTGGGCAACGTGAGGGTGAATCCCTGGTTCTGGTTGAAGTTCTGGTAACCGGCGATGATGTTGTTGTTGTTGATTCCCAGCAGCTGCGTAAACGGAGCGTTGGGGGAGTTGGGGTAAACGATCGTGTGAAAGGTGTAGGTTTGGGCGAACGCGGAGGTGCAAAGCAGCAGCGCGATGGCCAGGGCGAAAGTAAGTTGAAAGCGTTTCATGGTATTTGTCCTTGTTTATTGGCGGCCGTAGCCGCGAAGAATTTAATGGCCCTAAAGATTTACTTCTGGAGGCGGGTTTGCAAAATGTTCGAATAACCCGTATCCGCCTCCACTTACATATGTGACATTGGCGTCCGGATTCCCTCATGCGGTATGAAAGATTTTCGCGGCCAGCCGCGGAACCATGAAAGAGGGAGGGAGCCGAAAAGCGGTGTTCCTGGGGTATAATCCTGCCCAGAAATCATGCCCTGACGAAGGGTTATCCGGCCTGGTTAGTTGGTGGGGCCAAACGAACGTTCCAGTCAAGGAAAGCAGATGTCGCCCGACAGGCAGGACGTGACCGTGCTGCTCCAGCAATGGAGGGGTGGCAGCCACGAGGCTCTTGACGAGTTGATGCCGATCGTCTACCAGGAGCTTCGCCGGCTTTCCGCGCGATGCTTGCAGTCGGAACGGCCCGGCCATACGTTGCGCGCGACGGCTCTAGTCCACGAGGCCTATCTCCGGCTGATGGATGCTGACATCGGATGGCAGGACCGGGCGCACTTCTATGCGGTGGCGGCGCGAGTCGTGCGCCGCATTCTTGTGGAATATGCGCGGACCCGCGGTCGCCAAAAACGCGGCAGCGGCGAGCAGATGGTTCCCCTAGATGAGGCGGTCGTGGTTGGCCCAGAGGCCGCATCGACTGTTCTGGATCTGGACGAGGCCCTGCAACGGCTGGCAGTGCTGGACCCGCGCAAGAGTGAAATTATCCAACTGCTGTTTTTCGGCGGCCTGACCTACGACGAAACCGCCGCCGCTCTCGACATCTCTCCCGCCACCGTCCACCGCGAATTGAAATTGGCCAAAGCCTGGCTGCACCGGGAACTGGCGCAGAGCCAGTCGTAGGGGAGACTGCGGCATGGATCCTGCCGATCATTGGCGCCGGATTGAAGAGTTGTTCCACGCTGCGCTTGAGATTGAGCTGCAGGATCGCCCCGCATTTCTTCAGCAAGCCTGCGGACCGGACACCGAGTTACTGCAAGAGGTTGAGTCGCTTTTGGATTCTGCCGGGAAGCCCATGGACTTTCTGCCTCGGGCGGTGCTCGAAGTGGCGCATGAGATGACGGTGGAAGATCGCCAGGAAATGGGCGCCACCACCGGCATTCAGCCGGCGCGTTACAAAACTACGATTGCGGCCGGCACTCAGTTGACGCATTACAGAGTAATGTCCCTGCTCGGATCTGGAGGCATGGGCGAGGTTTATCTGGCCGAGGACATACGACTCAGACGCAAGGTTGCGCTCAAGATGCTGGCGCCGGAACTGACTGGCGATGAGTATGGTTTGCGGCGCTTTGAACAGGAAGCACACGCGGCTTCCGCTCTGAATCACCCCAACATTCTCACAGTGTATGAATTTGGAGAGGCAGAGGGGCTGCATTTTATCGCTTCTGAATTTGTCGAAGGCGTGACGCTTCGCCAGAGAATGGCGAGTGGCAGGCTGGAGTTGGATGCCGCGATTGATATTGCGATACAGATTGCGAGCGCTCTGGCTGCGGCGCATGCCTGTGGAATTGTTCATCGTGATATCAAACCGGAGAATCTGATTGTTCGGACCGACGGGATCGTTAAAGTCCTCGATTTCGGGATCGCCAAGTTAAGTCCGCGGCGCGCCGGGCAGTCAGTTCGTCGCACCGCATCCGCTGTCGCCGTTTTGACCAGCGAACCCGGAATGGTACGGGGCACGCCCAAGTACATGTCTCCCGAGCAGGCGCGGGGAATTGCGGTGGACGCGCGCAGCGACATTTTCAGCCTGGGTTCGGTGATCTATGAAATGGTCACCGGAAAAGCTGCCTTCGAAGGCGACACGGCGAGCGACGTGATTGCCGAGATCCTGAAGGTTGAGCCCGCGCCGCTGGCCGAGTTTGCCCCGGAAGTGCCCCCCGAAATCGAGCGCATCCTCGGCAAAGCACTGCGCAAAGATCGTGCGACCCGTTATCAGTCGGTTGCAGATTTGCTGGTTGACCTCCAGGACTTCAAGAAGGAGACGGAGTTTCAAGCTAAGCTGCAAGGGCCGGTTCGGGCGCAACCGGGGAAAGCAGGAACAGACCGGAGAACGCCGGCGCGCGCCGTGGCCCTTTCATCGGACCAGATTTCATCGGTGCGAAGTTCGTGGTTATGGCCAATCGCGCTGTTGTTCATCGCGCTCCTTGTCGTCGGATACTTCCAGGCGAGGAAGCCGCATAGTCCACCCGCATCGAAGGGGACTCGCAGCTTGGCGGTTCTTCCGTTTCGCAATCTCAACGGAGACCCGCAGACCGATTTTCTCGGATTCTCGCTGGCGGATGAGATCATCACCAAACTTGACTTTGTCAACGCTCTGACCGTTCGTCCGTCGTCTTCGGTCGACAAGTATCGCAATCAGATCATCGACCCCCAAAAAGTTGCGGCTGACCTGAACGTGGACACGTTGCTCACCGGCAGCTTCATTAAGGACGGCAACGATCTGAGGATCACCGCCCAACTGATTGATGTAAAACCAGACAAAATTCTGTGGCGGGAAGCCATTGACCTGAAGTACGACAAACTGCTGACGGTCCAAGACCGTGTGGCACAGCAGATCGTTAAGCAACTGGAGTTAAACCTGTCGCCTGCGGAAGCTGCGAATCTAAAAGCCGAGAAACCGATCAGCGCTGCCGCCTATGAAGACTACCTTCGGGGAATCGATCTTTACTCACTGAATGAATTTGCAGCAGCCATCGAGATGCTGGAGAAAGCCACAGCACTTGAACCGAATTATGCGCCAGCGTGGGCGCATCTGGGGCGGGCCTACACCACCAACGCATCGCTGCAGTTCGGCGGGAGCGAGCAGTACGGCAAGGCACAGGCTGCCTATGAGAAGGCGATAGCATTAAGTCCTGCCTTGGTTGAGCCGCGAATTTATATGGCCAATCTGCTGACCGATACGGGTAGAGTGGAGCAGGCCGTGCCCTTGCTGCGATCGGTCTTGCACGACAGCCCTAATAACGCGGAAGCACACTGGGAGCTTGGCTATGCCTACCGGTTTGCCGGTATGTTGGAGGAGTCAGTGGCGGAGTGCGAAAAAGCACGCCAGAACAATCCTGCGGTCAAGAGAAGCAGCTCTGCGATAAACGCTTATCTCTACCTGGGGGAATACGAGAAATTTCTAGAGAGCCTGCCAGTCAATGATTCCGTCTATATCCAGTTTTACCGCGGCCTTGCCGAATACTATACGAACCAGCGCGAGCAGGCCGCCAGGGACTTTGATAATGCTTTTGCAAGAAACCCTTCTTTGCTTCCTGTGAATGTCGGAAAAGCACTCAGCTACTCGATTAAGCATGACAATGCCCCTGGTCTGAAGCTCCTGCGCCAAACAGAAGAGAAGATTGAAGAGCGTGGCGTAAGCGACGCTGAGGGCCTCTATAAGGTTGCGCAAGCCTATGCGGTTTTGGGTGACAAAGTTTCCGCCTTGCACATGCTGCGGCATAGCATCGGGGGCGGATTTTTTTGCTATCCCTACTTCATGCGCGATCCTCTGTTGCAAAGTCTTCGCGGCGAACCAGAATTCCACACGCTTATGAACCAGGCCCTCCATCGGCACGAACAGTTCAAGACGACGTTCTTTTGACGGCGTGTTGAATGTTCCGTTTGTGATGGAGCAGGATAGTTGTCTCTCCGATCAGCCTTTCGTATCCCATGCGATGAACCAGCGTCAGCTAGTGCTGCATTACCGGGCTTAGATGGTGCCGGGAGGGGGACTCGAACCCCCACAACCCTTTCGGGTCTGCGGATTTTAAGTCCGCTGCGTCTGCCAGTTTCGCCATCCCGGCCTAATCGGAAGATACTGATACAACTTAGTTTAACAGCTTTGCGCTTGCCACCCGTGCTGGCACTTGGGCTGATTTCGTGACCGATTCGTGACTCATCGCGGTTTCGACTGCAACAGCTTCGCGCTGTTTGCGGTCAGCCTCCAACTTCCGAACCGCTTCCACAATGTCGTTTTCGGTAATGATCGCGTACCTGTCGAACACGCTGCGCGTCCGCCATCCGCCGATCTGCATGATGATGTTCTCCGCTACGCCCGCACGCCTGAGATTGCGCGCAGCAGTTCTCCGCAAATCGTGGAACAGCAGACCAGGCACGCCGGCGCGAGTGCAGACATTCCTCCACGTCGTTCTGAAAACGCGCACTGGTTTGCCATCGTCACGAGTGAACACGAAATCGTCGGCAGACTTGCCATGAACGCACGCGGATAACAGTTCGTACAATTCGCGCTCAAATGTCACCACGCGACCCGCTCCGTTTTTCGTGGTGCCCGGATCGAGCCGAATCGTTCGTGCGTCAAGGTCAACGTGTCGAACTCGCAGAGCCTTTACCTCATTGACCCGCCATCCATACGTGCAACCCACCTCGAACATCGTGCGCAGCCACAGACCGACCATAGAACACTCAGTCGCCAGAGCATCACGCTGGGCGTCCGTTAGAAATCCCATGCGGGCGTTGTTCTCGGTCAGCTTCGGAAATGCAGGAGTGCGAAGCACCTTTGGTGGGGTTGATTGCAGAGCAAGACGAAACATCCGCTTCAGCGCAGCCAGTTCGCGGTTGATAGTCGCATTTGCTGCGCTCTCTTGCTGGCGCGCATCGACGTACCGTGCTATCAATCCGCTCGACACGTCAACGGCTCGCATCGCTGCGAAGAACGGCTTCAGGTGCAGCTTCCATCGTGCCTCAGCATCATCGAGCGACTTCCGGTTGTTGATGCGGTACTCGCGGAGAAAGTCTTCCGCCAATTCGTCAACGCGGACTCGCTCGACATGCAACCCGGGGAATGTACCTGTGACGAGCTCCGCAACGCGCTGTTTTAGCATCCGCTCTGCTTTCCGCTTATTGTCTGTGTGAGTGGATTCCCGAAAGTTCTTGCCGTTCCGCGAATACTTAATCCACCAAACGGAACTGTCCGGGCGTTGATACATGCAGCCTGTTCCCTTCGGACGACTCATTTCGCACCGCCTTTCTTCTCGAAAGCGCGCCGCTTGGCTTCACGCGCGGTGACGGCTTTCTTCGCTATTTGCGAGCGCTTGGCAGCGCTCAACCCTTCAGCACGTGCTCGTGCGCCTTTCCGGGCGATCTCAACTCGCTCTTCTTTCGAGAGAGCAACCGCCCGCGCTTTACCGCCCATGCTTTGCAGTTCGGCTGCCGTAAGTGGTTTCTTCTTTGGCATTGCAGAGGTTCTCCTTTCTTCGTATATCTTGCTTGCTAGAAAGGGCAATGTCAAGCCGCAAAATCAGAACTACATGGTGCGCTTGTGTTGCTCGGCCCAGTTATCGAGATCGCGCACGTCGAACAGGAATGGGGAGCTATCGTCTGCTTGGACGACTGGCAACCTGCCATCCGCAACGAGACTGCGCAGCTTCCAGGCGGACAGTGACAGGTATGCGGCTGCCTCTCGCGTTCGGAGCAACCGCTTCGCCCGGCTGGCGGGCAGCGACGGCTGATCGTGCTGGCTGCGTGCAAAATCGGTCACGGTATGGTCACAGTCCTCTGCAAGCTACTGGTAAATCGCTAGTTGCACGAGCGCAGCGGAGTATGAATCCGCTGCGTCGCCTCCAGATCCCTCGTATCAGCCCTTGTGGCTGCGGGGTGCGCACTCTGCGCAACGGGCCCTTTTCGACAGTCATTTCTATCCCCGCCTGCCTGGAGGGCCATCATCATGCCTGCGGGCGTTTTACGGGCGTGAAGCGGCCTCCCTGCGATGGTCTTGCGCATCCTGGCGAACTGACGCAACCGCTCAGCTGTTTCCGGACTGACGGAGCGGCGCCTTCGGATGTGCAGACTGTCGATGAACCACCTCGCAGCCTTGAGGTCGTTACAATTAAATGCGAACAGAGCCTCGTCGGCTCCATCATCCCCGCTGATCAGTTCTCCGACATCGAGGGCCAGCGTGCGTCGTATGCGGCCGGCACGCACACGCGAGAACGGTTCCGGTCCAGTACCGTGGAAACAGGCGTTGAGGCGACCGTCTCCGTGTTCCCCGATTTCGCCATGCCTCCCGGCGATTACCGGATCTCCGCAGGAGTCCAGTCTGACCTTAAGCCGATGATGCACAGCAAATGTGCGTAGAACTCCAATTGCTAAGCCTTTCGACGTCTGGGTTGACTCAACCATTGCTGGTCCTCTGTGTCGAGATGGATATTGAATCCGCCGCGGTAGCAACGAAAATGCAAGATTTGTTATGCCTTTGCGAGCAACGCGCAAACGTTGCCCGCCCTTGGTGTGTGTTGGATTGACCACCTCGACCCCGGCAAGGGCCGAACTCCATGGAATGT
>Ga0074046_10001796_pt1 | contig 18940 bp, 8 predicted proteins | sample BogForMeECP23OM3_FD_94441 | JGI IMG/M metagenome (GOLD analysis project Ga0074046, IMG submission 94441) | Bog forest soil microbial communities from Calvert Island, British Columbia, Canada - Bog Forest MetaG ECP23OM3 | ecosystem: Environmental > Terrestrial > Soil > Wetlands ... | reverse complement strand
GTTTTGATTTGCCGTAAATCCATCGCCCGGATGGCGCCTTCATTCACCGGCACCGCATAATCGGCATTCGTTCTCTCGTCCAGAATCCTCAAGGAATCTTTCGCCATATCGTGTTCTCCCTTCCAATGTTTCTATGTCAGGCCTGTATTTTGCTCGCGCTCCCAACTCCGCAGGTTGCGGGCCGGTCAGAGGCGCAGGGGGATGAGGAAGGTCTGAAAAGGGCACCCTGTGGGCAGGCTGTGCGCAGGACTTTCAAGGCTGAACCTCCATATTCTCTGGCTCAGCGCGGTAAGCTCACAGGGAGCCTGCGACGCTCCCCTTGCCGGCAGTGTGATAAGAGGGTCGGGTAGGAAACTGCCGACCACACACCAATACCTCTCGAATCACATTTCAACGGTGATTTAAGACACGCTTCTTTGTGACAAAGGGCCTCTTCTGCGGCTTTTTTTCTCCCCCACTCTATGTCCCGTTATCCAATCAATTAATACAGTAACCGGTAAGGTCAAGCACTGGAAGCCAAGTTAATGGGATGGTCCGCCGCAGAACTCTAGCAGGTATAGAGTGCGGGACAAGGGGGCATCTCATGAAAATCTACGTACTGGCCATCGATTTGGGTAAGACGGTGTTTCATTTGGTAGGTTTGGATTCCAGTGGGCAAGTGGTGGTTCGGAAACGGTGTTCACGCACACAACTGCTCGCCTTCACCAGGAATTTGCAGGTGCAGTTGATCGGTATGGAAGCCTGCAGTGGAGCACATTTCCTGGGGAAGGCTCTGCGAGCGCAAGGGCACGACGTGCGCTTGATGCCGGCTCAGTACGTGAAGCCATATGTGAAGACGAACAAGAGCGACTACATCGATGCGGAAGCGATTGCCGAAGCGGTGCAACGGCCCCGGATGCGTTTTGTGCCGATCAAGACGGAGGAGCAACTGGATCTGCAGGCACTGCATCGAGTGCGCGAGCGTTGGGTGATGCGACGTACCGCAGTGGTGAACCAGATTCGCAGCCTTCTTCTGGAACGTGGATTGACTTTGCCCAAGGGCCGAAGTCATCTGGGACAGATGCTTCCTAGGATTTTGGAAGATGCTGGGTTGAAGCTGTCCGGGGCGTTTCGTGTTCTGTTGGCGCAACTCAAGTTGGAACTGGAGCAACTGGCAGCACGCATCGAGCAGATGGACATGGTCATCCAGCAAGAGGCTCGAGAGAATGAATCCTGCCAACGACTGACGACGATTCCTGGAGTCGGCCCAGTCACGGCAACGGCTTTGATCGCGGCGGTCGGCAACGGAAGCGCATTTAGAAAAGGGCGCGACCTGTCAGCCTGGATGGGGATCGTTCCGGGAGAATACTCGACCGGTGGCAAACAGAAGCTGCTGGGCATCAGTAAACGGGGTAACAAATACTTACGAAGATTGTTCGTTCAGGGAGCACGCAGCGTACTGCAACACCGAGACAAGCAGGCTCCAGGGCTCAGCTGTTGGTTGGCACAACTACTGGCGCGCACGCACCAAAATGTGGTGGTCGTGGCCTTGGCCAACAAATTGGTTCGCATCGCATGGGCGATGTTGTGCAAGAACGAAAACTATCGCGCTCCGGTGCTTGCGGCCACCACCTAAAATCCCTGTTTAAGAAATGACTTTTCTGTCCGGTCTGCTGGCGAAAAAAAAGATGGCAATGGGTCTCTCCCACGCTCTCGAAACCTGATACCGGTAAAGGTCGCTTCCAGACCGTCAAGTTTATAGGGACGAGAGCGAGCGGACATCCATCATGGCCCGGAGTCGCTGACTCCACTCAAGGCCGAATACATTGGCGCAGACCATTTGCCATTCTTCATTTTTCGCTTGCATCTCTGCGGCGGACCATACATACCGGTAACGCGAACTTACCGGGAATCGTCGTTTTACTTGCTCTGGCGCCGATGCCAAGCGGACCTACTCCTCGCCCGTGAGTAACCATTCCAGTGACCTGCCAAATTCTCGACTGATCGCGCGCAGGACCTCCGGCCCGAGTTCGTTGCGTCCGTGCTCGACGGCACAATTGAGCGCTACCGCCAGCTCTTGCGATTCATCGATCAATGTTGATTCATGGCCTGTCAACGGCGTAGACTCGGCACCTGCTCCAGGGCGATTACTGCATTTCAAACGGAGGAACCTATGGACTTCAGGCGCATTGCTGCCGCGAGTTTGACCATGGTATTCACCCTCGTCCTCAGCCCAAGATCGGCCGTTGCCTCTGTGAAAACTGACATAGTGGCAGCGGTGCATCGGTATTTCGATAACCTAGATAAAGACAAGTTGGAAACGGCGCTAGCAATGTGTGACTCGCAAGTGTCGATTCTCGACGAGTTTCCCCCGCACGAGTGGCACGGCCCGACGGCGTGCGCGGATTGGTGGAAGGCACTGGATGCCTACGACGAAAAAGAAGGGATTACGGACGGGGCCGCCACGCTGGGCACTCCATGGTCCGTCGATGTCACAGGAGACCGAGCGTATTTCGTGGCTCCCGCGACCTACGAGTACAAGCAACATGGGAAACCCGTTGAGGAATCCCGCGCTGTCTTTACGGTAGCGCTGAGGCGAACAGAGGCTGGCTGGCGCATCACCGGCTGGACATGGTCGAAGCACTAGACATGGACATGGACCCCAGCGCCGGTTGCCGAAATATCACGATATCGCTTAAGCGTGGAGTTCGCCACGGAACGAGTGGTCGGCGACCCTTACCTGATCGGTATGCGAGGGTTGCCCGTGACTCGGGAGAAATCGACAAGGTGGAGAAGGCCAGCCACGTTGGATAGCAACACGATGGCAAGGCCCCTCACAGCATATTACAAGCTTTCGTTGGTCTCTTGGGTGCTTTCCGCCCGCTTCGAGGATTTTGTTGCCTCCTTGGGCGCCGATCTTGATGCTCGCCGTGTCCCTGGCACTGGCCTCAGTGAGTATGGTGTCGTCGGACGCGCGCATTCCAGTCGGCGCGCAGTAAAAATGCCAGCCTTTCTGGTACGGGTCAACCTGAAGTAGTTTTACCCCCGGCAGGTCGCGAAACGCAGACTTGCATTCACGATTCGCAAAACAACTCATCTGATGTGTTGGAAGACGCAAGAAAGGGAAGAATCGCGCAGGAAATTACCGAAAACTGGCTGAAAGCCATTAGCACAGTGACAGTTACGAATAGCAGCGAAAGTGGCAAGGCTTGTGCACATGCCGTCACGGGGGACCGGTGTTGGGTGGGGTTCCGCAATGAGTGCTGGTTGACTAGGTGTCTACCGAACGATCTAGAGTTGCCCAGCGTCGAGATTGTCTCCCTCCCTGTAGCTTGAGCTGGGAACAAAAGCGTACCCGCAGGCCTCATTGCCCAGGACCCGACCGACCAAGTTTGGGGGCTGCAATGAGTGTGAGCGGATCGGCCCCGGCGCAGATCGCAATCCCTCCTGCCGTGCTCAAGCTGGTGAAGTTGGCGTCGGGATCTGGTTTCCCGAACTGACCGGCGCGACGGTTTGGCCGCTGAATGGGAGATTAGCCATGCAGAACCACGGGCATGGTGACGTGCAGAGCGAGTGCCTCTCCTGGGGAGACGCTGCGGAACTGCGACAGCCTGCTGGGGTCAGACCCGCAAATAAGAGGAAGAGAAGAGGGTACCCACAAAGGACAGCATCACCCGCTTCGGCGTCAGACGCAGTTTCCATTCCTCGCAGGGCTCTCGTTCAGGTCGAGTCAGCAATAGCACCGGCGTCCCAGACTCGGAGAAAAGTGTCATGACGCAGTTCGTCGCCTGAGGATCGTCAAACAAGTGAGCAGAACGTGCAAGACATGCTCTCAGTCGCGCAATGGACATCGTGGCTAGTCACGGGTCGAAGTCTGTTCCTACTCATTCATCTTCTAGGCGTCGCATTGTTTTCTTATATTGTGGCGCGGCGCCTGGTACCGCTTATTCGAGGCGAACGGGATTTTCGTTTTGACCAGCCGTGGGTCCGCCTGACAAGAGTTCTGAAATACTGGTTGGGTCAATGGAAACAACCGCGCTACAGGGCCGCGGGAACCCTGCATATTTTCATTTTTGCGGGATTCCTGGTCCTCGCCATTCGTGCATTTTCCGTACTGATCGTCGGCGTCTCCCAGAATTTTGTGACGCCCGGCCTTTCCGGTAGGGCTGGTCATATCTACGACATAATCACGGATTACGCCGCCACCATTGTTTTCCTCTGCATGGTAATCGCGGTGGTTCGCCGCTTGGTCTTCAAACCTGCACGGTACGCGGTGCCGGCCAGGTATGGCAAAAGCCACACGGCCGACGCCATCTTCCTTCTTTCGTTGATCGCGCTTCTGATGCTGGCCGACAGCCTCTTTGCGGCTGCCAAGGTGGCCGCCCAGGCGTCGCAAAGCCAAGCCACTGAAGCATTAGCCACATTTCCGCTTCCCTGGATATTGCGGGATCTTCTCGTCTCAACTCCCTTGCCCACGGTGGCACGGATCTACTTGGGCGCCTATCTTGTCCATGAACTGACTTTTTATTTTTTGCTGTGTTATCGGCCGTTTGGGATCCAGTTCCACGTGGAGACCTCACTCTTTAATGTTTACTTCGCAAAGCTGGACCGCGAGATTCTAAAACCGGTCAGATGGGACGTCAGTGATGAGCATCTGGATCAGGTGAAATCCTTCGGAGTAAAGACCTTCGAAGACTTCACCTGGAAGCACATGCTCGATTTTTATTCCTGCGCTGATTGTGGGCGGTGTTCAGACAACTGCCCAGCCAACGCGGTGGGAAGGCCGTTGTCGCCGCGATTCATAACCGTCAAGGCGAGAGATTACAGTTTCCAGCATTACCCAGTTTTTGGACGCGCGAACAACGGCAGGGCGTTGGTTGGTGACATCTACTCCGCGGATGAAATCTGGTCCTGCACGACTTGTGGCGCGTGTGAAGAGGAATGCCCGTTACTGGTGGAGTATATCGACAAGATCGTCGATCTGCGCAGAGGTATGGTCGATGAAGGGAACGTGCCCCAGTCCCTGCAAAAGCCACTAAAGGCTTTGGAGAGCCGAGGCAATCCCTACGGGAAACTGGAGAAGAAAAGGGCCGAGTGGGCGAACACCAAGGACTTTCAGCAAACTTGCCCAGTCAGGATTCTTGACCATCCCAACGGTACGGAAGCTCTGTATTTTGTCGACAGTATCACCTCCTACGATGACCGCATACAGTCGATCGGGCGTGCAACGGCAAAGATACTTAGCCACATCGGAGAAAATTTCGGAATCTTGGGCACCACGGAGAGAGATAGCGGCCATGAAGTACGACGGTTCGGGGAAGAAACTCTTTTCATGGCGTTGCGGGACCACAACGTTGAGGCCATCAAAGGTTGCGGCGTCCATCGTATTGTCACCGCGGACCCGCACGCTTACAACGCATTGAAACATGACTATAAGGATGTGCCGCCCGTAGAGCACATCAGCGAGGTGATTGCCAGGGCAGTGGAAGCCGGCAAGATCAAGTTCCGTCCCGTGGACAACGCAACCGATGTGTACACCTACCACGATCCTTGCTATCTCGGCCGACACAACCAGATTTACGACGACCCCCGAGATGTGCTCGATGCGATTCCAGGTTTGACCAGAGTGGAAATGAGCCGGTCCCGGGACCGCTCATTCTGTTGCGGTGGCGGTGGTCTGATGCTGTTCTACGAGCCCAAAGAGGATCAGAGGATGGGAGTGAAGAGAGTGCAGATGGCGGCGGAGGCCGGAGCCAATGTGATTGTCACGGCCTGTCCGTTCTGCATGGTGAATATCGAGGATGCAATCAAGGTCGCGGGCCTGGAAGGAAAAATGACCGCCATCGACCTGACGGAACTGGTGGACCGACAGATGGCGCGTGAATGTCCAAATTGGGGTGAAGAACAAGTTTACGAAATCAAGGAATGTGTAACGGTTTCGTCCCACATTCTCAAGTAAATCTGCAGTTGAACGCCATTCGTGGAGGTGAACGTGGAGATTCTAGTTTGCGTGAGAAGAGTACCCGACACTTCAGAAAATGAGATTGAACTAAACAGCGCAGGGAACGACATCGAGCGCGATGAGTTGGTCTATTCGATCAACGAGGCAGACAACTATGCGGTCGAGGAAGCCCTGCAGATCGTCGCCAAGATCGGTGGCAACGTTACGGTCGTCACCGTTGGCGGCGAAGATGACGAGGAAGTCCTGCGCCGCGAGATGGCCATGGGTGCACATCATGGAGTGCTGATTACGGATGAAGCTTTCAGCGGATCAGATGGCAGAGGCATCGCCACCATCCTGAAAGCTTTCGTTCAGCAGGACCACTACGACCTGATTTTGACTGGAGTTCAAGCCGAGGACGGCGGTGCCCAGATAGGCGGCATGCTGGCGGCGCTCCTCGATTATCCGTTTGCTTCGTTGGTCAACTCCATTGAGGTGCTCGAAGGCCGGAAGCTGAAAATCAGCCGGGAAATTGAAGGCGGCAACAAGGAATGGAGTGAGATTGATCTCCCTTGCGTGCTCTCCATTCAGACCGGCATTAATGAACCACGCTATGTCGGCATGCGAGGCATTCGCCAGGTCGCCTCAGTCCTCATCCCAACGTTCAGCGCATCGCAATTGGGACTTGACGAGAACACCGTCGGGCTTTCGGCAGCAAAAGTGACACGACTGGACTATTTCATCCCTTCGCTGGGCAAGGGCGCGGAAATTCTGCACGGCAACAGGAAAGAGAACATCGACAAAGTTCTGGAGTTAGTGGCAGCCAAAGGAGGGTTGAAATAATGGCACGCATCTTCGCTTACATCGCGCACAAAGGCGGCATCGCCGCCGATTCCGCGTTCGAACTGGCTGCCGCGGCACACAAGATCAACGCGACTGCGTCGCCAACAGCCATTCTCACCGGTTGGGGTGCAGACCTCGATGCCGCGTGCAACGCCCTCGGTGCTTCGTATCCTGAGGTCTGGAAAATCGCCAATGAAGCTCTCGCTTACCCCAATGCCGAACTGGTTCGTAAAGCCCTGCTGAAGGTTCTGCCCAGCGACAGCATTGTGTTGGTTGCTCATGAGCATTTCGGAATCGATCTGGCACCGGGTCTTTCCATCAAGATGAATTCGGCCTTCGTTTCAGACGTGCTCGATATTGCTGGACTTGAAGCCGCCGCCATAAAAGTAGTCCGCCAGGAGTTCGGGGGACAGGCGAGCACTCATGTTCGGTGCGACATTTCATCTGGTGCAGTTCTCACGATACGCCCGGGCGCTTTCAAGGCGGCAGAGACTTCAGCGGGGCACGGCCTCCTCGTGGACAAATCAGCCGAAATCGGCTTGCTTGCCGCGGGCCGGCGCTATCTGGAGACGGTTGTAGCCGAAGCGGGCGATGTAGATATCACCAAGTACAACGTTCTGGTTTCGATCGGCCGTGGCATTCAGGAAAAAGACAATGTGGCCATCGCCCTGGAACTGGCTGACGCCATGGGTGCGGCAGTGAGCTGCTCGAGACCTGTCGTCGATGCCAAATGGATGGAGAAATCACGCCAGGTGGGTTCATCCGGCAAAACCGTCAAACCAAAAGTCTATCTCGCATGCGGCATCAGTGGTGCGTTCCAACATCTGGCTGGCATCAAAGGCAGTCCGTTCCTGATCGCCATTAACAAGAATCCGAAAGCTCCCATCTTCCAGGTGGCCGATGTCGGAATTGTCGACGACATCCTGGAGTTCCTGCCGGAACTGACCAACAAAGTTCGTGAACTCCGCGGCGCCGCCGCAAAGTGAGGCACGGCCCATGATCGCGCATAAAACATTGAAACTTAGTTTGAAGTCCCTCAAAGACTTCGCCAAGAAGCGCCTGCCCGACGAGGTGCTCCGCGAGCTTGACGAACGCGACGAATGTCCGCTCGACGTTGTTCGCGATATGTGCAGCCCGGACCAATTGGGCATTCAGCTGCTTTTCATCCCCGAAGAATTTGGCGGCATGGGTGGCGGCACCTTCGATGTGTATTGCATTTGTGAAGAGATGGCGCGCATCGATCTGGGCGTCGCCACCTCCGTGCTGGCCACGTTTCTGGGCAGCGATCCCATCACCGTCGGTGCCACTCCTGAACAGAAGAAAAAGTGGTTGACCCGCATCGCCGAGGAGGGATTGTTATTTGCCTACGGCGCTACGGAGCCCGAAGCCGGAAGCGATTTGGGGGCGCTGCGCACAACCGCGGATCCCGTCAGCCAGAACGGCTCGGTTGTCGGTTACAAAATCAATGGGAACAAACAATGGATCAGCAACGGCGGGGTGGCAGATGCGTACACCGTTTTGGCCAACACTCCCAGCGGTCCCAGTTGGTTCATCGTGGAGAAAGGCGTGAAGGGTTTCACCCACGACGAGCCGGAGGATAAGCATGGTATCCGCCTCAGTAACACGGCGGCCCTCGCGTTCAACGATGTTTATGTTGACGCCGACCGGCTTGTCGGTGTCGTCGAAGGCCAAGGGTTGAATCAAGCGCAGGCCGTGTTCGGTTATACGCGCTTAATGGTCGCGGCGTTCGGCCTGGGAGCCGGCTGGGCAGCGCTCGATCGAGCAATCCCTTACTCCACAAAACGTATCCAGGCTGGAGCGCCGTTATCGGAAAAGCAAGGTTATACACACAAGCTAATCGTGCCGCACGTGGCTCACCTTGAGGCTGCCCGTGCCTATATCGAAGAAACTGCGGAGCGCATCGACGCCGGCGAAGGCAGCCTGAATACCGAGGGCGCCATCGCGAAGTACATGGCAACGGAAGCCGGCAATCGGGCTGCCGAAGCGAGCATCCAGGCGCTCGGCGGCTACGGTTACACGCACGAATACATGGTGGAAAAAATCAGCCGGGACGTTCGTATCACCACCATTTACGAAGGCACCTCCGAGATTATGGAGATGACCATCAGCCGGGACCGTTGGCAGTCTCATCTCAAAACCCGCGGACAGCACTATCACGAGCGAGCGCGAGAATTCGAAGCATTGCACGCGCGCCAGCCGAACGTAGGTGCTGATATCGCGTCACTGGCTTTGCATGCATTGGCCGAAATCATGGAAAAAGCCCGGGTGGCGCGCCTCACCCGCTATCAACATATTCTCCTGCGCCTCGGGGAGTTGATCGCTTATGCCGAATGTGCGGGCAGCTTGTCGCGTCGGGCTGCGCTGTTGTCTGAAAGCAAGTTGAACGAAAAAGCAAATCGACGCTTCGACGCCACGGCACTGGCAGCAATCGCCCGAATCTTTGCCCGCGAGGCTGCGCTCAAGGTGGCGCAAGACGGGTTGCGCTGGGTTGTCGGAGCCGGCGGTATAAGCGACACCGAGATGGCCGGGTTTGAAACGAGTTTGCGAATACCCGCCATTCACCGCGCGCAGTCGGGTCTCATTGCAGACCTGGACTATATAGCCGACGTGTTGTACGGCCGTGCGGTCAAACGTGCGGAAGTAGCTGCGTAGGACTGCTAGATGAATTTTGCAGGAGTTTCGCCATGGAAAACACTGCCGATCGCGCCATTGCAATTGTGGGAGTTGGAGCGGTTTTGCCCGATGCTCCGAATGTAGCCTCTTTCTGGAAAAACGTGAAAGATGGCCGCTACAGCATCAGCGAAGTTACGCCCAACCGCTGGGACCCGGCGCTTTACTACGACCCCGATCACAATGTCCCGGACAAGACTTACTCAAAGATCGGTGGCTGGGTGCGTGAGCATGTGTGGGATCCCATCAAGTGGCATTTGCCCATTCCGCCGCGCGTCGTCGATGCCATGGATGAAGCCCAAAAGTGGGCCATCGCCTGCACACGCGAAGCATTGGAAGACTATGGCTATCCCAGCCGGCCGCTGGACGCCAATCGCACCGCCGTAATCCTTGGCAATGCCATGGCCGGTGAGAAGCATTATTTCACGGCCCTGCGCTTGTACTTTCCGGAATATGCGCGGGAACTGGCTGAGACCGACAGTTTTGCTGCGTTACCGGAGGCCGTGCGCCGCGACATTACGCGCGAACTGCACGACCGAATGTGCGAGCTCCTTCCCGAAATCACTGAAGATAGTATGCCCGGCGAACTGGCCAATTGCATTGCCGGGCGTATTGCGAACGTTTTCAACTTTCACGGCCCCAACTATGTTTGCGACGCTGCCTGCGCATCCGCAATGGCCGCGATTAGTTCCGCCGCCGAAGGCTTGGTAGAACACGACTTCGACGTGGCGATCACCGGAGGCATTGACCGCAACATGGGCGCCTCGACCTTCATCAAGTTCTGCAAGATCGGCGCTCTTTCCGCTTCCGGCACTCGGCCCTATGCCGAAGGGGCCGATGGTTTTGTCATGGGCGAAGGCGCTGCCATCTTTATTCTCAAGCGTTTGGCCGACGCCGAACACGGCGGCGACAAGATCTATGCTGTGCTGCGCGGCATGGGCGGCTCGAGCGATGGGAAGGGAAAGGGCATCACCGCGCCCAACCCAATCGGCCAAAAATTGGCCATCGAGCGTGCCTGGGAGAATGCCGGATTGTCGCCGGCTACCGCCACGTTGATTGAGGGCCACGGCACATCCACGCGCGTCGGTGACGTTGTCGAAGTACAGAGCTTGGCCGATGTGCTCAGTAGTTTCCATCTCCCTTCCGGCTCGGTGGCGCTCGGTTCGGTCAAATCCAACCTGGGGCACCTTAAGGGTGCGGCCGGTGCAGCCGGATTGCTAAAAACCGTGCTCGCACTTCGGGACAAAATACTCCCGCCGAGCGTGCATTGTGAGCATACCAATCCGGATATCGACTTTGCCCACTCTCCGCTTTACGTGAATACCAAACTGAAACCGTGGACCATGCCAGAAGATGGTGTGCGCCGGGCCGGCTTGAGCGCTTTTGGTTTTGGCGGCACCAATTTCCACGCTGTCCTCGAAGAATTCATTCCTGGCAGGTTGAACGGCCATGGTAAGCGCTCCCTGGCGGTTAGCGAGCCGTCGAAAGTGAGCGACCCAATGCTAGTCCCAATGATGAGTGTAGAAAACCTTCCCCCTACTTCCGGCTCTGATCATTACAAAGCTCCGTTACGCGGAGCGCTAGTTATTGGTGCTGCTTCCGACTCGGCGCTCGCCGAGCGTTTGCGTGCCGTGGAGAAGGACGCCAAGGCAGGCCGTGCACCGGTGCCCGCTGCTCCGGCGGAATCAGACCTGCGCGCGCCCGAGCGCGTGGCCCTCGACTACGCCAACGCCGCCGAGCTGGCGGACAAAGCAAGTGCTGCGCTCAAAGCGCTGGCGGCTAATCAACCGGCGGTGTGGAAAGCCCTGCGTGCCCAAGGCATCTTCCGCGGCCATGGTCCAGCTCCCAAAGTTGCGTTTCTGTATACCGGTCAAGGCTCGCAATACGTGAACATGCTTCAACTGCTCCGTGCGACGGAGCCAATTGTGGCTGAGACCTTTGCCCAAGCGGATCGTGTGATGACGCCGTTGCTCGGCAAGCCGCTGAGCAATTTCATTTTTGTGGACTTAGCCGACGCAAATGCCGTCGCCAAGGCCGAAGACGATCTGCGCCAAACCGCGATTACTCAGCCAGCGGTGCTCGCAACTGATCTCGCGTTGACAAGTCTCTTGGCTGCTTACGGTATCCAGCCAGACTTCACCATGGGACATAGTCTGGGCGAATACGGAGCGCTGGTCGCTGCCGGGGCCCTGCCCTTTGCCGATGCCCTAGAAGCCGTCAGCGCGCGCGGCCGCGGTATGACCCAGGTTGCCATGGAAGACAACGGCCGGATGGCCGCAGTCTTTGCTCCACTGGAAGAAGTCGAGCGAATTCTGAAGACGATTGAAGGCTATGTGGTGATCGCCAATGTGAATAGCAACCGCCAGGCAGTGATAGGCGGCGCGAGCAAGGCAGTCGAGCAGGCCATGGAAGCCTTCAAGAAGGTTGGCTACGACGTGGCCGCACTAACGGTCAGTCACGCCTTCCACACATCAATCGTGGCTGGAGCGAGCAAGCCTCTGCGGCAAGCTCTGGAGCGTCTGCACCTCCAATCACCGCGTTTGCCAATCGTTGCGAACACAAACGGCGAGTTTTATCCCATGGGGACTGACGTGGTGTCTCAGATGTTGGACATCCTCATGCAGCAGGTCGCCTCCCCAGTGCAATTTGTTAAGGGATTACACACGCTATACGAGGCAGGCGCTCGCGTGTTTATTGAAGTTGGACCAAAGAAGGCATTACAAGGATTCGCCGAGGATGTGCTTGGGAGCCGAAGCGATGTAATTTCACTGTTTACCAATCATCCGAAGGTCGGTGACATCGTCGCGTTCAATCAAGCCCTTTGCGGCCTTTACGCGGCGGGACTCGGCCGCGGCACCCCGGCAGGCTTGCGTAAGCCCTCGGCCACGCCGACGTCGGTTGTTTCCGCGCCGACAGAAACTTCTAAGCCCATCCCGGTAGCGGTGCCAGCCGCAAGCCGTTCCGCTGCATCAGCGTCGTCTGAGCCTGCGACGCCGTTGAACGGTAACCGCTACAACGAACTCGGGCGTTTGTTCGCCGATATTCTCGATCGCGGCTACGAAATCTACCACGGCCAGAATGGCATCTCGACGAGTGCTCCGGTGGTCATCACGGGAGCCGCATTGGGCCTGCCCGGAACCGGGCACATCTTCGATGACGCCAATATCGCCCGCCTCCTGCGAGGCGATCAGTTTATCGATTCGATCCCGACGCGCTTCCGCAGCGCCATGCTCGACAAACACATTACGCGCCTGGTGAAGAGCGAGCAAGGAGAAGCCAGGTTCGACACGATCAGTGACGTCGCGGACGTCATCAAGCTGGCAGGCCGCGGAGGAGCGTTCGATCTGGAAGCTGAGTTTGGAATTTCCTCCGAACGCGTGGGCGCGCTCGATCGTGTTACGCAACTGGCGATTGCCGCTGGTCTGGACGCATTGCGCGACGCCGGCATCCCGCTGGTCATGCGCTATAAAACCACCACGAAAGGCACGCAATTGCAAGATCGCTGGGGATTGCCCGAGGCATTGCGCGACCGTACCGGTGTCATTTTTGCTTCGGCCTTTCCCGGGTGCGACTCCTTTGTTGATGAGATGACCCGTTACTACGCGGACCATGAACGTCGCGAGCAGTTGGCCGTACTTGAAGGCCTGCTTACACGCGCCGTCGAAGTGAATGGTGATTCAATCTTGGTGCAGGAGATCCACAGGCACATTGACGAATTGCACGCCGCCATCGACAAGGAACCGTACGTCTTCAACCGCCGCTTCCTGCTGCGGGTTCTGTCCATGGGACATTCGCAATTCGCTGAATTCATCGGCGCGCGTGGTCCCAACACCCAGATCAACTCGGCGTGCGCGAGCACCACACAGGCGGTAGCGCTGGCGGAGGACTGGATTCGCGCCGGGAGGTGCAACCGCGTGATTGTCATCTCGGCGGATGACGTCACCTCTGACCATCTGATCGATTGGATGGGTGCTGGATTCCTCGCCAGCGGAGCCGCTGCTACCGACGAAGTGGTTGCAAATGCGGCCATTCCATTCGACCGAAGGCGGCACGGCATGATTATCGGAATGGGCGCAGCCGCTCTGGTAGTGGAGAGTGCGGACGCCGCCCGTGAACGGGGCATACAACCGATCTGTGAGGTGCTGTCCACCGTCACCAGCAATAGCGCTTTCCACGGTACTCGTCTCGATGTCCAGCACATCGGTCAGGTCATGGAAGACTTGGTGGCCAAAGCCGAAATGCGCGGCAACATTTCACGGCACCAGATCGCGCCAGAGACGGTTTTCGTTTCGCATGAAACCTATACCCCCGCGCGCGGCGGCAGCGCCTCCGCCGAAATTCACGCCCTCCGTCACGTCTTTGGCGAGGTCGCGGATCGCATCGTGATCGCCAACACCAAGGGCCTTACTGGCCACGCAATGGCCACGGGGATTGAAGATGTCGCCGCGGTCAAAGCGCTGGAAACTGGCTGTATACCTCCGGTCGCGAACTTCAAGGAAGTAGACCCGGAGTTGGGACCGTTGAACCTGTCGAAAGGTGGCTTCTATCCAGTCGAATATGCTGTGCACCTCGGAGCGGGATTCGGCTCGCAGATCAGCATGATGTTGCTGCATTGGATGAAGACGAAAGACGGGAGGCGTGCAAGTCCAAACAATCTGGGCTACGCCTACCGGATTGCCGATTCCTGTGCTTGGAGCGCTTGGCTGAGCAGCATCGCAGGCCACCCGGTGGCCGATTTGGAAGTAGTCCATCGCACGCTGCGCGTGCGCGATGGAGTGCCGGAAACGCGGGTTCCAGAAGCCGCACCGCAGTCACGCACTGTGGCACAAAAAGTGACGGCAACCATCACGCCGCCTCTCCCGCCTCCCCGGCCACTCCCCGATGTGAGACCGAAACGGCCCCCCGTTGCTGTCGAGCCGGAATCCAAAGCTCATGTGTCCGTTCCTGCACCTTCCGAGTCGCCGAAACCGGCGGCAACCGGCGATGCCGTGAAAGAGAGAATACTTACACTGGTAGCCGAGAAAACCGGCTATCCAAAAGACATGCTGGACGTAGATCTGGATCTCGAAGCGGATCTCGGTGTCGACACCGTCAAGCAGGCGGAGGTCTTTGCCACCATCCGCGAGGTTTACAACATCCCGCGCGATGAAAGCCGCAAGCTCCGTGATTACCCAACATTGGCGCACGTGATCCGTTTCGTTTATCAGAGGCGGCCCGACTTGGTTGCCGCCGCTGAGAAAACGAAAGAAGAAACAGTCGCGACGCCGATCACGGTTGTGACTGCTCAGGAGCCAATGCCCACCCCCGCACCCGAGCAAGTCGTTGCTGATGATCCCGTCAGAGAACGCATTCTTGCGCTGGTGGTGGACAAGACTGGTTATCCGAAGGACATGCTGGATCTCGATCTTGATTTGGAAGCAGACCTCGGCGTTGACACCGTCAAACAGGCCGAAATGTTTGCGGCCATTCGCGAGATCTACAGCATTCCACGCGACGAGAGTCGAAAGTTACGCGATTACCCAACGTTGACGCACGTGATCCGCTTCGTCCATGAGAAGCGCCCCGACCTGGCCGGTCTTCCAGTGACAGTGCCATCACCAACCATCAGCGAGCCAACGGTTCCGGCACCACTTCCAGCGGCGCCCCAAGCGGACTCGGATGATTCCATCAAGGAGAAAGTCCTGGAGATCGTGGCCGCGAAGTCTGGTTACCCGGTGGACATGCTGGATCTGGATCTCGACCTGGAAGCGGACCTCGGCATCGACACGGTCAAACAAGCAGAGATGTTCGCAGCCGTGAGAGCGGCATACAACATCCCCCGTGATGAGAACCTGAAGTTGCGCGATTTCCCCACACTGAACCATGTGATCAAGTTCGCTCACGACCGTCAGCCCGGCTTGACGAGCGCGCCCCCTGTGACCTCTGCCGCTACGCAACAAAAGCAAGCACCGGCACAGGAAGAATGGGCAGTGCCCGCATCTTTGGCTTCGAAGCCGTCTACGACTGTGCGTCCGGTCCACGCCAGTTCCGACGCCACCAATCGTATCCCACGCCGAGTTCCAGTTCCCACCTTGCGCCCTCCGCTTGCTCTCTGTAAGTCAACCGGTGTGACCCTCGGGTCCGGCCAGCGAGTCGTTATCATGCCGGACAAATCTGGAGTAGCAGACGCGCTGGCACAACGGCTGCAGACGATCGGTGTAGAGGTTCTGCGCCTCAACGAAACGCTGAATGCAGACGCGTTAAAGGACCAGCTGGAAACGTGGATGGCCACGGGTCCGGTGCACGGCGTGTACTGGCTGCCCGCGTTGGACAACGAGGGGCACCTCGGTGACATGGACCTGGACACGTGGCATGAAGCCCTGCGGATTCGTGTCAAATCGCTATATGCCACCATGCGCATTCTGTACCAGCAGATTGCGGCGCCGGGTACATTCCTTGTGTCAGCAACAAGACTCGGTGGCCAGCATGGCTACGACGAGGCAGGAGCAACAGCACCGCTCGGTGGCGCAGTCGTGGGCTTCACCAAGGCATACAAGCGCGAGCGGATGGACACTCTGGTCAAGGCGGTCGACTTTGAAGCGGGACGAAATCCGTCAGAAGTCGCCGAGCTCCTGGTTGAGGAAACCCTCCGAGATCCTGGCGCAATCGAAATTGGTCACAAAGATGGATTGCGCTGGACGGTCGGGCTGCAAGAACAGCTCGCCGCGGATGGCAAACCCGCACTAACCTTGGACAGCAACACCGTCTTTGTCGTCACTGGCGCGGCTGGAAGTATCGTATCGGCAATCACTGCCGATTTGGCGTCGGCTTCCGGAGGCACGTTCTACCTGCTCGATCTGGTGCCCGAGCCTGACCCGGACAATCCCGACCTCCAGCGCTTCGTGACCGACAAGGAGGGTCTCAAACGCGATCTGTTCGCACGCATCCAGGCGCGCGGTGAACGCGCCACGCCTGCCCTCGTTGAAAAAGAGCTGGCGGCCTTGGAGCGTGCAAATGCCGCACACAGTGCAATCACAGCGGTACGAGCCGCTGGCGGTACCGCGCATTACTTCAGCGTCAACCTCACCGAAGCAGACGCCGTAGCCAGAATCATCAATCAAGTGCGCACGAGCAGTGGACACATCGACGTACTGCTGCACGCCGCGGGCATCGAGCGCAGCCATTTCCTGGCGGACAAAGATTCGCGTGAATTCGATCTGGTCTTCGATGTCAAAAGTGACAGCTGGTTCAATCTGCTGCATGCCATCGGCGACATGCCCCTCGGCGCGACGGTGGCGTTCAGCTCAATTGCTGGCCGGTTCGGCAATGCGGGACAGACGGATTACAGTTCGGCCAACGACCTCTTGTGCAAGATCACCTCGAGCTTCCGCAATACGTGTCGAGCAACGCGTGGTATCGCCATCGACTGGACCGCATGGGGCGGCATCGGAATGGCTACGCGCGGCTCTATCCCCAAGATGATGGAACTGGCAGGTATCGATATGCTGGCACCCGAGGCGGGGATTCCTTTGATTCGCCGCGACCTCACCACGGGAGGCACCAAAGGCGAAATTGTCATCGGCCAGCGCCTTGGTGTTCTTTTGAACGAGTGGGACGACACCGGCGGTCTGGATGCGTCGGCGGCCGCCGCATCAAAGAGCCCGCAGGCAAAAGGACCAATGACCGGCAGGATAACAGGCGTGACCCTGCAGGGCGGCGTCACAATTGAGACGACACTGGACCCGGCGCTCCAGCCATTTCTGCACGACCATCAAATTGACGGCACACCCGTGTTGCCCGGAGTCATGGGTATCGAGGCGTTCGCCGAAGCTGCACTATGCCTGCTTCCTGGCTGGTATGTGGCAGCCATTGAGAATGTCAACTTCCTCGCCCCCTTTAAGTTTTATCGCAATGAACCGCGGGTGGTGACCGTCGAGCTATCCATTCATCCGCAGAATGACACCTTGCTGGCAGACTGCCGCTTGATCGGCCGCCGCTCCCTGCCCAATCAGGCTCAGCCTCAAGTGACAACACACTTCACCGCTCAGGTGCGCCTCACAAAACAAGCTCCTAAAGCGATGACCATGCCGACGGTAGGCTCGCCCAATGGACACATCATCAAAGCCGCCGACATTTACCGCCTTTACTTCCACGGACCCGCATACCAGGTTCTGGAGCAAGCGTGGACCGAGGGGGATCGGATTTTTGGTCAAATGGCCAAGGGTCTGCCAAACAATCATGTTCCGCCGGAACAACCAACCGTCATGGCTCCGCGGCTGATCGAGCTTTGTTTCCAAACTTCCGGACTCTGGGAAATGAGCGCGCTCGGCCGCATGGGTTTGCCCCAGTACATTCGGGAAGTCAGATTGCTACGAACCCCGGATTCGACCGCAGATGGTTTATACGCCGAAGTCAAGCCCAGTCCGGATCAGGGGAGTTTTGATGCAGAAGTTGTGGATGCGGCAGGAAATCAGTATGTGCAACTGCTCGGTTACCGCACCGTGGCGCTACCTAACATCGTCGATGCGGAACCGTTAAAGGAACTGCACGCCGTCGCGGGGTAGGAACTCTTCTTGCAGTTAGGCGTTGCTGATGTGAGGCGCTATGCCACAAGACTTTCAGCGCGTGGCCATCGTAAATCGCGGCGAAGCCGCCATGCGTTTCATCCACGCAGCTCGCGATTTTAATCAAGAGCAGGGCACATGGCTGCGTACCATCGCTCTATTCACCAAGCCTGACCGCCATAGCATGTTTGTGCGTGAGGCGGATGAGGCAGTGTGTCTCGGCCCAGCCCAGCTCCTCGAACCGAACACGCAGTTCCTCAAGAGCAGTTATGTCGACTATCGTAAGCTCGAGCGCGCCTTGGCGGTCGCGCATGCGGATGCGGTCTGGGTCGGATGGGGCTTTGTGGCTGAACACGCGGCTTTCGCCGACCTTTGTCGCGAACTTGGGATCGTATTCATCGGCCCGGATGGCGATGTGATGCGCCGAGTGGGCGACAAGATTGCCTCAAAACGATTGGCCGAGCAGGCGCACATACAGGTCGTGCCTTGGAGCAATGGCCCGGTGGAAACCGTCGAGTCCGCCTTGAACCATGCCGAACGTTTAGGTTATCCGCTCCTCATCAAGGCCACCGCCGGAGGAGGCGGTCACGGCATACGCTTGGTTGGTTCGGCGCCACAACTTCCGCAAGCTTTTGCAAGCGCTCAGGCCGAGGCATTCAAGGCCTTTGGGAATCCCACCGTCTTCCTGGAGCAACTGGTAAAACACGCGCGTCACGTCGAGGTGCAGATTATTGCCGACCAGCACGGAACGACGTGGGCTGCCGGCGTGCGGGACTGCACTCTCCAGCGGCGCCACCAGAAAATCCTCGAAGAAGCACCATCGCCTGCGCTTTCTGCGGAGCAAGATCTGTCGCTGCGCGAGGCGGCCGTGCGCTTGAGTCAAGCGACGGGCTATCACAACGCTGGCACGGTCGAGTTCTTGTATGAACCGGAAATCAATCGC
>Ga0074046_10001795_pt1 | contig 18943 bp, 19 predicted proteins | sample BogForMeECP23OM3_FD_94441 | JGI IMG/M metagenome (GOLD analysis project Ga0074046, IMG submission 94441) | Bog forest soil microbial communities from Calvert Island, British Columbia, Canada - Bog Forest MetaG ECP23OM3 | ecosystem: Environmental > Terrestrial > Soil > Wetlands ... | reverse complement strand
CCTCGTGGAGAAAGCCCATAGTTGGTACGAAAGCTATGCGCTCCCCGTCAGCGCGCCAGATGTCCGCCAGCCGCTGCATCCCGGCGACATTTTCGATGATGCGCATGTCAGCTCCTTAAGGTGGAGGTTGAGGGCCCAAATTTCAATCTCCGTTCCGTCTCAGTCCATACCGGATCCAAGCTGAACGATAATCGGTTGTTATCATTAGAGCAATTCACTTGTCAATGCTTAGGGCGGGCGAGCGGCGATAAAAGCTAAAACGGTTCGTCCCTCACTCGTCACCCGTCCCCTGTCATCCAACATCCGGTATCCAGCTTGGAGTTGCATTATTGCTTTTCTTGTACATGTTCGATATTTGGTGCTAAACTTCATTTAATTATGGTATCCACTGCAGTGAAACCGGAAGAGCGTCATGGGAAAGGAAATCCCGGAAATTCTTTTCGATAATCGCGACTACGAGCTTCTGGGTCTCGTAAATGACGTTCTCGACCGTAGAGAATCCTTTCAATATCTAAAGGACCTCCTCTACCCGCACCTTGACCCGCGCGGGATCAAAGAGCAGGTGGCTTCGGCGGGGCATCGCAGGGAAAAGATTCGCAAAGGCTCTTTCTTTTTACCTTGACCGTTCAGAGGAATACCTGAACGCGGTAGAAAAGCTGGCCTATAAGCCATGCGAAAAAGAGATGGTTTTATGAACTTGAGGACTTACGCGGAAATCAACCTGGATAACCTTGCCCATAATATCGGATGCATTCGCGCAAAGGTTGCGTGCGCAGCGGTTATTCCGGTAATCAAGGCGGATGCTTACGGGCATGGCGCGGTATCTGTCGCCAAACGGCTTGCCCTGGAAGGGTGCGCCATGTTCGCCGTCGCCCGGTTCGAGGAGGGGATGGAGCTAAGAGAAAGCGGCATCTCCCAGCGTATCCTTATCCTTGGCCGGCTCTTTCCCGATGATATTGCGCAGGCTGTAGAAGCGGGCTTAACCCTGAGCATTTTCGGGGAGGAAGACCTGGGCTGGGTCGAGAAGGCTTGCGGGCATTCCCGGGGCTTGCCCGCTTCGGTGCATCTCAAACTCGATTCAGGAATGGGAAGAGTAGGGCTACTTTTGCACAAGGCCGCAGATTTGTTCGACCGGCTGGCAAAATCGAGGGCCTGCATCTGGGAAGGACTTTACACCCACTTTTCGACAGCCGACGAAAGGGACAAGTCCTATGCGAACCTTCAACTCTCAAGGTTTCGCGAAGTGCTTGCCATGCTTCCGCAGCTTGCGAAAAGGCCTCGGATAGTCCACATGGCTGCAAGCGGGGCGATTCTCGACCTTCCGGAGAGCTACTTCGAGGCCGTCCGGCCCGGAATCCTTATGTACGGTCATTATCCGTCAAAGGAGACCTCCCGGTCTATCCTGCCCAGGCAAGTCATGTCCCTGAAATCATACATCGCTCACCTGCGGGAAATGCCCGGGGGACATCCCATCAGCTACGGCAGGCGGTGGATAACGCCCGGGCCGACCAGGATCGCTGTGCTGCCGATTGGATATGCGGACGGACTGAGCCGCAGGCTCACAAACAACGGAGAAGTTTTGATCCGTGGCAGGCGATATCCGATTGTTGGCACGGTTACAATGGACTACATCATGGTAAATGTTGGAAGCGATCCCGTTGCGGTCGGCGATGAAGTCCTGCTGTGGGGAGAATCGCCCGAGGGGGTCATTCAGACACTTGACGTGGCCGAGCGAATAGGGACGATTCCCTATGAATTGACCTGCGCCGTTTCCCGGCGCATACCGCGCGTCTATGTCGGTAGAACTGATTGAAGAATCAACGGGACTCCCTGGAGTCCAATCAAATTTCCTGTTCCAGATTGTTTCTCCCTGAGGAGCGGATAACTCCAAATGAAAACTTATAAAATCAAATTTCTACCCCACGGCAAAGAAATTACCTGTGCCGAGTCCGGGAGTGTGCTCCACGCCGCCATGGAGGCAGGCGTTCACGTGAACGCCTCTTGCGGCGGTGAGGGGTTGTGCGGGAAGTGCAGGATAATAATCGAAAAAGGAGATATAGAGGATGGTATCTCGGAATCTCTCAGCAAGGAGGACATCGATGCAGGTTACAGGCTTGCCTGCCGGAGCCGAATCAAAAGTGACCTGACCGTTCGCGTCCCGGTCGAATCGGAAATCGACGCGAGTGTCTTGAACAGGGTCCCCCCCAGACGTACCGCCCGAATCCAGCAGATGAACCTGGAAGACCTGAAGAGCAAGGGTCTTTTTATACCCCCTGTTGAGAAAAGATACCTTGAACTGCCTGAGCCGACAAGCACTGACAATCTCGCCGATACGTCACGTCTTGTCGGTTTTCTCAGGCTTAAACACGATGAACACAGGCTGGTGGTGCGGCTTCCGGTCATTCGCAAGATTCCGGGGACATTGAGAGACGCAGGCTTCAAGGTTACCGTGACCCTCGCCCGGCCTGTTTTCGAAGGCGGAAAAAGTCATATCATCAACATAGAACCCGGAGATGCCACCGGCAGAAATTTTGCGATAGCTGTTGATATCGGCACCACGACGGTTTACGGACAACTGATCGATCTCATTACGGGAAGTGTGCTTGCCGAGCATGGAGACTTCAATGGCCAGATCAGCTACGGCGAAGACATTATCTCGAGGATCATATACGCGGAAAAGCCAGGGGGACTCGACACCCTGCACAAAGTCGTCGTCCGGACCATAAACAGGATAATCGACCATGTAATTGAGATCTCCCAGGTCGATCGCCAGCAGGTCTCCACGATTACGTTTGCAGGCAATACCACGATGACGCAGATCCTTCTGCAAATCGACCCCAGGTACATCAGGCGGCATCCCTACGTGCCGGCGTCCACTCTTTATCCTTCCATACGGGCCGTCGATCTGGGGATCGACCTGGTTGACCATGCGACCGCCCTCGTCTATCCTTCCATTTCCAGCTTCATCGGTGGGGACATCGTAGCCGGCGTGATGGGTTCGGGAATACATCTCTCCGATCAGCTCTCGCTTTTCATAGACATAGGCACAAACGCCGAGATTGTGATCGGCAACAGGGATTGGCTTGCCTGCGCCGCTTGTTCGGCCGGACCGGCTTTCGAGGGCGGGGGCGTCCAATTCGGCATGCGCGCGGACCGAGGGGCAATCGAGGATTTCTCGGTCGATCCGCATACCCTGGAGCCAATGATCCTGACAGTGGGAGACGTGAGGCCCAGAGGCATATGCGGGTCCGGCCTGATCAATATTGTGGCTAGGCTTTTCGAAGCGGGAATTATCGACAACCGGGGGAAATTCAACCGCGACCTGAAATCATACAGGCTCAGGGAAATAGACGGCATTTATGAATACATACTGGCTCGGGGAGAAAAGACTCAAATTGGAAGGGACATCGTCATTACCGAAAACGATATCGGGAACCTCATCCGCGCAAAAGGAGCCATCTACAGCGGGTGCCAGACCCTGCTCGAGGAGGTGGGCCTCAAAATCGCGAACCTTGACAGAATAGTACTGGCCGGCGGATTTGGCAGCCACGTTGACATCGAAATGGCCATGACCATAGGGCTGCTACCTGAAATCGATCCGGACAAAATAACATACATCGGGAACGGTTCGCTTCTCGGCGCAAGAATGTGTGCATTGACCAACCGGATCAGAAAAGACGTCGTCAACGTAATGAAAAAGATGACGAACTTCGAACTTTCCGAGACGCCATCCTTTATGGCTCATTACATTGCCGCTCTGTTCCTCCCCCATACGGACCTCGATCTGTTCCCAAAGCTCAAGGGGAGGTTGGAACGGAGGCCGGAGCTAAAACCAATTGTAATTAAGGAATTGAGCAATTAAATCCAATATCCACCAATTCCTGCATCCTTTCCTCGTTCATATACTAGTCCAGCCCCCTTGCAGGCGGTCTTCGGAAGGAAAATAAAATGGTCCATTATAGATTTATTGATTGTGATTATTCTTTTATTAATTTATTTCGCAACTAAATTGCTTTTTACAGCATAGAATGATTGTCTTGAGTCTTTAAGTTTTGCACTCACAATATCACCTTTGGCATATTCAAAGATGAAAATGTCTGTGTCTGTAGGGATGACGAAACATCGTTTCTCTCTTATTAAATTGTCTATTGTTTCATGGTCACCCCTATGATCGGCCAACTTTGCCATTTCCATATCATTATATTGTAGGCATCCGATAGAGTTAAGCTTTGCATAATGTGGACCTTGGAGTTCAATTGGTACTTGATTTGGAGAAACATCATCAACTATTAAAGAGCAACCAGATATGACACAAAGTGCTACAGTTAAAAATATGCATAGAATCTTTCTCATTTTAACCTCTTCTTTAAGAGACTTAACTACTCATTGTTTTGAATGTCAGCCACATGTCCAATATCAAATTTCAATACCATGCACACTTACATAAAGCTGCGACAAAAACCCGGTCGGTGTTTACTGATTTGTTCTACCGGTCGATCATTTCAAAGCCCCTCAATTAGCTTGTAATACTCCTTGATAGTACGGATGGATTCCATCGTGGTTCGGAACAAGATCCAACTGAGAACAAGGATTCCTATTGTGAGTCCGATCTTCCATGCCCGCGTCGTTTGTGGACGCAACCAAATCAGGGGCAACGCCAGAGGCCCCACACCACAGAAAGCGAGGATAATAAAGGATTTTCGGAAATACCATTCGATCTTTTTCTCTGCAAAGCGCGGGTGGGTGGAGGCATCCATAAACTCACCGCAGTGTTTACACTTTATCGCGGCGTCCTGAATTTCTTCAGCGCAGAAGGGACACTTTTTCATTATCATCTCTCTGGCTAAAACAATGACTATACAGTCTCTGCAAAACTGGAAACACAGAAATGTCCATAGGGAATCGGTTCAAAGGGCGTTAGACACCCTCTGCGCCGTAACGGGTAACGGCATTGGTCGGGCCAAGCTAACTACTTGACACTCCAGGGATGCTGCTGTTGCCTGCCTTTGTAAGTAGAAGCGGGAAGCGAAAAGCTTTTGCTCCATGCTCCCTGACCCCTAAATCCTTCCCTCCTCCCCGCTCATGTAGTAGTCCAGCCCGAAGTGGGTTATTTGTTCCTCGTCCATGAGGTAGCGGAGGGTGTTCTTGAGCTTCATGGACTGAATAAAAAGGTCGTGCTCGGGGTAGAGGTTCTCTTTTACCATCGGGCTTTTAAAATAGAAGGAGAGCCATTCCTGGATGCCGCTCATGCCGACCCTCTGCGCCAGGTCTATAAAGAGCACCAGGTCAAGGATAAGAGGCGCTGCCAGTATGCTATCGCGGCAAAGGAAGTCCAGCTTTATCTGCATCGGATATCCGAGCCATCCGAATATGTCGATGCAGTCCCACCCTTCCTTGTTGTCTCCCCTGGGTGGGTAGTAGTTGATCGTTACCTTGTGATAATAGTTCTTGTAGAGAATCGGGTAGAGGTGTGGCTGCAATATGTACTCGAGAACGGAGAGCTTGCTTTCCTCCTTGGTTTTGAATGATTCGGCGTCGTCCAGAACCAGGCCGTCCCGGTTCCCCAGGATGTTTGTCGAATACCATCCTTCCAGACCCAGCATGCGGGATTTCAGGCCCGGCGCGAGGATCGTCTTCATCAGCGTCTGACCCGTCTTGAAATCTTTTCCCGTTATAGGCACCCCGGCGGAGTCGGCCAGCTCGATCATTGCAGGAATATCGAGGGTAAGGTTGGGCGCGCCGTTGATGAACGGTATCCCGCTTTCCAGGGCGGCCAGGGCGTAAAGCATGCTCGGTGGAACGCTCGGGTCGTTGCTGTCAACTGCCTTGCGAAGGGAATCTATCGAGCGGTGGATTTCCAGGGGCTTGAGGTGCACCTCCGTGCTTCCGCACCAGATCATGATGCACCTGTCAAGGCTGTTTCGCACCTTAAAATCCGCGATATCGGCCTTGATCTCATCGAGTTTGGCGCGCAACCCCGGGGCGCTTTTGACATGAGTTCCGTCCAGGTTCTTGACAAACCGGCGGTCAAAAACCGCTTTCATCGGAATGATTCCGCTCAGAAAATCCCTGATCGGGTCGAGGTGTTCACGATGCAGCACGCGCGCGTAGAGGGCGGCCTCAAAGCAGTTGGCCTCATATATGTCCCAGCCGCCGAAAACCAGGTCGTTCAGATCCGCCAGGGGAACGAAGTCCTTTATCTTCGGGCACCGGTGTTCAAAGCGCTTCCCCAGCCTGATAGTGCCGAGCTGGGTAAGCGAACCTACCGGTTCAGCCAAGCCGCGCCGCACAAGTTCGACGCCTGCGATGAATGTGGTGCTGACAGCGCCTCCAATACCGGATATGAGAACTCCAAGCTTTCCTTTCGGAGGTGTGATCTGCTTCCCCTTTTTCAAGTTCCCGGCTTTCAAGACATACCCTCCATATTCTCAAGGAGCACGGAGCAAGGAGCAAAAGCTTCCCGCTTCCCGCTTTATACTTTTCTCCGCGTCCTCTGCGTCTCAGCGGTGAACGCTTACGATTTTTCCATGTCCAGCAAAGCCCTTTTAATATGAAGCCCGCCCGAATAGCCGCCCAGTTTCCCTCCACTCCTGATTACCCTGTGGCAAGGTATGAGAATGGGAACCGGGTTTCTGCCACATGCTCGGCCAACGGCCCTGGAAGCACCGGTGCTGTGGACTGTGGCTGCGATTTGGCCGTAGGACCGGGACTCTCCAAAAGCAATGGTCTCGATCGCCCTCCAGACATTGCGGTCAAAGCCGGTCCCTTTTCTTAAATCCAATGGAACCCCTGGAAGCGGCACCCGGTTTGTGAGGTATGCCAGAATATATGCCTTTGTTTTCCCAAGCAACCCCGAATCGCCCCCCGGCGACAACGTGGCATCAGGATAATACCTGAGCACGGCCGAGATTAGGGCATCTTCCGTGGGGCAATCCGGGCCGAGAAAGTCAACCAGCGCAATTCCATCCGGGCTTTCGGCGACCACGAGCCACCCGAGCGGCGTCTCGAATGTGATATAACTTAGTGTAAGTTTCCTATTCATTCATGTACTCCACAATGTATGGATTTGTTTCAGCTTCACGCCTAAGTGTCGATCGGGGCTGGTCCCCGTAATCGTGGCCGGGCCATACCACGGTATCCGGCGGGAGCGTCTTCACAAGTTTTTGAAGCGATTTAATCAACTGCTTGAACGATCCTCCCGGAAGGTCCGTGCGCCCGACCGCTCCCACAAAAAGAGTGTCGCCGGTGAACAGATTTCCATCTATCAATATACAGCATGCCCCCTGCGTATGCCCCGGAGTTTGAATGAATCTCATCTTCAGATTACCGAAGGAAAGCTCATCGCCGTCCTGCACGCGCACGTCGGCCGGTCCGGAGGTCGGGAAGCCCATGCTTCGGGCAAACATCATGTTCTCCGGTCTTTGAAAAAAAAGATCGTCAGTTGCGTGCATGACCACGCTTGCGCCGGTAGCTTTGCGTATGGATTCGTTTCCGCACGTGTGATCGGCATGCCCGTGCGTGTTGACGATATAGCGAAGTTTCACGCCCTTTACCCTGAGGCGCTCCAGGAGCTCATTTTCATTTCCGGCCGGGTCTATCAGGATGCCTTCTTTAGTCTCCTCATCATAGACCAGGTAGCAAAAGACTTGCATGAAACCGACCGGGATCTGCTCGATCTTCATCGACTCCTCCAATTGGAATACTGAACGAAGTAATTATTATCAAAATGAACCAGCTTCACAAAAAAGTCAAATGGGCGGAGATTGGAGAGGATATCATGGCCGGAGCTCGCCATGCAGGGCGGATGCCTTGCTCTGCCGTTCCCTCAGCACCGTCAGCGCCTTGGGATCATGATCGAGCAAAACCAAGGCGCTGCTAATGGCCCTGCTAGGCAACAGGTCGCCGCTTTCATATTTCTGGAACGCGCGCCCCCCGCCTTGAGGGCAGTTTCCAAAACCAGGTAATTTACAACAAATTTAGCAATTTCGCCCATTTCTTGCGCCACGGGTCGGTCCAAGTTCACTCCGGACAGCAAAAAGGGGATGAAGACCTCGTTATAAACCCCACCCCTTCAGCCTCTTGAGCATCGGATAATTGGTGAGGTCGTGGTGGATAGGGGTTACGGAAATGTATCCCGATGCGAGTGCACGGGAGTCCGCGTCGGGGTCTTCGTCCTGCTGGATAGATTCGTTTGTGAGCCAGTAGTAGACGTGATTTCGCGGATCTATCCGGCGGTCGTACTTTTCCAGGCACTTGAGATTGCCCTGCCTGGTTACGCGTACTCCGCAAATCTTGTCCGCCGGCAGGTCCGGGATGTTGACATTGAGGCATACGCCTGGCGGCAGCCCCTCTTTTCCAACCAGAGCGACCAGTTTTGGAATGAATTCTGTTGCGGCGCTGAAACTGGCCGGCATAAAAGAATCGATTGAGACGGCTATCGACGGAATGCCGAGAACGGCCGCTTCGGTCGCCGCTGAAACGGTGCCCGAATAGATTACGTTTACTCCTACGTTCGCCCCCAGGTTGATTCCTGATACAACAATCCCCGGGGGCGGGTCCATGAGTTCGCTTATCGCGATTTTTACACAGTCGGCGGGCGTCCCCTTCAGGGCATAGCCAAAAAAATGGCCGTTTCGGTTTACCATGTTGACGCGCAGAGGATCGAGCCAGGTAATCGCGTGCCCCACGGCGCTCTGTTCGGTTTCCGGAGCAACTATGGTTACTTCGTGCTCCACAGACAACGCCAGGAAGAGGACCTCTATTCCTTTCGAGAAAACTCCATCGTCGTTAGTCAGAAGAATCTTCATAATTCTCAAGTTCCGCCTTCGTTCTGAGTGCGTCCCTGGCAGATTCGATGCCGAGTTCCAGGGCTTTTCTGTTGAAATCTTCGGTCCCGCGAGGAATCAGGCTCATGACCGCCGCCTCGAGGCTGCTCAGGGAGACAGCCCCGGAAAGAGTGGCAAGGGCGCCAAGGGCTATAATGTTCGCCCCTATTTCTTTCCCCAGCTTTTCGCGGGCTATCCTCGTAAAAGGAATCGCGATGGCCCGCGTAGTGGGAAGCTGCCCGACGAATGTCGAATCAACTATGAGCATTCCTGCCGGTTTGAGGTCGAAAAAATAAGCGTCGCATGATTTCTGGTTCATGGCCAGCAGCAGGTCTGGTTTTATGGCCTTCGGGTAGTCGATTTCCCGGTCGCTTATCACTACTTCGGCCTTGCTTGCCCCTCCACGAGCCTCCGGGCCGTAGCTCTGGGTTTGGCAGACGTATTTCCCGTCATGTATACCGGCCGCCTCGGCAAGGATGATTCCAGCGAAAATCAGACCCTGCCCTCCGGAGCCGCTCAGGCGTATCTCATATCTTGCCATCGGCTTTCCCCCTCTCCAGCGCCATGGCCCGGGCCGCTTCTCGCACCTTGTCGTATTCCTGAGTATAAACCGGCAGGTCCCGGTCGGCCAGAATACCGACAGTGAATTTTCCCCGGAGCTGCTCCTGCGTCATTTCTTTGGCCTTTTCTATCCGAACGGCGGCTTCCTTCTGCCAGCGCAGCATTTCCACCGGGCCGCCAAGGCGGTTTCTTCGTCCGTACTGGGTATGGCAGTGGCTGACTACCTCAACCACTGCGAACCCTCGCTTGAGGATCGCCTTACCTATCAATTCATCCAGCATCGAAGCATAAAAGACCGTGCCCCTGGAAACCATGCCGGCCCCCGCTGTGACTGCCAGTTCGGCAATCGAAAAGGCATGTTCGATGTTTCCGTAAGGCGCAGTGGCGGCGAGCGCTCCGTACGGGGTTGTAGGGGAATACTGCCCGCCGGTCATTCCGTAGATATTGTTGTTTACTACGATGGCGGTAAGGTCGAGATTTCGGCGAGCGGCATGGATGAAGTGATTGCCGCCGATTGCCGTAGCGTCCCCGTCGCCCATTATCACAATCACGTTGAGCCCGGGGTTGGCGAGCTTTATGCCGGTGGCGAATGTAAGAGCACGCCCATGTGTCGTGTGCAGGGTGTTGAAATCGACATAAACGGATATCCTTCCCGAACACCCGATTCCAGAGACTATGACGATTTCGTCTTTTTGCAGCCCGGTACTGTCGATTGCCCGAATAAGGGAGCCGAGCAGGATGCCGTTTCCGCATCCAGGGCACCAGACGTGAGGGAATTTTTTGTCGTGCCGCAGATATTTATGGACCAGCCTTGTAACTTCAGCCATATAAAAATCCGCCCGTTCAATTCTTAGTTTTGAGTTTTTAGTTCAAAACTAAAAACTCTTCAGCGTCACATCCTGACCAGCCGGGTCAGGATTTCGCCCGGGGTTATCAGATTGCCGTCTATGCGGTTCAGTGTCTCGATCCGGGTCGCTCCCTGGCTTATTCTCTTGACCTCTCTGGACATCTGCCCCATGTTGAGTTCCGGGACGAGCGCCACCCTGGCTCGCCGCAGCACCGGTTCAACCGCCTGTCTGGGAAAGGGCCAGAGCGTGACAAGTTGGATAAGCCCCGCCTTCACCCCATTCTCGCGAGCCTCCCTTACCGCCCGGCGCGCAGAACGTGACACGGAACCATACGCGATCACCAGAACCTCCGCATCCTCTGTCATTTCTTCCTCTATTTGCTGAATATCGAGGAGGTGCTGAGTGATCTTTCTGAAAATACGGTTCAAAAACGCGGTGATCTCGTCCCGGCGCTCGGTCGGAAATCCACGCACATCGTGAATGAGTCCGGTCACATGATACCGGTAACCGTCGCCGAACATACTCATCGGTGGGACCCCGCGGCTGTTATCCTCGTAGGGTATGAACCAATCAGGAGGCATATTTGGCATTATACGGTCGATCACCTCAACCTCTTCGGGACGGGGCAGGCAGATCTTTTCACGCGTGTGCGCGACAACCTCATCGGCCAGCAGGATTACCGGGGTGCGGTATTTTTCCGACAGGTTGAATGCCCGCACTGTAGCAGTGAAGCAATCCTGGGTCGTGGATGCGGCCAGAACGATTATCGGGTGGTCTCCATGAGTTCCCCACCGCGCTTGCATCACGTCGCCCTGGCTGACTCTGGTGGGCAGCCCGGTGCTTGGACCTCCACGCATCACGTTAACGATTACGCACGGGACCTCGGCCGTGCAGGCAAAACCGAGGTTCTCTTGCATCAAAGAAAAGCCCGGGCCGCTAGTAGCGGTCATCGACTTCACCCCGGCAAGAGAGGCCCCGATAACCGTGCCCAGGCTTGCAATCTCATCCTCCATCTGGATGAAAGTGCCACCGACAGCGGGCAGCCTGTATGACATCACCTCGCTGATTTCGGTGGCCGGCGTTATGGGGTATCCGGCAAAGAAGCGGCAGCCCGCGGCGAGTGCACCCTCGACTATGGCCTCGTTGCCCTGGAGAACAAGCTGGCGTCCAGGAGGTCTTTTTGTCATACATTCTCCGTCCCGGCTTTTTCATTTCTCTGGTGTACGCTTATGGCAAAATCCGGGCAGTGCAGCTCGCACCACCCGCACCCGGTGCACCGGTCTGAATCAACCTTGGTCGGGACCCCTTCATCGTCGAGCATGATGCATTCTCGCGGGCAAAACGCAGCGCAGATGCCGCAGGATTTGCACCAATCGCGAAAGATATCTATCTCGAAGCGCTTGCCGTTCTTCGGTTTCGTGCTTCCGGCCGTGACCCGTTTTCCTTTTTCGGATTGGTTCGCGCTCGCGCTTTTACGCCGCAGGGCCATTTTACCCTCGTAAGAGAGACTTAAGGCATAGATCGAAAGAAAATAGTCAATAGCGTCAATAAACACCGTCTTACTTCAAGTGCCGCTTTGCGGCTCATATTACAGAGCCCAAAGCGGCACACAACCCGCGCCGGCCCACGTTGGACTGCGTCTTTCAGACGCGGTGGGCCGACTGCGGGTGGCCTTCTGTTGATTGCTTTCCATATTGCCCTCGAAATATAGGTACTTATAAGGCAATATTTATAAACGAAAATCGCTTTTTTGAACAGAGGGCAAAGTGCTGAGACTGGAAATCAAATTCATGTTTGCGAACACTGGATAGAGGATTTTATGCCAGATGATTTCAGAAGATAAATATGAAATCAGGGTCTGTTATTTGACTTTTCTTTTTGGAATCTCTATTTTACGTGTGGTTGTAAGGGGCACCTTGCTTCGCACTCTACCCAGGTTCCGGTTCGGAAAGTCAAGTTCCGATTTGGGGATTTTGGCACCCGATCTCAGAGCCGGTGAGGCATCTGATTTCCGACCTCATATTATCCAATATCCGCTTACGAGAAAGGGCAAGAGATGAAAAGTACTCAAAGGTATTTGGTGATCATTGCCGCAATCCTTCTGCTTGCTTCCTGCGCTTCCGGACCGCAGCTTGTCCATCTAAGACCCTTCTGGCCCGGCGATGTGAAACTCACCGATATCGAGATGCCCGAATATGTGCTCGAAGATCTGAATTATGACGTAATTCTGTCAGTCTATTCCGAGGAAACGCCACAGATCAGCAGGGTCTGCTTCCGGTGGTTGACCAATGAGATTTCCTCCTATGCGCCGTCTCTTGACTGCTATGCGATGAACGGAACTTTTGGTATGGATAGCCCGTGCGGCCCATGGACCTCCACGCCAGGTCCCAGTTCCTCTCAATTTTGCTACGAAGCCTCAGACATCAAGAGGGAGGTCTCTGGAAAGCTGATTGTCAGAATTCGGCCGACCGAGCTCAAAGCGAGCTACAATATGCTCGAAGGCAAGGTTGAATATATTTCAAATGGGAAGCCATGCTGGACCAACGTGGTCATGACACCCGTGAGAGTTGAGAAGTAGAAAATCACCTATTCTCTTGCTTTGACTTATCTACGGCCTTCATCCGGGGGCACTGGAAAGATTCCCGCAGTCAGTCTCAAGGCAGGTATGTCTCCAGCTCCCTCCAATCCCATGGGAGACAGCTTCTCTCCTCTAACGTCGGCCAGGGCCAAGCGCAGGGAAGCGGGGACTCGAACCGGAGTTTTTCGCCTCGCACAGGGTGGTTGACTATAAGCTCTTTGGCAAAGAGCGCAATCTGTTTTTGCGGAAGTGGAGCGGGCGCGCCGTAGCGCAGGTCTCCCACAACCGGGTGGCCCATGTGTGCGAACTGGACGCGTATCTGATGCCGGCGCCCGGTCTGGAGCTTTATTCGTACAAAAGTGCGGCCTTGCGCGAAATCCAGCACAGTGAAAGAGAGTCTCGCCTCCTGAGCCCCTGTGGCTTTCCCGGATACCACCAGGCTCGACCGGTTTTCCCTCCTTTCGATGAAATGGACGAGGCTGCCGGATTTTTTCTTTAATTCTCCCTCCAGTACCGCTAGGTAATATTTTTCCGCCGTCCCCGTGCGGAATTGCTCGCTGATCCTTGAGGCGGCCTTGGAAGTGCGGCAGAAAAGGACGACTCCGGCAACCGGTCTGTCAAGACGGTGAACCATCCCGAGAAAAACCCGGCCGGGCTTTTTGTAGACATCCTTGAGCCAGAGCTTGCCGAGTTCGAGCAGTGAGATTTCTTCGGTCTCGTCGGCCTGAACCAGGAGACCGGCCGGCTTGTAGACAACCAGCAAGTGATTGTCCCGGTAGAAGATCGGCCACGATGGATGAAAGAAGTAGTCGCCGTTCATAGCTGTCTCGGCCTGTGTGTTCTTAGATGACTCCAGGGTGAAGAGTCAAAGGAGGTAGTTTGCCCGCAATGCCGCCACACAGACACGGCGCTGAACCCGATGCCGGGCAACTTTCAAAGATTCTGCGCGGCTCGGGTATTTCTTTGTCGCCCGCCCAGACAGGGCAGCTATGGAAATATCACCAGTTGCTGAGGCAATACAACAAGGAACTGAACCTGACCCGGATACTCAATTTTCAGAGCATGGTCCGCAAGCTATACATTGATTCGATCATGCCCGGCCGGATCATCGATCTGCCCTCTCCTCTCATGGACCTTGGCAGCGGCGCCGGCATGCCTGGAATACCTCTTAAAATCGCAAATCCCAAAATAGAGATCATCCTGGCCGAGAGCAGGCGCAACCGGGTCCAATTCATCGAAACAGTCCTCGGGGAACTGGGCCTCAAAAAGATAAGTATCCTGGGACGCAGCGTAAGCGCCTCGACTGAGGCGCCCGTAATGGGCATAATAACCAGGGCCGTGGAAACGATTCGCAAGACTCTGGAAAGAATCGTCGGATCGCTTGCCAAAGGCGGATTGGCGATTTTCATGAAAGGGCCGGAATGCGAAGAGGAAATAGAAGAGGCGCTCGATCGCTTTGGCCGCGGTTTCCGGCTAATCCGAGACCATCATTACCGCTTGCCGAATTCCTCCGACGAACGCAGGCTCGTTGTATTCGAACGGCTGGATTCACCGCCCTGGGCCAGAAAGGCTGAGCTAACAAAGGAAAACCTGGTGAGAATCATCGAGAGCGAAAACAACGAAACCTTCCGAAATCTGAAAAAGCTCCTTACGCCTCGAGGTATACGCAAGCAGCTACAGGCGCTCGTTTTCGGACAAAAGCAGGTATCCGAAATGCTGGTCCGGCTTCCCGAAAAGTGCGTCGCATGGATCAGCCGCGGAGACCGGAACCCGCCACCTGAGGGTTCGCCCCGACACCTGATGTGGTATCAACTCGCTCCCCCTCTTTATGAAACTCTGGATCTTTTCGGGACTTCCTTCCCGATAGTGCTCGTGAAAATCGACGAAATCCCGAGGTGGACGCCGTCCGAAGGCCTTTCGGAAGGGTGTACGCTCTTTGTCCCTTTTCAGGACCCGGAGAACGTAGGGGCTGTGATCAGGTCGGCCGTAGCGTTCGGCGCTGCCGCGATCATAATGCTGGCCGAGGCGGCGAACCCCTATCATCCAAAGTCTGTAAGGGCATCGGGGGGAGTGGTCTTCAGGGCCAACCTGCTCGAAGGGCCTTCCATAAAGGATTTGCCGCAGGACCTGCCGGTTGTGGCGCTTTCAAAGGAGGGCAAGAGAATTTCGGATTTCAAATTTCCTGCAAAGTTCGGGTTGCTTCCTGGGATTGAAGGACCGGGGCTGCCGGACAGGTTCCGAAAGGCAGGAGTTTCCATTCCCATTTCCGGGGAGGTGGAATCGCTCAACGCGGTAGCCGCCACCGCTGTCGCGCTGTTTGTATGGGCGCAGACTCAGGACTGATTGGGCGCCGTCAACATTATCGTTACACGCCGGTTCACTTTCCTGCCCGCCTCGGTAGCGTTGGAGGCAATGGGCTTTGACTCCCCCCAACCCCGGGCTGTAACCCGGGAGGGCGCCACACCTTTGTCGACCAGGGCCTTCTTTATGGTCCATGCCTGCAAATCGGATAAGGCGAGGTTTTCCTCCTCAGAGTGAATGCAGTCTGTATGAACCTCCACTTTTATTTTCGTTTCCGGGTATTTTTTCACCACCTCGGCCACAGTGTCGATCTCCGCGCAGGCGGCCGGTTCAATCCGGTCGGAACTGGATTTAAAAAGCGTGTCGCACCCTATTGTTATGCAGATACAGTTTTCGCGCCTCTCGATTTCCGTTCCGTCGAAAGGCCCCAGGCATGATTGCAGCTCGACTTTTTGCATGTCCAGATAATCAAGCTTGGACGCTGCGGGAACGCTCAGTTTGCTCAGGTTTGTCGTGCCGGCGCATGCACCCAGAATAAGAGAGCAGAAAATCACCAAAAGGGGCCACCCCTGTCTCATGCCGTCCCCTTCCTCGAAATTTGACGCCTCAAAAAAATTTTCCTGCTTTTCCCTGGTCGAATAACAGAATTACAAGAAGTATAACTTCAATCTCTTATGGATGAAATCACAAAAAAAGTGTTACCTTTGTCCTCGGCTGTCAGGCTTGTTTGTGAATGAAACCCTCAGGGGCGAAAATGGCCGAAAGACTCTACCGGGACTACAACTCTTATTTACGGGAAACCTTCGGTTGCCGTGTTCAGAAGATTTCGCTCGATGCCGGCCTTGGCTGCCCGAACCGCGACGGGACCGTGGGACGCGGCGGCTGCATATACTGCAACGAGAAGGGTTCTGGAACGGGGGCTGCGCGCTTTGCCGGCATCTCCGAACAGATCCGGATCGGTAAGGAAAGGCTCGCCGGGAAATACAAGGCAAAGAAATTCATGGCTTATTTCCAGTCATTCTCTAACACATATGCGCCTCTGCCCAAGCTGGCGGCACTCTACGACCAAGCCCTCGCAGATCCCGATGTCGTGGGCCTCAGCATAGGCACTCGTCCCGACTGCGTCACTGATGAAACCCTCGACTACCTGGCAATGCTTGGCGAAAACAATCTCATCTGGTTGGAATACGGCCTCCAGTCGGCAAAGGATCAGACCCTGGAGCGCATTCGCCGGGGGCACTCCGTGGCGGCTTTCATTGACGCTGTAGAACGTAGCCGTGCCAGAAAAATCCCCGTTTGCGCGCATGTAATACTCGGGCTTCCCGGTGAGAACACCGAAGATATGCTCCATACGGCGAGATTTCTCGCTCTCCAGGACGTCCAGGCCGTAAAAATACATCTGCTCTACGTGATCAAGGGAACGACTCTCGATGAGATGTACAGCTCCGGCGCTTACTCTTGTCTTTCCCGCGAGGGTTATGCTGCCGCTGTCGGAGAATTTCTCGCGCTCCTGCCCCCGCACATCATTATTCAGAGACTGACCGGAGACCCGCACCCGGAAGAGCTTGTGTCGCCGCTCTGGGCGCTCGATAAGCAGCGCAATCTTGAAGCTGTTCGGGCATATATGGACAAGAACGGGCTGTATCAGGGAAAAAACTACGGTTAAATTCCCATTTTCATTCGGGTTAATACTCTTTTATATGCTAACCTAGTGTCCATCCGGAAACACCGGATGAGAGACTAACAGTTTCCGATTCATCATGCCGGAATTCCGTACGGGGCGGGACTGCAAAGCAGGAAAGCTGAATGGAGACTCAAATCCCCGATATCGAAAAAATGCGCAAGCGGTTGCTGGAACTTATCCTGGAATATACCTTCCAATATTCGGAAACACCCGGATTCAAGCTGGCACACGGAGGAACCAGCCGGTTTTACTTTAACTGCAAGCGAGTCACTCTTGACCCGGAGGGTCAATACCTGATCGGAAACCTGGTTTTCGAGGCGCTCAGGGACCTCCAAATAAACGCCGTTGGAGGGCTCACCCTGGGGGCCGACGCCATTGCCAACGCAACCGCTTACAGTTCATGGCTGAGAGGCCGGCCCATCCAGTCATTCATTGTAAGAAAAACCAGCAAAGACCACGGAATAATCGCCGCGATAGAAGGAAAGGTAAAACCGGGAGACCGCGTTGCGGTAGTTGACGACGTGGTTACGACCGGCGGTTCGACGCTGCAGGCCATTTCAGCGTGCAGAGAGGCAGGGCTCGAGATTGTTGGCGTCCTCGCCCTCGTTGACCGGCAGGAAATGAACGGCCGCGAAAATATAGAAAAACAGGTCCCCAACTTCAAAGCCCTTGTCACCCGCGACGAAGTTATGCGAATGTACCGCGCGGCGAACAGACGCTGAGACGCGCAGATGCGGTGATATCTTCTCCTCACCCATCTCAGCATCTGCCCCCATGCACTCTCTTCGGTTTTTTTCCCCGCCCGGCTCTTTATGTGAAATCAATAGTGGTTATCTTCCGATGATAAAAGTTCCGGTCGGCCTCCTTAGATTGTCTGAGCCGGGGCCGCCGGTAACTGTTTAAATAGAGGTCCGGGAGACTGATATGGCGAACAAATTTGAAAAGGACGAATCCAGGGTGACCTGTTCCCCGTTCGCCACTGGCGATATGGGCCAAAATCCTATGGATGAACAGGCCAGAAGAAGTTTCGAGCTGCAGCACTCGCAAGCCTTCGGGAAATACCTCTCGGATAAGGACGGTGGTGAGAAATTCTCTGAAGAAGAAAGGATGAGGAGAGAACGCGCCAAGAAGGCGAACAGGATTTACAAGAAGGTTTGTGAAGATCTTCATATGAATGCCTGCTTCTTCAACAATTTCGGAGAATGGAGTAAATATGTCGAAGGCAAGATGAGCGATGCTGAATTCCACGGTCACGCAATCGCACGAGCGCAACAGATGAAGGCGGACCAAAACTGAGGGCATCATCGGGAATGGGAAAAAACCGGGCATAGTCCGGCTTACATAGAGAAGGGGGGTCATTGTCCCGATTACCTCCTGGCGAATGGGCCGTGTTTTGATAGAATGCAAACGCGGCTCATTCCTTACTGAGCTATACTTAATAAAGTCTAGCTCAGTCGTCAGGAACGGCGTGTCGGAGATATGCCCATTCAATGTCGCAGTTTACCATAATCAGATGCAAAACGAGCATGGGGGTGCTATGGCGGCGTATCACAGGCATCGCCGGTCCTGATCGTTGTGCATAATCATTCCGGCTCGGTTTGACCCCGGCCGGTTCAATCGCCCCGCAACTTTCCAAGGCGCGCAGATGGACACGGTTAAACCGGCACTCCATAGAACGAGCGGGTGAAACGCGGGGCAGACCCAAAGCGCACCCGCTCAATTCTGCAGCTCTCGCAAGCGCCGATCAGGGCGTTAAATTCCCAAATCACGTCCAACACGTCCAATAAATTGAGGCGAGCGATCCAGATAAAAAGCACAAGTGAGAAAGGCGCTGTAATGTGTGATTTTAGGTGGGGCGCAAATCCGGATAGGGGTCTATCATTTGCGGTGGGCTGCTGCGGGGCGCCTTTTTGGAGGCAAGAATGCGATCAGAACGCAAGGCGGGCTACTGGATTGAAAAGCTGAACCTGGCCGAGCACCCGGAGGGTGGCTGCTTCGCCCCGGCTTTCCGCGCATCGGAGCAAATCAGCAGGGAGGGCCTTCCGGACCGTTTCACCGGGAATCGCGCGATTGTGTCTTCCATTTACTATCTGCTCAAAAAGGGCCAGTTTTCCGCCTTCCACAGGCTGAAATCCGTCGAGATCTG
>Ga0074046_10001794_pt1 | contig 18953 bp, 16 predicted proteins | sample BogForMeECP23OM3_FD_94441 | JGI IMG/M metagenome (GOLD analysis project Ga0074046, IMG submission 94441) | Bog forest soil microbial communities from Calvert Island, British Columbia, Canada - Bog Forest MetaG ECP23OM3 | ecosystem: Environmental > Terrestrial > Soil > Wetlands ... | reverse complement strand
ACTTGAGATAGAGCCCCGGTGCGGGGAGCATATCGTGGCTTACCAGAGCACTTCCACATTCAAACAGTTTTCCCGCTTCCTTCAGTTGCTCGGCAGGCCCGTCAAGATATATGGTTTTAATTCAGACCATACCGAAGGCAAACTCCACTTCAAGAAGCACTCCGAACAGGGTTTTTTGGAAGATCTGGCTTCCTGCAGCTACGTCATTTGCAGTGGCGGCCATACCCTGATCTCTGAGGCGCTCTTTTACGGCAAACCGGTGATTTCTTTTCCTATTGCCAATTTCTTCGAACAGTATCTGAATGCGTTCTATATCGAAAAATCAGGCTATGGAATGAATGCTAAAGGACTCAATACCACTCTGGACAGAATCCCGACTTTCGAGAGTCGGTTAGACCAGTTCAAGGCCAATATCAAGCTGGGCAAATTCAAGGGCAACGCAGAAATCTATTCGCTGCTGGACCACTTCATCCGCGAAAAAAAGCTTCCAACGGATTCAGCCGGGTTAAATTAATTTCCATACGGAAAGCCTGAACCAGCCGCATCTTGCCGGGCCGGGATCCCGTCGTCCAACTGGTTTACGCTGCTGTCTGAATACTTATCTGCCGACTGTGCAGCAGCCGCTCGAATATCTGCTCGTATTCTCGAACCATACAGGACTTGGAATAACAATGCCGGGCACGCTTTGTGCCTTCCCGGCCGTAAGCCGCCCGAACCTTTTCATCACTGAGCAGAAGGCTCAAGGCATCTGCAAGGGCATCGGCGTTGTGGCTGGGGACCAGCAAACCCGTTCGGCCATGTTCAACCACTTCAGGTAAACCTCCGACCTCGGTCGCTATAACCGGCAGACCACTGGCCATAGCCTCCAGAACCACATTCGGGAGCCCTTCCTCCAGTGAGCTCAAAACGAGCACGCTACCCTGCCACAGCAGGGGGCGGATATCCAATTGCCCCTGCATCAGGCGGATACGTCCTCCGAAGGCCGCCTTCTCTGCATATTCTGAGATGGATTTGCGCCTGTTGCCGTCCCCCACTATCCATAATTCGGCATCCGGATGCCGTTGAGCAAGTAAGCCAAAGGCAGTGATAAGGGTATGGTGGTCTTTTTCCGGAACCAGCCGCGCGATGCAGAGAATTATTTTCCGGTCCGCTTCTCGGGCAGTTGCAGGCGGTTCAAAAAACTCCGTATTAACTCCGTTCGGGATGACGGTTATTAACGACTCAGGTATCTGGTACCTATTGGAGAGCTGTCTTTTCAGGGCGATTGCATTGCAGATATGGTGGTCCACCAGGGGCCAGAGCAGTTTTTCATGCTGCCGAAAGGCAGAACTGTCGCCTCGGCAGGTGCCGACAATGATCGGGACTCGGGCAAGGCGGCCCAGCAGCCTCCCCCAGATATTGGGAACGACTGTCATAAGCACAAGAATGTCAATACGAGCCGAGCGTAACCTGCGCCAGAGATTGAGAAGACTGTCCGGCCCGACCCAAGTCCTTTTTGAAAGATGGACGACAGGAATTTCCCCCCTTTCGGCAAGAGGCGCCATATCGTCGCCTGCAGCCATCGTCCAGATTTCCGCTTTGAACCGGGCCGGGCTGAGGTTTAGTGCAAGTTCCAGCGCCTGGCGCTGAGTGCCGCCGAAATTGAGCTCTTCCAGCAGCAGGACAATACGTGCAGGCTCATTGTTGGGAGGCCGATCGAAGGCCGGAAAGCACTCTTTTCCCACATTCACTTTCAGTATCCCATCAGCCCGCAGCATCGTGAACACACAGGCATCAAGCCTTCAGTGGAAATGCTTTGCCTGAATCCAAGGTAGGCCGGAGAATTCCATAGCTCGGTAAGAGAGGACATCTTGATGTTTCCCACCACGTAATCGTGAAAGTCCCTGCATGGTGAGAGATCCCCGTTGCTGTTGACTTCTGCTGCATGGTAGATCGAAATACACCGGTCAAAGCCGAACCGGTACGAATGGTCGGTGTAATACCGCCGAAGGTTTTCCTCGCCCGAAATATTCGGAATCAGGATCACTGGAGGAAAACTCATTGGGCGGGACCGGGCCCGCAGCTCTCGCAACTGCTGATCCAGTGCGGCGTATTCTGCCGGCCTCCAATCCCCTATCCAGCCCCGGTGCAATGAAGGAGCAAAACCGAACCGTCGCGCGAAATCCTTCTCGTGAGCATCGGCATGGTCCTGATCGATCCACCAGGACAGGTAGAACACGAAAAGGTCGACATGTTCTCGAAAAGCTTCGTAAATATCTACAAGGTTGTTCAGATTAGCCCTGGAAATCGTGGTGAGCGAGGCAATCAGGGGCAGGTTATTCTTCTGAGAGCGTCTTTCCCGATTTACCTCGGCCAGACCTGCTTTAATTTCTGCAAAGCTGTTGCAGCGTCCCGCTCCATTGCGAATACTGTTGTGCAATTCCTCGGTAGGGCCGTCGATAGATACCTGAAGAAGGAAAAGGGGAGCCCTTGCCAGGCGTGTGGCAGATGAAGCGATCCGGGTGCCGTTTGTTGCGATTGAAACCGGCAATCCTATTGCCGTAGCCGATTCGATCAGGTCCAGAACGCCGTCGTAGAGCATCGGCTCACCACCCCACAGGTATAAGAAAGGGCCGTGGCCGTAATGGACAAGATCGGCTATTTGCTCCAGATACCGGCCAAGGGGCACTTCCTGCTTCTTCAGTTCTTTTAGATTCTTGTCTCGCAGGAATCCCCCTTCGCCCCACTGGCCGCAAGTGGTGCAGCGCAGGTTACACAAGTCGGTAAGCCGAAGACTGAGCTGCAGGATCTTTCCCCCGTAACCCCGGCGATAGCCTTTTGAAAGTTGATTGAAAAATATCTTTTTCGCCTGCAGTTCTACGAGCTTGGCGGCGATCCGGGGATGGCGGCCAAACCGCCACAGATTCCTGAGCACCGCACCACGCCCAATACTGCTATATCTGTCTTTCACCCAAATTCTCTCTTTAAAAGACCCTGTCTTGCCGCTGACCGCTGATAGAGCCGGCAACTTGACACCACCGGCCTTTCGTGGCACAAGGGCTTGAATTGATTTAAACTATAAGCTCTGCTGACAGATGTGATAATATCATAGTTGATACTCTGATCTGATCGAGCTGGGTTTCAATATTTCTCGTTGAAACGCAGGGGAATCGGGCAGGACATTTCCGAAAGATCCCCAAGAATCGAATAGATAACCATGAAAGCACTCGTCTACAGACGCTCAGTCCCGCTTTATCTCCTGGGCCGAATACTCGGCAGAATCCAGCCGCGGCGATTCTTCCCCCGCCTGGCCCCGTTTGGACTCAGGGAAATACCTCTCCCCGGAAACGAAAGGGGTTGGGTTCTCCTGAAAAACAGCCTCTGCGGTATCTGCGGCTCGGACCTTGGGCTCCTTCGCGGAAGGGAGTCATTCCTCCTGGAACCATACGCGTCTTTTCCCGCTGTACTGGGCCATGAAATATCGGCGGCGGTGGTTGCGGCGCCGAAGGATTCGGAATGGAATACAGGTGACCGGGTAGTGGTTGAGCCGCTGCTCTCGTGCGCAGAACGAGGAATGCCTCCATGCCGGTTTTGCAGCCAGGGTTCCTATAACCTTTGCGAATCCTTCACAGCCGGAAACCTGGCTGCCGGACCGGTCATCGGGTACAACAGAAGCCTTGGGGGCGGAATGGCCGAGTTCATGCTCGCACCTCCCGGAAGGCTGATCCGCATCCCTGATTCGCTCACAGATGAGAAGGCCGTACTGGCGGACTCACTCGCCTCGGCCCTACAGCCCATCCTGGACCATTTCCCCCGGGATGACCACACAGTGATCGTTTTTGGGGCAGGGATTGTGGGACAGCACGCCATCCGAATCCTTAGGGCGCTTGGATCTAGAGCCCGACTGGTGGCCGTGGCGCGCTACCCTTTTCAGCAGGAACTGGCACAAAATGGTGGAGCCGACCTGGTCCTGAAGTCACCCAATCGGGGCGAACTGGGCAAAGCGGTTGGCGCGAAATTCATCCCGACCACATTGGGAGGCGGGAACCTGGAAGGAGGGGCCGACCTGGTTTTTGACTTTGTTGCGAGTAGGCACTCACTTCAGCAAGCGCTTCTCGCCTTGCGAGCCCGAGGAAAATACATAATGGTCGGAACAGCCGGGAGTATTGGCCCTGTAGATTTTTCCAGTCTGTGGTTTCGAGAACTGAGGATTACGGGCTCGGCCTGCTATGCATTCGGAAATTATGAGGGGCAACGGGTGCGGACCTACCAGATGGCTATCGATCTGTTGTCGAAAGGATACCCCACTGAGGGACTCCTTACCCACACCTACTCTTTGAATGCATTTGCCCGTGCGTTCGAGACCGCTTTCAACAAGTCCGGATTCAAGAGCGTCAAGGTAGCCATCGACTTGAGAAAAATTACGAAGAAGAACAGCGCCTCCATGGCCGCCTCTCAATCCGATGAAGGTGCCTCTTGAGACTTGTAATCAGCATTGACGTGGAGGAGGAAGGCCTTTTTTCGGGCAGATATCTGCGTACACCTCCGGGGGTTGAGAACGTAAGGGAGCTGCGCCGATTGGAGTTCATTACCTCTGAATTCGGCTTTCCTCTTACACTCCTGACCACTTACAGGGTAGCCGTCTCCCCGCCTTGCCAGGAAATTCTCCAATATTTTCACGACTTCTTCCGGGCGGAAATCGGAGCCCATCTGCACCACTGGAGCACGCCGCCGTTTCAAATTCTTCCGTATTCCGAACCGATCCGTTCAGACCTGCTTCCGCTCCCTTTGCTCGAGGCGAAATTCGAAACACTTCTGGCCTCGTTGCAAGACAACCTGGGAGTTGTTCCACAGGCCTTCAGGATGGGGAGATTCGACATCGGGGAAATGGTTTTCAAACTGCTGCCCAAATTTGGACTAAATGTGGACAGCAGCGTGGTGCCCCTGCAAAGAATTTCCGGAGGCCAGGATCACTTTCTTGCACCGGCAGACCCATTCAGGTGCCTCCCCGACCCATCCCGGCCCGACAATTCGATACTCGAAGTCCCGTTGACAATAGTTCCTGTCGCAAGCACCACTCCTCAACTGATTCACCAACTGGCCTCAAATATCTCTGAGCGAAACAGGAACGCTGTTTTCACGGGATTCCGATATATCGCTTCGGCTGGCATACATCCGGCATGGTTCCCCCTGCCCTCGATGAAGTTAGCTGCCCGATTGCACCGCTCTCGCAGCGGGAGAGTCCTCAATATGTTTCTCCATTCATCCGAGCTCAAACCGGGAGCGAGTCCCTCATTTCCCACTGAAAGAGCGGTGAACTCGCTGGTTGACAGAATCCGAAAATTCTTAAGCTGGCTTGTCCGGACTGGACCGGTCGAAGGCGTTACTCTCTGCCAACTCTGCGCCAAGGGATCGTGGGGTAAAAGCAATTTTTGCGAGGAATTGAAAAAACATACAGATATCAACTAATTACCCATATTGCCGTTTGTCCTTTCCAGAATTCGGTTTACCAGGAGTTCAAAAATTCCCATGGCCGTGAATTGCAGGCCTGCCAGAACACACAGCGATCCCATTGACAAAACACCCCAGTGATAGCTTACGTGCCCTGTCATCAGGTATTCGGCGAGACCGCTTATGTTGCTCATAACCCCGAAAAAAATCAATACGGACCCGGCCACCAGCATTTTCCTGGTTGAACAGAGCCGGAGGACCAACCGCTCCAGGGCGGAGTGGCGGCGATTATTGCCGTTGAGTGCGGCCGCCACACGCTCTGCTACCACTCCGATAGATAACGTCAGCAGCCCGGCAAGAAAGAAAGCATTTATTACTATTTGGCGGTAGATGAAGTTTCCCACGATAATATGCTGAATAATAAAGTCCCATGCCGGATCCATGCTGTAGCACAGAGCAACCAGCAAAAGCAGAGCGGATGTGGAGCCGAAGAATTTCAAAGGACAATAGCACAGGGCAATCTCAATGATAGCAAAGAAAAAGCGCGGCCCATCCCGCAGGATCCTCAGCTTGGATCGCCCGGTTCTTTCATGGTATGGAACCCACAACTCACGGATGAGCAGATCGGAAACCAATGCCCGCAACGTCATGGCAGGCGTGAAGTGAAGTCCCGTAGGCAAAGGATAGAGTTTCGGGAGGGCGTCTTTTCTGATGACGCGCATCCCCGTAGCCGTATCGATTATTTTTTTCCCGGACAGGTAGGAAGCCATTGCGGCAAACGTTCGGTTGCCCAGCCTGCGAAGCCCCGGCATCTTGCTCTCTTTATGCATCCGGGAGCCAAGTACCAGATCGGCGGAATCGTTAATAGCGGCGTTACACAAATCGACGAAATATTCCGGATCGCAAGTACCATCGGCATCCAAAAAGCATAGAAGGTCGCTCGATGCCTTTGAGAACCCGTGTTTGATGGCAGCCCCATAGCCGAGGTTCTTTTCGTAAGCGATTACATCCACAGAATCGTAGGAAAGAGCGATCTCAGCGGTACGGTCCGTGCTTCCGTCACTCACCACTATGATCGCGACCTCGTGGATAGGTGTATTCCTGATGATACTTCCCCTGGCAGCCAGGCATCGCTCTATCGTATCCCCGATAGCATCCTCTTCATTGAATGCCGGAATCACAATGGTCAGACTCTTAGGGACAGAACGTCCCTCTTTCTGCCCCAACTTGGAACTCAAACTCAAAATGCGCCCCTTAGGAATTGCCATCAAAGAAGAATTACCCGGATTATCCATGTTCCCCCCAAGTTGTTCACTTCACCGGTCGATACCATGAGCCCGTAAAGAAGCCCCAGTTCCAGTTGGTCAATACGATCAGAAAGAAGAGGATAAATCGAATAGTCCTGCCAAGACTGCCTGTCCTGAGGAAGAACCACAAACTCAGAACCGGCCAGGGGAGCAGAAGCAAGAACCATGTAAGGGGATAAACAACAAGCAAGGCGAAAAGAGAAACCAGGCCGGCGGCCACTACAAAAGGTTCGAAATCGGGCAGCCTGAAGAAGCCATGCTTCCTCACAAGATGCCATTCTCCGGCCCCGTACATTCTCATCATTCTGCAGAATTCCCGGTATGTCCCGGGACGGTAATGACCTACGACCGCCGCCGGATTGTATATCAGCCTGTATCCTTTCCGCAAAATCTTGATGTCCAGTTCCAGGTCTTCCCCGGGAAACTGTGCCTCGTCAAATCCTCCGATTTCCTCAAAAATGATCTTCCGGTAGGCCGAATTGCAGCTTGCATTGTGCGTGGTTTCACCAAAAGCGGCCTCTGTTTGGATATATCGGGTTACGAAGCCGCTGATCTTAAGAAACTCCTGTATCCTTTTTCCCATTTCCGATTCATCAGCCGGACTTACTTGATCTCCCCCAACTCCGGCAACATCCGGGCCGATAAAACCCTTCTCAAGTTCCTTCAGCCAGTGGCTATCCACAAAACAATCGCTGTCAGTAAACGCGACCAACTTCCCCCTGGCCTTCCTTACACCCGTATTCCTGGCCCGTGAGGGTCCTCCTCTGTCAAGCCGGATCACCTCTACGCCGCTGAATGTCTTGCAGAGTTCTACTGTCCCATCGGTTGATCCGTCATCCACGACAATGACCTCATAGCCGGGATGATCCAGGCTGCTCAGGGATTCAAGGCACTTTGAGATCGTGTCCCGACAATTGTATGCTGCAACAATGACCGATATCAGAGGCTCAATGCTGTTCACCTTACGCTGTGCTCCGTGCAGAGATACGAAAAGAAATTCCTGGCTCCCCGTATCTTGCGATAAAGATCAGATGCACTTCGAGTCGCAAGCAGAAACCTTATCATGTAGGTCGGACGCAAATAGAAGCTCTTGAGCCCCCTGTCGACCGCATCGGCTACCGCCTCTCTGCTCAGCCCGGGGTATTCGACTACAGGCGCCTGCTCGCCATTATCGAGCCAATTGTCCCAGATCAGTTCTTTCAAAAGTCCCGCTTCAAGGCACTGGTCAAAATAGACGGTCCCCGGGAAAGGAACGGCCGCAGAGAACTGGACCGTATGCAACCCAAGCCCGAGAGCGAACCGTAAGGTCCTGTCCATGCTCTCACGCGTTTCTCCGGGAAGCCCCAGGACAAAGCACCCATGCACATTCAGCCCCGACTTTTTTGCAAGCTCCATGAATCGCAGGCTGTCATCGAGGCTTTTCCTTTTGTTCATGCGTACAAGCATCTCATGGTCGCCGGATTCGAATCCCACGAGCAGTTGTCTACAGCCTGCTCTTTTCATGAGCCCGAAGAGTTCTTTATCCGCCGTATCGGCCCGTGCATTAACGGAGAATGTGATTTTCAAATCCCTCCGCAGGATCTCTTCACAAATCTCCATTGCATTGGCTTTGATCAGTGTAAAGGTATCGTCCTCGAAGAAGAATTCGCCCCCACGAACGACTTGAGGACACTGGCGGATATCGCACTCGATTTCGTCTACAACGTTTCGCGCTGAACGCAGCCTTATCTTGTGCCCGTGCATAACCTGAGGCCAGAGGCAAAAAACGCATTTGTGCGGGCACCCCCGGCCAGAAAATATATCGATGTACGGGTATAACTTCGACCCGTCGAAATACTTCATCAGATCGAGTTGATGCCATGCCGGAAAAGGCAGAGAATCGATATCGTCTATGAGGGGACGGGGCTGCGTTCTCCGGGCCCGGCCGTCTTCGAGGCTGCATATGCCCTTTATTTCCTTTAGATTCGGATAATTGGAGACTACGTCTAAAACCGTATGGTCATATTCCCCGATGCAGATCACATCAACCACCCCTTCCGAGATCTCCATCGTTTCTTCGGGAAGCGCCGAGGCATGGGGACCGACCATGATTACCTTCGCCCGGCTCTCTTCCTTGCAGATGCGGGCACATTCGATATCCGAAAAAATAGACGGAGTGGTGGAATCCAGCACCACGAAATCAGGGTTTTCATTCCTGACGAGGCGCCTTAAATCCTGCTTGTCCAGGCCTTCAGCCGGGAAATCATACAGTTTTGCGCCAATTCCGGATCTTTCAAGGACCGCTGTAGCATAGGCCAGCCAGTCGGGTGCCCGGAGCACGCGGCCCCGCGTCCTCCCCGCCCAGCGCTGGGTCCTATTGAAACCTTTGATGTAGGGCTCGTTGATTACTAAGACTTTCACCGCAAATCCACGCTGCACGCTATCCTCCGATCATTTGCCGCCCTTCGGAGGGCCGTGTAATTAATCATGTGAACCGCTCAAAGTTTACAGGGAGGAATGCTTTCGTATGAATGAGCACCGAAGCCTATCACAAAGTCTGGGACTGCAAGCATCATGTGGTATTGATTTCAAAATGCAGGACCCGGGTTTTTGCGGGATCGGCAAACACAATCGTAAAAAGGCTATAATTCTAAGGGCTTGCACATGTGAGTCGAATTTGTCGTGTGCCTGCGTTTTCGATGGCGCCGAGTTGATGCCCGGGATGGTCTTAGGTATTGGAATCTCTCTCAGGACAAAGTTAAGAGCGGAATAAAGGAAGGGGCCTTTTCCTTTCGCCGGCGTACGGGAGAAAACAGGGCTTCAGGTTGGAAATACGGTTGGAAATGTTTTTTTGTGATGACGGAGATTTGATCTAAGTAACGGATGTTGCATATAGAAAAGTTGGAGCGGGAGACGGGCTTCGAACCCTTAGGCGGCCAGTTCAGAAAACAGGTAAGACGATAAGTCTGCCAGCCAGGAAGATGGTTACTTTCAAGTGCTCCGACGTTCTGCGGGCCGCAATAAATGGGCAGGTTGACTGAAGGGAAGCAAGGAGATGCTTGCGGTTAACCAATGATAATGTCCTCTAAAGATCGCTTGGGGACATGATGTACCCCTTCATTATCACGCCAATATTTGGTATTGCCAGAGGCGTCGACCCTTTCGATCATTACTCTCTCCTTGGGCTTGCCCAGAGCCAAAACAAGCAAAATATCGAAGCGGGGCGGTATTTCTAAAGCTGTTCTTAAATTTTCTCTCTGTATTGTGCCGATTATGCACCCGCCAAGACCTCTTTCAGTAGCACCGAGAAGTATGGTCTGAGCGGCTATCCCATGATCACAGCCAAATGATTGGCTTATCTTCCTGTCCCCCAAGATGATGATGTAAGCGGAAGGTCTCTCCCCGTCATCCGGCCCCGGCCAATTTTTTAGGAAAGCAGCCCAGGTGAGGTGGGGAAAGATCAAAGCATTCTTTTGAGGATCACAGGAGAGAATGTACTTGAGTGGCTGAACATTGCCTCCAGACGCTGATAGTCTGGCCAAGTTCACGAGATCTTTCAGAGTCTCCAGATCCACACCGTGTTTCTGATAAAACCGCCTATAGCTTCTATTTTTCAGAACTAAATCTGCCAGCATTTTCACCTGCTCTGTTATTTCAGAAAGAATTGATTTATGCCGCTGCGGATCAGCCCCGACCGACATCGGCTCGGATTTGTTTGGGCCAAAAACCGAAGGGCCGGGAATTGCTTCTCCAGCCCTTCGGATTCCTCTGTGAATGAGCAGTTAGAGTTTCTTCACCTTGACCGCCGAAGGTCCCTTGGCGCCCTGTTCAATTTCGAAGCTGACACGATCACCTTCCGCAATGCTCTTAAAACCCTCACCTTCGATGGCACTATAGTGAACAAAGACATCTTTGTCGCCATCGTCTACCGTGATGAATCCGAAACCTTTTTGATCGTTGAACCACTTTACAGTACCTTGAGGCATTTTTCTGATTTCCTTTTGAATTGTGTTAGTTGCACGTACATTTCCGGGGCTAAGATAGTAAAATAAGGGAGCTGGCGCAAGCCAAAAGAACCGGGCCGGACATGAAAAAGGACATGGGGGAACGCGACTGTCCTCTCCAGTTCCTCGTTAACACCACCGTCCCGTCTAAACCTGTTAAGAATAAGATACGGGCGGCGTTGATTCCATGTTGAACCGAATGAAGGAAGCGAGCCGGGATGCCTGATTCTCTGTTAGATCACGAAATTCGAAACCCGACCGATGACCTGTCCCAAGGTCCTGGTCGTAAACCAATCTGGCGGTAACATTGAACTCGGAATCTTCCAAACGCTCACGACCTATTAAGAAAAGTTCAGCCGTGGGGGCGGTTGTGGCGATTTGATCCCCATGTCTGAGTGCCAACCCACTTTCAGATACATCTATGATTTGCCCGATAATGAGCTGGAGTGTTCCGGGTAGGGACAGTGCAGCCAGTATTCCTTCTTTCAAAGCATACCGAACATGTTTCCTCGCCTCAGAAGTCATTGTGGAACTTCCTCCTGAATTTTGCCATTCGTTGGAGCCTTTCCTGGAGGCTTTTGAAGCCGGAACCCGCGATGGCGCTACGGTGAACAAAGACATCTCTTCCGCCACCCTCTATCGTGATGAATCCGAAACCCCTCTTATCGTTGAACCACTTTACAATACCTTGAGGCATAACTCTTCAAATCCTTTGGTTTGGACCCTTCCAAACACACGCAACATTAATGTTAAATCGCGGTGGAGGCAAGAAATAAAGCAGGGACACCTGGTATCAGAAAAGATCAGAAATCGCTTCCAAAAGCTCCTCTTTCGACATTGCAATCCGATTACACGATCTTGCTACAGGTAGCGCACGTTTTTCACTGCGGCTGCGACGGCAAAAGTTCTCAGGTTGTTGCACTCCGGGTCGGCGGGAAAGAGAAAGAACCCCAGTCTCTTCGGATCGTACCCAAGATTAGAGCCCACAAGCGCTTCTCCATCCCTGAATGTCACCTCCATCTTGCGACCCTGGGGCTTTGCTCCATCGAAATAATTTTTCCTTTCGCTGTAAGAAGAATCTCCAGCGAAATCCTTAACGAAAAATACAGCCTTCAAATCTTTGATCAAGATTTCGATTGGCTTTCCCGGGTTATCCTCAACAGGACGGAGGTGGAAACGATCTCTGTTGGGATGGAAGTCTTGCGTAAAACCTTTTACTATCCTTCCATCAGCAAATCGAACAACCACTTTGACCAGTTCCACTGCAATCCTCCGTGTCATTCGAGCCGATTCCATCCTTAAACCGAAATAATGCAGTCGGGTAGACGAGGGCAGTTACCCTCGCCCCCCACAGATCCGGACGTGCGCGATTGACGCATCCGGCTCTTCATATCATGGTTTCGCTGCGTGTATACATGCAGAGTGAACAACCCGTGGTTTTGGAAGAGGATACCGTTGCAACAACCGATTAAAACGTTCCCAGCTCATCTTGGCGCGCTGAGAGCGACGGTCAAGCCACTTTTGCCACACCACGTGCACTGCCCGACAAAATCCTGATAGAGCATAATAATTGCCGGTAATGCCGTAATACTGGTTGTGGCCTACGAGCTTGCGGCAAAGTGCTTTATGTTGCAGGGGCACCGGCAGGTGCCGTTGTGCCCTGCACCATTGAGCCACCCGCTTGAGCGCGCGGGCAAAGCGATCTTTCGCCGTAATGCGCTGGACCACCCAGCGTCCCTGGCGAGACTTACCCCAGAGGTGGGTGAAGCCCAGAAGATCGAAGCCGCCTGAACCGTCGCCTCGGTTATTCGGGCGCTTGAAATCCACCAGTTTCGTCTTCTCCGGATGCAAAGACAGCCCATACTTTCCGAATCGCTTTGGCAGTACCTCCATTACACGTTTCGCATCCCGCTCGGACGCAAACACAAGTACAGCATCGTCTGCGTAACGAATGAGAAAGGCCTTGCCCTTGAGCCGAGGCAAGACATCGCGTGTGAACCAAACGTCCAACACCTCATGAAGGTATAGATTCGCTAAAATCGGCGAGACCACCCCTCCTTGTGGAGTACCGGTCTCAAGGCTTCTTACAGCCCCTTCTTCCATTACTCCGGCTTTGAGCCATTTATCTATGGCTCGCCTTATCACTCCATCACGCACCCTTTGTTCAAGAAAGCTTCGCAGATGACTGTGGTCCAGAGTATCAAAGAACTTCTGGATATCCAATTCAAGCACATAGCCTCCACCCATCTCCATCAACTTCTCCCATAGGGTCTGAAGGGCCAGGTGAGCGGACCGACAGGGTCGGAACCCGTAGGAGCAGTCGAGAAAATCCTGCTCGTAGACCGCTTCCAGCACCATGGTCACCGCCCTCTGGAGGACCTTGTCCTCGAATGTCGGTATACCTATGGGCCTGGTCTTGGTTCCATCGCCTTTCGGAATGTATACTCGCCTAACCGGAGGGGCCTTATACTTGCCGCTCTTGAAGCGGTCGAGCAGGCTATCGAGGTTGTCGAAGAGCTTTTCCTCGTACTCTTTCGCCGTTTGCCCATCGATGCCCGGGGCACCATCCTTGCGGGTGCGCCGATACGCTTCCAGGAGCAAGGCCATGTCGATGCAGTGGTTCAGTGACGTGAACGCCATCGTTGGGGCCTTCTCGGCCAGTTCCGCTATCTTTTGCAGTTTCGTTGAGATGGTTTCGGGATTCGGCGCCCCCTCCATCTTTCCCTCCAAAAGTTCCACGCTATGGCGCTCCCCTTCCCTCCTTGGGGTCCCATAGGGCTTGGTTCCCCCAACTCCTCGGTACTACGGAAACGCTCCGACTCCCTGCCACCCATCTCCTCGGGCTTCGTTGCCTTCGCCCTCGGATACCGCTGAGCGCCTGCTTATTCGCCCCGATGCCCGGCCAAGCGCAGCCAGACACGGCCCGGTGGAGTCGCCGGCCCCACCATCCGGATTTCTAGGCGGAGATGACAGGGTCTCCCAGGTTCCTGGAGAACCCCAATGCATACATGCCCCGCTCTCTGACCCCGGCGGGACCCTGGTGTGATGCCGTCTTGCACCAGGATGATGCCTTCCGCTAGTTGAACAGCGTCGGCTCCCGCGACCGCGATTTCGGGGCTCAATTACACGGCCTGCACACTCCCTGTGTACGCTTCGCGACGTGGGTTGCCCCACCGCCACGCAACACTCGGTTCCGGCTGTCGGCACACTTGGCCGGGCGGGATTGGATACCCGCTGGGTTCCAACGAGAAATTTCAGAGATGCTCGCACCTCCTCCCAATCTCCCAGGCTTGGCCTGGCGCACTCAACTTAAGCGCTATACATCCAAACTCTATTATAACATCGGATTTTACCCGACAAAACTTTTGGAATAATCCTAAAGTCCGCAAAAACCATACGATTTCCGGATTGAACAAGCGATATGTCAATGAGCCATTTGTGGGCCAAGAGTCCCATATTCGTCTTTTTCGATTGCGCAAATATTTCTTGCGCAGTGACAGAGGGGCAGTGTGTAAATGAAGGAGAATTTTTCGGGTATGGATTGACCGGAGATCGTCGATCCTGGGGCATTCTGGAGGGGTCTAATGGTGACTGGCGGCTGTGTGGTCCAGGGTCCCCAAAAGGATCATGGCAAACGTCCAGCGGGAAGGCTTGACCGTTGATATGCTTTAGACAAAGCGCAGTTCAGCTCTCCAGGGGATGAGCGCTCCCGCTTGCATCGATTTTTCTCATGCGGCGCGCTCGTCAACGGATACTTATTTTGCATACTCCTTCATTCCGGTTACATCGATCACCACCACGGGTTCATCTCCGACAACCCAGGCATCGTGTCCCGGAGGAATATAGCCGACATCCCCCGGTCCGAATTCGTCTTCGCTTCCATCATCCATCACCACACGCAGCCTGCCTGAGACCTGGTATTGAGTGTGCGGGGCCATGCAGCTTTTGGTCCCAACTAATGGTTTGACGCTTTCCGACCATTTCCACCCCGGCAGCAGGGTCGCTTTTCCGAAGACTACTCCGCCCACTTCTACCAACTCCAGTTTCCCCTTTGCAAAAGTCCGCACCTCATCGGGGGCCGCCATGCTCCTTTTTCTCATCTTGTGTTCCATCTCACAGGACTCCTTTCAATTCTAATATAATTCCTGTCCCCATAATAATCACTTGGCAGATTGCAGATGTGCGGGCCACACCCTGGGCATCGGAGCGGCAAGTAATACTGAGTTGCCTTCAAGAAAGTATCAAGTGATATTCTTCAAGAGCGCGGGGAGCTGCGCCCCCCACACCCCCTCGCCGCTACGCGGCTATTTAAGAGTGGCGCTGCGGCGGCGGCCTCGCGCGTCCGCGCGTGCGCCTGGCGGAGCCTGGAGATTGGGGGGGAAACTTTCCCCCGCTCAGTTTGGGGTTATTCGTCGCTCTTTGAACGCAACTTGGTATAAAACAGCAAAACGGAAATCACATCGCACCCTGCAAGATCGTCGATTGTGAGGCATCATGGAGGGGTATAATGTTGACCTGCGGCTTGAGAAACACCCGGAGAAGACCTTCATCGGCAGGATAGAGCGGGGCTTCGACTTCCTTGGTCATCACTTCGGCGCGAAGGGCCTGACTGCGGCCAGGGAGACCCTGAATCGGTTCGTTTCACGTGCAACCCGGCTTTATGAGCAAGAGCCGGGGAGCCTTGGGACTCCTCCCGGCGTGGGTTGTACGCTGAACGTTGGCTTCGGTGGCTATGGGCCTGCAACTCCCAGCTCAAGTTGTGGGGACAACTCAGCCTTGCATGTAGCAGATGGGGCATTCAGACGGCAAAGCCACTGAGCTCTGAGCTTGCCCTTAGGGCAAGGATTTCTACGTTGGACTAAATTAACCAGCTGAAAAAAAACCGAACTGGTCCGGAAACTACCTCTCTGCAAAAGGACTTTTTCTACAGACTCGTTATGGTGCAAAGGAGTCGATCAGGTCGGTGATCAGGCTGGTCTCATTCGGACTGCCCCACCCGGTCACCAGGTCGTAACCTTTTTCCGCTGAGTACGTCCCGTTACTGCCGCTAGTGATGTCGTGGAAGTCGGTGCTATAGGTCGACCCCAACCCAATATTGTAGATGGCCGGGTTGATGAAGCCAACCGGTTTACCCGTCTCGGTCGTGGATTGTTCATTCACCAGCGCCAGGTAGCCGGCCCATCGGGGCGCCGCGAAACTCGTTCCGCCCCATCCTCCCTCGCAGGTGCCGTCGTAGCAAATGTAATTGTCCGTGTTCGCTTCTGCGGCAACGTCCGGGCTATTGCGATAGGTCGTCGATCCTTTGTTGGCAGTGGTGATAACCCCCGCCGTCATCTGGTAGCTGGGGATCGCAATATTGTCTGGAGAAATCCCGCCGCCACTGTCGGACCATGCGGTTTCCGATTTCCAGGCGCCTCCCGGTTTGACGGTGGTCAAGTCCGTGCCGCCCACCGACGTGACATACGCATCGTCTGCCGGATAAACATAGCTGGACCCCGTGCGATACGCGCCGTACCTGGAGCGCGTGCTGCGATACGAGCCGCTGTCGCCTGACGCCACAAACAGATTCTGACCCTGGCCTGCGAACTCCTTGAATATCGGGTCGTCACTGGTCGGGTCAGCCGGATCCCATGCCCACGAACAGCTCAATGACTTGGCAATATTGTCCGTAGCCATCCTGTTGAAGATGCTTGGGTCGCTGGTATCGGATACGTACACGCGGACCTGGCTCATGCCCGGCGCCATCGAGATCGCCTCTTCGATGTCCAACGCCTGTTCGCTGTCGTCGCATCTCCCCGTGCAGTTCAAGCTGGACCCATCCGTTGACACGCCAACGATGGCGACACTGCGCGTTTGTCCCACTTTGCTGAAATAGTCGTTGACGTCTTTTAAGTTGTAACCTGCAAATTCCAGCAACCCGACCGACTGGCCGCTACCTGTAAGGGCTGTTCCACCGTAGTAGGCCGCCCGTATGTCGCTGCCGATAAAATCCCCACCGGGTCCAGAGCCCGTGGTGCCACCCCTCCTCCTTTCCGGAGCTCTCACGAGGCTGGCCGGACGCGGGATCGAGAAGTTGTCGAGGCCCGTGATATGCCACAACGCAACCGGCAGATCCGCCCTTGGCTCCCGGTCCGGAGCGTAGAACGTGCGATCTTCCGTCGGGTGCTGATACACGCCCATGTTAACGTGGAACGCCCGCTCGATATTCGCCACCGGCCCCGTGACATCTACGATCATTCGATTTGGAGCGATGCCCGTCACGGTCAAGCCGTTCGCTTCCGCGAAACTAATCACCGCGTCGTAATCCTCCTGCGACGGTCCGAAACGCTCGGTGAACTCTTCCACGCTGAGGAACTGGTGATATGAGGAGCTCTGTGGATCGTAAATTTGCTGCAACACTTCGTCGAGATCCGACTCGTTGCGCAGCGGCAGAGCGATGTTCAGCCGCAAGGACTGCGTTGCGGGAAGCCGGCCCGCCCACGCCGCTTGCCCGCTTGAAACCGCCCCACGCATGTGCCGCGTCAGTGCCGGCTGTCCCTGCCCGTGGGCCAGCACCGGCACGAAGAAGGAAAGGACCATGGCTAAGGACAGTCCTCGCAAAACGACAACTAGACAGCTTGTTCCAAATCGTTTCATCATTGGGTTCCTTTAACTGAAATCTTTCTTTTTGGACCTTCAGCGCAAAAATTATACTCGTTTCGATTTCACACAAAACCTGCCGTGAAAATTATTAAAAAATAATCGCACTCCCGATAAGGAGTTTCTTCACTTTGAATCTCTTTTGTATGGTTTGTGGTTTGGTTGACCTGCGGTGTCGCGGATCATTCAATTGGGCCTGCCCTGCACCGCCCTTCATTTTACCCGTATTGACGAGAAGCTTGATAGTTTAGTCTACATTCGCCAGCAAATTCGGGACCGATCTTTAGAATGCGCACCAGGTCTCACTTTGAAGCACCGCACAACTGTAAAATTTTCCGACAGCCCTCGGCACCAATTCCAGCAAATACAGTAAGCATCGGGGTTTAGCAGCATATCAGTGATTGTTAAGAATCCCGACAAGAAACAGGTTTTCTTTACCACAACACCGTTGAGAGGAGAATTTGAGAAGGCCTATGATCGTTGGATGATTTTATGCCATGTTTGGGACAATTGAACCCCAAGGCCAACCTAATGCAGATTCTGGAGAGGGGGTTAAGCAGTTTTCCTCTCAAAGACCTTGATATGGTGTGAACCCAGGGAGCGGAGCCTGGTTCCGTCAATGAAGTTCAAAATATGCCGGTCCAAAAGGTAGAAAAACTCCGGAACGAACTGTGTTACACGATAGGTGGGTAGCCGCATCGCGATTAAGTGGGTCGGTATACTCATAATCTCAAAAAAACCATGTTCAGCCAAAGCTTCGGAAGTCTCCTGACGTGTCCTCATTTTAACATGTCTGGCTCTGATAAGCTGGCGAATTCTCATAAATCTTTCATGAAGTATCAGATATCTGCTCGAACAGCCGCACAGCCTGGACAAAGCGGCCTTCCAGGCATGGTCGTCTATTATGTGATACAGCACGTCAAAGCAGTGCACAACATGAAAGCTACCTGCGTCAAAATCTATTTGAGTCAGACTTCCTACTACTTTCCTGATGTTCGCGTTAGCTATCTGCTCAAGTGCGACTGTTGAGACGTCAAGAGCTGTTACATCGAAGCCCCTTTCATACAAAAATTGGGAGAATATCCCTATGCCGGCGCCGGCATCGAGAAATCTGGTGTTTTGCTTCAAACTCAGCCTTTCCAGTACTTTATCATACTGCTCCAAAACTATCCTGTAACTGAAATAATTTGCTTTATTGGAGTAGGATTTGAACCCCACTGAAGACAAAGTCCCTCTAAACTGAACATCTCCATGACGGTCCTTCCAATACTCATCTCCATTGAAACTACCATCCGTGTCAAGCGGAGCTGTATCTGGCTGCGATAGCAGTTGAGCAAGGTTGGTGTTCGTTGCAAGGATCTCCTGGTCTTGTACCGTCTGTTGGATGTTCGTCGGAAAGTCCCCTGTATCACTAACTGATGTATTGGACTGAGATAAGGATTGAAGCAAAGAGGAGTCTAGCTGCAGGTCAATACTGTCCTGAGTCGGCAATCCGCTGCCGGATAGCGTGTTCGTGCTCGAACCACTGCTCGAAATGCCGCTGTAGTAACTGCTTGAATCGCTTGGACCGACAGATGAGATTACCTTCACGATT
>Ga0074046_10001793_pt1 | contig 18954 bp, 11 predicted proteins | sample BogForMeECP23OM3_FD_94441 | JGI IMG/M metagenome (GOLD analysis project Ga0074046, IMG submission 94441) | Bog forest soil microbial communities from Calvert Island, British Columbia, Canada - Bog Forest MetaG ECP23OM3 | ecosystem: Environmental > Terrestrial > Soil > Wetlands ... | reverse complement strand
TACCCCGAAGAAGAAGCACGCCGCTCCGCCGAAGCAGGCTGCGAGGCACAAGACATAAGGCCAGTGCGCCTGCACGTGGTAGCAGGCGCATACCGCGTACACCGTGGAAGGCACACCCAGCACAAGCAGCAGGAGAGTCCGCTTCGCGTAGTCTTCCGCCACCACGGAAACTGACACCAGAAAAGTGACCGCGGCAGCTTGCAACGATCCGGCATCGACGGCCAACAGAAAGGAACTGGCGGGGCCGTGATCTGGCTCCAGCAATTGCGCCAGGAAATGGGTGAACACCAGCGTCCAGCCCACCGTCCAGAGCGTCAGGCGGACGCTACTCCCATGGCGTTTCAGACACACAAAGATAATGACCAGTACGCCTACGATCAAAAATGTCGGAATCTTATCGAGGACATCCATTTAGGAATTCATAGGGGGGAGAAACATTGTCTCAGCAGTAATCAACAGTAACCAACTGTAGAACTGTCGGGCAACGCCCCAACGTGCCATCGGCGTAGCACTAAAGTTGGACCGCATGCACATTGGTGCCATGGGGCTACCAACGACGGGGGGACTTTCGAGGACATGGAAATCTTCTTCTCATGGTTGAGACTCTACTTGTGCGCTCGGTCGCGCCAGCGCAAGAGTGGCGTTTCAATTTATGGCTTGCCGTGGTGTGTGTTCTTCTCGTTTCCTTTTCTTCGTCATTTTCTTCGCGGTTTTCGTTTTTCTTTTCGGCGGCGGTCTCAGCAGCGTCATCGTCGCCGCCGCCTTCGGTCAAGAGCCTGGCAATCCAACCCCTCACTCGGCTTCTTCTGAGAAGGGCGGCGAAAGGCGCGCCGGGGATCGTCCTTACCTGCGGGACGATTTGAGCTGGAACTGGAACCAGCGGGGACGGAGTGTGCCTCGGGGGGAATCGGCGGCGGGGCTGCGATTTCGTGCTTATCAGCAGAAGATGGCGATGCGGGCGCGGCGCGCGGCTGCGAATGCGGCTTCGTCCCCCTCAACAGCTCCGTTCTCCCCACACCCACTCATCGCAAAGAACGCGATGAGTGGGGCACGCGCTACATCTCCGGGGCCCGCAGTGTGGGCTCCTCTTGGACCGGCTCCGCTGGCTTCCGATGCCACGGGCGATGGGATGCAGGATTACAACTGGGTCTCCGGCCGCGCCACTTCGGTGGTGATTGATCCGGCGGACCCTAGCGGAAATACGGTGCTGCTGGGCGGCGCTTATGGTGGGCTTTGGAAATCGACAAACGCAGGCAGCCTGAATTCCAATCCCGCTTCGGTTACATGGCAGGCTTTGATTGACGATCAGCCGACGCTGGCGGTGGGCGCGATTGCTTTGCAGCCGGGGAACAGCAACGTCATTCTGGTCGGAACCGGGGAGACCAACAGTTCGGGCGATTCATATTACGGGCTGGGGATTTTGCGTTCCACCGACGGTGGTTTGACCTGGCCACTACAGATCCAAAGCGCAGTGAGTGGGCAATCGTTTCTGGGAATCGGGTTCAGCAAGATCGCTTTCAGCACGGTAAGTCCTAACGTGGTGGTAGCGGCGACGGCTGGAGACAACGGCTTGTATCTTGGGCTGGAGGAGGACGGGAATTCCACCGCGCGCGGACTCTACTACTCGCAGGACGGTGGAATTACCTGGAACCGCGTCACTCTGACGGATGGTGCGATTCCCTCGTCGGCTACGGCGGTGATTTACAACCCGACCCAGGGTGCGTTCTACGCTTTTGTCCGGCGTCACGGGCTCTACTCCTCGACCGACGGGCAACATTTTACGCGGCTGACTGCGCAGCCGACCGCTGGTCTCTCGTCGGCAAACTGCCCGGCTGGTTCGAACGCGACGAGTTGCCCGATCTATCGCGGCGAGTTTGCGGTGGTGCCGGGGCGTAACGAGATGTATGTGTGGGTGGTCGACGTACAGCCAGACTCCAATGGGAACCCAGCGGCCGTTGACGAGGGTATCTATCGATCGACGAACGGCGGGGCGAATTGGACGCAGATTCCGGACAACGGCATCACCAACTGCGGCGACAGCGCGTTTGGTCCAGACAACAGCGGCTGCGGGGTGGAGCAGGGTTGGTACAACCTGGAATTGGCGGCGATCCCCAATGGGGCGGCCACGGATATTTACGCAGGTGCGATCAATCTCTACAAGTGCACGATTGCGTCGGGCACGACCTGCACGCAAGGCGACTGGATCAATCTCACGCACGCCTATGGGTGCAACCCAGGTCCGCTGGCGGCGCCGGCGCATGTGCACCCCGATCAGCACGGGATCGCGTTCATGGTGGCCTCCGGCAAAACGCCTGGCTACTTCGCACATGATGGTGGCATCAGCCGGACGCTGGATGGCTATGCCGGATTGAACACGGGAAGTTGTGCCGGGACGAACCAGTTTGACAGCCTGAGCCAGAGCCTGGGGTCGATGACGGAATTCATTTCCTTTTCGGTGCACCCCACGAGCCCGGACATTCTGTTGGGGGGAACGCAGGATAACGGCTCCCCTAAGACCAGCGGCGCTACCGGCAACAGCACCTGGCAGAATGCGCTGGGCGGGGACGGTGGATTCAATGCCATCAATCCTCAGAACCCTGACGAGTGGTTTGCGGCCAATCCCTACGTCACCATTGTGAAGTGCGAGTTGGGAACGGCCTGCAACGACGCTGGATTCTTCGAGGTCGTCAGCTCGGCCAGTCTCGGCGGAGATCAGGGCGCTTTTTATACTCCTTACATCCTGGATCCGCAGAATAGCAGCGAACTGTTGGTGGGAACCTGCCGGGTGTGGCGGATCAGCACGAGCGGAACCGCTCCGCTGCAGCTGAGCAACGACTTCGACACGTTGGGAACGGGAGCGTGCACGGGGGACGAGATCAATCTGGTGAATGGGCTGGCTGCGGGCGGTCCCAAAGACACGAACAACAATTCGACGGTGGTGTATGCGGTGACGAACGGATACGGGCCGCTGAGCGGGATGCCCGGCGGCGAGGTTTGGGTCACCACCAACGCCGGCGTCACGTTGATGACGAATGTTACACAGAACGTAACCCAGAATGTGAATCCGAACGGCTATGCGATTTCGTCGGTCGCGATGGATTCGTCCGATACGACTGGCAATACCGCATATGTCGGGATCATGGGATTCAGCACGCCGGGGTTTCCCACATCGCATGTATGGAAGACGGCGAATGCCGGCACGAGTTGGACGGACTGGACTGGGACCGGGTTGCCGGACGCTCCGGTGAACGCCTTGCTGGTGGATTCACAAGCGGGGGTGGTGTACGCGGGCACCGACGTCGGCGTTTTTGTCAGTTCGACGACTACGGCGAGTTGGACGGAAGCCGGTCCGGTGCCTGGGCCGGGGGTGTCGGGATTTCTGCCGGACGCTCCGGTGACGGCGCTGCAGCTTTTTAATTACGAGGGCACGAAAACGCTGGTGGCGTCGACGTACGGGCGGGGCATTTGGAGCTACGCGCTTTCGCCAGACTACACGAATGCGATTTCGAATTCGCCGCAGACGGTGTTTCCGACGCAGACGGCCGTGTTCGATGGCACACTGACGGCGGAGATCGGATACGCCAGCGCGGTAAATTTGAGTTGCGGTGGCACTGTGCCAGCGACCTGCACGCTCACGCCGGCGCAGATCACGCCGACTGCAACCTACACGGTGACGGCAGGTGGAAGTGTAGGCGATTACAGTTTCAACGCGCACGCGGTGGGGACGGACTCAAACGCGATTACGCATGACGCGCCGGTAATTCTTCATGTGGTGGACTTTAATTTGACGGCACTCAGTCCGAATGCGGTGAGTGTGGCGTCGGGAGGAACGTCGGGGGCGAGTACGTTCCAGGTGACGGCGTTGGGAAGTTTTACGGGAACGGTGACGCTCGGTTGCTCGGCGGGGCTGCCAGCGGGAGCGGCTTGCGTGTTCTCGCCATCGAGTTCGGTGAATCCGACTTCTTCGTTACCCGTGACGGTTACGTTGACGGTGACGGCGGCGGCCGGGACTCCGGCGGGCGGTCCAGCGACGGTGACGATTTCGGCGATGACGGCGGGAGCGCCGGCGGCCAAGACGCAAACGTTCGGGCTGACGGTGACGGGGCCTGCAGCCGACTTTGCGATTGCGGTGACGGCGACTCCGAATGCGACGGTGGTGAATCAGAATGTGACGTGGGATGGAACGCTGACGGCGGCGAACGGATACAGCGGAAGCGTGACCCTGACGTGTACGGCGGGAGCTCCGGGGACGTGCGCGAGCACGCCTTCAACACTGACGCCGACTGCGGGCGGAGCTGGGTTCACGGTGACATCGGGGAGCGCGACGGCAGGAACGTTTAACTTTACGATTCAGGGAACGGACGGGACACTGACTCATGCTACGGCGACAGAGACCCTGACGGTGGGAACCGATGTTACCTGGACGAACACGGGCAATGCTACGGTTACGGTGGCGGCGGGACAAAGCGCCAGCTATACGTTTTCGGCAGTTCCGGCGGGGGGCTCGGCGTTTAGCTCGGCGGTGAGTTTTGGCTGCACAGGCTTGCCGGCGTTGACTAGTTGCGGGTTCAGTCCGGCCACGATTGCGGCGGGGGCGGGGACGACTCCGGTGACTTTGACGATTGCAACTACGGGTCCGAACCTGGGGACTGAGTCGCAGCCACGGATTAGGGCCGTGCTGCGCACGGCTTGGACGGGCGAGGGCGCCCGTCCCCACACGGGCAAACCTTGGACGGCCGGCGGCGGCCGTCCCTACGCGTTCATATTGATGGTGATGGTGGGCATTGTGGGGCCGGGGATAAAGAGACGTGGCAAGCCGCGTCTCTACGGAGGGATCGCCGGCATTTGTCTGGGGCTTGGGTTGATGGCGCTTGTTTCTTGCGGCGGGGTCGCGGGCGGTGGGACGACCCCGCCTCCGGTGACCGTTACCGTAACTCCGGGATTGGCGACTTTGTTTGCTAATGAAGCGGGTAACTCGTGGCCGGCGGGAGTTACTCAGCAACAATTCAAAGCGACAGTAAATGGCTCGACTGACCAGAGCGTAACCTGGGCGGTCACGGGCGGAAGCGCGAATGGCACGGTGGACGGGACTGGGCTGTACACGACTCCGGCGGTGGTGCCGAATCCGGGGACAGTGACGGTTACGGCCACATCGGCCGCAGCCGCGACTCCAGGGTCGACTTTTGTGACAGTGGCGACGCCGACGGCAGCGGGGACGTCGCAGATTACGGTGACGGCTACGGCTGCGGGTGGGGCGGCGCACGGGGATGTGGTGACGCTGATCGTGCAGTAGGGCCGGATTCACCGCCGAGACGCCGAGGACGCCGAGAAGAACTTTTTTCTGGAAGGCGCGGACTTATGTCTGCGCTTTTTCTTGTCTTGCGTCACAGGTTCTTGCGTCACATCTTCTTGTTCTTGCGTCACGGTGAAGGGATGCGGTGGTGAGGTAGGATCATCTTCGGTGAGGCTGCCGTGCTTTGCACGGCTTGGACGGGCGAGTCGCCCGTCTCCACAGAGGCATCTACACACAAACTTATGACTTATGACATTGCGGTGATTGGCGGGGGAATTGTTGGGCTTTCGTTTGCCATGCAGGCGACCGAGAAATTTCCCCGGTTGCGGGTGGTGGTACTGGAGAAAGAAGCGGGCGTCGCTCGTCATCAGACGGGGCACAACAGCGGCGTGATCCACAGTGGCGTTTATTACAAGGCGGGATCGCTGAAGGCGCGGTTGTGTGTGGCGGGGGCACGCGAGATGGTGGAGTTCTGCTCGCTACACGGGATTCCGCATGAAGTGTGCGGGAAATTGATTGTGGCTACGAACGCGGAGGAGGCAGCGCGGCTGGACGATCTACTGGCGCGGGGCGTGGCCAATGGGCTTGAGGGTTTGCGATTGCTGGAGCGCGAGGCGATGCTCGAAATCGAGCCGCACGTGGGTGGAGTGCGGGCGCTCAAAGTGCCGTCGACGGGAATCACGGACTATACGGCGGTGACGGCGAAGTATGCGGAGATCGCGACGGGGCGCGGGGCGGAAGTTCGAACGGATGCGGCGGTAGTGGGATTCGAGCGGTCAGGTGATGCGGTGGTGGTGCGAACGCGCGCGGGAGATTTTTCGGCGCGGTATGTGGTGAATTGCGCGGGGCTGTATAGCGATCGGGTGGCGCGGTTGGCGGGGGACGATCCGGGGATGTTGCTGGTTCCGTTTCGCGGGGAGTATTACGATCTGGCGGCGGCGCGGCAGGCGTTGGTGCGAGGACTGATTTATCCCGTGCCGGATCCGCGGTATCCGTTTCTGGGAGTGCACTTCACGCGGCGGATTCAGGGGAATGTGGATGCGGGTCCGAATGCGGTGCTGGCGTTCCGGCGCGAGGGCTACCGGTGGTCGGATTTCGACTTGGGCGAGGCCATGGAAGTCTTCATGGATGCGGGGTTTCAGGCAATGGCGCGGCAGCACTGGAAAAATGGACTGAAGGAGTTTCGGCGGTCGTTGCGGAAGCGGGAGTTTGTGCGGTCTTGCCAGCGCTTGGTACCTGAGGTTCGGATGGAGGATATGACTCCGGGCGGATCGGGAGTGCGGGCGCAGGCGGTGGGGGCGGATGGCGCGCTGGTGGATGATTTCCGGTTTGTGGGGCGGGAACGGTTTTTGCATGTGCTGAATGTGCCGTCTCCGGCGGCGACGGCTTCGTTGCCGATTGGACGCGAGATACTGAAGATGGTGCCGGCGGAGATTACGGGGTAGCGGCGGAGTGCCTCGCTTTTGGCGGCTAGTGTAATCTTCCGTAGAGACGCGGCTGGCCTCGTCTCACGTGCAGCAAGACGCGGCAAGCCGCGTCTCTACCAATGGGTGGGGAGAATTCGTTATGGCGCAGGGTTTGAGTTCGAAGAAAAAAGTGGCGGTGTTGGGCGCGGGGAAGATCGGGTCGATTCTGCTGCAATCTTTCTTGCGCGATGGATTGCTGTCGCCGGGGCAGACCTGGGCGACGGTGGCGCATCCGGAGCGGGCGCGGATGCTGAAGGACAAGTTGAAGGTACATGCGGGCACCGACAACTCCGAAGCGGTCAAGGACGCGGACATTATTTTCCTCTGCGTGAAGCCGCAGGTAGTAGCGGATGTAGCGCGGGAGATTCGCGCGCACGTGAATGGGAAGCAACTCGTAATTTCGGTGGCGGCTTCGGTTCCCACGGAGATGATTGAGCGGGCGCTGGAAAAAGAAGTTCCGGTGGTGCGGGCAATGCCGAACACTCCTTGCGTACTGGGCGCGGGCATGACGGCGCTGTGCAAGGGGAAGTTTGCGACCAAGCAGCATCTGGAAATGGCAACGAAGTTTTTCGATGCGGTGGGGCGCACCGTGGCCGTGGATGAGAAACATATGGACGCGGTGACGGGATTGTCGGCGAGCGGGCCAGCGTATATCTACATCATCCTGGAATCGCTGGCGGAGGCGGGAGTGAAGGTGGGACTGCCGCGCGATGTGGCGACACTATTGGCGGCCCAGACAACGATGGGCGCGGCGCGGGTGGTGCTCGAGACCGGAGATCATCCGGCGTTGCTGAAGGATGCGGTGACCACTCCGGCGGGATGCACGATTGACGGCATCATGGAACTGGAAGAGGGCAAGCTGCGCGTGACTCTGATCAAGGCGGTGGTGAAGGCGGTGCAGCGAGCTAAGGAGTTGGCGTTCTCGTAGAGCAAAATCCCCACTTCTCGAAAAGCGCGAGAGGTCGAAAACCCTGAGTCACATATTACTGCGGCCACCTGACCCCGATTACTTTCGACACTTTCCGCCCATCGCGTCATGCCTATAGATTAAAAGGGAAAGGTGATTTCCCCCCATGCGTCGAGTAGGTAGTTTGATAGTTGCGGCAGCGCTCGCTGCCGGTCTGTTCACATATACCAACAGGGCTCAGGCAGAGGGCCACGCGGGACGAAGAGCGGTCGACAAAGTTCCTGCGGTTTATCCTGAACTTGCGAAGCGTAACCGCATTCGAGGCGTGGTGAAGGTGGAAGTTGTCGTCCGGGAAAATGGGACTGTTAAGTCCACGAAGGTGTTGGGCGGAAGCCCGCTGCTGATCAACTCGGCCGCCGATGCGGTCCGCAAGTGGAAGTTTGAGCCTGCATCCCAGGAAACCACTGAAGTTGTGCAAATAGAATTCGCGGAATGACCGCGAGTCGTAAGCGCTACGGAACCTCTGCGTAAAATCGAGCCCTTTCCGGTGTCTGCTGTCCTGCGACCCACTTCTCGAAAAGCGCGAGAAGTGGGGCATCCCCCCTTCCTTTGGCCCACGCACCGTCACACGGGTGTGGGTCGTTTCATGTCCGCCCTACTGGCCTGTGCCTGTCAGCTTGATCACCGCCGAACTCAGCGGCGCACTGTGCGTGACCGTCGCGCGGGATCTGGAATTCGATTCGCGGTGTTGATGACCGATCAGTTGGGGAGAACGAAGCTCAGAGTTACATCGGTCTGAAACTGGGCGGGGTGATCGTGGCTTCGGTAGGGCTTATAGCGCCAACTGCGGACCGCTTCGGTGGCGGCGGCAGCGAGCACGGGGTCTCCGCTGAGGGTGCGGATGTTGGAAACCGAGCCGTCTTCGGCGACTTGGACTTCGAGGACTACGTTGCCTGCGCGGCGGGCGGCGAGAGCATCGGGGGGATATTGGGGCTCGGTGCGGCCGAGGAGGCGGGTTTCGGCTTGTGCCGGAGAGAGCCAAACGCTTTGGAATGGAGCGATCTTCGTCGCCGACGACGCTTCTACGATCGCGTCGCTGGATTGCCTGGTGGCATCGGGGTTGGCAGGCTGATGTTGCGCCCGGTCAGGCTTGGTGGGAGCAGGTTTCATGCGGAAGATGACCTTGCCTTTTTCGTAGACGACCAGTTCGTCCGAGGCGGGCGCGGCGGGCTTGGTCTTTGTCTCAGCGGATTTGGTCGCGACGGCGGATTTTGTTGATTGGCTCGGCGTCGAAATGGTTGTGGGCGCGGTGGTCTGGGTGTGGGAAACGCTGGGAGTCAGCCATCCGATGCGGGAGCCGATGAGGAAGCTGACGGCGAGAGCGACGAGAATGGCTAGAGTTCCGAGGACCAGGGTCCACACTTCGAGGGTCCGGGCTTGGTAGGGAGGACGGCGAGTGGGCTGTGGGCGGTCGGCGATGCCATCTGGTGGGATGAGCGCGGACGGGTGGAACTCAGACGGAACGATCTCCGGCAGAACGGCCGGAGCGGGCGGGCGCTGACTGAGTTCGGTGGCGGCGCGACGAATGCGAGCGCACTGCTCGGCGAAACCTTCCAACAGATTCTGGTCGGCGTTCGAGAAGGCGGCGGGAGAGGTCGAAAAGGCTTCGAGGACTCCGCTGACATGGGAATGCCTGTCGTGACCGTCAGAGACGCTGTCAAAGACGGGAACGATGAGGATGGAGCGGATGCCGAGGCGATGGGGAATGGCGGCGTCGACGCGAGGGTCGACCTCGGTATCGGCGGACAGCTGAGGTCGACGGGTTTGAAGACAGGCGCCGGAAAGGCCGTCGCGGGTGTTGAGGGGGACGCCGAGATCGGGGGCGTGGGGTCCGGTAGCAGCACGGCACACCATTTCCTCTCCGCGAACGAGGGCGAGGGCAGCGGAGCTGGCGCCGCTGGCATCGGCGACGCGGACTACAAGTTCGTTGAGAACCAGATCGAGAGCGAGGTCGGGCGGGAAACCGGCGAGCAGGTACTGCTCGAGGGCACGGGGCAAGTCAAGATGCGAATCGTCAGGGCGGAACTCGGACCTCGACATGGGTTGCGGGAACATGATTTGTTCCGGCAGCCTGCGGTGATGCGGGGGAAACAGGCTCAGAGCGAGTTTCCCGCGAAACGAGGGGGAAGTCAATTGTGGAGAGATTTGGGTTTTTCAGCGAGTCACGTATTTCCATGCCGCAATGACCGCAACAACAACTATCCCGACCAGATACGCCCATCCTCGTCCCTTTTGGAGCTTTTCCTGATCTATCATGAAGTACCTCGCCTGGACCATCATGCCATAGGCGAAATGCTAAAGCGAGACTACCGAAATTCAAACTGAGACACTACCGAAATTGGGCAATCGGGTAATTTCGTGATTCTGTAATTTGGGGTGGGGAGTGACGCAGGCGGTGTCGCCCGCGTCCACTTTCGTGGCAGTCGCAAACTCTTGCACATATTGCAGTCTCTTTTCTTTAAAGCCACACCGGGTCCCGCGCGGTGCGCGAGCAGGTCAGTAATCGAAACGGAGGCGAACCGAGACGGTTCGGGGCGAGGCGATGGCCGTTCCAGAGAAAACGCTGGCAAAGTTGATCAGGTTGAGGCGGTCGTTAAGATTGCGGACATCGCCCTGCAGGCGCACGGCGCGCGATTCTTTCTTATAGAGGTCGAAGGCGGCGGAGAGATCGACGGATAAGGATGGGCGCACGCGTCCGGCGGTGAGGTTGACGCGGTCGACTACGGCCTGGCCGAATTCTTCGACCAGGGTTGCAGTCGACTCGCCGTTCACTTCGACGGGAAGACCGGTGCCATAGGAGGCGCCGACGGAGGTCCAAAAGCGCGACCAGGGCTGGTACCGGAGCTGCCCGTGCAGGGTGTGACGCTGGTCCTGGGAAACCCAGATACGGGAACTGGAGTTGAGGAGATCGGAAGCATCCTCGCCAAGGAACAATCCGCCGGCGACGGGAAGGTGCGCGGAGGCGACCATGTAGGAGTAGTTGAACCAAGCCGACCACGGTCCCCACTGCGACAGGGCGAGCTGGCTTTCCGCGCCGTAGATATGGGCGGAACTGAGGGCGATGGGAAAGCTTACGCCGGTATCCAGCAGAACATCGTCGTCGGCAAAATTGCGGGTATCGCGGCGGAAGACGTTGGCGGAGAGGTGCGCCTTGCGGAAAAGTTCTTTGGTCGCGCCCAGTTCATAGTAATTGCCGCGCGACGGCAGGACGGGGAGTTGGGCAACTTCCTGGTTGAGAGTGCGGGCTTCGGGTGAGGTGCTTAACAAAAGGTTCTCAATGGCGGGAGTACCAAAGGCACGGTCGTACGATCCGCGGAAGACAATGCCGAGCTTAGGGACATACCAGGCGAAGCCGAAGCGCGGGCTCCAGGCGGAGTCGGTGACGCGAACGCTGTAGTGGTCAAAGCGAATTCCTCCGCTCAGGTTGAGGTTCCCGAAGTGAGCATTGTCCTGAAGGAAGAAGGCCTGCTCACGGTCGTCGGCCGACTGGTGGAACGCGAAGCTGGGAGGAGTAGACGGCGGCAAACAATCGGGGCAGGTAACCTGGTAAGAAAATTGTTCGTGGACAAAGCTGTAGATGGAATCAGCTCCGGCTTTGATTTCGTGGTGATTAAAATCAGCGGCGACCGTGGCGCTGACGTAGCCTTCGCGAAAACCGCGATCCTGAAACGGTTGAATGGGCGTGGAAAAGAGATTGGAAGTGAGGTCGGCTTCGTCGTCGCGTACGCGACCCTGCACGGTGCCGATGACGCTGGAGGAGAAAGTATGCTGATACGAGACCTGGCCTGACACTTCCTGATTGCTGCGGTCCTGGCGCTGGGCTCCATCCCCTCCTGGCTGAGTTCCCTGCTGGATCAGATCATTAGGAACCATAAAGCCGGCACGATTGAAACTGAGCGAGAGGCGGAGGCGATCTTGCGGCGTGAGGTCGCGTTCGAAGCTGCCTTTGATTCCAGCCAGGGTGGCGCGGTTGGTGAAATTTTCGAGGACAGGGGGATCGAGAAAGCGGTCGGTGCGGGCCGCGTTCATGGTGAGTCCGAAGATATTGCGGCCGTCGAAGTAACTGGTGCCGAGGTAGGCATTCTCGGTGTTGAAACTGCCTCCACCAAGGATGGCGGTACCGTGCACGCCGCGCGCGGGATTACGATCGGTCGTGGTTTCGATTACGCCTCCAACCTTGCGGCCGAATTCGGGGGGAATGCCGGAGGTGTAAGTCTTGACCGACTGCACATCGTCGAGATCGTCGGCGGGAGAAAAGGCGGGCGAGCGGTTGTTCAGTATGGGGAGTCCATCGACAACGTACTGCGTATCGTATTCGGAAGCGCGGGGATGGAGGACTCCGTTGGCCTCGAGCACCCAGCCGGGTTGCGATTGCACGACGTCGATGGCCTGTCGTCCGGGAGTGGTGGCTGCCCAATCGCGTAGCGTGGGCGCTCCGAGTTGGTAAATGTTGCCGGCGTTCGTGGTGTCGAGGAGCGTGTCGGAATCTCTTACTTCAACCGTCTGGGCGATGGTGGCGACCGAGAGGACGGCGGAAACTTTTTGCGGCAACTGGGAGCGGATCTCGACCAGCGAACTGTAGGGGGCAAACCCGGGGTGCTCGAGGGTCAGATGGTAAGTGCCGAGAGGCAACTGCTTGGCGGTGTATTCGCCGTTGGGGGCGGTGTCAAAGATGAGTTCGAAATGGCTTGCCTGGCTGACGAGAAGTCCGTGGGCGGGCAAGACGGCGCCGTCGGAATCGGTGACGGAAAGGCGGAGTTCACCGGAGCGATCCTGGGCGCGGGCCGGCGGGCAGACCAGCAGGAACACAAGCGCGGTCCTGATCAGAGCACGATGCAGATGAATTCTCCGCGGTCGGCGGGGGATGCCTTGGGATATTTTACAGTGATCATGCGCGGAGGCCTCTGGACAGGAGCGCTACAACCTTCGGGCAGATGCGGGCCGAGCTGCGCTCGGCTTGGACAGCCGAGGGCGGCTGTCCCTGCGCAACCCTGGACGGGCGAGACGCCCGTCCCCACACGAGCGGTGATGGCGGTCACGGTTTCTTTGTGAGATTGGAATTCCCATTCCTGGGCTCGGTGGACCCAGCGCAGACAATGAAGAGGCTGTCAGGGCTGGAAAGGCTGGTACAGTTAAGGAAACTGCACTCCGACGAGCCGGAGGTGCACATAAGAATTCAAGGAGAGAAGGCTCGCTATGCGCATCGCAGTGGTCGGTTCCGGGTATGTAGGGTTGGTAACGGGCGCGTGTTTTGCGGATCTGGGGCACGAGGTTGTCCTGGTCGATAACGACGAGAAAAGAATCGCGGCGCTGCGCAATGGCGAGGTGCCGATTCATGAACGATTTTTGCCCGAGTTGCTGGCCCGGCACCGGGGAGGGCGCATCAAGTTTTCCGGCGACTTGCAGGCGGCCACGCGGGAGAGCGAAGTCGTGTTCATTGCGGTGGGAACGCCTCCGACCGAAAACGGGGACGCGGATATGTCTTATGTAGAATCGGTGGCTCGAGAAATCGCCGGGAGCGTGGACGGGTACAAGGTGGTGGTGGAGAAAAGCACGGTTCCGGTCTATACGAGCCAATGGATCCGTACCATCATCATGAGAAACGGGGCCGATCCGGCGCACTTCGATGTGGCTTCGAATCCGGAATTTCTGCGGGAAGGGACGGCGGTTACGGATTTTCTCTATCCCGATCGCATTGTGGTGGGAGTCGAAAGCGAGCGGGCCGCGGAGGTCATGCGCCAACTCTACGGGCCGCTGACCAGTGGGTGGTATTACGGGCGAGGAGACGCGATTCCGCGTCCGGAAGCGGCCGCAGCCAAAGCGCCGCCACGGCTGATCGCCACCAGCACCAAGAGCGCCGAACTGATCAAGCACGCTTCCAACGCATTTCTGGCGATGAAGATTTCTTTTATCAATGCGGTGGCGTCGATCTGCGAATCGGTAGGGGCGAATGTGGAGCAGGTGTGCGACGGGATCGGAACGGATTCGCGGATTGGGCCGCGATTTATGAATCCGGGAATCGGCTATGGCGGGTCATGCTTCCCGAAAGACCTGATGGCGTTCCGAGCCGTGGCCAAGGAAAGCGGATATGACTTCCGACTGCTGGAAGAAGTGATTCGCATTAACGAAGATCAGCGGCACCGCTTCTTGCGCAAGGTGCGAAGTGTGCTGTGGACTTTCCGCGGCAAGCGACTGGGCGTGCTGGGGCTGGCCTTCAAGGGAGGGACCGACGATATCCGGGAATCGCCGGCGATGCTGCTGGTGCAGGAACTGCTGCGCGAGGGCTGCCGCATTCGCGCTTACGATCCGGCGGCGATGGAACACGCCAAAGAAGTCTTGAAATCGGGCGTGGAGTGGGCATCGGATGCGTACGAGGCAGCGACGGGCGCGGATGCGCTGCTGATCCTGACGGAGTGGGAAGAGTTCGCGACGCTGGATCTGGAGCGTCTGCGCACTTTGGTAAAGTATCCGATCGTGCTGGATGGGCGGAATCTGTATGATCCGGCCGTGATGGTGGAGCACGGATTCTCTTATTACAGTGTGGGGCGTCCGGCGGCGTTGACGGAGGAGTTGCCGGGGACGCGTACACAGAAAAAGGAGCGCGCCTGAAGTCGTTAAAACGCAACCCATGAATATGCGACGTGCGCTGGTGACTGGGGGGGCAGGCTTTCTGGGATCGCATTTGTGCGATGGGTTGCTGGGCGAGGGCTATCGGGTTGTGGCGGCGGACAATCTGCTGACCGGGCGCCTGGCGAACCTCGATCATTTGCGGAACGACTCACGATTTGAGTTTGTGCAGAAAGATGTTTGCTATCCCGCTGAGTGGGGCGCATTGGATTATGTGTTTCACTTCGCCAGCCCGGCGAGCCCAGTGGACTACGCCGAACACGGGATTGAAACCCTGCGAGTCGGATCGTATGGGACGTTTGAAGCGCTGGAGACGGCGCGGCGATGCAGCGCGAAATTTATGATGGCGTCGACGTCAGAGTGCTACGGGGATCCGCTGGTGCATCCGCAGACGGAGATATATTGGGGGAATGTGAATTCGATCGGGCCGCGGTCGGTTTACGACGAAGCGAAGCGTTTTTCCGAAGCCGTGACCATGGCCTACCACCGCTATCACCAGGTGGACACACGGATCGTGCGCATCTTCAATACATATGGACCGCGGATGCAGATCCACGACGGACGGGTGATTCCGAATTTCATGTGGCAGGCGCTGCGGGGGGAAAATCTTACTGTGTATGGCGACGGCAGCCAGACGCGCAGCTTTTGCTACGTGAGCGATGAAGTGGATGGGATTCTGCGGCTGGCGCAATCCGCAGAGCATGAGCCAGTGAATGTTGGGAATCCGACGGAGTTCACGATTCTGGAGTGCGCCCGGAAAGTGATTGCGACGACGGAGTCGGGGAGTCAGATCAAGTTCGAAGCGCTGCCGCCGGACGATCCGAAACAGCGGTGTCCGGACATTTCGAAGGCGAAGCGGCTGTTGGGATGGGAACCGAAAGTGGAGTTGGAGAGCGGACTGAAGCTTTCGCTGGAATATTTTCGACGGGCGGTGGCGGAGAAAGTGTAGAGCGCTTAAGAGCCCGTGCTGTAAGTGAGATTCGTATCAGGGCATGCCTTCAGGCATGCCGCAGGCGCTTCCAAATAAATCCGCCTTCAGGCGCTGGCTGTCGGAATTCAAATTCAGCCAGACTCCGGAGTCGACTTTCGCCGCCCAGCCCCTAAAGGGGCGCCTGATTTTGAAGGATTTTTGGTATCGCTAAAGCGATACCCTGATACAAAACCTGAGTTTTTCCGCAGCCCGGACTGGCCGCATCGGGCGCTTAGCGGAGTTGTTTGTCGAGCGAAGGACCGGCGGCAAGAACCGCGAGCAGGCGCATAACTTCTTCGCGCTCGACGGAATCGCGGAACACGAAGCGCACGCCCATGCCAAAACCGGGATGGGTGGCAAGCACTTGGCCCCGGATCCTCAATTTCGTGTCGGCGGTGCGGACCAGAATTTCCACCCCAGACTCCGCAGGGAGTGGGGATGCCATTTCGACGTAGCAGCCGCCCTCGCTGATATCGGATAGGGTGCAGTGATTGGGCACGCTGGTACCGAGACGGTGAATCTCCGCTCCGAGTTTGCAGGCGAAACGATGCTCTCCGCGGCGGTTGCCGGCATTGGAAATGAGGGAGCCATCCTTGGCTTCGGCCGTCTTCTCGGGCTGGGGGCTGGAGCTTGCCGATGGCTGAGCTGGCACTCCGCTTACCGGGTGGTCACTGCTGTGCTGAAGCCAGGTCTGTATGAGGCGGCGCGAAGACTGGGGCACATCGATGAAACGAATGCCGGTGCGGCCGCTCGAGTCCTGCCACGCAACTTCTCCCGACAAGCGGACCAGTTGGTGCTGCCCGGGAAGGGCGAATTCGAAATAAACCTTGCATGCGGGCGGAATCCGGCTGGAGGTTTGGAGCGCAGTTCCACCGTCGCTGAGGTCGATCATAGCGGCGCTCAGTTCGGGCGCTCCGGGACAGGCGACGTTGGCCGTCGAATTGACGGGTTTCCGAGGAGCGCGGCGGCGCTCGCGGCGCATGAGGCCGCGGGCGGCGCGCAAGCTGATGCGGGTACGCTCGGAAGAAAGCGGGCGATAGAGAACGAAGTTGGCGCCAAGCCCGAACACGGGGCGGGCGTTGAACGTGCCATCGACAATCGCAATCAGCATGCTGCCGCGGTTTTTGGAAGACCGTCGCAAGCGCGTCAGGAATTCCTCGGAACTCTGGTCGGCGCGATAGTCGAGGACGATAGCGTCGAAGCGCTGGCTGTCGAGCAGCTCCAGCCCGCGAGATATCGAAGGCGTGTGCTCCGCCGCCATCCCCAGCTCGGACAGGATGAGTTCGAGCAGGCTGACGGAGTCCTGGTCTGGACAGACCACGAGGGCGCGTAGATCCATATTGCAGATGGTAAGAGAGGGTGGGTACCCACGACAAGTTACCTGTGTCACGGGTGGTACCCTCTTTCTGGCTATCCACTTGCCTGCCACCTGCGAGGGCAGGCCGGGCAATACTGTTAGTGTCTTCTGAAGGTGTTATTCTCAACTGCTTCGGGCCCACGTGGGGTGTGGGCAGCCAATGCGAATGAATTGCTGGAGTGATGACTTCGGATGGTAAATCGATCTGAAAATCGAGCCCTGGGGTTGCTGCTGGGGCTACTGGCGGCGCTTTCCCTCAGTCTCTTTCTGCTGCCGGCGTTTGTCATCCGGCCATTCCACCACCAGTCGGGAAGTGCGCTGTCCCTAGCGATCGCGGTGAAGCGGATTGCTCCCGCGCTCACGGTGGCCGCTCTGGTGGGCGTGCTGGCGCTGGGCTGGCGTCTGTGGCGGGGCTCGTCCCGGGCGGCGCGGGCGGGCATCGTGATGGCGCTAGCGCTCAGCGCGGCTTCGGCGGTGATGGTCCGGCAGAATTACTTTGAATGGATGTTTCATCCCATCACGGCCGCGGGGTTCGTCTCGCCTGGCGATGCCCGCCTTAGTGACAAGGAAATGGTGATGGCGGTGCGGATCGGCCGGGAAGCGCGCGCTTACCCGATCGTGCAGATGGCCTACCATCACATCCTGAACGACACGGTGGCGGGGGTACCGGTCGCCGTTACCTATTGAACGCTCTGTCACACCGGTCTGGTGTGGAAGCGAACGGCGGGGGGACGCGAGCTGCACTTTTATCTGGCGGGGATCAATAACCAGAATTTTCTGATGCGCGATCGCGAGACGGGCTCGTGGTGGCAGCAGGTCACGGGACGCGCGATCGCGGGCGAGATGGCGGGCAGCGCGCTGGAATTGATACCGGATGACGAACTCACGTTCGCATTGTGGAAGTCCGAAGCACCTGTGGGAAGCCTGGTGCTGGCGCCGGTTGCCAGGTACGGTGATAAGGACTACGACAAGAAGTGGGAAGAAGAAGTTGCGAAGTATCCGGTGCCGCTGACTTTTCCGGGGCAGGGATTGAAGGATCGCGATGTGATTCTTGGTGTCCAGATCGGCGGGCAGGCTCGGGCTTTTCCTTTGGCGAAAGTTCGCGGCGCAAACCCGGTGGAGGACAAGATTGGCGGCGTTCCGGTGGTGTTGGTGACTGGGCCGGATGGAGAGTCGGTGCGCATATTCCGTTCGCAGTGGAATGGCCTGGACATCGAGCTCTATCGCGCTGCGCAGAATGATGAAAAAAGTGATAGGCAAAGCAATGGGCAAAGTCCGGAGTGGCGGCTCGTCGATTCCCAAGGCAGCACTTGGAACTTTGCCGGGTGCGCGACCAGCGGGCCGGCGACGGGCCAGTGTCTGGAAAAGATCAATTACATGAAGGACTACTGGTTCGACTGGAAGAACTATAACCCGCGGACCACGGTGTACAGCCACTAGCTAATGCCACGGCCGCGTGGCCCCTGCCACTCCCGTCCATCCTTTGACACGCATCCAAGTGGTTGTAGGGACCGCCTTGTGATTTAGAATCAACCAGCAAGGCACCTCGGCTCCAAAATCAGGCTTCGGACCGCGAATTGCTCCGTGGACTGATGCATAGCTGCCTTCATGGCCATTAAGCTAAAAATCCCGAAGGCTCAAAACAGCAGCCCCAGCGGCAAAAGCCGCGGGCGCGCCCGCGATCCCATCGTGCGGATGGCCTTGCTCGGCTTTCTTTCGGTGTCGCTGGTGGTGGTCGGCTTTTTTGCCTACTGGTATGTAAAGTATGACCGGATCATCGAGCAGCGTTTCCGCGGTCCGGTATTTACCAGTTCGGCCAAGATTTTCGCTTCGCCGCACGTGGTGAGGGTCGGAACCAAGTTGACCGTCTCTGAAATTGCGGCGGAACTGCGCCACGCCGGCTATTCCGAAAAAGAGGACGAATCACCGCTGGGCAGCTATCGTCTGCATGGCAGCTCGATTGAAGTTCTGCCCGGTCCCGAGTCTTATCACAGCCCCGAACCGGCCACCATCACCGTTGCGGACGGAGTGGTCTCGGCCATCAACAGCCGCTCTGCCGGGGAACTGGAGGCCTACGAACTCGAGCCCCAGATGCTGGCTTCGCTGTTCGATGCCGAGCAGCGCTCCAAGCGTCAACTGGTGAAGTACGACGACATCCCTAAGATCATGGTGGAGGCGGTGACGGCAATCGAAGACCGCCGCTTCTTCCAACACGGCGGAGTCAATTTCATGCGGGTGGCCGAAGCCGCCTGGATCGACCTCACCCATCAGCGC
>Ga0074046_10001792_pt1 | contig 18956 bp, 15 predicted proteins | sample BogForMeECP23OM3_FD_94441 | JGI IMG/M metagenome (GOLD analysis project Ga0074046, IMG submission 94441) | Bog forest soil microbial communities from Calvert Island, British Columbia, Canada - Bog Forest MetaG ECP23OM3 | ecosystem: Environmental > Terrestrial > Soil > Wetlands ... | reverse complement strand
GCGGCGTCGTAGCTGGCGCACTAGGCTTGGTCTGCTCGTTTTCCTTCTGGCCCTCACTGTAGGGCTACTCGCGTGCGGCAATGGCGGCAGCGCGGGCGGTAGAGGCGGCAATCCCGGCACGACGGCGGGCACCTACACCGTGACTGTGACGGGGATCTCAGGTAACACCACGGCAACGGGCACTGTCACTCTCATCGTGCAATAGTCATGGGGCGGTAAGCCTCATCGCTAGAACTCATCTCCAATGGTAAACAGGGGGCTGGCATTGTGGTCTATGGCTTTGGGCCGTATGCCAACGGCGACGCGACACCGATTCGTGCAAATCATGGGCCAGTACAACACGTTTTTTCGGGCTGAATTAAAGTCTCCGCCCAGAGAAAATGTGGATGGCGTTCAGCGGAATCCGCTCTGTCAGCGCCGATAGTTGTCGATAAATCGCGATTTCACTCATTAACCTCGGGACGGGGGTTCTGAGTGTAAACCATCTGGTTACAACAGTTAGACATCCACCTGTTCGGTGTTGGAGCGTAATCGTGTTGAGGTGTGGCAGCGATCCAGAGTTTGGAATCACTGGAAGCTGTTAATCAGGATCACATCGCTGCTTTGATTGCCTTTGGTGAGCAGTAGCAGCGCGCCGTCGCGGGACCAGGCGAAATCGAATATGCGCCCTGAGGGGAAACTGGTGATCTGCCGTGGTGCGCCGCCGGTCAAAGGCTGCTCCCAGATGTTGGTCGCGCCGTTGCGTGTGAGCAGGTAATCCAGTGCCTTCCCAGAAGGCGCCCACCGCAGTCCGGCAAAGCCGAAGGGCAATGCACGCGTAAACTGAAGGGGCCCTCCCGTCGTTGAAACTGTGGCGACTTGCGTCGAGGGAATCGGGCTGCCACTTTGGAACACAAAAGCGATCTGATCGCCTTTTGGGGAAACCCTGAGCAGCCAGGCGTCGGCCGCTCCCGGGACGGTTAACAGCTCGACCGGCGCGCCACCTTCCAGCGACACGCGATTGAGCTTGTCCTTGACCAGGTAATAAACCCATTTTCCATCGGGAGAGCAATCGGAATAGCCCACCTCATCCAGCTTCTTTATGCCATTGGAGCCGTCAGCGTCGGTGCGCCATAACTCGGCCTTTCCATCATGGTATGAGTCGAAAACCAGATAGCGTTCTCCGCAGGACATAACCGAAAACAAATTGTGCGTCTGTGGAACGACCAGGGATCGTGCGCTGCCATCGGGATTCATCAACCACAAATCGCCGTTATTCCCTGTGGCAAGCAGCTTTCCCGAAGGCCCCGGCACGACCAATCCATAGGCCGTTCCACCAGAGGTGACCTGGCGCGCCTGGGTCACGTCGGCCGCGGGCACCGTCCAGACATCGGAAATGCGAGTGCGCTGGATGGCGGCGAGCATCTTTCGATCGCGCGTAATATCCAAAGCTGCGGTGTAGTCCGAGAGATCATTCGTAAAACGATGCATCTCGCCACTGGGATAATCAATGATCTGGAGTTGTCCCCTGCCGAGAGGTGTCTCGCTGACGGTCGCGACCAAAGCATCGCCACCGGCCATCCAAACGGGACGTCCGATGTATCTTGCGCCGGTTGAAATCAATTGCCGCACTCTCCCATCGGCCACATGGATGACATTCAGCGCCCAATTGATATCTTTCCCCGTGCTAAGCGTCGGGACCGCAATGGTCTTGCCGTTCGGAGACCAAGTCGGTCCGTACTGAAACACTGTGTTCGCTGGAAGAGTCGCCAGAATCTTCTCGCCTGAGCCGTCGGACTGCGCGATGTGGATTTCGACAACGTCGTGCGCTGGAATTCCGCGCTGGAAGACGAACCGGTTGCCGTCGGGCGAAAAGTCAATGGGTGTGTCGAGGTCGCGAATCAACTGGTGCGGCGATCCACCCAGCACGGGCACTTCGTAGAGGTAGCGGAACTGGGACGTGCTTTTGTCCGAACGCACAAAATAGATGTGGTTGCCGTCGGGCGAGAAGGTCACACCCGCGAGCTCGACCACATCGGGCGGCAGCACCTCAACGTCGCTTCGGGTGGCGACGTTCAGCACCCGCAGGCTCTGCTTTTCGGCGTCCCGCAACGCGTAAACCACGTAGCGCCCGTCCGGTGAAATGGCGACCGCAACCGCCTTGCCATTCTCAGTAAGCCGGGTGAGTTGCACGTTCTGCAGATTGAAGCCACGGGCAGGCGCGAGCAGCCGATACGCTCCCCACACCAGAAGAACGAGCACTGCCGCTGCCCCAACCGCGATTCCGGCTTTCGGCAAGCTGCGCTTCGCAGGAACGATTTCCGCCACCGCGGAGCTTGACGAAGGAGCAGCCAAGTTGCGCGAACTAGCCGCGGCCGCTACCGGCCCGCTGGCCACGGGCGCCCGTCCTGAACTGGTGTCGCGCTTGAAACGTTTCAGCTCCGCCCGCAGCTCCGCAGCGCTCTGGTAGCGTAAGTCACGGTCCTTCTCGAGTGCGGTGCGGATGATTTCTTCGAGTTTGGGGGGCAAGGCGGGATTGAACTGTGTAGGTGAGATGGGATCATGGTTCAGGATGGCGTCGAAAATCACGGCCGATGTCTCGCCCTCAAATGGAACCCGGCCGGTCACCATCTGATAGAGCACGGCACCCAGGCTGAAGACGTCGGTGCGCGCGTCCAATTGCTTGCCGCGTGCCTGTTCCGGCGACATATAGCTCACCGTGCCCAAGGCAGTGCCGGGACTGGTCAGCAAGACCTCGGCCGCCGTCTGGACCGCTGTAGCCGCAGTCGCAGCCCTGGGCTCGAGTACCAGCTTTGCCAGGCCAAAATCGAGCACTTTCGCCTGGCCGCGCTTGGTCACGAAGATGTTGCCGGGCTTGATGTCGCGGTGAATGATTCCCTTGGCGTGCGCCGCATCCAGCGCATCCGCGATTTCCATGGCCAAGTCGAGCACCGTGTTCAGTTCGAGAGGCCTGCCCGCAATGTATCGGTCAAGAGGCACGCCTTCCACCAACTCCATCACAATGAAGGGATGGCCTTCGTGATCGCCGTAGTCGTGAATGGTGCAGATGTTGGGATGATTGAGAGCGGACGCCGCCCGGGCTTCTAAACGGAAACGCTCCATGCTGAGGGGATCCCGAGCCACATCCTCGGGGAGGAACTTGAGGGCGACCCAGCGGCCTAGATTCGTGTCTTCGGCCTTGTAAACCACGCCCATGCCCCCGCCGCCCAGCTTCTCGACAATGCGGTAATGCGAAACGCTCTGGCCGATCACTGGAGCGAATCTTACGTGGATAAAACGAGGTAAGTCAATGAAAGCCGTGGGGTTGGCATTATCTCAAAATCGCGTTTACGCTCATTTATCTGAATCAGGTCGGGATTTTGAGTTTGTTTGGGGGCAAACCTGGGGTACCAAAAAGTCACAGGCTCTCAGGATGGCACTCCGGCTTTGCTAAATCCCGCCCTCAAAAATCTTCTTCGACAGATAACGTTCCGCAGAATCTGGAATCAAGGTAACAACGCGCTTCCCCGCCCCTATTCGTTTAGCAATCTGCACCGCCGCATACACATTGGCCCCGGCGCTCGAGCCTCCGAGCACGCCTTCGCGGGCGGCGAGTTCTTTGACCATGTCGAATGCCTGCTCGTCCGTCACCATCATGATTTCGCTGCAAACCGAGCTATCGAAATTCTTGGGAATGAAACTCGATCCGATGCCTTCCACTTTATGCGCACCGGGTTTGCCTCCGCCCAGCACCGACCCTTCGGTTTCCACCACAACCGTGTACACGTTCGGCAGGCGCTCTCTCAGAAATCGGGCAACTCCAGTGAAAGTTCCGGCGGTGCCGCTGCCCACGGTGATGGCGTCAATACTTCCTTCCATTTGTTCAAAGATTTCGCGGGCGGTAGTTTCGTAGTGGTAGTCGGGGTTGGCGGGGTTCTCGAATTGCGCGGCCATGAATGCCGTAGGGTCGGTAGCCACCAGATCGTTGGCGCGATTGATGGCGCCTTGCATGCCCTCGGCCTCCGGAGTGCGGGTCACCTCGGCGCCGAGGGCCCGCATGATGATGACCTTTTCCTCTGAAAATCTTTCAGGAACGAACAGCCGGACTTTGTAGCCGCGGCTCACACCAATCAGGGCAAGGCCGATGCCGGTATTTCCGGCGGTGGCTTCGATGACGGTGCCTCCCGGTTTCAGCTTGCCTTCGCGCTCGGCGCGTGCGATCAGGCCAATTGCAGCGCGGTCTTTCACGCTGCCACCCGGATTCAGGTATTCGAGTTTGGCAAAAATGTCGGCCGCTCCCGGAGGGGCCAGCCTTTTCATGTGCAGCATGGGGGTATCGCCGACGAGTTTGGAGATGTCGTCGCTGACGCGCAGGCGTGAGTTTACAGTCGTGATCGGCACACTACAGAGTAAGGAACGGAAAGAGAAAGCGTCAATGCGGGGAATTTCTAACTCACAAGTTGTCATCCCGAGCGCAGCGAAGGACCTGCTTTTTGCCGGCGCACGCGAGAGCAGGTCCTTCGCTTCGCTCAGGATGACAACTCGCAGCAGTCCCCTACTGCCCTCCCGAAACGGGCTCGCTCCCAGCGTAATATCCGCTTTTCGTGCGGACGGTGAGTTTGCCGTAGCCATGGGAACGGGCATCCACCTTCACCTGACGGTAGCCACCCTGGTTCTTCGGCGTAGACGGTTTGTATCCAATGGTGTACTGGGTGCGAATATCGTGAGCCACGGTACGGCTGATGGCATCAACTTCGTCCAGCGTTTGAGGGAAGAAAGCGAGGCCGCCGGTTCTCTCCGACATGATTTGCAGAGCGCGTCTGGCGTGCTTCGGGTGCTCTTCCTTCTCCAGTATGCCGATGGCGTAGACGGTGGGTCCGCCGTCGACCTGCAGACGCCGCACTGCCTGCTCCAGAGTCTCGGCGCTCTCGTTGTCCTCTCCGTCCGTCACCACAAAAATAACTTTCTTTTCGAGCTTGGCGTCCTTTTTCAAGTGGTCGGCGGAAGCGACGACCGCATCGTAGAGCGCCGTGCCGCCTCGCGCCTCGATCTTCTCCAGCCCCTCTTTCAGCTTATTGATGTTGGAGGTGAAATCCTGGTCGAGGTAGTACTCGTCGTTGAAGTTGACGATGAACACTTCGTCGTTGGGGTTTGAAGACCGCACCAGATTGAGAGCCGCTGCGTTCACCTTTTGTCGCTTCTCGCGCATGGAACCAGAGTTGTCGACCACGATGCCCATCGCGACCGGAATGTCTTCGTGTCGGAACGAAGTGATGGTTTGGGGATGCCCATCCTCATAAACGTTGAAATCGCCCTTGTCGAGCGTGGTAACGATGTGTTGCTTGTCGTCGATGACCGTGGCATGCAGTACCACTTCTTCGACTTGCTTGCGGAAAACGAAAACGCCGCTGTCGGCGGCATCCGGATTCTGCGCGGCGCTGGCCGCTGGCGCCTGGGAAGTCGCGCCTGGAGCCGCCGGGTCCGAAGCTCCCGCCTTGGTTTGAGAGTTAGCCAGGAACAGCGCCGTCAGCAGGAAGAAAAGCAGTAGAGCAGCGTTATTCCGTCGGCGCATAGTAACCCGTTTTGGCGTAGACCTTGAGCGGCGGCAATCCTTTTGGCGGTAACAGCTTCACTCTTATTTTACGCCATTTGCCATCGCGCACTGGATTCTTTGGACGGTATCCGATCACATATTGGTTGCGCAACTCGATGCCAATTTTTGTGGAAACGTCCGCCAGGTCGTTCGGGTTATCAATGGTAAATGCCCGGCCACCAGTCAGTTCCGTCACATCACTGAGCAGGGTGGGTCCGAGCCGCTCTTCCTCGGTTGGGAAGTAATGATCGTAGATGCCGATGGCATAGATCAGAATGTCGGCCTCTTTGACCATGGAACGGATCTCGCCTTCGGTGTAGCGGCTATGGTTGTCGCCACCGTCGGAGATGATCAGCAATGCCTTCTTCGGGAACTTGGCCTGACGCATTTTGCTGACGCCGAGGTAAATCGCGTCCAGCAGCGCCGTGCGGCCCCTGGGAACCGTGTAGACAAGCCTACCCTGAATGTCATCCACCGAACTGGTGAAATCGGCAATCTCCTCCGGCTTGTCGGCGAAGGTGATCATGAAGAACTCATCCTGCGGGTTGGCCGTCTTGAAAAACTCAACCACCGCCTCGCGGGCGCGCTCGATCTTGCTGCTCATGCTGCCGCTCATGTCAAAGATCACGCCGATCGAAACCGGAGCGTCTTCGCTGGAGAACGTCTTGATCTCCTGCTGATCCTTGCCTTCGAAAAGGTTAAAATTCTCGCGGTCCAGACCTGTGACCAGCCGGTTTAAAGGATCGGTGATGGTGACCGGCACCAGCACCATGTCCACATCTACTTTGTAAGGCTTAGTGTGGGTCTTGAGCGCGGGATCAATCTCAGGTTCTTTTGGAGCCGGTGGCAGGACGCGGGGTTGGATGTGCACGTCCTCGGTCGAATTCTGGGCGAAAAGCGGTAGCGCGCAACACGCAGCAAACACCAGAAGAACTGCGAAGGAAACCCGAGGCGAGAACGGTTTACCGTACCACATAGGCCCTACTCAATCAGCGCAAAACTCGCGCCTGGGAGGAAGGCGACCCGCATCCCACAAGGCGGGCCCCAAACATCTCTACTGAGCCGGATAGTAGCACAATCTTGAAAAAGTGTTGTCACCTTTTCTTCCCCGGCCATAACTTTCGGAACCGACTTCCAGGCCGACTTTTAGCCCTGTGCATCTTTTTTCTCTTTTTGCGTTATGGGGCGGCGCCGGATCGTCCCTGCTACAATTCTGCGTTCCCCTTATGGTAATTATCTCCCCATTTCGAGCCTGGCGCTACGACCCTGGGCGCGTACCCCTCCAACAGGTTGTGACCCAGCCCTACGACAAAATTACCCCCGCCATGCAGGAGCGCTACTACCAGGCCAGTCCCTACAACCTGGTGCGGATTATTCTCGGAAAACACCTCCCCGGGGACGGGGAGACCGAGAACGTATACACCCGGGCGGCTGCGGCCTTCCAAGATTGGCGCCAGACTGGCATTTTGCGACGCGATCCGGAGCCTTCGCTCTACCGCTATTCCCAGACCTTCAAGGTTCCCGGAACCGAGGCGCAAGCCGAGCGCCGGGGTTTCATCGCCCTCGGCCGGCTCGAGGACTATTCCGCTGGAGTCGTCTTCCGGCACGAGCAGACGCTGGCCAAGCCCAAGGCCGATCGGCTCGACCTGCTGCGCGCGAATCGAGCCCACTTCGGCCAGATCTTCATGCTCTACAGCGGAGCCGGCAAGGTCGATTTCCTGCTCGATTCCTCAGTCGCCCCAGACCTGCCTCCCGACATCGAGGTCACCGACGAGTATGCCGTCGTGCACCGTGTCTGGAAGATTTCCGACGCCTCGGTCATTGCCGCCGTCCAGCACCAGATGCGGGATCGGAAGCTGATCATAGCCGACGGCCATCATCGCTATGAAACTGCCCTCGCTTATCGCAAGGAACGTCTATCCGCTGCCGACACGGGGACGGGCGTGCCCGCTCCTTACGACTCCGTGATGATGACCTTCGTCGACATGGATCAGCCTGCTAAAGATCAGCCTGATAAAGATCGCCCTGAGAAAAATCGCCCCGGCCTCGTAATTCTGCCTACGCACCGCCTCGTATTCGGCCTGCCGTCTTTTTCCGCCGCAAATTTTCAGGCGGAGTCGCGGAAATTCTTCAACCTGGAAGAGGTCGACGCCGGAATCGATGCCGCCCGCGCCACCGCCATTCTGAAGCAGGCCGGGCACGCGGGGACAGCGCTGCTAGCGGTCGCCGCCGAGCGCGCATTCCTGCTGCACACACCCAAGGCCATTGGCACCAGCTTGTTCGGCAAGCTCTCCCTGCGCCAGCAAGCGCTCGACGTCGTGCAATTGCACAAGTGCCTGCTGGAAGGCGTTCTGAAGATCTCGGAGGACTCCATTCGCAATCAGGAGAACGTTTCTTATTGTCGCGAGACCGCGGAAGCCCTCTCGCAGGTGCAGAGTGGAAAGGTCCAGCTTGCCTTCCTGATGAATCCGGTGCGCATCGAGCAGGTCCGCAATATCGCCTTTGCCGGCGAAGTGTTGCCCCAGAAGTCCACCGATTTTTACCCCAAGTTGCTAAGTGGTCTCACGATCTATGCGCTGGACTAGCAGATTCATGCGCTGGACTAGCAAAGGATGAAGTCAATCCAGCCCCGGAGGGGCGACCGAGCTTAGCCCAGCGCTTCAGCGCTGGGGAGAGCCGGAAACGCAATTCAAGTCCCGGAGGGACGACCGAGTTCTCACGTACACTCTTTAGCCCCGAACGGACGCGCCTCCGAAACTGGAGAACTTATGTCCATCCATCTCTACCAAAAGTTCTGGCGCAAGCGCCTCCAAACCGGATAGGGTTTAACTGAAGTGCCCACCATCGCGACGAAAAAGAATTTAACGAAAGAGATCACCCTGGCCATCCTGTTGGCTAGCATGGCGTTTCTGTCCGCGGCCCCTGCTGCCGACGAAAAGCATATCTCCGTCTACTCTCCGGTCGCGATCTATACGCTTCCGGTCCTCGATCGTGCGGGCCGTGAGTATGTCGGCCTGCTCGAACTCCTGGAACCGCTCGGCCGCGTAAGCACCCGGACGAATGGCCGCATTTGGACTCTCCGCTATAACGCGCTGGACGCCGAGTTCGTTGCGGGAAAGACGCAGGCCAGGATTCATGGCCGCAATTTCGATCTTACGGCTCCGTTCCTGATTGAAAACTCGCGCGGACTGGTTCCCCTGAGTTCGCTGAGCGAACTGCTGCCGCGCTTTCTGGGAGCGCCCGTTGATTTTCATGAAAGCGCGCGCCGCTTGTTCGTCGGCGATGTCGGCATCCAAATCAGTTTCCAACTGGACGCCAGCAACCCGCCCCGCCTGGCGCTGAATTTTAGCGCGCCCGTGAACCCCGCCATCTCCACCGAACCGGGCAAGCTGCGGATGGTCTTCAAGCGCGACCCGGTCGTGTCTCCCGGAAGTCAGTCGATTTCTTTTGACAACAAGGTCATCACCCAGGCCAGTTACTCAGAGGACAACGGTGATGCCGAATTGGATGTGGCTGCCACCCAGCCGCTGATGGCAGGCTTCACCAACAATCGGAAAACGATCGTCATTGCGGCCGTCCCCGCGGCAATGCCAGCCGCCGGAACGCCAGCGGCCACGAACGCCGCACAGCCCCCACCCTCGACTGCCAACATCGCCTCGCGGCGTGTCCTGGCTATGATTGACCCGGCGCACGGCGGCAACGAACGCGGCGCAGCCTTGACCGAAACGCTCGCTGAGAAAGACGTCACCCTCGGATTTGCGCGGCTGTTGCGCCATGAACTGGAGATTCGGGGTTTCGGGGTTATGTTGCTGCGCGACGGGGACAGCACTTCGACGTTGGATCAGCGTGCCGCGGCCTGCAACGTTGCCCACGCTGCTATCTACATCAGCCTGCATGCAACTTCCCAGGGCAGCGGGGCGCGCGTCTACACCGCGCTGCTGCCGCTAGAGGGATCGAGCAAAGGAGCATTTCATGCCTGGAATGCGGCGCAAGCGCCAGCCTTGCCCGTCAGCCGGATAGTGTCGGCGGCCATCGTTGCCGAGATGCAGAAAAGAGAGTTTCCCGCTCGAGCATCGACCGCTTCGCTGCGGCCACTCAACAATGTGTTCATGCCTGCGGTCGCCGTGGAACTGGCGCCTGGAGCGGATGGCATCGCCGACTTGACCAATGCCAACTATCAGCAACGGGCCGCCTCCGCGATAGCAGACGCGGTAGTTTCTGTTCGCGACCGCCTGGGAGTACAACCATGATGAACAAATCGGGTGATCGGGTCATCGGGCCATCGGGTAATCGAAGGTCAAAAGCCTTTGACTTTAGATCGCCCGATCGCCCGATCACCCGATCACCCGATCAAGGGGTCCACCCATGATCCCTCGCCATCTTCTGATTGCTGTAGCCGCGCTCTTGGTGCTGGTGGTGTCAATGGGTATTTACGCTCGCCACATGCGGCGACGGGCGGGAGAATTTCAGTATGCGGTTGACTCCCCGGTCGCTCCTCCCGCCTCCGGTCCGACCGAGACGGTGACTCTGTATGTCGCCGATGACGCCGCCGCCATGCTCCACGCGCAATCGGCGCAGATTCCTCTTCCCGGAGGACGCCAGCAGCGAGCCGAGGAATTGCTGCGCGCGCTGCTCCGCATCTACCAGCAACCGGGCGCCGCCCATCCGCTCGCTCCGGCTGCGGACATCCGCAGCATCTTCCTCGTCGATCCGGGAGCGGCCGTCATTGACCTGAATGCCGCCTTCGCCGACCAGCACCGCTCCGGCATTCTCAGCGAGCAACTCACCGTGAATTCGCTGGTGGAAACTCTGGCCGTGAATGTTCCCGGGATCCATCGGGTCAACATCCTGGTGGAAGGCAAGACGAGGGAAACGCTCGCAGGACACGCCGACCTGACCGAGTCATTCGATGTAACCACGGTTGAGCAGGCGGGCAGCCAGTAAGTTAGAGCCTGCGATCATTGGACCTGCATTTACCTGGAAACCTCTGATTAAGTTGGTTCACGGGTAAATTTGAAAGGACATGGCATTCCCGTGTAACACTTCTTTGGACTTGACCCTGCCGCTTCGGTCCACCTATGATGACGCGGGCCCGCAACTATGACGGATTCTCGATTAGCAGAACGCGATCAAGCCGAGATTGAACGCAGTGCGTCCGAGGCCTCGAAGGTGGTTCTGAAGCCCCTCGATCGAGCTCAGATTGACCGCTACTTGAATCCTCCCGCCGATACACCTTACGGCCTCGAGTATGCATTTCACCTGGTGGGAGACGTTCGGGGCAAGACCGTACTCGACCTCGGCTGTGGCACCGGGGAAAATATTGTCCCATTGCTGGAGCGCGGCGCTCGCGTCATTGCCATGGATATTTCTCCCGACCTGATTGCCATCGCTCAGAAGCGCTTGAAAGACGCCAATCTCGAAGCCTCCGTCATGGTCGGCTCCGCCTACGAAACCGGGTTGCCGGATGAGTCGGTCGACACAATTTTCTGCATGGCCCTCATCCACCATCTCGACATAAAACTTGTGCGCGACGAAATGTCCAGGGTTCTCCGTAAAGACGGCGCCATTATTCTCCGGGAACCTGTCCGATTTTCCAGGGGCTATGCCTGGCTACGCAGTTTGCTGCCCGCATCGGGAGACATTTCCGAGTACGAGCACCCCCTGACCCGGGAAGAATTCGCTACCATGATCCAGCCTTTCAAGGTCCAGGGGACGCGCTATTTCCGGTTGCCCTTCGTCCCGCTAATGTCCCGCATACTGCCCTCGAATAGTGCAGCCCCCTGGAGAGCCAGCAACTGGCTGCTCCAGCATTGGCCGGCGCTTGAACGTTATGCCACAGGGGTAGTCACGAAACTGCAAAAAGCAGCTTAGAACCGGAAAGCGCCTTTTCGACGGCGCTAGCCTGTGGGTACCCCCCTCCCCCTACCCCGGTCTTTTGGAATCAAAGACTTAGGAGGAAGCTACCGCTAGATCTTTGACTTTAAAGGACTTGCGGGTAAAGTCTTTAAGAACCAAAGAGTTACGGTATCCATTCCCCTTCGACTGCGCTCAGGGTCAGGATTTCGGCAGCGGGCTCCCCCCTTCGACTGCGCTCAGGGTCACGCCCGCTAAACGCCTCAACTTTGAAGTTGCCCCAATCAGATAATTTATCGTGGCGCGCGATGGGTCTTAAGTCAATGGATTTTGATCGCGGATTTCGTTGCTCTTCGCTTGGAGGGCCGCCTACAATAAAGCTATGGAAATCTCGTTTGCGCCAGAACTCGAAGCCAAGCTGAACCGGATCGCCTCGCAAACGGGCAAAGGACCTGACGACGTCGTGCGCGAGTTGGTTGCGAACTACCTTGACCATGAGGAATTGTCGAGTGCGCTGGCCTCGGCACCGGTCGAAGAGGAAGAGGTCACCGCCGAAACGGCAGCAGCGATCGAACGCGCCCGCGCTTCACTCGCTCGCGGAGAATCCATTCCCCACGAAGACGTCCGACGCGAGTTCGGCCTGGGTAAATAACATTGGTCATGACAAAGACCGAACCGTCCGCGCCCGAGCGGATCGCGGTTGGCTGGTCGCCGGAGGCCCGGGCTGACCTGCGCGCCATTGACCGAGAAACCGCCATGCAGATCCTCTACTGCGTAGATCGTTACCTGGGCAGCCGCATCGGAGACGTAAAGAAGCTCAAGCCTCCGCTCGGCGGCTTTCGGCTCCGCTGTGGCGATTACCGCGTTTTCTTCGACTTTAAAGACGAGAACACAATCCAGATCACTGCGGTCCGCCACCGGCGCGAGGCCTACCGCTGAGCGCGGCATCCCACGTCTCGAAAACCGAGACGTGGGGCACCCGGCTGTACCGCGCGGCCGCTACTCCGTTTGACCTAAAGAGCAGCCTGGGGCATCTGCGCAGCTTCTTGGAGAATCTCCACCGTGAAGCCTGTCAGTCCATCGCTGCTGCTGCCGGTGAAACTGTAGCTGATCGGTGGGGAGCCGCGACGAGCTATCTGCGCCAAAAAGGATTCCTGTCGCAGCAGGAAGAGGCTTTCGTCACTTCGCTTTCTACTCTCGTGAGCGACGAGGGCGTGCATCCGCTCATCGCGGAACCCGAATATGCGCGCCTGTTACGCAACGTGGTTATCGAATACGGTGTGATGTTCCTGGCCACGTTGGATAAGAAGGGCGTCATTCTCCGGGCGAAACAATAGGGCGTGTGAGGATGTCCGAGTCCCCGGACGCGTGGGGGAGTTCCCTGATGCGCCCTTGCTGAGCGAGAAGGGCGTAGGGGTCCCTCGACTCCGCCGGGGCTTCACTTCGTGAAGTCCCTTCTCCGCTCAGGATGACAGATTGGAGAAGCGGGACCCACCCCTTGCAAAAAGCGCAAGGAGTGGGCCACCCGGCCGCAGACTGTTAGAATTCCTCTCTCATGATCTTTCGCAGCGATAACCGCACTCCCGAGCAGATTCGTCCTGTCAACATCATTCCCGACTTCATCTCGACGGCGGAAGGATCGGCACTGATTGAGATGGGCAACACGCGCGTCATCTGCACCGCATCGGTTGAAGAATCGGTGCCGCTGTTCTTGCGCAATTCGGGCAAGGGATGGATATCCGGTGAATACGGAATGCTGCCGCGTTCGACGCTGACCCGCACCGCGCGCGAATCGGCTAAGGGAAAGCAAAGCGGCCGCACGCAGGAAATTCAGCGCCTCATCGGACGCTCGCTCCGTGCGGTAGCCGATTTGAAGCGCCTGGGCGAGCGCACCATCTGGATCGATTGCGACGTGATCCAGGCCGACGGAGGCACGCGAACCGCTTCGATCACCGGAGCCTTCGTCGCGCTCGGCCTGGCTCTGCAGCGGCTGATCGATGCAGGAACATTGACCGCGGCGCCGATCAAGGATTTTGTCGCCGCCATCAGCGTCGGCATCGTGGACAGCGAAGTTCTTCTCGATCTGAACTACGAAGAAGACTCGCGTGCCGACGTGGATATGAACCTTGTCATGACCGCAGGCAACAAAATTGTTGAACTCCAAGCCACCGCCGAGCACCAGGTATTCGACGACGCTCAACTGGCAAAAATGATGGCGATGGCGCGGCAAGGCATCCAGTCGCTGATCGCCAAGCAGCAGACGCTGCTGGGAAAGCTGGCGCTGCGGCAGTAAATTGGAGTTCTATCTTGAATTGTCATCCTGACTCTCAGCGGAGCCGAAGGGGAAGGACCTGCTATTCGCCGCCAGAAGCAGGTCCTTCGCTTCGCTCAGGATGACAAAGGTCGGCAGGATGACAAAGTTTGGTGAATGTTTACGCTCTTGGCAAGGCATGTGATTTAGAATTATCCGTTGCTAAGGCACTCATAGGAGGCTTTATGAAACTTACCCCCGGTAAACTCGCCGGAATGAAGGCTGTATCCAATCAACGTGGCGTAATCGCCGCTGCCGCCATGGACCAGCGTGGCTCACTGCAGAAGTCTCTCGCCAAGGAAAAAGGCTCGGCGGTTTCTGACGCGATGATGGAGGAATTCAAGATTCTGGTGAGCGAGGTGCTGACGCCACATGCCAGCGCCATCCTGCTCGATCCCGAGTGGGGGCTGCCGGCCTCGAAGCGGCGCGCAAAAAATGCCGGCCTGCTGCTGGCTTACGAAAAGACGGGCTACGACAAGACCGGACCGGGACGACTCGGCGATCTGCTCGATCACTGGTCGGCGCGCCGTTTGAAAGAAGCGGGCGCGGACTGCGTCAAGATCCTGCTGTACTACACGCCGTTTGATCCCAAAGAAATTAACGACAAGAAGCACGCCTGGGTCGAGCGGCTGGGCGATGAGTGCCGCGCCAATGACATTCCGTTTTTCCTCGAGTTTGTCACTTACGAAGAAGGCGAGGACGAGAAAGGCTTTGACTTCTCGAAGAAGAAACCGAAGGCGGTCATCGAAAGCATGCGCGAATTCACCAAAGACCGCTATGGCGTCGACGTCATGAAGGTCGAGGTCCCCATCAACATGAAGTTTGTGGAAGGGACCAAGTCCTACAAAGGCGAAAAAGCCTATACGAAGCACGAGGCGATGAAATTCTTCCATGAGGCAGCCGCGGTTGCCACCAAGCCGTTCATTTATTTGTCGGCGGGCGTAAGCAATTCCGAGTTCACCGAGTCTCTGGAGCTGGCAGCCGAGTCGGGCGTGAAATTCAACGGCGTGCTCTGCGGACGCGCCACCTGGAAAGAAGGCATCCCCATCTACGCGAAACATGGCGCCGCTGCTTTCCGGAAGTGGCTGGAAGATGAAGGCGTAAAGAACATCAATAACGTGAACGAGCGCCTGAAGGCCGCAACTTCGTGGTACCCGATCTACGGAGTGGAACCGGCGCTGGCGCGCGTGTAGGTGAAAACACTTCACACAGCAAAGGCGGGTCTTCGGACCCGCCTTATCTGTTTGACTGAATGCTAAGTGCTAATTGCTGAATGCCCACTCCCGACCGCAAAACCGCTCTGATCACCGGCGCCTCGTTCGGCATCGGACTGGAATTCGCTCGCATCTTTGCCCGCGAAGGCTACAACCTGGTGCTCGTCGCCCGCAGCGCCGACAAACTTCGTCAACTCGCATCCGAACTGGAAAAGGCGCACGCCACCCGTTCGCTGATTCTGGCGACCGACCTGACCGAACCCGGAGCTCCCGCCTATGTACTGGATCAGACCTCGCGCGCCGATATTCAAGTTGACGTGCTGGTGAACAACGCCGGATTCGGACAGTACGGCATGTTCGCCGAGAACGATCTGGAAGAATGTCTGCGCCAGATCCAGCTCAACGTCACCACTCTCACTCACCTTACGCGCCTGTATCTCCCGGCAATGATCGAGAGAAAGAACGGGCGCGTTCTGAACGTGGCCTCCACCGCCGCGTTTCAGCCGGGACCGCTGATGGCCGTCTATTTTGCGACCAAGGCATACGTCCTGCATTTTTCAGAAGCGCTGGCGAATGAACTCCAGGGGACAGGCGTCACCGTAACCTGCCTATGCCCGGGTGCGACGGCGACGGAGTTCCACAAGCGCGCGAATGCAACCGGCCAACATTTTCTGAAGTTCGGTTCGATGGATGCGCGCACCGTTGCCGAAGACGGCTATCGCGCAATGATGGCTGGAAAAACCGTGGTGATTTCGGGATTCAAGAATTGGCTGATGGCACAGTCGGTGCGCTTCGGGCCGCGCCGGCTGGTGACGGCGATCGCCAGAAAAACGCAGGAGCAGTAGTCATATCGCCGTGAGACGCGGCAAGCCGCGTCTCCGCACAAAGGTTTATCCCTTGCGCCCGGCTAATGCCGCCTGTACGCGGCTGTGATAACGTCCGTAGCCGAAGTAAATCGCCATACCGATCGCGAGCCAGATGATCAGCCGCAACCACGTGTCGCGTGGCAGACTCGCCATCATGAGTCCAGCCACCAGAATCCCCATAATGGGTACGAACGGCACCCACGGCGTTTTAAATGGACGAGCCAGTTCCGGCCGGCGCACGCGCAGAATCCACACTCCCGCGCATACAATCACAAACGCCAGCAGCGTGCCGATGCTGACCAGTTCTCCCAGAATGCCGATTGGAATCAGCGACGCGAAAATTGCCACGAAGATTCCCACGGTGATGCTCGAGATCCAGGGAGTGCGGAAGCGCGGATGCACGGCCCCCGCCCACTGGGGCAGAAGGCCATCGCGCGACATGGAGTAGAACACGCGAGACTGCCCCAGCAGCATCACCAGCATCACGCTGCCCAGGCCGGCAATCGCCCCCAACTTCACCAGCACACTGCCCCAGCGCACGCCGGTGTGATCGATGCCAACGGCAACCGGATCAGGGACGTTCAACGTGGTGTACGAAACAACTCCCGTAAGCAGTCCAGAAACGAGAATATAGAGGATCGTGCAAATCACCAGCGAACCGAGAATGCCGATCGGCATATCCCGCTGCGGATGCTTCGCTTCCTGGGCTGCGGTGGAGACGGCGTCAAAGCCAATGTAGGCAAAGAAAATGACTCCGGCGCCTCGCGCGATTCCGGACCAACCGTAATGTCCAAATGCCCCGGTATTCGGTGGAATGAACGGATGCCAGTTTCGGGCGGCGATGTCCGGGTGCTTCAAAAGAAAAACACCCGCAATCGCGATAAACGTAAGCACGATTGCAACTTTAATGATGACGATGGCCGAGTTGAAGTTCGCCGATTCTTGAATGCCGATGACCAGAATCGTGGTCACGAGAACGATGCCAATGAAGGCGATCAGGTTGAACGAACCATGAGCATGCGCCAGCATGGCCGGATTGACGCCGTGGGCTTGCAGCGTCGGCAGGATCGTGTTCAGCCTCTCCCAGCGGTTGTTGTACATCACCATATCGGTGCCGGGAGTTGCCGTCAGCGACGGCGGTAAATGAATGCCATAGTCCTGAAGAAAGCTGTTGACGTAGCCGCTCCAACCGGAGGCGACCGTGGCGGCGCCAAAGGCGTATTCCAGGATCAGGTCCCATCCGATGATCCAGGCGAAAATCTCGCCCAGGGTGGCGTAACCGTAGGTGTAGGCGGACCCGGCAATCGGAATCAGCGCGGCGAATTCCGAATAGCAAAGGCCTGCGAACGCACACGCGATGCCCGCAAGAATAAAGGACAGCACGATGGCGGGTCCGGCGTACTGCGCGGCCGCCGCTCCGGTCAGGACAAAAATGCCCGCCCCGATGATGGCGCCGATGCCCAGCGTAATCAAGTTTGTGGCGCCCAATGCCCGCTTCAGAGAATGCTGCCCACCTTCGGAGGACTCTTCCAGGATCATGTCGAGTGGCTTGGTAGCCAACAGATTGAACATTTCGGGGATCTCTCCTTAAAACCTAAGCGTTCGCATTTCGCGGCCGCCAGATGTAGTACACGGGAATGCCGAGCAGAACGATGAACAGTCCCGGCCAGGTGTATTGCGGTTTGTAGCGTAACAGCACCACATCAATAAACAAAGCCATCGCGATATAGACGGCAGGCAGAACGGGGTATCCGACGGCTTTGTACGGACGCTCGGCGTCGGCATGAGTGCGGCGCAAAACGAAAAGTCCGGAGATGGTCAGAATGTAGAACACCAGCACCGCAAAAACAATGTAGTCCAGGAGCTGGCCGTAACTGCCGGAAACGCAGAGCACGCACGTCCAGACCATCTGCACCATCAGCGAAACCGCGGGCGTTTTGTAGCCGGGATGCAGCCGCGCAACACTGCGAAAGAACAGGCCATCCTTCGCCATGGCGTAGTAGACGCGGGCGCCGGAGAGAATCAAGCCATTGCAGCAGCCGAAGCCGGAGATCATGATGGCAACCGCCATCAGTGACCCGCCCATAGAACCAAACATCTGGGTCATGACCGCGGTGGCGACGCGGTCCTCGGTGGCGTACTGAATGCCGCGCTCCAGCAGCGTTGAACCCGTAGGGCTGCCCCACAGCGGCAGCGCTCCCAGATAAATAAAATTGCATGCGATATAGAGCGCAATCACGACGCCAGTGCCGAGCGCCAGCGACAAGGGAAGATTCCGGTTGGGATTTTTCACCTCGCCGGCGGTGAACGTAACGTTGTTCCAAGCGTCGGCGGAAAACAGCGATCCGACCTGCGCAATCGCCAGGACCGTGAGCGTCGAAACGAGAACACCCCCGCCGACATCATGAAGCGCGCCAAGGGAAGAATTCTTCCAGAAGTTTGCGCCAAAATTTGCGGCCACTGCCTGCGCGTTCCGCCCTAGAAACACTCCGAAGAGGGCCAGTCCGAGCAGCGCCGAAACTTTCGCCGTGGTGAAGATGTTCTGGATGAAAGCGCCCGTCTTCACGCCGAAAATATTGATGATCGAGAGCACAACCACGACCAGGATGGCGACAAAGTTTTGCGTATTCAGTCCAACATCCATGCCGCCCAGCATCATCGGACCGACGGCAAACTTCGGCACTTTCCACAGATGGACAATCCAATTGCTGGAAGAGATTGCCGGCCAAAAAATGCCGAGGAATTTACCAAATGCAACGCCCACGGCCGCGATGGTGCCGGTCTGAATCACAAGAAACAGAGTCCAACCGTAGAGGAATCCCCAGAGTGGGCCGAGCGACTCGCGCAGATAGACGTATTGCCCGCCCGCTCGCGGCATCATCGCAGCCAGTTCGCCGTAGGACAGCGCGCCGACAATGGTGAGAAAGCCGGTGACCAGCCAAGCTCCAATCAGCAGGGCGGGCGATTGCACTTCGCGAGAAATCTCGGCGGAGACAATAAATATGCCCGAACCGATCATCGAGCCCATCACCAGCATGGTCGCGCTGGTCAGGCCGAGAGCTTTGACGAGTTCTTTGTCCTGATGGCTGTGGCGCGCCCAATCTTCGGCGCTGGAAGCGGGGGGCTGAACCTTCGTGCTC
>Ga0074046_10001790_pt1 | contig 18978 bp, 17 predicted proteins | sample BogForMeECP23OM3_FD_94441 | JGI IMG/M metagenome (GOLD analysis project Ga0074046, IMG submission 94441) | Bog forest soil microbial communities from Calvert Island, British Columbia, Canada - Bog Forest MetaG ECP23OM3 | ecosystem: Environmental > Terrestrial > Soil > Wetlands ... | reverse complement strand
GTAAAGATCACCGCGCAGCCAGGCGAGACCTTCCTCGATCGCATGATCGCTCTGGTCGAGGGCGCCGTTCGCCAGAAGACGCCGAATGAAATCGCGCTGACGCTGGTGCTGTCCGCACTTACCCTTGCGTTTCTGATCGTGGTTATCCCGATCTGGCCGATGGCGTGGAATGCCGAACAGTACATGATGGGTTATCTCGGCACGTCCGAGCCGCTGAAAAGCCTGGGCACCGACGTTCCAACCCTTGTAGGTCTCCTCGTCTGTCTTATACCTACAACCATCGGAGCACTTCTCGCCGCGATCGGAATAGCGGGAATGGATCGCGCACTCCAGGCCAACATCATCGCCAAGAGCGGCAAGGCGGTTGAGACGGCAGGCGATATCGACGTCGTGCTGCTGGATAAGACGGGCACGATCACTGTGGGCAATCGCCACGCCACTGACTTCGAGCCGGTTGCTGGCTATACGAAACAGAGACTGGCGCAGTTGGCGGCGCTTGCTTCGGCGGCTGATGAAACTCCGGAGGGCAAGAGCATCGTGGTCGCAGCTCAGGCGGCCGGAGTCGGTGCCAGAGAGTTGCAAACGCCGGTCGGCGCGCAATTCATCGCCTTTAGCGCGCAGACTCGGATGAGCGGCGTTGATCTCTCCGATGGCGGATGCATTCGCAAGGGCGCGCCGGACGCGGTTATCGCCTTCGTCCGAAAGAGAAACGGCGCAGTGCCAGCCGGGTTGGAGAAGATCGTCGACACTATCGCCTCGAAGGGCGCGACCCCATTGGTGGTGGCTGAAAATTCCAAAATCGCCGGCGTGGTCGCGCTCGAGGACATCTTGAAACCCGGGATGAGCGAGCGGTTCGAGCGGCTGCGCAACATGGGTCTGCGAACGGTGATGATCACCGGCGACAATCCTCTCACCGCCGCGACGATCGCGAAGCAGGCTGGCGTCGATGACTTTGTCGCGCAAGCCACGCCGGAATCAAAACTAGCGTACATCCGCAAGGAACAAGCTGAAGGCAAGCTGGTCGCGATGATGGGCGATGGAACCAACGATGCCCCTGCGCTGGCACAGGCCGACGTGGGCCTGGCGATGAACTCCGGCACGCAGGCCGCCAAGGAAGCCGGCAACATGGTTGACCTTGATTCTGACCCAACCAAGCTCATTGAAGTGGTCGAGGTGGGCAAGCAGCTCCTGATGACCCGGGGTGCGCTGACCACGTTTTCTGTGGCCAACGACGTTGCCAAATATTTCGCGATCGTTCCGGCGCTGTTCGCCGGCACGCTCCCATGGCTCGCGGCGATGGATGTGATGCATCTACACTCGCCGACCTCCGCGATACTGTCGGCGGTCATCTTCAACGCCATCATCATTCCGGCGCTGATTCCGGTCGCCTTGAAGGGAGTCAAATATCGGCCGCTGGGTGCCGATGCACTCCTGCGGGAAAATCTTCTCATCTGGGGTCTCGGCGGCATCATCCTGCCGTTCGCCGGCATTAAGCTGATCGACGTCGTCCTTAGCGCTATGCACCTGGTTGCGTGATCAACGCCCGATTGAAGGTAACAACGATGAAAAATCACATAATCAAAAGTTTCTGGCTGTTAGGGAGTTCAGTCGTAATCTGCTGCTTGATCTACCCACTGGCAGTATGGGCAATCGGGCAAACGTTCTTCCCGTTCACCGCCAATGGCAGCATGGTCGCGGGACCGGATGGAAAGCCGGTCGGGTCGCTGCTCATCGCGCAACCGTTCACCAAGGATGAGTATTTCTGGCCGCGACCCTCGGCTGCATCTTATGACGGTTCGGCGTCGGCCTCATCGGCGCTCGCGGCATCCAACTATATGTTGCGCTATCGCGTAGCGCAGGCACTGGGCCCGATCGTCAAGTACAAGAGTGGAGCAAAGGCGGGTCAATTGGTGGCCCCGGACATCGAAGCATGGTTCCAGCAGGACAGCTTCGGCGGACAGCCGCACATCGTCGCGCAGTGGGCTGATGCTCACAACGCAGCGGCACAGGGATGGGTAAGTGCCGATCCGTCGCATGCCACGTACATCACTGATTGGGCGAAGGACCATAAGGCCGAAGTTGCAGACTGGATCAAGCAGAACCCAGGCACCCCAACTCCGCAACCGTCGGATCTGGCCATCCTGTTCTTCGAAAACTTCTCCAAGCAGTATCCCGGCAAGTTTCCGTCGGCGGTTACCACGCAGTTGCCCGGTGGAAAGAGCCAGACCGCGATCGAGCCAGTCAAGGACGGATCGGACATCCAGTCCAACTTCTTCGACATGTGGCGGCAGGACCATCCGGATGCACCCCTCGCTGACGTACCGGGAGATATGGTTACGGCTTCCGCCTCCGGGCTCGATCCGCATATCACGCTGCAAAACGCCGAATACCAGCTCGACCGGGTTGCTTCAAAATGGGCGACCGATACCAAGCGCGACCCGGGCCAGTTGCGCGTGGAGATCGGTCAAATCTTGCAGACAGACGCGTTCGCGCCGCTGGGAGGTTTCGTCGGCGAGAAAATGATCAACGTGTTGCAGGTCAACCTCGAATTGAACAAGCGCTATGGTGCGCCGCCAGCGTAGCCATTTTTGAGCATGCGCGGGTCAGCGCAACTCGAGGGCGATTTTCGGGGACACAGGGCGATGGATGTTCAAAGACCATACGGAGCTCCGGCGCTTGAATTTCGCGCTAACAACCAGGCGCTGCAGGAACCGATCGAAGAAGATTTGTTGCTCGAATCGCGGAACCCTGAAATGTCCGCGATGCTCGAGACGCTCGAACGAGCCGCGGCGGGCGAATCGACAATTCTCCTGACCGGTGAAAGCGGCACCGGCAAAGATGTGCTTACCCGCCAGATTCATCGATGGAGTCCGCGGCGGCGTGGCCCGTTCGTCGTAATCAACTGCACGACGCTGGCCGAGCACTTGCTGGAAGACGAGCTGTTTGGCCACGTTCGCGGGAGTTTCACCGGCGCCATCAATGATAAGCCGGGACGTCTGGAAGCCGGCAATGGCGGCACCGTGTTGTTCGACGAAATCGCCGAGCTCCCAACCTCGCTGCAGATAAAGCTTCTTCATTTCGTGCAAGACCGTTGCTTTGAGCGAATTGGCAGCAATCGCATACTCAGAGTTGATGTTCGCGTCGTCGTCGCGTCCAATCGAAACCTGGAAGCCGAAGTCGCCGCCGGACGCTTTCGCGAGGATCTCTTCTATCGCCTGAATGTGATCGCATTCACGCTTCCGCCGCTCCGCGAACGAACTCAGGACGTCCTTCCTTTCGCGGATTGGCTGTTGCAGAGAATGTCGATCGCCTCCGGCCGTCCCCAGCTTCGCCTGTCGATGGAGGCCGCCGGGGCCCTGGTCAGCTATCGATGGCCGGGAAATGTTCGCGAGCTTCACAATGCCCTGAAGCGCGCAGCCGACCTCGCTTGTAGCGAAACAATCACCCTTGATGACCTGCCGGACTCGGTCCGTCATCGCGTCTCGCCGATGTGTGCCCCCGCTGCGCGCGGAACCAGGCTGAAAGACTTCGAGCGTGAGCAAATTCTGCGCGCGCTGGCGCAAAGCCCGACTCTTGGCCAGGCGGCGGCCGCACTCGGCATCAATGTGACGACGCTCTGGCGCAAACGCCGACAGTACGGCATCGGCTGAATCCGCCTCGTATAGAGCCGTGCCTCGCGGAACGCAATAGGTAAATTTGAGCCGAAGCGTAATTAGACGCATTGACATCTGCATCTGACCGTTCTAATACGAGACAACGGGCGTGAAAAATTCACGCCAAAGGCATTAAGTCGGGCCAGGGAAAAAACGTTTCAGGCTTTCACGGAGGTTCGAATGTTATTGGGGACATTGGGGATTCGCAAAACGGTCGTCGTCGGGGGCATCGCGCTGCTGGCCCTCGTGGCAATGAGCCTGCCAGGGGAGGCAGGCGTCAAGCCGGGCGACTTCATTACTCCGGACAACGCGTCGCAGGTGAAGGACCTCGTTTCACCGGGCGTATTTTACAAAGTGCAGCACGGGATGACGATGAAAATCGTCCCGACACTGCGCGTGGACTGGCCGCCTCCTTATAAGGATGCGACAGAAAAATATTCGTCGCAAGTGCAGCTCTCGAAGGATCATCGCACGGTCGTCGGCTATGTCGCCGGCCAGCCGTTCCCGCTGATCGACGCGAACGATCCTGACGTTGCGACCAAGGTCATCTGGAACAACGTGTGGCGCCCGATTCAATCCGACGACTACGATCTCCGCTATTTCGATTGTGACACCGTTTACACCGGCTACAACAAGCCGTTCTTTGAAGTTGCATACGGACAGCTCGGCCACTACGCCGGTTACGACCTCGTCGGCCGAACCGAAGTCGAGCCGCTGCCCGTCGATCCCGACTTCAAGACTACCAACCGCCTGTGGCTGTTCCTGCTCGGTCCCGAACTCGCGCCCCAGGACGCTCGCGGCACCAGCCTGCTGCGCTATCGTTATGGGGATCCGGCTCACGGCGACGACACTTGGACCTGGCAGACCGGCTCGCGGCGTTTGCGCCGTCTGAACGAGTCGATAAATTCGAGCGCGACTGGCGCGCAGACCTGGGATCCCGATCACTATTCTGGTTTCAATCCCAAGACCGAGCAGTACAACTACAAGTTCCTGGGCGAGAAGGAGATGCTCGCGACGGTTGACGCCGAGCATTCACCGGAAATCCGGTGCGCCACCGACGGCGGCGCCAGTGCGTGCCCGGAACGTTGGCAGATGCGCCACGTGTACATCGTGACCGCTGAGCCACGCAGGAGCGTGAACAACGCGGCGGCGCTGGATTCCAAGACCGTCATCTACATGGATTCTGAAATGTGGTTCGAGCCGTACATCGACACGTATGATCGCCGCGGCGAGCTGTTCCGCAACCACATCTACTGGCTCGCGTATCGCGACCGTCCGGTACCCGACGCGAAAGTCGCCATCTATCCTTTCAAGCGCGAATTCGTCGTCGGCGCCTGCTCCACCGATGTGCAGAGCACCGAGGCCACCATGTGCTACCTGCCCGGCATCGAGACGCCCGAGCGTGAATGCTGGTACATCAACATGGGTGCGGTGGACAAGGCGTTCTTCACCACCGAGGCGATGGTGAAGATGTCAGAAGTCGGCCACATGTAGCCTGGCGATCGGATCTTGATCACACGAACGCCGGCAGGAGCATCGACTCCTGTCGGCGTTTTCTTTTTCTGTCGAGCGCCCGGGGTCGATTCTTCGCGCGCCTAGCTCAATAGTACGTAGGCGGCGCCGCCCACCAGCACCAGCACGCCAGGGTTGATGTGGCGCCATAGCAGAATCCCGAAAACCACAACCGCGATTGCCAGCGTCTGCGCGTTCACGATCGAAAGCTTCGCGATCGCATACGTGCCCGACATCATCAGGCCTATCGCCACCGGCGCCAGCCCGCGCTGAATCGACGTGCGCCACGGCCATCCGCCCAGACGCACCCACCATCGATTGACGAACAGTGTGATGATGCAGTCGGGCAGAAAAAATCCGATTCCCACCACGACCATCCCTGCCCATCCCGCGAGCTTGTAACCGATCACCAGCACCATCAGCATGTTCGGCCCCGGCGCGACCTGCCCGAGGCTGTAGATGCTGCGGAACTGCCCGTCGGTGAGCCAGTGAAACGTGTGCACCGTCATGTGCTGCATCTCGGGCAACACCGCCGTGCCGCCGCCGACCGCCAGCACCGACAGCAGCGAGAAGACCAGGAACAGGTGGATCAATCGCGTCATGTGGATTTTGATCTCAACTGCTAATGACGGAACAAGTGATGGCGCGCGCCGCGATGAAACGGCAGATGCTCGTCCTCCGCACGCGGTTTCGAAACGTGCGGACGGTACAGCCACACCGATATCGGCCCGATACCAAGCAGCACCACGAACAATTGCAATTTAAGTGAGCTGACCGCCAGGAACGTGATGATGACGATCGCGATGTCGGGAAGCTGGCGAAACTGCCGCCGCCCGATCTGCAACGTCACCGCCGACAGCAAACCGACCGCCGCCGCGGCAATCCCGAGCAGGAAACGCTTCAGCTCGGGATTGCTGTGATTCGATTGATACAGTATCCCGAGCACCATCACGACGATCGACCCCGGCAGCAGCATCCCGATGACCGATACCGCCGCGCCCGCGATGCCGCGCAGATTGTCGCCCATGATGATCGCCATGTTGACGGCGTTGAGCCCGGGCAGCGTCTCGCTGATCTCCATCGCGCCGAGAAAGCCCTCGTCGTCGAGCCAGCCTTCGTCGCGCACCAGGTACTCGCGCAGATAGGCGACTGCGCCGCCGCCGAAGCTTAGCCCTCCCGCGAGCAGGAAGATCCTGAACAGTGTCAGCAGGCTCGGATGAAGATCGGGCTCACTCTTCGTGTTTGAGACTGGTATTTCTGTATCCGTAGATGAGGGCGGTCTTGGTTGTTCCACGCTGCACCCAGTCTGTGGCCCGCGATTGCAGGGCCGTGTAGAAGAACTCGGAAAGTTCGCGCTGCTTGCGCCGCACCGCTTCGGGACTGTCGAACTTCAACTGGTACGCGAACTCCGCGACGATCGGCGAATTGGAGCTGCGCACGCGCCACACGGCGAGCGTCGCCTTCGCCTCGAGCTTGTGGCCGAAGTCCAGCATCCCGAGATCGACCAGGTATTCCTGGATCGATACGCCGTTCACCACGCTTAGCGGCGCCTTCGGATTCGCGTCGATATGCTTGAGCGCGGGAAACGCTTCGGCGGTCGTCTCGAATCGTTGCGTCAATATGATGTTGGGCGTGTCGAGCTCGCAATTGTGCGAATACACCAGCCGCATCCCGAGCGCGCCGTCCTTGGGCAGGAGGATTTCCTCTTTGAACTTCAGCGTGTATTCGCACGGCAGCAGCGGGCGCGGATCCACCGCCAGCGCCACCTTCTTTTCCGGATGCCGAAATTTGATCACCAGCTCGTGCCGCGCGTCGGGCACGCCATGATGGTAGAAGGTGCGTTTTCTCAGGATGAAACCGTGATTGTAGAGCTTGAAGTGCGGCGTGTCGTAGAAGACCACTTCGCGCTGATGAGCCTTGATCGATTCGTCCATCTTGCCGAGCTTGATGCCCAGCGACTTGGCCGCGTGATGCGCCAGTTTCCAGAATTTGTGAAACGCCTTCTCGTCGGGGAACAGCTCCGGCCTCAGCAGCAGCTTGTATTCGCGAAACTGAATCTGGTCCGACGGAACGATCGGTTCGTAAAGCTTTGAACTTTCGGGGTGCGCACTCATCCGCAATTATCGTCTGCTCGTCGAGTCAATTATTACTGATTTGCTGGCGGGTCCGAAACTGTTACTCAGTCATTTTGGAGAGGAGGCCTGGCGCAGCGAGATAGGTACCGGGCCAGCCTGCCGGGAGTCAAACATGAGCATCGCAACACCACTGTCCGAGCGTATCGCCGCCGCAATCCCGCGCGGCGTCAGCGTACCGATTCCGATCCTCGCCCATCACGCGTCGGGCGCCGAAATCTGGGACGCCGACGGCCGCCGCTACATCGACTTCGGTAGCGGAATCGCGGTGCTCAACGTCGGCCATCGCCATCCGTACGTCATTGCCGCCGTGCAGGCTCAGCTCGACGCCTTTACTCACACCTGCTTCGGCGTGACGCCGTACGAGTCGTACGTCAAGCTCGCCGAGCGGATGAACCAGCTCGCGCCGATCGCGGCGCCCAAAAAACCATCTTTCTGACCACCGGCGCCGAGGCGGTCGAGAACGCCGTCAAGATTGCGCGGCACGCGACCGGCCGGTCCGCGATCATTTCGTTCACCGGCGGATTTCACGGGCGCAGGCTGATGGCGCTGGCGCTCACCGGCAAAGTGAATCCATACAAAGCCGGCTTCGGGCCATTTTCCGCAGATACGTTTCACGCGCCGTTCCCCGACGCATATCGCGGCGGCAGCACGGAGACGAGCCTCGCCGCGATCGAGGCGTTGTTCAAGTCGTCGGTCGAGCCGTCTCGCGTTGCCGCGATTATCATCGAGCCGGTGCAAGGGGAGGGCGGCTTCAACGTCGCGCCATTCGAGTTTCTGCGCGAGCTCCGCGCCCTGTGCGACCGCCACGGCATCGTCTTCATCGCCGATGAGATTCAGACTGGCTTCGGACGCACGGGCAGGATGTTCGCCGTCGAGCACGCTGGCGTCGAGCCCGACCTCATAACGACCGCCAAGAGCCTGGCCGGGGGATTCCCGCTCTCGGGCGTCATCGGCAGCGCGGAAATCATGGACAGCGTCGCACCCGGCGGTCTCGGCGGCACGTTTGCGGGCAGTCCCGTATCATGCGCCGCCGCGCTCGCCGTGCTCGACATATTCCGCGACGAGCAGGTGCTCGCGCGTGCGGAAAAGCAGGGCGCGCTGGTCCGCGCGCGCCTCGACGCGATGCGCGAGCAGTTCCCGTTCATCGGCGACGTGCGCGGACTTGGCGCGATGCTCGCGATCGAGCTGGTCCGCGACCGCGCAACCAAGGAACCGGCGCCCGAACTGGCAAGCCGCCTCGCGAAGCGCGCGTCGGAGCGCGGCCTGATTCTGCTGACCGCGGGAATCCACGCCAACGTCATCCGAATCCTCGCGCCGCTGACCGCGTCTCCCGAATTGATGGACGAAGGCATGACAATTTTGGAGCACTCGCTCGCCGACCTCCGCTAGCACTGTGCACCTAATTCATATGAAATATGGCAGATGAGGCTCCCCGACGTTATCGGAATCGGGCCGCCGCGCACTGGTTCGACCTGGCTCTACAACGCGCTGCGCGACGCGGTGGACATGCCCGACGGCGTCAAGGAGCCGCAATTTTTCAGTACGTTCTACGACAAGGGCATCGACTGGTACGCGCATCACTTTCGCTACGCGACCGGCCGCCGTCCCATCGCAGAAATCTCGCCGCCGTATTTTTTCCATCCTGAGACGCCAGCACGCATCAAGACTCACATTCCGAACTGCAAAACCGTCGCGACGATGCGCAATCCCGTTGATCGGATCTATTCCGTGTACAAGCTGATGCGCCACTACGGATGGGTGCGTCGCGGAACCCTCGACGAGGTCCTGCAATCCCGGCCCAATCTCGGCGGCGGCAACCGCTACGCGGCACACCTCCAGACTTGGTTCGATACCTTCGGGCGCGAGAACGTGCTCGTCACGATGTACGATGAATTGCGCGACCAGCCGCAGGCCTACCTCAATCGCGTCTGCGATTTCATCGGTGTCCCGCGAATCGCGCTCGCGCCGCGCCCCGACCTCAGCGGCGACGTGAACTCGTTCGCTCGCGCACCGAAAAATCGCCGGCTCGCGATCAACGCGACCAAGCTGATGTATTGGCTCAAGGGGCATCAGGCGTACGGCCTCATCAAGGCGCTCGAACGCGCGGGCGTGTGGGGGTTCTGCGGTGGACGCGGCGAGCCGTATACGCGTCTCACCATCGAACAGGAGGAGCGACTGCGCGAACGCTACATCCCTGAAGTCGAGGCGCTCGAAGAATTGCTCGGCATCGATCTCTCCGCGTGGAAAAAGCCGCGGGCCGCCGAGCGTCCCGCTCCGCGGCTAGCCGTCGGATGATTCGACGGCTGCCAGAAATCATCGGCGCTGGTCCCGGCCGCACCGGCACCACGTGGCTGCATCGCGTGCTCGAGGGCCGCGTCGATTTGCCCTACGGCGTCAAGGAGACGCAGTTTTTCAACACGTTCTATGACAAGGGCATCGACTGGTACGCGCATCATTTTCGCTACGCGACCGGCGAGCGCAAAATCGCCGAAATCTGTCCGTACTTTTTCCATCCGCTCGCTCCGGATCGCATCAAGACTCACATCCCGAATTGCCGTATCATCACCACGCTGCGCGATCCCGTCGATCACGCTTTTTCCGCGTACAAGCTCGTCGTTCACTTTGCATGGGCGCGCGGCTCGTTCGACGAGGTCCTGAAATCACGCCCCAATCTTGGCAGCGGCAATCGTTACGCCTCTCATCTCCAGACGTGGTTCGACTTGTTCGGCCGCGAGAACGTGCTGGTAACGATGTACGACGAATTGCGCGCGCAGCCGCAGTCGTATCTGGATCGAGTGACCGATTTCATTGGCATCGAGCGCATCGCACTTTCCGCGCGCCCCGAAATCGGTGATGATGTCCATTCGTTTGCGCGCGCTCCACGCAACCGCAAGCTCGCGCGCAACGCGCGCAAGATGATGTACTGGATGCAGAGTCATCAGGCATACGGCGTAATCAATCTGCTCGAGCGCGCCGGCGTGTGGGATTTCTGCTACGGCCGCGGCGAGCCATTCGGCCGCCTTACGCCCGAGCAGGAACAGCACTTGCGCGAGCGCTACCTGCCGGAAGTCGAGGCGCTCGAGGAACTGCTAGCGATAGATCTCTCCGCGTGGAAAAAACCGCAAGTGCGCCGCGTAACCGTTGCTTAAATAGATGACTCAATCTTCCAACAACGCGCGCGACTTGCGACTGCCCGACTTCATCGGCGTCGGTCCCGGCCGCACCGGCACCACGTGGCTGCACGAAGTTCTGAAGGGCCGCGTAAATCTACCTGCCGGAATCAAGGAGACCGATTTCTTCACCACCAACTACTACAAGGGCATCGACTGGTACGCGCATCACTTCCGCGACGCCGACCGCGCGCGCCCAGCTGGCGAGGTCAATCCATACTTCGGCTTCCCCGAGGCCGCTGAGCGTATCGCGCTCCATATTCCGCGCTGCAAAATCATCTGCTCGTTTCGCAACCCCGTCGAGCGAATCTATTCGGCCTATAAACTCTGGCGTCATTACACGCTGACCAACGATCCACTCGACGTGTTCCTGGTAAAGGTTCCGCAGATCATCGAAGTGACGCGCTACGCGACGCATTTGCCCGACTACCGCGCGCGCTTTGGCGACGACCGCGTGCTAGTGCTGCTCAACGACGACCTGCGCGCCGATCCGCAAACCTACCTTGACTGCGTTTGCGACTTCATCGGCATCGAGCGCTATCCGGTGCCGGCGTCGGCCGCCGAGGGTGAGATGATCAACTCGATTAACGATCTGCCGAGATTTCCGCGCGTTGCCCGCAAGGCGCGCCACTTCATGTACTGGCTCGAGGAGAAACAAGCCTACACCACCAGCAATTTTCTCGAGCAAGCTGGTGCGTGGAAGCTGGTTTTCGGCGGCGGACCAAAGTTTCCACCGCTCGATCCAGAGATCGAGGCGCGCCTGCACGAACTCATGCGCCCCGAAATCGACGTGCTCGAGCAAATGATCGGACGCGATCTATCGGCGTGGAAGAGTCCTCGCGCCAAAAGCGGTCGCGCCGTCGGCAGCGCCGCTGCCACTCAGGGAAAGTAGTTCGCGATGGCGAAGGTGTCGACAATTGTTGCCGTGTACAATGGCGCAGCCGCCATTGACCGTGCGCTGAGCAGCATTTTTGCCCAGACTTTCACCGACAACGAAGTAGTCGTCGTCAATGACGGTTCGACCGACGACACCGCATCAGTGCTGTCGCGCTACGGCGATCGAATCCGCGTGATCACCCAGTCCAACCGCGGTGTATCCGCGGCGCGCAACGTTGGAGTACGCGCCTCGGTCGGCGAGTACATCGCATTTCTCGACCATGACGACGAATGGATGGCGGGAAAGCTCGCGCGATGTGTCACCGTACTCGATCAAGATAAAGCCTGTGGGCTAGTCTACACCGACGCGTTCAAGGTTGACCTAAAAGGGCTGCCGATGCCCAATCAGGAGAGCCAGACCGACGGCGTGGATTCGCCTACGATGGCACAAATGCTCGCGCGCCCGTGGAATGTCGTGCCCAGTCAGCTCGTGGTGCGACGATCGGCGTTCGAGCGGTCGGGTGGATTCGACGAGCGGTTGGGTGCTTCCTGCGAAGATCTGTTTTTCCTGTTGCGGGCGCGTGAGTTCGGACATTTCCTACGCGTCCGCGAATCTCTCGTGCGCAAGACCACGCGCCCGCTCTATCCCAAGGCGCTCAACCGCGAACCGCAATGCGACTTGTACGTTAGGCTGCTCCGCGAACGCTATGGCGCCTCGGCCGCCGGCGTCATCCGCGAGTTCCGGCTCAGCCGGATGAAGGTCATGCAGCACATGGCCCGCGTTCTGATGAACGAGGGAGGACCCAAGGATGCGCGCCGATGTCTCGCCCGCGTCATCTACTATCAACCTGCCTCACCGAAGGCATATCGCCGATATCTAAAAACCTTCCTTCCGGCGCGCACGCCGCGGGTGTCCTCGAGCTCGGACTTGCCGGGAGTTTGAGCCGCGGTTCGCTGGGGCCGACTTGGGAAGATGACATCTGCCGCGTCAACATCCGAGCAGGGCGAACGCAACCCGCGCGTCTCGATAATAATCCCGGTTTACAACGGTGCCGCGACGATCGAGCGCGCGCTCAAGAGCGTTTTCGATCAAACCTTCACCGACTACGAAGTCGTCGTCGTCGATGACGGCTCGACTGACGACACGCCCGCAGTGTTGGCGAAGTACGGCGACAAACTTCGCGTCGTGCGACAGGCCAATCGCGGATTGCCCGCCGCGCGCAACGCTGCCATCGCCGCTAGTCGCGGCGAACTACTCGCACTGATCGATCACGACGACGAATGGCTCCCGCAAAAGCTCGAGTTTGCCGTCGCCGCGATGCGCGCCGATCCCGGCGCGGCGCTGCTTTATTCCGACATGATCGTCGTGAACGAGGCCGGCGAGGAGTTCCGCCGGTCGCAGATCGGCTCCGACACCGCGCACGCGCCCACGATGGACGAGATGCTCGCGCGCATCTGGCCGATCACGCCGAGCACGGTCGTGATGCGCCGCGACGCCTTCGATCGCGCCGGCGGTTTCTGCGAACAACTGATCAGCGCCGAGGACATTCATTTCTGGCTGCTGATGCGCGAGCAAGGGCATTTTATCTACCTGCCCGAAAAATTAGTCCGCTTCACTTACGGCCAGTTGTTTCCCAAGGTGCTGAACCGCGATATCGGCCCCACCGCAATTGTCGATCTGATTCGCCAACGATATGGCACGCGCGCGGACGGACTCGTGAAGGACTTCATCCGCCATCGCGTGCGAATGATTGCCAACGCCGGCGTAATCGAGATGAGCCGCGGCAACATGGAAGGCGCCCGCCGATGTTTTGTACGCGTGCTGAAGTACGATCCGCGGCACGTGAAGAGTTACATGCGGATAGCGCGAACGTACCTGCCCGCGCCGATCCGCCGCGCGCTGGGCGGCAAAGCCTCCCGCGGCGGGTAGGGTCTTCTTGCCTCGTCGGCAGGTGAGGGTGCTGCGGCGCATTCACCAAACGTACGTGCTGGATCGCAGAACCCTCACCTAACCTCTCCCGTGAAATAACGGGCGAGGTATCAGACTAGCGTGCGCGCGATATACGCGCCTTCGGCTTCGCCTCAACCTCTTCCGCTTCCGGCGCCGACGACATCGAGCCGTACCCGACGGCGTTGCTGGTATGCCGCCAGTTCACCAGCGCATCGATGCGATCATTCTTTACGCGGTGCTTGTAGTGCTCGACTTTGTCGAAAATCGAATCGATCAGCGTCTCCGACAGCAGCCGTGGCTTGAGGCCCAGGTCGATCAGCTTGGTGTGTCTGGCGTTGTAGTAGTGGACCTCGGCCTCGACGCGCGGGTCCGCGATATGCTGAATCTCGACGTTGCGCCCCTGATGCTTCGCCGCCGCCTGGATCAGGTCCGCTAGCTGCGCGACTGAGAACTGCTCGGTGAACTGGTTGAACACGCGGTATCCCCCGGCTTTCGCGGGCTTCTCGATCGCGATTTCGATACATCGCATCGTGTCGCGAATATTCAGGTAACCGCGGGTCTGCCCGCCCTTGCCGTGCACTGTCAGCGGATGGCCGATCGCTGCCTCGATACAAAAGCGGTTGAGGACCGTGCCCCAGATTCCGTCGTAGTCGAACCGCGTCGCGAGCCGCTCGTCGAGCGTCGTCTCGTCGGTGTCGACGCCGTACACTACGCCCTGGTTGAGGTCGGTCGCGCGGATTCCCCAGATTTTGCACGCGAACTGGATATTGTGCGAGTCGTGGACCTTGGACAGGTGATAGAAGGAGCCCGGCTGCTTTGGATACGGCAGCGTGTCAATGCGCCCGTTGTGCGTGATCTCGATAAAGCCCTCTTCGATGTCGATGTTCGGCGTACCGTACTCGCCCATCGTGCCGAGCTTGACCAGGTGGCATTCGGGCACGTGCTCACGGATTGCGTAAACGGCGTTGAGCGTGCCGACCAGATTGTTGACCTGCGTGAGCACCGAATGCCGCCGATCGATCATCGAAAACGGCGCGCTCCGCTGCTCGCCGTAGTGCACGATTGCGTCGGGCTTGAAGTCGCGCACCACGCCGCTGATAAATGGGTAGTCGGTCAGGTCGCCGACCGCGATTCGGATCGACTTGCCGGTCGTCTCGCGCCACGCCGCCAACCGGTCCTGCAACGAGCAAATCGGAATCAGGCTCTCGGTCCCGCATTCGAGGTCCCACAGACGGCGGCTGAAGTTGTCCACCACGCATACTTCGTAGCCGCGCTTGGACAAGTACATCGCCTGCGGCCATCCGAGGTATCCGTCCCCACCAGTTACAATCACCCGCATCGAAAATGCCTCCAACGGTAAAGAGCGAAATATCCCGTCTAGTTATTCCTGATATGCGCGATCAGATCGAGTGCGCCGGGACCTTCCGCCGGACAGGCTCTGCGCCAGCCGATGCGGCAGCCACGTCCGCATCCAGCGCAGGTAGTTCTTGAGCCGATAAGGATCGACCCTGATCGCGCGCGCGAAGGCAGCCCGCGCGCGAGGACGATTGCCGTCGCGCAGCGCCTTGAGGCCGATCGTCGCGAGGATACTCCGCGGCGCGCGCGCGCGCGCATTGACCAGCGGCGCCGCCGAGACCCCGTAGCGCTCCTGCAGATATGCCTCGAAAACGTGCAGTGCCTTCGAGTAATCGGGCAGCCGCTTGAGCTGCCTGGGAAACCACGCGAATCGCCACATGATCAGCGGCTCGTCGATATAGCCGAACGGCCCCTGCTCGCGCAGCTTGATCCAGAAATCCACGTCCTCGAAGCGGAAGCTCGCGCCCTTTAACGCGTCACGATAGCCCCCGCACGCATCGTACGCGGAGCGACGGACGAGGGCAGCGCTCGGCATGATCGGCCACAGCTGCGTCAGCAGTTCGTTCAACGACGGAGCATGGTCGAAGCCTTTCCCGACCAGCGACGTGTTGAGCGAGACGCCCTCGCTGTCCGCCAGCGAGCAGTTGCAGTACACGAGCGACAGGGCGGGGTCGGCATCGAGCGCCGCGATACTACGCTCGAGGAATTGCGGCATCCAGACGTCGTCGGCGTCGAGAAACGCGACGTACTCGCCCGACGAATGCCGCGCGCCGTTGTTACGTGCCGCCGCAGGCCCGCTGTTGGCCTGCTCGATCAGACGCACGCGGTCGTCGTACTGTTTGATGATTGCGAGAGTAGCGTCGGTCGAGCCGTCGTCAACGCAGATTATTTCGGAATCCTGAAGAGTCTGCGCGAGGACGCTGTCCACGGTGCCAGCGATAGTCGCTGCCGCATTGAACGCGGGAATGATTACAGAAACGCGAGGCACGATTTAGTTGGGTTCTCTTGCGGTCTTTTGACCGGCCGCGAAGGCCCGATGGCGACAGGTTACACGCCAAGTGGCAGCCTGCTCAACGGGCTTCGTGAACAGCATCGAGATAGCGGAGGCCGGGATTCGGAGTAACTCAGCTTCGCGTGCCTCGGTGCAGTCGAAGTGCTCCGCATCGCAAAAGATCCGGGATCCCTCGGCTACGCTCGGGATGACACAAAAATAGGAGCAGACAAATAAGACCGGGATTCCTCGCTACAGCAGCTTTCGCTCTAGAATGAGAGAATACACACGAAAAAGAGCAGCCCGCCTCTTCCCAAAATGACTTCTGACAGGCACGAAGTCTTGCATCCTGTCTTAATACTGGGTGCAGGGGTCACCCCTCCCCAAGGAAGCGCGAAACCCACGGAGGGGTTTCGCTACGATGGAATTCTGCCCTTCTACGCGCGGCGGGCGGTTGGCTTGCGGAAGGTCCTGTATGTGCGCCCCTCGGCCAGGCCGAAACGATTCAGCATCCGGTAGACCGTGTAGCGCGATACGCCAAGCAGCTCGGCGGCGCGATGGCAATTGCCCTCGGTTGCCTGCAGCGCCCGAATCAGCGCGAGCTTCGAGGCCTCGCGGATTACGGCGTCGAGGGAGTAGGGCCAGTCCTTGGCGGTGGCATTGGCGCCGCCGTCGACCAGGTCGAGCGTCCCATTGGGAAGCATCGTGTCGGTCGGAACGCCGACCGCCTCTGGAGTCGCAACCTCGTGGCTGAAGGGCAGGTCGTCCACATCGATGCGGTCGGTCTCGGTCATCAGGACCGCGCTCTCGATCGCATGGCCGAGCTCGCGAACGTTGCCGAGCCACTGGTTGGAGCACAGCGCGTCTAATGCGGCGCGCGACACCAGCTTAACGTCCTTGCCGAACAGGCGATTGAAATGCTCGATAAAATGGGCGATGAAGGCCGGGATTGCATCGCGGCGTTCGCGCAGCGGAGGGACCAGGATTGCGGCCGCATTGAGACGGTAAAACAGGTCGTCGCGGAATTGCCCGGCCTTGACCATCGCGCGCAGGTCGCGATTAGTCGCCGCTACCAGCCGAATATCGACCGAATAGCACCGCGACGAACCGACTGGCTGGATCTCATGCGTCTCTACGGCGCGCAGCAGCTTGGGCTGCAGCCGCAGCGGCAGCTCGCCGATTTCGTCCAGAAACAGCGTGCCGCCATTGGCGGAGCGGAAGTAGCCGAGTGAATCTTCGCGGGCGTCGGTGAATGCGCCGCGCACATGGCCGAAAAGCTGCGACTCGGCCAGCGATTCGACCAGGTTGGAGCAGTTGAAGGTCACGAACGGGCCGCCCGGGGCCGAGCCCAGCGTATGCAGTGCTCGCGCTACGAGCTCCTTGCCGGTTCCGGACTCGCCGTGAATCAGAACGGTTGCCTTATATGGGCTCAAGCGTGAAATGGTTTTCAGTACCTTGCGCACTTGCGCCGACCGCACCACCATCCCGCCAACCCGCTCCGATCCATGCGCAAGATGCTCCAGGCTCAACCACTCGCACGCGGCAGCCGCCGGTTCGCTGCGAAGATTATTCGCAGCCGCGACCGGCGTTGCGTTCGCCGAGTACTCTTGAAGGCGCATCTTTGGTTCCTTCTCCGCTGCTTATCTTCGACCTACAGTCAGTTACTAAATCTGCTCTACTAGTTGTAGGGTTTTGGATATAATCGAGCAGTGGCTCGTGTGTCAAGCCGTTGCGCACGAATTTTACCGTCTGACTTTAGCAAAGGCGAGTCCCCTTGTGTCTTGCCATCGCCCTTTCCATCGTGCATAGCGCGGGGCAATCATGACGGGGTTCCACAGCAAATGATAGCCCCAATTCCCCGCCGCACTAATTCTCGCCGTCTCCTATGAAAGGCATCAACCTTCGATCGCCTTAACCTATTGAAAAATCGAACTTTTTACGGCTTATCCACAGTAGCCGATTGCACCCGTTGTGATGCCTCGATTTCCATCAATCGGCGCAAAGATGGCATCGATATGATGGCCTAATAATGCGGTCAAAAAGTGCAGCGCGCGCCGATTCCCGGTAGTCGAGCACGCCAACGATTGCTATGACTAGCGCGGGAGGAATTAAAGATGAAGGTCGTAGTCCTCGTCGCTCGCATTCTCCTGGGGTTGGTGTTCTTTATCTTCGGCCTGAACGGCTTCCTGCATTTCATGCCCAATCCCCCGCCGACTCCCGCCGCGGGTGCATTTTTCGGTGCGTTGATTGGCACCGGCTACATGTTCACCTTGATTTTCGGGCCCCAGGTTTTAGGAGGAGCGCTACTTCTGTTGAACATGGCGGTACCGTTTGCGCTGGTGATTCTCGCGCCGATCATCGTGAACATCATCGCCTTCCATCTCTATCTCTCGCCGGTGCCGATGCAGCTGGCGGTCGCGTTCATCGTGGCCGCCTTCGAGGTCATCCTGGCATGGCACTATCGAGCGGCGTTCGCGCCGCTGTTCGGCGGCGCATCGCGCTCGTGACTGGCCCGCCGCGTACTTGCCTATTTCCAACGCATTGAATTACCTGTAAGCATTGGAATCCCGCAGGCGAGCCGGTAGCTCAGGTGGTAGAGCATGTGACTTTTAATCACAGGGTCCCGGGTTCAAGTCCCGGCCGGCTCACCAGTAAATCCACTCGAAATTGACGAAGTCTCAGGCGTTCGAACTCGCCGCACCCAATCAATGCCCGCACCTTTTGAGGTTGCCGACGGCCGCCGCCGGATTGACAGTGCATAATGCAGATGGAACAGTTGACCACGAAAATTTGCCGACGCGGCTGAACGCGCTGCGGGAAGGGGTCCATGGCAGATTCGAAATCGGCGCTTCACGCTTGCGGCAGTTGCGCTGCCGCTTTTGTTCCTGGTGATGGCGGGGTTGGCGCGTGCCGCCACTATTACCGTCGACACGCTCAGTTCCACCAGCGTCAGCGGTCACTGCAACCTGTTTGACGCTATAACGGCGGCAAACACCACGGCAGGTGTTCAAGCGTGCGCGGCAGGAACCGGCACCGACACCATAGTCTTTCAGACCGGCCTCATCGGCGGAATCGACCTGGTCAGCACACTTCCCGACATCGTCAGCGGCGAGACGGTGACCATCACCGGACCGACCGGCTCGCCGGGCATCACGCTCGAAGGCGGCGGCCACCAAGTTACAAAAGTGGATAGCGGCGCCACGCTAACCCTGCAGAACCTGACCATTGCGGACGGCTCGGCGAGCCTCGGCGGCGCCATCAACAACAGTGGCACGTTGACCGTCACCAACAGCACGTTTTCCAACAACCAGGCCAGCCTCGGCGGCGCAGCGAT
>Ga0074046_10001789_pt1 | contig 18980 bp, 14 predicted proteins | sample BogForMeECP23OM3_FD_94441 | JGI IMG/M metagenome (GOLD analysis project Ga0074046, IMG submission 94441) | Bog forest soil microbial communities from Calvert Island, British Columbia, Canada - Bog Forest MetaG ECP23OM3 | ecosystem: Environmental > Terrestrial > Soil > Wetlands ... | reverse complement strand
TCGCGGCTCTCGCGCACAGCGGCATCGGGCAGGCCTACAGTGTGAAAGTGGTCCTGATCGCACTTGATGCCGGAGCAGTCTACCTCCACCTGGATGATGTTGGCATCAATGCCGTAGACCGCGGCGCTGAGGGTTTTGTAGAGCATGGAGCAGGCACACGAACACCTGGCGCTTCCGCTACTACATTAGTGAATGGAAGCGAGGCCTGGCTGTGACGGATGTCACCCGAGCCCTGTGGAAAACCTCATCCCCCGGCGCGTCATGCCTCGCTTTGGCGGTTCTGACGGAGCGCGGTCAGCCTCGCTCGACCTGAGAGATCTCTCGACCACGCCCGGAGTTGTGGAAAACCCATTCCCGGCGATGGGGTAATGCCTGAGTAATGCCCTCCGACGGAGTGGGTGGGCGTCCCCACTTGGTTACTTCGGTAAAATGTGACATCACCCCAATAAGGCGGCGCTGTCCGGCCAGCAAGGGTAGAATTAGGATGGTTTTCTAAAGAATGGACGGTTTCCCCCGCAATGATCCCTGACCAGACCGGCGGTTCGCCTGACTCCCATCCCGAGGGGATTCTCGAGCAAGAAGAATCCCAACTTTGGCGATGGGTGCTGGGATTCTTTATCCTACTGGCGTTCGCGCTGGCGGCGCTGCTGTGGGAACGGCTGGAGAATATCCCGTTTTCACTTCGCGCCATTCCGATCGGTGTACTTGCTCTTTCAATCCTGTTTGCGGTGTACGCCTATGGGCGACGCCGCGAAGTCAGCGAACTCAAAGGACTGCTTCGTGGGTTGCAAGAGCATGTGGGCGCGGCTCCTTCGGAAGAGCAACTCGACCAACTGAGCCAGGTCATCTTGCGCTCGCAGCGCAATTTCAAGGAACTGATCGACTCTCTTGACGATCCGGCCTGCGCGACTGCGCTCGACGGCACGCTGCGCACAGTGAACCGGCGCGTTGCTGAACTGACCGGGCTGCCTTACACCGAACTGGTGGGCCACAAGATCTTCGACTTCTTTGAGGAACCGGCACGTGAACTGTTGGAAGGCGGGCTGGGACGGTTCCTGGAGAAGCGTCGCTGGGCGGGGGTAGTGCGCGTCCAGCTGAAGAACAATCCTCGGCCTCTTTATTTCGACTGCATGCTCAATGCCATCGTTAAGGGCGACGAAGTCGTGGGCGCAAGCATTCTGGGACGTGACGTAACCGAGCAGCGCGAGAAAGAGATGCGCTTCACGGAACTGTTTGAGACCCTGCAGGAAGGCGTCTATTTCAGCACGCCCGACGGGCACCTGCTGGACGCCAATCCTGCCCTGGTCAACATGCTGGGATACACGGAGAAGAAAGATCTGTTGTTGGTGGACCCGTCAGCTTTGAACTTCGAGCCCGGCCCACCGGCGCTGGGGCGGGCCGTGGACGATCACGGTGGCCTGCGCACGCGCGAGATCAAACTGCGCCGCAAGGATGGAGCGGCGGCGGTCTTTCTCGATTCTTCGCGTGCGGTGTGGGACACGTCGGGCAACATCATCCGCTACCAGGGAACGCTGGTAGATATCACCGAAAAGCGAAAGATGGAGCGCGAACTCGCGCAGCAGGAAGAATTCCGCCGGCGGCTGCTCGAAAGTTTCCCCGATTTGATTCTGGTGGTGGATCTCGGGGAACGATATACGTTTGTGAATTCCCGTGCCCGCGATCTTCTCGGCTACCAACCCGAAGATCTGGTGGGTAAAAAGATATCGGATCTGGAGGACCATTCGCCGGAAATGGCTGCGCTTTACCATACCGTGGTTTCCGGAAAGCAGGCTTTCGCCTCGGCGGAATACGGCGCGCGCCACCGTGACGGAAACTGGCGCACCATGCGCGCTTCGTGCAGTCAACTTTTCGATGCGGAGGGCAAGACCAGCGGCGTGATCATGTCGGTGCGCGACATCACCCTCGAAAGAAAGCTGGAGCAACAGGTCGTGCAGAGCGAGCGCCTGGCCGCGATGGGCGCCATGATTGGCGGCGTCGCCCACGAATTGAATAATCCCTTGACCAGCATTCTGGGCGTAAGCGAACTGATGCAGGACAAGGAGACCAGCGAGAGCGGGCGCAAACAGCTTGCCTTGCTGCAGCAGCAGGCGCGCCGGGCCGCCGATATCGTGCAGAATCTCACCTACTTTGCCCGCCCTCCGGCGCCGGGCAAGAGCCGGCTCAACCTGATTGAGGTGATCGATCGGACGCTGAACCTGCACGCCTATTCCCTGCGCAAGAACAACATAACCGTGGATTTTCTGCGCGAGGAGGGACTGCCCTACGCGCTGGGTGATCCGCATCAGTTGATGCAAGTCTTTCTCAACCTGATCATGAACGCGGAGCAGGCTATCCGCGAGGCGCGGGATAAGGGAACACTGCGTATTCGCACCGGCAAATCGGACGGCTCAGTGTGGGTCAGCTTTCACGACGACGGGCCCGGTATCCCGAAGGAAAACTTGCCCAGCATCTTCGATCCCTTCTATACGACGAAGCGTCCGGGACGCGGCACGGGATTGGGCCTGAGCATCTGCAAGTCCGTCATTAAAGAACACAATGGCAGCATCGAAGCCACCAATGCGCCGGACGGGGGAGCGGTCTTCACCGTGACGCTGCCAGTGGCGGGCTAAGGCCGGGTGAATCTGCGGCAAGGGGCTCTGAAGTCACGGCAAATCAATTAGCGTCAGATCAGCTTTCCTGCGGACGGCGAGCGTACGCCCGTCCGGCGAAATTGCCACATCGCTGTCGATCGGATACTGCTTTCGAAAGACAATGCTTTTCGAGCCTATATCGACAACTGCTACTCGAAGATAGTAGCCAAACCCGCTGCTATCTGTAATCGGGAAACGGGCCCCGTGACTGAAGAACAGCACTCGCCGCGCCGCTCCCGATGCGAGGTCCCAACGAAAGCCGGAATTCCAACCAGGTACCAGCCAGTGCAGATCAGCGATTTCCTGATCTGCTCCGGATGGGTCGACTTGGACAAGTCGATGCTTGTCGGTCAAGATGAGGACAGTTTGCGGGTCAGGAAGCAGCAAGGCTGCAGCCTTGCCCAGGGCCGGGGCACGGACGCTCCGTTCACCATCGCTTAAGTGAATATCCAATTGCTGTTTACTCCTATCGAGGCATGCGAATCCTCCGTCCGTGACTGCTAAGGACCAACACGTGTCAACCGATGCCGTCTGTCTCGCTGGCGTCCCTTCGAAATACGCAGTGTGGTTAGGTGCGTAGGCGTCTGTAGCGACGAAGCCGCGGCGAGAAGGAGCGTTGATGAGGCGCCCAGTCCACGTGGTCATCTTCGATTGCGGACCCTGGCCCTTAGGCCACTCAATTCGCTGAAGGGTTGAGAAATCCGCGTCAAGAAGGCAGATCTCCCAACCGCTCGACATGAGGATGTGTCCGTCCGGTCCGGCCTGAATGTTTTCTCGCGGCGACCAATCAAACGAATGAAGCGGAGTACCAGTTGTGTCGATAATGACAGAACGAAACTTGTTGGCTGTGGGCTGACCATACCTGTCGCACGGAGACGAGCGCAGGGGGAAGCTGACGAGCAGATGTTCTGGATCTAAGAATTCGACATGCCGTTTGGCATAAGCATCCTTATCCTGGAACATATAGTCGCAGAGGGCTTGGGCTGGATATCCGATCTTCTCTAGATCAATCTGCCGTTGTGATCGGCCCGAAGTTTGGCCTTGGAGGCCAGAAGTAAAGGCGAGAAGCAGGACTCCTGCGAAAGGAAGATGTCCGGTCATGGCGCACCCGAGACTTGCCTTCTTTAGATTACCTCTCCACCGCCATCGCCACGGCGTTCCCTCCTCCAAGGCAGAGGGCAGCGATGCCTCGCTTCACATCGCGGCGAATCATTTCGTAGATCAGGGTCACCAGCACCCGCGCACCGCTGGCGCCGATGGGATGGCCGATCGCGACGGCGCCTCCATTCACGTTGACTTTCTCGGGATTCAACCCGAGCTTGCTTATGACTCCCACGGCGTGCACCGAGAAAGCTTCGTTCAATTCATAGAGATCCACGTCTTCATTCTGCCAGCCGGTTTTCTCCCAGATTTTGCGGACGGCCCCGACTGGAGCCATCATGACCCACGCCGGGTCAATCCCGCTGGTTGCCTGGGCCACGATGCGGACCATCGGCTTCGCTCCCAGTTCCTTCGCTCGCTGCGCGCTGGTGACCACCACCGCGGCGGCGCCATCGTTGACCCCGGGCGCGTTGCCCGCAGTCACGGTTCCATCCTTCTTGAAGGCGGGCTTCAGAGAACGCAGCACTTCGATGGTGGTGTCTTCGCGCGGGCACTCATCTCTGTCAAAGAGCGTGGGAGGGTCAATCTTCTTTTTCCCCGGAATCTCCACCGGAACGATCTGCGACTTGAAGCGGCATTCCTTGGTCGCAGCGACAGCCTTGCGATGAGAGTTTGCGGCAAACTCATCTTGTTCCTCGCGCGTAATGCCGTACTTTTCGGCGACGTTCTCGCCGGTGATTCCCATGTGGTAGTTGTTGTAAACGTCCCACAAGCCGTCCTGCACCATGGAGTCGATTACCTGCGCGTTGCCCAGACGATATCCCTTGCGCGCCTGCGGCAGAAGGTAGGAAGCGTTGGTCATGGATTCCATACCGCCGGCGACGACGATCGAACTGTTGCCCGTCTGGATCGCTTGTGCCGCCAGAGCGACGGATTTCAATCCTGAGCCGCATACCTTGTTGATTGTCATGGCACCTGTTGCCGGAGACAATCCGCCGAAGATGGCAGCCTGCCGCGCTGGATTCTGCCCCAGTCCGGCGGAGACGACGTTGCCCATGATGCACTCATCCACCTGAGCAGGGTCCACGCCCGCCCGCTTCACCGCTTCCCGCACGACGATCGCGCCCAGTTGCGGAGCGCTGAATTCCGCCAGGCTGCCCTGGAATTTTCCGACCGCCGTACGGCAGGCGGAAATGATCACCACATCGTCAAAAGAGGCCATGAATCAAGCTCCGGCAAGATTTCGCGGCTCTCATTATAGATGCGACAGAGAGGGAACGGTGGCAGCCCGATTCGTTCATGCGACTGGCTGCCGAGAGAAATTCGCAGGATTCATCGTCGGGTTTGCCCGCGCGACGGCGTCACACTCCAGCGTTCGCACCACAATTCCTACCGGCCCTGGGGCAACAACATGAATTTTTCAGTTGACTTTTTCCTCGAAGGTTCTCTCGCCGTGACTTTGGTACAACGACTTCGCACGACGCAACGCTCATTTTTTTCTTGACTTCACTTTTCATTGACTCTATACATCAACTAGTTGCAGTAGAAGACCGCTGCACATTTTCCATGACGAATGGAAGGGAGAATAGGAACCATGGCAACCAAGAAAAAGGCGAAGAAGAAAAAGAAACACTAAGCAAGGTCAGTACGAAGTCAAAAGGGGACGCGGAATGCGTCCCCTAAGTTTTTTCTGGAAATGGGAAGCCCTCCACCAAAGAGATGTCGACCGCATTCGTAGTGGCCTCGATGACCTCGCGTTTCCTCGGCCCGTGTACCTAGTTTGACGGTTTCCCCGCTCCCGCCACGCTGCAGGGAACGTGCTTCTCCTGCTTCGGACAAAGGCTCCGGTAGGCACAGAAGCTGCAATGCATCCCTCGTTTTGCTTCGAATCGCCCGGCCGCGATTCCCTCAGCCGCTTCGGTCACTGCCAGGCGCGCCTTGAGCAACTGTGCTTCATCGCGCGTCGTGACGACGGGGACGTTGTTTTCCAGGTTGTAAAAGATCACCGATCCCACCTTGTGTCCCCACTTTTCGTCAGCGGCGATCGCGTAGAGCGACAACTGCAGGCTTTCGTCGCAGCTCTTCTGATCCCGGGCTTTGCCGGTCTTGTAGTCAACGATGTCCACCCGCCCGTCTGCTCGAGCATCGATGCGATCGATCCGCCCGATGACGGTGGTCGCGCCCACGCGGATGTCAAAGGTCTGTTCGGTATCGAGAACCTGCGGAGGGGACTCTCGCGCCGTGGCCAGGAAGTCGAGCAATTGGGCGACGCCCAGTTGCTCGTAGAGTTCGCGCTGGTAGGTTTCCTGAATTCCGGCTTCGGCCAGATCGCGGCGGAATATCTCGATGAGTTCTTCGTCCGTCTTGGGGCGCCCGAGGCCCACGGAATCGAAATAGGTCTTGAGCACGCGATGCATTGTCGCGCCATACTGCATCGCCGCCGCGGGCTTTGCCGCTAGCCGCCAGTCGCGGTCCAGCTTGAACTGCAGTCCGCAGCGCTGGTAGCTCTCCACGGCCGAAGCGCTCAGGCGGCTGTGCAAGCCCTCAACGACAGGCAACTCGAACCATAACGCCACTTGCGATTCGGCCGGATAGGCGGGAGACGCAGCCGCAAACATCTCGAGGCTGGCCTGCGCCCCGCGGGCCGCGACCGCTGTCAAATAGCGGGAGAGGCCCGGATTCTCGATCAAATCCCGCATGTACCCGTCGGGATTCTTGTTCTTGCCTTTTCCCTGCCGCGAGTAAATCTGCAGCGAGTCGCGAGCCCGGGTCATGGCCACGTAGAACAGGCGGCGCTCTTCCTGGTCGTGAAGTGTCTTGTCGTCGCCCTCGGCTACCGACTCCTCATCTCGCAATTCGTTGGGGAAGGCCACAAGGGATTCCTTGTACGGGTTGGGAAAGGAGTTCGCGTTGGCGCGCAGAATGAACACGTGCGCGAACTCCAGCCCTTTCGCCCCATGAACGGTGATCAGGCGGACCGCATCTTCATTTTCGCGCACGGCGTTCTCACGCGGTTCGTTTTCGGCCGCGTTCAGCGGAATCACGCCTCCGGCGTCCCGGAAATACTCGAGATAGTCAACCAGTTCTTCCAGTTCGGTGCTGCGATTGACTTTTTTCCTCTCCCAGGCCTCCACAAACTTCAGCGCTGCTTGCGTATTGGGCGAGGCAGCGTCGAGTCCAAATCGCTGCATGATGATATCGAGGGCGGCGCGCGCCTTGGCTTGTCGGCGGCGGATTTCTTCGCGCGTATCTTTGACTGCGGCGAGCACGTCCGCGCCGCCACCCGCTCGCTCCAGCACAGAAGAAAGAGGGACAACCGGACCCTCGCGGGAATCTCGCGCGTTGGCGCGCATGACCTGGCGAAGTTGTTCGGGATTCACTTGAAATCGCGGCAGGGCGGCGACGCGAAACAGGCCTACGTCGTCCCCGGCCGAAACCACCGCTCGCATCGAGGCCAACAGGTCGCGAACTTCCGGCGTGTCGAAGACATCCATCCGCTCAATGACGAAGGGAACGCCCGCCTCGGCCAGTTCGAGCACAACCTCGTCGCGGTGCTGATGCGAACGGTAAAGAACTCCGAAGTCCGACCACTTGCACTTTGACTTCTTCTGCAGATCTCGGATGGAGCGGACCACGTCAGGCGCTTCGGCTTCTCTGCGCGCACACACCACCACCGTGACCGGAGCACTGGCAAGTTGGCCGCCGGTTTGCCCAGCTTCCTCCTCTCGGGCAGATTGTAATGGGGCCCGCTGATGGGCGAGAGTGCCGTCGCTCCGTCCCGCGAACACGGGCGGATTCCTGACAATCAAGGCAAACGCACTGCGCAGAATGGGCGTGGTCGAACGGCGGTTCTTTTCGAGCACAACCAGTCTGGTTCCGGGAAAGTGGCGCTGAAAAAGTTGGAAAGCTGCGCTGGAAGCGCCGCGAAAACGGTAAATAGCCTGGTCCGGATCGCCCACGGCGAAGATGTTTCCCTCCGCGCCCGCAAGCCGGGCGAGAATCTTGACCTGGGCGAAGTTAGCGTCCTGAAACTCGTCGACTAGGATGAAGCGAGCGCGGGCACGCGCCTCCGCCAGCACATTTTCATCGCTCTGCAGCAAGGCATGAGCGCGCACGATCATGTGACTGAAGGTCCCGAGATTGTCTTCTTGCAGCCAGCGTTCAACCGTGGCGAAAACCCGGGCAATTTCGCGGCAGCGTCCCAGCGTCTCGGCCTCATCCAGAACGTTGCTCGATTTCGCCACCCGCGGAACGGGACATTCTCCCCGCTCCAGGCGTGTCACGTAGTGCGCGTATTTCTCGGGCGTAACCAGTTCATCGTGGCAACGATCCATGAATTTCAGCAGGTCCATCAGAAACTGGCCCACGTTGGCGGCGCGGATGAAATGCTTCAACCCGAGTTCGCGGATCCGGCGGCGAAGGTAGATCCAGAGGTCCTGCTCGTCGAGCACGCCAAAGTCCCGGCCTACGCTCTTGAGCAAAGCCAGGCAGTAATCATGGAAGGTCGTGGCGTGCACCCGCCTGCCGTTCAGTAACTTGCGCACCCGCTCACGCATTTCCATGGCCGCGTTATTGGTGTAAGTCAGGGCCAGAATCTCGTGCGGCTGCGCGTGGCCCTCGGCGACAAGGCGTTGAATGCGGTAGGTCAGCACCGAAGTCTTGCCCGTGCCCGCGCCCGCCACGATCAGCAGCGGGCCGTGCACGTGCTCAATCGCTTCACGCTGGCGATCTTCTGGGATAAACGGAAAGGTACGGGAGTTGGACTTCGGCGGCATCGAAGGGTCAGGATAACACCGGGCGGGGCTATGTAAGGAAGCGAGCCAAACGCGCGGTTTCTGCGTCGCAGAATACGCGACGCTTCGCGCGGCTCGTCCGGGTCCCTCGTCGGGCAGACTGCACCCGCCTCAGGATGACAACTCAGCCCTGGATTGTGAAATCGTAATCGCGATGCCGGCAATGGCAGCGGTCTCGGCGCGCAGAATCGTCGGCCCCAGCGAGGCCGAGGTCCAGCCGGCTTTCCGAAAAAGTCCGAGTTCGTCTTCAGTCCATCCGCCCTCTGGACCAATGGCGAGAAGCGTTTCGCCCCCGCATGGATGAGACGCCAGAACATTTCGAAGCTGCGTCTCTTGCTCTTCTTCTGCCAGCACAATTCGCAGGCCGCCCAGCAAGCTGGTCGCGTCTTTTAGTTTCATAGGTGCAACAATTTCCGGAGGCACGCTCCGGCGCGACTGTTCAGTCGCGTACCGTGCGATTCTCCGCCACCGCTCGACACGCTTGACTGCTGCCGAAGCCAGATGCGCGTCCGTTCGCCGCGCGATCACCGGCACAATTCGCGACACGCCCAGTTCCGTGCATTTCTCGATTGCCCATTCCATGCGATCGAACTTGAAGACGGCAAGCAGCAGTGTGACATTGGCCGTCGATGCCGCGGGAACTTCTTCACCGAGTTCGAATTCGATACGGTGGTCGGCTAGAGACGTGACTCGTCCACGGCGCACGACCGAGCCGGTGGCAATGTCGAATTCTTGTCCCACCCGGGCACGCAAGACGCGAACGAGGTGTTCAGCATGCGCGCCATTCAACGCGGCATGATTGCCGGAGACTTCGTCGGCGATCCATCTTCTGTGGGTCATCGGCGTTGGTCGTGAAGATGGAGGGGTGCGTTCTCTGCGACTAAGCGGTGGGGTTAAAGCCCTCCAATTGCCAACCGCTTTCGCGGCCGTAAAGGGCCGCTCTTCCACCTCACTACCCGAACATATCCTTCACTTTGCCTAGCAGCGAGCGCAATAGGGGTTGGTTGTCCACCTTGGAGATGGCGTCGAGTTCCTGCAGCAACTCGCGCTGGCGCTTGTTCAGCTTGGCAGGGATCTGAATGCGCATCTCGACGTACAGATCGCCCTTGCCATGCCCGTTCAACACCGGCACGCCTTTGTTGCGCACGCGAAAGGTCGTGCCGGGCTGGGTGCCTTCGGGAATTCTCAGCGTATGTTCGCCGTCCATGGTGGGTACGCGAATTTCCGCACCCATGGCGGCCTGGGCCACCGAAATCGGTACCACGCAATGCAAGTCAGTCCCTTCCCGTGCGAAAAACGGATGCTCATTCACGTGCAGCACAACATACAAATCACCGGCGGGCCCGCCAAACTGTCCCACCTCGCCGCCACCGGCGAAGCGGATTCGCGTCCCGTCTTCCACCCCGGCCGGGACTTTTGCATCCACCGTGCGCTGACGCAGAACCCGGCCTTCGCCTTTGCATCTCGGGCATGGATCGGTGATGACGCTGCCGGTTCCCTGGCAAGTCGGGCACGTACGGGCGATGCTGAAGAATCCTTGCTGGTAGCGCACCTGCCCGCGTCCGCCGCAGGAGCGGCAAGTGGTCGGGCCCTTGCCTGGCGCCGCGCCCGAGCCGCGGCAGTCCTCGCAGGCTTCGTGGCGGCGAACCGTAACTCGAGTCTCCGTGCCGAAGAATGCTTCTTCAAACTCAAGGGTGAGATCCTCGCGAAGATCGGCGCCGCGCTGAACCCGGCTGCGGCGGCGTCCACCGGCGCCGCCGAAAAGATCACCGAAACCGAAGAAGTCGCCAAAGATGTCGCTGAAATCCTGGAAAACCGTGGGGTCGAAACCTGCGCCTGCGCCGCCGCCCAATCCCGCATGGCCGAAGCGGTCGTACGCCGCCCGCTTCTCCGAGTCCGCCAGCACGGCGTAAGCCTCGCTCACTTCCTTGAACTTCTCCTCCGCATCGGGGTTATTGGGATTGCGATCCGGATGCAACTGCAGCGCCAGCTTGCGATAGGCGCTCTTCAGTTCCTGCTCCGTAGCCGTGCGGCTCACGCCCAAGACTTCGTAGTAATCGCGTTTTCCGTTGTTGGTCAGAATCAGCCTTTCTTCAAACACAGAGCCGTCATGCCCGGAACCAGATGCACCAATGTTCGCTCGCCTGTCCTATTTTCCGGGATTCTTTGCGACCTTGACCATGGCCGGGCGCAGCAGGCGGTCCTTGAACTTGTAGCCGCGTTGCAATTCCTCGAGCACCTCGTGGTCGGCCGCTTCCGAGGTCTCCACCATCTCGATCGCCTCGTGATAGTGCGGGTCAAACGGTTCGCCCTTGGCAGGGATGGCCCGCACCCCCAGCTTCGCCAGCGCGTCCTGCAGTTGCTTGTAGATGAGTTCAATCCCGCTGCGAAAGTCGTTCGCGCCGGACTTGGCTTGCAACGCGCGTTCGAAGCTGTCCATGACTGGCAGCAGAGTTTTGATCGCGTCGGCAGTAGCGAAATCGCGGAAGCCCTGCTGCTCTTTGCTGGCGCGCTTTCGCGCGTTCTCGAATTCAGCCTGCGCCCGCGCTAACCGGTCGAGCAGAGTGTCGCGCTCGGCTTTCACCTTCCGCAATTCCTCGGCAACCGCCGATACCTCTTCGCCAGAAACCGTGGCACTCCCTTCGCCAGCGGCAGGCGAGCTTTCTCCACCTTCCCCGGCCGGAAGTTCGTGCTCCAGATCGAGTTTGGTTGTTTCTACTTCTGATTTTCCGTTTGACTTCCCCATAACCCCGTCTAAGTCACTCCGATTCATTCAGGATCTTGTCGAACAAGCGCGCAATATAGGAAACTGCGGTGATGGTATGCTGATAGTCCATGCGCGTGGGGCCGATAACCGCCAGCGAACCCATGACTTCATTCCCGGCGTGAGCAGGAGCCCCGATCAGCACGAAGTTCCGCATCGAAGGCAGCGTCTCGTCCAGGCCGATGACCACCCGCACGGCTTCCTGCTTCACATCCAGATAGGCGCCGAGAAGTTGGACAACTTTTTCTTTCTCCTCCAGCGTCTTCAGCATTTCCTGCAGGCGTTCGCGGTCCTCCTCACTGGCCACCAGGTTGGCCGCGCCTTCCACGAAGACTACTTGCGCACCCTGTTCTGCCGCCAGGGCACCCTGCTTGTAGAGCCGCTCGATCGAATTCATCAGGCGGTCGTATTCGCCGCGTTCCTGTTCGATGCGGCGGGCGATCTCAGCCTGCATGGCCTCCATGGTCCAGCCGCGGAAATTGTCGTTGATGTAGCGCGCCGCCAGGTCCAGATCGGCCTGCGACAAATCGAGGCGCAGGACGCGATCGCGCACCAGACCGGAACGCGTGACCACCACCGCCAACACTTTCTGGTCGCTCAGGCGCGAAAAATACACGTGCTCCAGCGCGTTCTTCGGACCGCTCGTGGCCACTGTTACCCCGACATTATGCGAAATCAGTGACAGCACGTGCGACGTCCGTTCCATGAACTCCTGCACGTCGCTTACATCCGCCAGCGCGGTCGAGATCATCGACTCTTCCTGCGGCGCCAGTCGCGCCGTGCCCGAAATCTGTTCGACGTAGTAGCGATACGCTTCTGTCGTCGGGATGCGCCCGGCCGAAGTGTGCGGCTGCTCCAGAAACCCGGCGTCCGACAAGTCGGCCATCACGTTGCGGATGGAGGCCGGACTCAGTCCTTCGCGGTTGGAGCGCGCCAGCGTGCGCGAACCGACCGGCTCGCCCGTGGAGATAAAAGTCTCGACTATGGCGGTCAGAATCTCGCGTTCGCGCGTCCCGATATTGGGGTCACCTGGCATGCGCACTTCTTTCAGTTATCTCGATCCGAGCGTTGTCGGCCGGGGAGACACAAGTTCCTACTTATTCTACCTAACTATTTTAGATGCAGAAGCTTAGGTTTTGGGTGAAAGTTCAGATCCGGTACAGACTCTAGGAATGGGGCGAAGGGCTGTTAAGAAACAGGTTTCAAGGTGTCATAGTTTCAAGGTTTCAAGGCAAATCGTCGGGCACTCTTGAAACTTTGAAACTCCGGAACTTTGAAACCTTTGTCTTTACTGAATCTGGATCACGCTGGCCGGGGCGCTGGCTTTGATTTCCGCCACGCGATCCACGACTCTGCGCGCAAATTCGAAGATGGACTTGGCGTGCGGCGAATTTTCGCCTTCGAGCACGACCGGACGGCCGCCGTCTCCAGCCTTGCGTACTTCGGGATCGAGCGCAATGCTGCCCAGGAAAGGGACGCCGAACTGCTGCGCCATTTTTTCTGCGCCGCCGCGGGAAAAGATATCCACCTCGTGCTGGCAGTGCGGGCATACGAAATAGCTCATGTTTTCTGCCACGCCCACCACATCTACCTTCATCTGGCGGAACATTTCGATGGCCTTGCGCGCGTCCTGCAGGGAAACGTCGGAAGGAGTCGAAACCACGACCGCTCCCGTCAGCGGCACCGTCTGCACCAGCGACAGCGCCACATCGCCCGTTCCCGGCGGCAGGTCCACGATCATGTAGTCGAGATGTCCCCACTCGACCAGCCCCAGGAATTGCCGCACGATCTGGTGCAGCATCGGCCCCCGCCAGATGATGGGCTTGTCGCCGGGATTCAGGAATCCGACAGAAATGACTTTCAGTCCGTATGCTTCGAGCGGCTCAATGCGGTTTTCGCCGGCCATGCGCGGCTGCGAGTTCACGCCCAGCATCAGCGGAACGTTGGGCCCGTAGACGTCGGCGTCGAGCAGGCCGACCTGGTGTCCCATGTTGGCCAGCGCAACCGCCAGGTTTACGGCCAGCGTAGTCTTGCCCACGCCGCCCTTGCCCGAGCCGACGGCGATGATGGCGTCCACGCCCGGCAGCGGTTGCGGGCCTTGCTGCGCCGGGCCCTGTCCATGCTGGTGCGGCATATGTGCGTTCAACGGATTAGGCTCCAGAGATGAATTGCAAGATGAAGATGCTGGAGAACCCCAAAGCTGATTATACAGGCGGGGAAGGCAGGAGCCTTTGGGGAGAGCAGGACTTCAAGATTCGACGGTGCTCAGTACCCTTCCCCTTCCAGCCGCACTTTGCCGCGGAACATGCGGAACAGGAAGACGAAATACCCGAGCGCGAGGAGCATGCCCAGAATCCACCAGACGAATCCGACGCTCAAGCCGTAATGGCCGGCGGCGGTGTTGTAGATGGTCAGGCTGCGCGCGGCTCCGGTGCTCGCCGGCAACACTACCGGATAAAGCGCGAACGCCGCGCCCACCAGCATGCCCACGATGTAGAAGGCCGACGCGACGAAGGCGATCTTGTCCGCCCGTTTCAGCATCGCATGCATCATGACGGCGAGCGAGCCGAAGACAATCACCGGGATGAGGAATCCGACGGCATGGTGTTTGTAGTTGTCGAGTACGCCGGGGCGGATATAAGTGGTCGCAACCAATCCGACGACGGTTAAGGTCAGTTGGAACGGCCAAGCCCACTGAGCGACGGCTCGGGCGCGGCGGTTCAGGTCGGACTCTGTCTTGATCGCCGCGTAGAGCGAGCCGTGAGCGGTCAGCGTCACCAGTGCGATCACGCCGGCGAGGACCGTGTACCAGTCGAGAATGCCGTTATTGGTGCCGACGCGGAAGTTGGTCCACAGCGGCTCGAAGAAGTAGTGATCCTCTCCGAGCGGCACGCCGCGCACGACGTTTCCCAGCGCCGCGCCGAAAAAGATGGTCAGCAGCGCGCTCGATGCGCAAAAGACGAAGTCGAAGAATCCGCGCCAGACGGGATTATCCATGTGTGCGCGCAGTTCGATGCCGATGCCTCGCAGCATGAGCAGCCACAGGACGATCATCAGCGGCAAATAAAAGCCGCTGAAACTCGAGGCATAGAGCAGCGGGAAAGCAAAGTAGAGCGTGCCTCCGGCGGCCAGCAGCCAGACTTCATTGCCGTCCCAGACCGGACCGATGGCTCGCATGATCGCTTGCCGCTCTGCGGCGGTTTTGGCAACGCCGAGATAGATTACACCGGCGCCGAGATCGAAGCCGTCAAGCACCACATAGGCCGCCACCATCACGGCCACGATCATGAACCAAAGCGTTTCCATCGGAAACCTCGCTAACAAACCCCGCTGATGTCATTCCGAATTGCTAAAGCTTTGTCATTTCGAATTACCCAAGCGTTGTCATTTCGAGCGAAGCGAGAAACCTGCTTCTTGCTGGCGCCAGCAGAAAAGCAGGTTCCTCGTCGCTGCGCTCCTCGGAATGACAACCGGGGAGTCTGATGCTAGTGCGCGTTGGCCTCTGCATCCGGCCCGCGCTCGATCTCACGCCGCACCAGAAACAAAAACAAAATTCCCAGCACGGTGTACATGCCCATAAAACCCAGCAGGGTAAACATGCCATTGCCTGCCGAGACTGTCGTCGAGTAGCCGTCAGCCGTGCGCATGAGGCCATACACCAGCCAGGGCTGACGCCCAATTTCAGCTGTCATCCACCCTGCAGTATTGGCGATGTAAGGAAATGGCAGGGCGAGCAGCAGAGTCCACTGCATCCAGCGGCTCGAAAACAGCTTGCCGCGCCACAGCAAAAACGCTGCCACCACGGAAATTGCAATAAAGAGCGTGCCCAACCCCACCATGATGTGGTAGCTGAAGTAGAGCAACGCAATGTTAGTGGGCCACTGATCCTGCGGGAAAGCTTCCAGCCCCTTCACTTCCGCCTTCCACGCGCGATAGGTGAGAAAACTCAGCGCGTCGGGCACCACCAGCGGATTGTCAATTTTCTTCTCGTCCACATTGGGCTGGCCGATCAGGACGATGGGCGCTCCCGGTTGGCTGGCAAACAGTGCCTCCATCGCGGCGAGCGTGACAGGTTGATTCGTGGCCACCAAGCGGCCCTGTCCATCTCCCGTGGGAAACAGTTGCAGCAGGCTGAAGATCAGCCCGGCCAGCACTCCCACCCGCACGAAGATGCGCCCGTGCTCCACGAACTTCCCCCACAGCAGATAGAACGCGCCGACGGAGGCCATGACGAACGCTCCCGTGATCACGGCCCCGCTCATGTTGTGCGCGTACTGCCACCACGCCCAGGGATTCAGCACCAGCGCCCAGAAGCTGGCGAGCTGCACTGATCCATCGGCGGCTTGGGCGTAACCCACGGGGTGCTGCATCCAGGCATCAGTCGCCACGATGAAAAATCCCGAGAGCCATGACCCCAGAAACACTGCGACCGCCGACCACCAGTGCCCACGGGGGCCAAGCCGTTTCTCGCCGTACAAGAAGAGCCCCAGGAACGCCGACTCCAGAAAGAAAGCGAACATGCCCTCCATTCCGAGCGTCTGGCCAATCACGCCTCCGGCAAAGCGAGAGAAGTGCGACCAGTTGGTGCCGAACTGGAATTCCATCGGGATGCCAGTCACGACGCCCAGCACGAAGTTGATGCCGAAAATCCGCGCCCAGAAGCGCGCGGCCTGGTTGTATGTCTCATCGTTGCGGCGAAGAGCAAGCGTCTTGAGCACCACGATAAGTGGCGCCAGACCCATGGTGAGTTGCGGGAAAAGATAGTGGAAGGTGACCGTAAAGGCAAAATGAAGGCGATGGACTAAAAGGGCACTGTCCATGATGAAACCTCTCAGCGCGTCATTACCGAGGACGCTTTGCTGGCCAACATGGTTCGGACAACATGGCGCGATGCCGAGAAGCGCGGCGCCGATTCAGCGCGACCGGCGGCGTCTTTCCGTTTCGGAACGCCGAATCTCGCGGCGTCTCCCGGCATCGTCATAGCGGCGCCGCTGCTCGTCGGTCTCGGGGATCACCGGCGCCACCTTCAAATGTTTCCCCGTACTATCAATGGCAACGAACGTCAAATGGGCAGAGGCAACGTGCTGCGCGGTATCGGCGATATAGTTTTCAACGAAGACTTTCACGCCGACCTCCATCGAAGTAGTGAAGACACGATTGACCGAGGAGCGCAGGATGACCAGGTCGCCCACGCGCACGGGAACCAGAAAATCGATGTGATCCACGGAGGCGGTTACAACATGATTGCGCGAATGGCGGTGCGCGGCCATGGCGCCCGCCAGATCGATCCAGTGCATTAGCCGTCCGCCGAGCAGGGCGGCGAGCGGGTTCGCGTCATTGGGCAGCACAATCTCGGCCATCTCGGATTGCGAATCCCTTACGGGGCGAGGCACCAGCGTGTCGTCGGTCATAGCGCTTATGGTGGAAGGCGTTATTGTACGCCAATGTTCTCAGTCCATGCTCGATTTCCCAGCGGTTTGAGAGATTCGTATCAGGGCATGACTGCAGGGCATGCCGCAGCGCGCCCCACAAGTCCGGCTTCAGCCGCTGGGGGCGCACGGGCAAAACCAGCGGCTAAAGCCGTTGGCGTCCCGCGCCATGAACGGCATCGCTCAAGCGATGCCGTGATACGAACCGTTATTCCCAACTGCACCACTGCCCAGCCGCGACATCGTTTGTAGTAACCTCAAGTCAACTGGCGACCGGAACTGGTTTCATATATGCTTTTGCGGCGGCGGCGAGCACCAGGCCCTCAGGGGCTAAAGCCCGTTTCATTTGCGGCCCGAGTGGCACGGCTGAAGCCGTGCCCTACCCAAGACCTATTTGTAAAAGCAGTTTTAGCCACTGACAACTGACGACTGCCCATGGACCGCATCGCCGCTCTCAACGAAATCCTGACGGAGAATCCGAAAGACGCCTTCGCGCGCTACGGCCTCGCCATGGAATACTCCAGGCAAGGCGACTTCGACCGCGCGCTGGCGGAGTTTTCCATTTTGCTGGAGAACAATCCCAACTATACCGCGGGCTATTTCATGGCGGCGCAAACGCTGGTGCGGGCCGAGCGAGTCGAAGACGCGAGGAAGATGCTGCGCGATGGTATTGCGTCGGCGCGGCGCACGGGAAATTTGCATGCGCAATCAGAGATGGAAGCGATGCTGGCGGAGATGGAGTAGAAAGGTTTCAAGGTTTCAAGGTTTCAAGGTTTCAAGGTTTCAAGGTTTCAAGGTTTCAAGGTTGCAAGGTTTCAAGGTTGCAAGCTTAGAGGTGACCGCGCTTCACTTTGGAACTTCGAAACCTTGAAACTCTGAAACCTTGCCTACTACGCCATCCTCTCCATTCCCCACTCCACTGCGGCCGGGAATAATTGATAGAGCTTCACGGGCAGGTGCATGGTCCACGGAACGACCACTTCTCGCTTTCGCTTCAGGTACCCGCGCAGCGTAGCCCGGGCTACCCGCTGGGCTGTAATGCCACGCACAGAACCCGGCCGCACTTGCTTGAGTTCCCTTCCCCGGATGGCATGTTCTCCGAATGCTGTCCGCACGTAGCCGGGACAGACAGTCAGCACATGGATGCCGTCTTTCTTCAGTTCAACGCGTGCCGCCTTGCCGATGGCGTTGAGCGCGAACTTGCTGGCACTGTAGGCACCGTGAAACGGCAGGGGGATGTGCCCGGCGACGCTGGAAACATTGATGATTGTTCCTCCACCCTGTTGCCGCATGATGGGTATTACCGTCCCCATGGCTGAAACGGCACCGAACAGGTTGGTCTCGAAGAGCTCGCGGAAGGCGGGCATCTCGACTTGCGCAACCGAGTCGAGCAAACCATGACCGGCGTTGTTGACCCAGACGTCGACGCGTTGAAAGTGGTGCAGGGTGAGGCTGAGAACGCGATCGATTTCCTCGGAGTGACGCACATCGCAGGAAAAGGCGGCGGTTCGCTCCGGAAACCCCAGCCGCACGCGTGCCGCCTCGGCCCGGCTCGCATCGCGCGACAGCAGAACCACGCTCGCTCCTGCCTCGGCAAAAACCCTGGCGATCGCCTCGCCGATGCCCATGGACGCGCCCGTCACCACAACGACCTTTCCGTTAAGTGTCATGTTCGCGTTGTATTCTGTGTCTCGCTTCAAGTCAAGATGCCGCGCCATCGATGCACGCGAGCTTGACACTGACGGGAAATCGCGGACTCCAGAAAACGCCGGCCGCCCGGGCGCGTATAATCGGGGAAATCGGTTCCGTGGGGGTTGTTTCCATGAGTCTTCCGCGCACGCTGGGGGATCTGCGCCGCAGCATATTTTCCGAGGAGCATTTGCGGGAACGCCGCGTCAAGGACGAAGTGCGCGAGAATCTCATCGCTCGCCTGCGGCGTAATGCCGATGCGCCCGTGTTTCCCGGCATCGTGGGCTATGACGACACGGTCGTGCCCCAGATCATCAACGCGATTCTTTCGCGCCACAATTTCATCCTGCTGGGATTGCGTGGCCAGGCCAAGAGCCGCATCCTGCGTGCCCTGACGACGCTGCTCGATCGCCACCTGCCTTACCTCGAGGGATGCGAGATTCACGACAACCCCTATTCGCCGATCTGCCGCCGCTGCCGCGAAGAGGTCGCGCGCCTGGGCGATGCGGCTCCCATCGCATACCTCACTCCCGACGAGCGCTACGTGGAGAAG
>Ga0074046_10001787_pt1 | contig 18987 bp, 12 predicted proteins | sample BogForMeECP23OM3_FD_94441 | JGI IMG/M metagenome (GOLD analysis project Ga0074046, IMG submission 94441) | Bog forest soil microbial communities from Calvert Island, British Columbia, Canada - Bog Forest MetaG ECP23OM3 | ecosystem: Environmental > Terrestrial > Soil > Wetlands ... | reverse complement strand
TGGTAATCGCATCCTATAATGATCATTGTTCGGCTCCTCTCTCCCGAGCGCTCTTGGTTGGTAGCCACCAAAGTTTACTCGGGTACAGGAGCCGACATTGTCATGGAATCAATTCCACTCACACCGCCAGAATCGCCTCTTCGTAGAGCGGTTGGTCGGCAAACCGGAGAACGTAACTGCTGAGATGGGTCGAGCCAGTTCCCTATCGGCTCGCGGTGCCCGTTCGCAACTGAGCAATTCTAGCGTGTGGGGAAGATTGTTCATAGCCGGCGATGCCTTTGTACAACGCTTCGGCAATTTGCTGCCGGTAGGTCGCGCTCTGCAGGTTGTGTTCGTCGGTGGGGCTGCTTACAAAAGAAATTTCGGTCAGAATGGAAGGCATCGTCGTGCCGGTCAGCACGGCGAAAGCCGAGTCCTTGATGCCCCGGTTGCGAATGTCTGGGCTGCTCGCGGCCAGGGTGGCGTAGAGAGAACGCTGCACACTTGCCGCCAGCCGGCGCGACTCCTCGATCTTTTCGTGCAACCCTCCCGCTGATAACGATACCGGCGTCAGTTTGGGGAAGGTTCCATCATCGGGCTTTTCAACTTCCTTGGACCCCGGAGCCGAAAACAGATTCGTGTAGTAGGTTTCAACCCCGCGCGCCGCTGCCGACCGGCTGTAGTTGGCGTGAATCGAGACGAACAGATCGGCTTGGCTCTGGTTGGCGAAGTCGGCGCGCTGATCGAGCGGCAGGTAGTTGTCGCCGGTCCTGGTGAACATTACTTCCGACCCCAATCGCGCCTGCAGCAACTTGCCCAGGCGCTGGGTCACGTCGAGCACCAGATCCTTCTCCAGTAATCCTTCCCGTCCCACCGTGCCCAAGTCCCAGCCGCCGTGCCCGGCGTCGAGTACGATGCGGAATTTCCCGGTTCTTGCCGGTAGAGGTTGGCCAGAAGTCTGCAGCGCCAAAGCCGCCACTGGAGCCGATTTCAGCGGAGCCGGACTCTGGTTGGGAGCCATGCGGTTGGCGGCCAAAGTCTTCTCACTGCCGCGCAACTCCACCACCAGGCGATACGGGCTCGACTCCATGCTCACCGAAAAATTCGATCCGTTCCTGGTGTCGAGCACGATTCGCGTTACGCCCGCCACCGGCTGAGCCACGCGCACCCGGCTCAGCGAAGCGTCGCCGACATCCATGGTCTTTCCGTCCAGATCGGGCGCCAGTACCGTGTCGTGCAGATCGAAGTAAATCCGCTCCGGCGACATCAAGCGATGCACTTCGTAAGGAACCTGGTCTTCCATATCAATGACCACCGTGCTGCCCATGGATGAAGACCAGTGACGCACTCCCGTGATTTTCGGCAGTGCCGCCAGCTTGTCTTCCGCCACCGCAGCGAGGGGCGCGCCATCGGAAGCAAGCTTCGCCGGATTCATCAGGTTGTCGGAGGCTTCGGGAGATAGACCATCCACCGGGGGTGGCGAGATCGCGGCCTCGGATTCGATCTTGATGCCCCGCGTATTTCCGTGAAACTGCATGCCCCACCATGCTCCGGCTGAAAACAGCGCGGCCACGGCCACCAGACCCAGCACTGCCCTCAATCCCGGCCGCGAACTAGCCGGAAGCGAGAGTTGGCTCGGAAACGATAGGATGGGAGCCGGCTGCGTCTCAGGTGTCAGCTCCTCGATCGCAGATGGAGTTTCAAAGGCCTCGTCCGCAACCCTAAGCTCAGGCAACTCGACCAAGTCCGCGGGAATCGCCACCGGTTCCTGCGCCAGCACCGTTGGTTCAGGAACCACGACTGGAACTATTTCAGGAACGCCTGGAACGATGTCCGGAACTACGTCTTGAACTATGTCCGGAACTTGCAAGGCCGCTTGTGGAGCTTGCAGCGTCGCGGGACACGGCGCAATCTCCGTCTCTACAGCGGATTGAGTCTCGATGGCTGCCACCTCGGCAACCACTGGCGCTGCCGCGGGCGGTTTTGGCCGCAGCACATCGTTCGCCACATCCGACAGCCAGTGAATGCGCCGGTCCTGATCCGCCGGTTTGAGGGCGGAGAGAACCAGTTCCGAGAACAGATCGAGACAACGAACGTCGTAATCTGTGAAAGCCCGCGTCGAGGTCGAAAACGCCTGCAGCACGCCGATTGGCTGGTTGCGGCCACCGAGCGGGACCAGCACCGTAGAACGAGCCCCGATGGCGCGCGCGAAATCCATTTCGACGCGAGCGTCCTCTTCGCAGTCATCGCAACGAAGAATGCGTCCTGATTCCAGGCAGTCCTGCAGAAAGGCGGATTCGCCCATCAAAGCAACGCCGCGGGCGAAGGCAAGCGGTCCGGCGGCAGCGCGGCACACCATCTGCGATCCTTCCGCGAGCGCGATCACGATGCCGCCAGCGTCGGTGATAGTTTGGGCGCGGTCCGAGATCAATTGCAAAACTTCGTCCAGGATGAAGCGTTCGGTCTCAAACAAGTCGCGATCGGAGTCGCATCCCGCGGCCGCGCGCCGGTTTCGGATCTGCTCGTGGAGCTCGGAGAAGGCAAGCAGTGCTCGCAGGGCCTCCTGGCGCGCAATTGATTCGAGAACGCGGTTGCCTTGCTGCAGCGGCGAGGGTTCGGTCGGCGCCGCTTCCCAGTCAACGCGAGTTGGATTGGCACTCATGCTTGCGCGGTCCGGACCCCAAAAAACCAGTATTTTATCGTATCCGTAGCTGGTGGAATGTTCATTGCCGCTCTTGGTTCCAACACTCCAAACCAAGGGTGCGCGCTCAAACGGCGCCTTCACCCAGCGACGGCAGCCACAACTCCAGTTTCCAGCGTAATAGTCTTTGGGAGGGTACAGCAATGTCCGTTAGTACACGTCCCTCTGCGGCATTGTGAACTCCCGACGGGCGCGCGTTTTACTGCCGGCTGACGGCTGCTAGCTGACAGCTCTTGTACCACTCCACCGTTCGCCGCAGGCCGTCTTCAAAGTTCACCAGAACCTTGTATCCCAAATGCTTTTGTGCCTGGGTGATATCCGCCAGCGAATGCTTGATGTCCCCACCCCGCTCCGGACCGTACTTGATCGCACCCTTGTATCCGGTCAGTGGTTTCAAGGCGGCGAAGGTCTCATTCAGCGTGATCCGCCGGCCGGTGGCGCAGTTAAAAACGCGCCCGGCACACTCTGCTGCCGGGGCCGAGCAAGCCAGCAGGTTCGCTGAGACCGCGTTGTCAATGTAGGTGAAATCGCGGCTGGTTTCGCCATCGCCAAAAATCGTAGGCTGTTCCCCGCCGAGCATCTGCATGCTGAATCTGGCCAGCACACCGGAGTATGCCGAAGAAGGGTCCTGCCGCGGCCCGAAAATATTGAAGTAGCGCAGGCAAACGGTTTCCAGTCCATAACAGCGGTAGAACGACACCATGTAAAGCTCGCTGGCCAGCTTGGCCACGGCGTAAGGAGAGATCGGGTTGGGAGCCATGGCTTCGTGCTTCGGAAGCGTCGGTGTGTCTCCGTACGCCGAGGACGAGGCGGCATAGACCACCCTCTTAACTTTCGCGTCGCGCGCCGCCACCAGAACATTGACCGTGCCGTCAACATTGGCGCGGTTGCTGCCCAAAGGGTCGAGCACCGACTTCGGTACCGACGGAATCGCCGCCTGGTGCAGCACGTAATCGACGCCGGCGCACGCCTTGTGCATGGCCTCCAGATCCAGAATGTCAGCTTCGCGGAAATCGAACTCTGCCCGGCTCAGCACATCGGTCAGGTTTTCGCGCTTGCCGGTGGAAAAGTTGTCGACGCCCCTAACCTCGGCGCCGCGCTCCAAAAGAGCGCGCACCAGCGAAGACCCGATGAAGCCGGCGGCGCCGGTCACCAAATACTTGGCCATAGACTCTAATGATAACGGATGGATTGGCAGCAGGTACATGGTCCCCATCACGGGAGTAACCCTCGCACCGGAGCCCGCCAAACGGATCGCCAGCCCGAATATCCCTGGAGGAAGGACTCAGGACCGGCGCACCCGTTTGGCGATCTGGTAAAACTCGGCCCGCGAAAGCAGTTGGTTGCTTTGAAAGAACCCCGCAATTTCACCGACAATAATCTTCGGGTCGCCCGAGCCCAGGGTTTCCTTTGCGGCAGGCTCCTCCGCCGCTTTGCCGGCGCAGACCGTGCCGCGTCCAGAAAGTGCGGCGAGAAGTTGCCGCAGTTGCAGCTGTTCTAAGAGGTCGATGTCCGCAAAGCAGATGCCCATGCCCACGGAAGGGTAGGTGGCGCGAACCGTGCCCGCAGTATGAATCCGGATACCGAACGACTTGAGTACAAGGTCCACTTTCGTTTCCACGGGAAACGTGCAGTTCATTTCCACATAACATCCGTGCAGGCTGACGTCAGTAAGGGTTCCCCACATGCGCACGTCGCTGCCTTGGGCTCGAAACTCTACGCTGCCGGAACAACGGAGCCTGGGGCTTTGCCGCCGATCTTTGAACCCGAGACCCGTGGTTGCGGCCCCTGTTTTGCCAGTGCCGTCCCCCGCCGCAACGGTGGGCACACCCTCCGCCAGCGGTGCTTTCAGCCGGCGGAGATAGTTCACCCCGTCTCCAACCTTACTGGAGTCTGGCGACAAACCAGCTTGTTCGGGATGGATATTCGGGTCCACGAGCGCCTCCGACCACAATGCTGCTCTTAGTTGCATCGGAAATTTGCGGGAAAACTTTAGAAGGCCGGCGATGGCGGCAAAGCCGCGCGAATCTGGTTCCACAGTTCGTCTATTCCGGCCCCGGTTTTCGCCGAAAACGCCACTATCGGCGCCCCGCCATAGGCTTGCCCGAGTTCCCGCATCGCGTGCTGCAACTGGTTGCCAGACAACCGGTCGCACTTGGTGGCCACAATCGCGTGCGGCCGTCCCCTGGACGACAGGAACTCCAGCAACTGGCCGTCGCTTTCCTGAGGAGGAATGTTCGGGTCGACCAGCGCCAGGCACAGCACCAAGCTAGGACGTTGGTGGAGGTAGGGATCGACAAACCGCGCCCAGTCCGCGGAAATTTCGCGCGAAACCTTGGCGTAGCCGTATCCCGGCAGATCGGTGAACAGCAACTCGGGCTTCGGTTGTCCCGCCCGGCGGACTTCATAAAAATTGATGCTGCGCGTGCGCCCCGGAGTATTGCTGGTGCGGGCCAACTTCTTGCCCACCAGCGCATTGATCACGCTCGATTTCCCGACGTTCGACCGTCCCAGAAAAGCGATCTCCGGCACACCCGGGGGAGGGAAGTGCGCCAAGTCGCTCGCCGACAGCATGAACCGCGCCAGAATCCGCATAAAGACAGTTTCCAGTGTATGGGCTGCGCAAGCAAGCGCTGCAGAAAAAATAAGTTAGCAATGTGTGATTGAAACCTGAACTCTAGGTGTAGGCCGGAGATGCGGCCCACAGGCAATCCAGCCCCGGAGGGGCGACCGAACGTAGCCCAGCGCTTTAGCGCTGGAAAGTGTCAGAAATGATTCAAGTCCCGGAGGGACGACTGAGTTCTCACCGGCAGCGGTTAACGCACGATCCTCTAGCGCACCATCCAGGCAGAAGCCGCGAGGAGAATGCCTGCAGTCGCCATGAACAGACCGAAGTGCCAGAATATCCGGCGGCCTGAGAGCAGAGTGATCGAGGTGATCACCAGGGCGATCTCCAGGAAGACTTCGCCCAGATCGAAGCGATCAGCTTTGCGGCGGCTAAGGTCGGCGTCCTTCTCCAGTTCGCGGGCCTTGGCGTCGAGTTCTTTCTGCTCGTCTTTATAACGGTCGGCTTCGGCTCGGTACTTCTCATGCAGCTTGGCAGCGCCTTCGGCGTCCTTGCTGGCGACAATGGTGGTCAGATCGGCGAACAATTCGTCGGTGTGGCGGCGGATATTCTTGGCTTGGTAATAAGCCCACTGGTCGGTGACCTTGTTCTGCAAAATGATTTCTTCGGTATGCGTCCGATGGCCGAGCAGCGACACGGTAGCCACCAGGACGGCCAGCACCGCCATGGTGAGCGTAATGGGAGCGAGATCGGGATGCTCCCGGGCGTGTTCGGCTTGCTCGTGCAGTTCGGTCAGTTCTTCGCTCATGTTTGGCGTGCTCCTCTATGGGCTATGAGGATAAACCAGATTTCCTATTCTCCCATCACTTTAATAATGACCCGTTTGTCGCGTTGGCCGTCGAATTCGGCGTAGAAAATCTGCTGCCAGGGGCCGAAGTCGAGTCTCCCGTTGGTGACCGGGACGATGACTTCGTGGTGAATGATCAGTGATTTCAGGTGAGCGTCGCCGTTGTCTTCTCCGGTCTGGTGATGCTGGTAGTTCTGGCGGAAGGGAGCCAGCGTTTCCAGCCACTGGTCGATGTCTCGAATGAGGCCGCTCTCGTTGTCGTTGACGTAGACCCCGGCGGTGATGTGCATGGCGGAGACGAGGATCATGCCGTCTTTAATCCCGGACTTCTTCAAGGCGCCTTCTACCTGTGGCGTCAGGTGAACGTAGGCGCGCTTGGTTTTTGTGTGCAGGGTCAGGTACTCGGTGTGGAATTTCATGGGACCTATCTTAAACAAAAAAGCGATAACCACAGAGGTCACTGAGGAGATACGGACTGCAAGTTCAACCGAAACAAGTAGGAGAGTGCAATCAAGAATTCCTTGGCATATAGTGATTGGTTCCTTGTTCGAGAGAGCTAACGTGAACTCACAAGAGAGCGACCTGCAATCCTTACGTGCGCTGGTTCGTGACCTCGCCACCCGCGTCGAGCGGTTGGAGCGCAAACTGGGGGATGAGGGGATTGCGCCAGAGCCGCCGGCGAGAGCCGAAATTCATCCATTTCCCGCCTCGCCGCCTCCACCACTACCTCCACCCTATCCACTAGTGAGCACGCCGCCGGGGCTTCCGGTGCCGCCGATCCCGACTCCGCAATTTGCTACGGCCGCGCCCGAGGGCGACCTCGAATCCCGTATCGGTTCCCACTGGTTAAACCGCATCGGCATCTCGGCGGTGCTGATCGGGGTGTCGTACTTCCTCAAGTTTGCCTTCGACAATAACTGGATTGGTCCCACTGGACGCGTGTCCATCGGGCTGCTGGCCGGGATCGCTGTCGTGGTCTGGAGCGAGAGCTTCCGCGCGCGGGGTTACAAAATATTTTCCTATTCGCTGAAGGCGGTTGGCGTGGGAGTGTTGTATCTCTCCCTGTGGGCGGCGTTCCAGGTGTATGGGCTGATTCCGAGCGTGGTTGCGTTCCTGGCTATGCTGATCGTGACCGGTTCGACTGCAATCCTGGCCGTCAAACAAGATGCCGAGATCCTGGCTGCCATCGCCCTGACCGGCGGTTTCGTGACGCCCTTGCTGCTCTCGACCGGACAGAACCGCGAAATACAACTTTTCTCGTATGTGGCGTTGCTCAGCGCCGCGTCAGTTGCGCTCGTCGCCTTCAAGCCGTGGCGGCGATTACTCGTGCTCAGTTACGCCGGCACGCTGGTGCTCTACATCGCCTGGTACGCGAATTATTATCACCGCAGCGAATTCACGGTCACCTTTGCCTTCGCTACCATCTTTTTCGCCATCTTCGCCGTGGCCCCGTTAGTATCGAAAGCTCCGGAAGGGGCCGTTTCCCTGCCGTTCTTGCCGGCCGCACTGATTTTCATCAACACCAGCGTGTATTTTCTGCAAGCCTACGCCATGGTTGAGGAGATCGATAAGCTGGCCATGGCTTGGTTTGCGCTCGCCTTGGCGACGGTGCAGATCGGGTTGAGCCGCATCATCGGCCGTCGAGAGCCGGCGAATGCCGAGGTGCTGCGTTTGCTCCATCTGGCGCTGGCCGTCGCCTTGATCACCATTGCCATTCCGATCCGGCTGGATGGGCACTGGATTACGGTCGGCTGGCTGGTCGAAGCCGGAGTGCTGTTGTGGGTGGCGGACCGGATCGGCGCTCGTTTCCTGCATTATCTGGCGGCCGCTGCGCTTGCCCTCGGCGTGGTGCGGCTCCTGGCCTTCGACGATTTCACGGTGAACACATTGCTGCTGAATTCGCGTATGGCGACTTACCTGCTTGCCATGGCGGTGCTGGCGCTGCTGGCCTGGTTCAGCCTGAAGCATGACGGTGAATTCGACCGTCAACTGGCAGCGGTTGCCGTGCTGGCCGTGAGCGCGCTGGCTCTGGTTGGCTTGAGCCGCGAAATCGGGGACTACTACGCGCGCCAGATGTATCCCAGTCTGCCCCGATTTACACCCTGGCAGGCGAGGGCCGCAGCCGTCGCGGACCAGCATCGGCTTCGGATCGCTGAAGACTTCACCTACTCCGCCTTGTGGATGGGATACGGTGCGCTGCTCATGGCGATCGGCTTCTGGCGCAAGTCGGCATTTTTCCGCTGGCAGGCGTTGTTCCTGATTGCGGCCACGATCGTGAAGGTCTTTATTTATGACGTTTCCCAGCTCGACCGCGGTTACCGCATCCTGAGCTTCATGATCCTCGGCGTGCTTCTGCTGGCGGTGTCGTTCGTGTATCAGAAAGATTGGTTGAAACTGTCCTCTCCGCAGAGTAAGCGTTGAGAGGGAGGCGGATGGAGTTGATCAAACGGCTGGCGGTTCTTGCCCTCTGTGCTTTCGCGTTGGCCCAATCCAACGCGGTCGCCCCGGTGCGCGAATATTTGCGGTATACCCGCGATGTCGCGATCGCACAGCCTGGGAAGCAGAACTATCTGGTCGTCGATGCCGCAATCTGGGCGCGCGTCCGCGCCGATCTCTCCGACCTGCGGCTGTATGATGGCGCCGCGCAGGTTCCTTACGCGCTCAGCGAAGAACAAGCGTCGTCTTCCACGCTGGAGCGGGAAGCGCGCATCCTGAATCTCGGAGTTCACGGCGGACGCACCGAATTTGATCTCGATGTGGGAGGCGGAGCCGAGTACAACCAGGTACAGCTTCGTCTGAAGGCTACCAACTTCGTAGCCTCGGCTACTGCAGATGGGCGCGATGCCCTCGGGGGAAGCGCTGGCCGTAAACTTTCCACTTCAACTCTGTATGATTTTTCGCGCGAAGGTCTGGGCAGTCACTTCGCGCTGCGCATACCGCTGGCAACGTTCCGCTATCTGCACGTCAGCATTACTCCCGCTATTTCTCCCCGCGATATTATTGGTGCCAGCACCTCGGTGCAGCGTGAGGCGCAGGCCACGTGGATTTCCGCCGGCCGCTGCCACGCTCCCGAGCAAGTCGGCCGCATAACCCGAATCGCCTGCGATCTCGATCCCGGCGTTCCGGTAGGACGTATCTTGTTCACGATTCCGGCGGGCATCGTCAACTTCCGGCGCGTCCTCAGCCTGAGCGATGCGCAGGGAACGCAGCTTTGCAGCGGCGATATCAGCCGCATTCGCATGAAGAGCGGCGGCAGGGAAGTGGTGACGGAGAATCTCGCGCTCGGCTTCTGCGGTAATAACGGCAAAGAGCGTCAGATCCGGATCGACATTGACAACGCCGATAACGCACCGCTGACCGTGGAGAGGGTCGAGCCGCAGTCCCTCGAGCGGAGAATCTATTTCGATCCTGCGGGCAAGACCGCAATCAAGATTTATTACGGCGACGAAAAATTGTCCGCACCCGTGTATGACTACGCCCGGTTCTTCCACAAAGAGGCCGATGCGATACAGGCTGTCATGGGAATTGAGAATCAGAATCCCGATTACACCGGGCGTCCCGACGAGCGCCCGTGGTCCGAGCGGCATAAGTGGGTTTTGTGGGGAGCCATGCTGCTGGCCGTGGCGGTGCTTGCGATACTTGCCTTGAAAGGGCTTACCAGCGGGACGCCTGCTCAGAAGTGAGATTCTTCCGGAAGCACTCCTACCGCATCGACTCTTCGATTTCCGAGATCCAGTTGGGCCGCTTCAACACTTCGCGGGGTTTCGGCCCGTCGGCAGCGCCTACAATGCCATCGCGTTCCATGAGGTCGATGAGGTGGGCGGCGCGTCCGTAGCCGATGCGCAAGCGGCGCTGCAGCAGGGAAGTGGAGGCCTTGCCGAACTCGATCACCAGGCGGACGGCGTCGTTGAAAAGCGGATCGTTGTCGTCGGCAGAAAGTTCTCCGGAATCGTCGCTGGCTCCGCCAGGTGACTCCATGTCTTCTTTTGGCGCTTCGATGAATTTCTCCTGATACTGCGCCTGGCCCTGCGCCTTCCAGAATTCCACCACGGCGGCAATTTCCTTCTCGGTTACGTACGGAGCGTGCAGGCGATGAACCCGTGCCGAGCCGGCCGGCAGGTAGAGCATGTCGCCGCGTCCGAGCAGCGATTCGGCGCCGTTGGCGTCGAGAATGGTGCGCGAGTCGACTTTAGTTGCGACGCGGAACGAGACGCGTGCGGGGAAGTTTGCCTTGATCAGGCCGGTGATAACATCCACCGAAGGACGCTGCGTGGCGAGCACTAGATGAATGCCCACGGCGCGCGCCATCTGCGCCAGGCGCGTGATGGACTCTTCCACGTTGTGGCCATCGAGCATCATTAAATCAGCCAACTCGTCGATGATAATGACGATCTTGGGAATTGGCCCTTCATCGGCAGTGGTTTCCTCGCTGAACAGGCTGGGCGTGTCGTCGAACAGGCGGTTGTAGCTGTCAATGTTGCGGACGCCTTTGGCGGCGAGCAGTTTAAGGCGACGCTCCATTTCGCGGACGGCGTTGCGCAGCGCGTTGGCGGCGAGTTTCGGCTCGGTGATGATGGGCGTGTAGAGATGCGGCACGCCTTCGTAGTTGCCGAGTTCGAGGCGCTTCGGGTCCACCAGCACCAGTCGCACTTCCTCGGGCGTCGCCTTGTACAGGATCGACATGATCATGGCGTTGATGGCCACGCTCTTGCCCGTCCCGGTCGATCCCGCGATGAGTAGGTGCGGCATGCCGGCCAGATCGGCAGCGGCGATGCGTCCATTGATGTCCTTGCCCATGGCAACGGTGAGCTTCGATTTCGAGCCCAGGAATTCCGGCGACTCGATGTTCTCGCGCAGCCAGATGATTTCGCGCTCGCGGTTCGGCACCTGGACGCCGACCGTGCTTTTGCCGGGCATGCGTTCGACGAGAATGCTCTCGGCGCGCAAGGCAAGGCAGAGATCGTCGGTGAGGCCGATGATGCGGCTGTACTTGATGCCGGCTTCGGGCTTGAATTCGAAGGTGGTGACGACCGGCCCGGGGTTGATCTGAGTGACTTGGCCAAAGACTTCGAATTCCGCGTACTTCGCGGTCAGAACCTGGGCGACAATTTTGAGTTCTTCTTCGTTGACCGACTGCTGCTCATCGGGACGGTGCAGCAGGCTCGACGGCGGAAGCCTGTAACTGCCCGCGATTTTCGGGAGCGTCGTCTTCGGCTTGTGCTCGGTGTCGGCACGGTCACTGACTTGGACTTCGATCCCAGAAGGGGTGGGCGCCGTTTGTGACTGCGCGGTAGCGGCATCGGCAGGACCCTCCTCGGCAAGCATGCGCTCGATGCCGGTGCGTGGAGCGGAAATTGCGGACTGCACGCCGGGGATTTCCTGGCCGCTTTTCTGTTCCGGTTCGGGACGTGGCGTCGCAGGACGCGCGGGTACCAGTTGCGCCGTAACCGTCGGCTTTTCAGCGCGGCGTTTTTCCAGCTCTTTTTGCTGACGCTTGCGCGCGCGCTCCTGCTGCCAGTCTTTAAAGCGATCTCTTAGCGCCACCACGAAGGCAAAGCGGGTGGGCGCCCACACTTCGATAGCGGTGAACGAGAAGGCAGTGGTCAGGTAGAGCGCGACAGCCAGAACCGTTGTGCAGACAATGTATGCGCCCGCAACATTCAAGTAACGGATTAAGACGTCGCCGACGATCCGGCCGGCCAGTCCTTCAACCGGGATCGCGCCCATCCAGCGAAAGTGTCCGGGCAGGATGGCGAGCAACGCAGGCACAAACATGAGCAGCCAGATTCCGCCCAGCGTCTTTGCCACCGGCGACTGCACCGCTCGCGAGCGAAACCAGCGCGCGCCCAGCATGGCCATGAAGATGGGAAGCAGAAACGATCCCACTCCCCAGACTTGCAGGATGAGGTCGGAAAGGTAGGCTCCGAAGATGCCGATCCAATTGCGGGCAGCGTGCGATCCGGTCAGGATGGAGGCGCTGTTCAGCGAGGGGTCAAGCGGCGAATAGGACGCCAGCGCAAGGAAAAGAAGGAGCGCGGAGACGCACAACAGGATGCCGACGAGCTCGTTCAGACGCCGGTTCCTGGTAGGCGTAAAAACCTTTGTGAAAGATGTCATGTGGCAGCGACGGCGTTAGGTAAATGATACCCACAACCCCGTATCGTGGCCAGAGCATTACAAGTATGACAAGAATCAGAAGTTCCTACAATGCGGAAAAGGCGCGGGTTGGCGAATTGGGTACGGGTCGAACTCGCGAGGTGAGCGCTATCGATATTACGTCAACTGACTGCTGAGAAAATTCAAATTTACTTCATCAGATTGAAACTTACTTCGACCTTGATCTCTTTCTCGATCGGCTGACCGTCCTTGAGGGCTGGGTCGAATTTCCAACGGCTTACAGCCTCCACGGCTTTTTCGTCGAGACCGTATCCAATACCTTTTTCGACTTTTATCTCGCGGGGGATGCCATCGACTCCCACAGTCACCGAGAGCAGAACCGTTCCCGTGATCTTCTGTTTGCGGGCTTGTTCGCTAAATTCCGGCGGCGGCGAGTAAGTCGCGCGTGGAGGGGTCACATTGCGCTCGGGCTGTTGAGCGCAATTGAACGCACCATGATCGGGCACAGCAGAATCTTCACCGAACGGAACCATTTGATCGGGGCGCTGCGAGATCGCCGAAGAGGGAGCGAAGCGAGGGAAACCGTCGGCAAGCCGGACACGCAACATATCGCCGCTCCGACTTATCACGCCAACTTTTTCGCCACAGGCGAGACTGCCGGAGGGATGGGGGCGACAGGGATTGAGATATGTGGGTACGGATTCATCGTGGCCGGAACATACCACGAACCCATCCACTGAGGGCCGACGCGAGGCCCGCGGCCGCGGCCGATTCTCATCCTGGGCGTCGGAGGATTGTGTCCAGGCCGGAATTACGGAGGCAGCGATAAATAGGACGAATGCCGGCCGCATAGAGAGAACATTGTCCCTTTAGATCCTTTACCTGTCAACGAGACGCTGGGGGCGCTCGGAGTCAGAACATTCGAAATCCCGCGGCTCGATTTGCGACCCGGCAAGAGCGCGATTTCAAAGCGAGTGTAAGCCGAGGCGAGGTACAGACCGGCCGTAAACCCCAGCTTCTCCCCGCTTCGAAGGACTGCGATTCACTTACCGCTCATCACTCGCCGCGCACAAAATGGGGAATCTCAGCCGGAATTTCCAGCGACAGTTCCACAAACCCGCGATACGATCCCTTCACATACCAGGGAGACTGATAGATCAGCTTCTTGATTCCCTTCTTTTCGATGGTGTAAACGTTGCTGCGCCCGGCGCTCAGCAACTCCTTCACCCTGGTGCGCGAGGGTTCGGGATGGCAATCGAACAGATTGGAACCGATCAGCGCGGCCCCGCCGCTATCCTGAAAAGTCCGAATGGACTTGTCGTTCATTGCCAGAATTATCCCATCACTATCGCAGACGGTCACGGCTCCGGGAAATTCCTGAATCCAGGCAAAAGCTTCATCCTTCGACATTCCACCGCCTCGCTTCCCGCTGTGCTCTGAAAGCCCTCCCGCTCAAAAACGCTTCACAGACCTCAATCCAAAACTTCTCGGAGTATGCGTCCTCGCCGTGGTCTTCTCACCTGCTTCAATGCCTCCGCGAGTGATTTTCAGGGGAGTATTTCATTTTGACATCTGCGATTACTGTACCGTCAGCGTGAAAGTCCCACTTTGGAAAGCCGGGCCACTCGCGGCGTTCACGATTACGGTAAAAGTCCCCGTCGGTGTTCCGGTCACGACATCGAAGTTCACGGGACTCGATGCGCCTCCTCCCGGCGCAGGATTCGTCACAACCACGGAGAAGTCGCCCGTGTTGGCCAGATTGATCGCGGTCAGAGAAGTTGTAAGCTGCTCGGAACTCACAAAAACAGCTGCCTGAGCCACGTTATTATAAGTCAGCGTGGAAGTGCGCATGAATCCAGATCCGTTGATGGTCAGCGTTTGCGACTGAGAGCCTGCCGCCAACTGGGTCGGCGAGAGTGATGAAATCGAAGGAACGGGATTCGGCGGCGGCCCTACACTGCCGCCACCTCCGCCGCCACAGCTGGGCAGGAACAGCAATAAAGCCACTAGCAGCAGCGCGGATAGCGCGGCAATCATACTTCTCCGGGCGGGGAATCCAATCATGCATAGGCCCATCAGGGGAAACACAGCAGCAGCTGCCCATCCAACATTCCGGCGTCCATTGAAAACCCGGCGTTGCATTTGGCCAAGCGGTGTCGTGGTCACCGTGAGTACGGTCGACACTGAGTTCGAACCTGTAATCTGCACAGGGTTCGGACTGAAACTGCAAGTTGAACCCGGGGGCATGCCCGACCCGCAGTTAAGGCTGATCGTACCGAGGAAGCCGTTCTGCGGTGCGAGGGTCAGCGTTGTCGATCCCGACTGACCGGGGCTGGGAACGGTGATGGTGCCAGGACTGACAGTCATTGCGAATGTTACGCCGACATCGAGCACCAGAGGTGAGGAAGTAGAACCTGCAAAGTTCGAATCGCCGCTATACACAGCCGTGAGATTGTTCACCCCCAGCAACTGGCTCGTGATGATGCTGGCCACCGGCGGGTTGATGCCTGAGTCCACGGGCACGGGAGGACCGATCGCTGTGCCGTTGGAGTAGAAAGTGATGGTCCCAGTGGGCTGGCTTATGAATACGCCACCCGTGAACGCCGCTCCGCTGTAATTCACAAACGAAAAAATCCTCACGTTCTGACCGGGAACGCCGGAACAAACGCCGTTTACTGGAGTGCAACCGGGGATACTGATCGTCGCATTCGTTTGTGCCGGAGTAATCGTGAAAGAGACGCTGGGTGCAGCACTCTTGTTGAAGCTTCCGTCTCCGCTGTAAGCCGCGCCCATCGTATATGTTCCAGGACTGTAGGCCCACCAGTTATAACCTGGAAATGGAAGCATGGTGACAGCCTGGCTATTGAGCGAAAACGGATCACCGGGAAAGTTCGTGGTGGTGCCGTTCAATGTTTGTGTCAGATTGACGGTGCCTGTGGGCACTCCGTGTCCGGATTCCCCAGCAACACTCGCGCTCAGGTACACAATAGCCCCACCGTAGGGACCCGTGGTAAAGGGAATGCTGTTGCCATTTTGGTCCAGAGTGAATGCCTGAAGCGCGGTTGCGCTCGGTTCAGCATCCACGGTTACTGCGATGCCGGGCGAGGAATCACTCGCGGCAAATGTCCCGTCGCCAGCATAATGAGCCGTGACGGTGTACTGCCCCCCAGGCAGAAGGTTCGTGGTGCCCGACGCGGCGCCGTTACTCACGGTAAACAGCCCGGCGGGAAGTCCAGTGCTCGTCACCAGCGATGCCATCCCCGAAGGTGCTCCCGCTCCGCTCGCAGGTGACACTGTGATATTCACGTTCGCAGATGATCCATGGGTCAGGGTCGCTGGACTCATCGAAAGCGCGGAAATCGTAGGCCGAAATGCGACCGTACCCCAACTATTGACGAGATTGGTTACGTTGACGCTTCCCAACCCCGTGGCCAGATCGTAGCCGGCTGTTGCGGCGTAGCCTGACAGCACTCCGTTCGCATCGCGAGCCGTATTCGTGACGCAGTTGGGAGTCCCGGTTTTGCAGGACATGCTAATCGTTCCAGCAGTGATATCGTAAAAAACACAGGTAGCGCCAATGGTCCCGGTTGAATCGCAACTGGCACTTGGCTGTGCCGCCAACGCATACAAGACGTAGTTCGGATTGCCCTGCCGGGATTGCATCTTCTGATTAATCATTGCCATGATGCCAGCAAAGGCAGGCGCAGAAGCGGATGTCCCACCCACAGGAACCATGTTGTTTGCGTCGCCGGAGCACCCACCGTAGATGTCAGTTTCGCAAACCAGGTAGAAGCTGGAGTTCATGCCGGGAGCAGCAAACAGGGAAACGTCGGGCAGATCGCGCGTTCCGTCGTTGGGAACTCCCGGCCCGCTCTGCCATATCGGTTTCTGGTATCCTCCGCCGCAGGTCGAAAACAGATCATTCGTTGAAGTAATGCAGTTGCTCGCCCCTCCGCTTCCTCCCACCGGAGCTAGAAACCCGGGCCAATATCTGCTTAATGTGTCGTTGCATTGTTGCTCCGCCGTTGTGTCGCCGGTAAAGGTGAAGAGTTCGCTATTCGTGCAGGTGTCGTTCCACGTCGACTCCGGAACATACCCTTTGGCCGAGGCGAGCGTGACCGGATCGCTCGTGGAGTTCCAATACGTGGACTGATTGTTCAAATCAGCGAAGTCTGTACCGCCGACAGCCACGTTGTACGGTGTTGAGGCAATGCCATTGACCGACAGTCCCTGAGTCGCGATCGAAGAATCCCTGTCGCACACCGCCGCGCCGCTATCGCCAGTGGAGACAAAGACCGAAATGCCTTGGGCGGCAGCTTGCTGCCAGATCTGGTTATAAAACTGATTTCCGGCCGTGCCCATGTCGAGTTCGCAGTCGCCGTAACTTTCACTCAGGATGGGCGCGAGATTGTTGTCCACAATGTAAAGTGCAGAAAGATCCACTCCAGCCGTGGTGTTCGTCCAGATCGACTCGACAAGGTCGATGGTTGCCCCTTTCGCCACCGCACCGGACCACTGCACGTCTAGGTCTGATTCCAGTTCGTCGTCCGACGTTGGCAATTTGTTTGGAGGAGAACCGTTGTAAATGATGTTCAGGGTTCCTGGGGGAAGCGCAAAGTCCTGTCTAAAATCGCTGAAGTCCTGCGGATAGATGTCGCTCTGGCTGACGATGGCAATGGTCTGTCCCGTCCCGTCAATTGGGGAAGTTCCGTTCCATAGCGGTAACACGTTGTAGATCGTCGCCAAGTCATATGCTGACATTGCGTAACACGGTCCTCCTGCTAACCCGCAGTTACCGCCTAAGGTAAACAAAGGGTTTTCGGACGGAGAATTCAAAGCCGGATGGCCGCCACTGTTTCTGGTCTGCGAGAAAGCTTTCGCCAACCGGTGAAGCGGTTTCCTGGGAAAGTCGTAAAGCGAGTCAATTCCGGCCACAGCCGACGCCAGCGCCGTCGGAATGCTGGGATCGCGATCGTTCGCCCAATGTTGCCCGCCATTAACCAGGTATTTGTGGATGGTCGTGTGAAAGGCCGCCTGTAGCTGGCCAGCCGTTCCAGAAAACTCCAGCACGGTGCGACCCTTCGTTGTGCCTACGTGAAACCCGTGCGATTGTAACCACACCGTGATCGTATGCATGTCGGCGTCCGTTGGCCCAAACTGCTTTCCGAATTCTTCCGGCGGGAGCCACTGGTGGTAGCGAGGAGATGCCTTGTCTTGCTGGTCGTCGAGCAACTGGAGGAGCGCTGCTTCCTGTTCCGGGCTGCGCTTAAGCACGAGCAGCATTCTCTCCATTGGTAAGCTCGCCGGCGCTGAGCCCTGGTCAAATTCACGACGCGCCTGTGGATGTGTATTGCCCGTTAGGGTTGTGAGCCGTGATTCGTCCACTGGTTGCGTGATGAGCTGGTGAGGAAGCAGGGGTGACGCTTTCGTCATGTCATGCCCCAAAACAAGCGGGCACTGCGTTGTGCACAAAATGCACGCAACAAGAACTAAGCGAACGATGAAGGCAGAAAGACCGGAGTCGGGTATCGCTTTCATGGCGAACCTTCCCTTGATGTATCTAGTTCCACGGTAGTGGGTAGCATATGAGGATGAGGAGTAGTTCATTCCTCTTTGTTCTATGCGCCCGCGCCTCGTTTGAGGCGGGCTTTATGCGGGTCTGAGAAATTGATTTCGCCGAGTTCGCTTCCGCAACGAGCATACCTTTGCGCTCAGTAACACTGGGCGTCGCAAACAGAACGAGCGACAATAGAAAGCAAGATTTCATGGGAGCAGCTTACGCCTTTAGACCTGCCGTGTTCCAGTCAACTGTCGATAACCGTGGCTGTTGAAAAACTCACTTTTCGTCCCAATTAGCCAAAATTGGGGGGATAGAAAATGTCCAGGCGACCCGAGAAAATCGATTGTAGGGCTTCCTGACGCGATTTTATTTTTGCTGATTTTGAGAGAAGGAGTTTTTCAACAGCCACAACCGTTTACACTCAGAACGCATGCGCTCCAAGGTAAAGGCCGAACACGAAACCCACAACAATTAAACAGGGGATGGTCAACCACCGTCTGCTTCCCTGCTGCGCGGCAAGTAGGCCAAGAACGCAGGACACCCCAGCGGAGGCGAAGTTAATTGGTTCTCGCCAGTTCGCGTATGGAGGTACGAAGATGCTTGCCAGCAACAAAGCACTAGCAACACCCAGTTTGGCGGACCTCCTCATAGGCATAGCACCATGATGCGCCGGGAGTGCCGCGTCAGTTGACGTAATCAGTGGGCGCTATCAGGCAGAGCGCTCAAGACCACCCGCTGCTGGGGTTAATCGCACTTACGGCGTGGCCGGATCGTGCTTAGGCACCTTCGGGGTGAACTTCCGGACGACAAATTCTTGCAGGATATTGGCGGCGGCGGTTGTGCCAATTCCGATGAGCCCGGTTTCGAAAGTTAATCCCGCACCTTCGCGATCTCTCGCTGGATAGTACAAATTGGAGATGCCCCCGGCGGCGAAGCTTCCGAGAATATTCGAGTAATTCGCCTGCCACCTTCCATTGTCGCCCTTGCAAATCACCGCGTTGGCGATGGCATACAAGGTCCGCGAGCGCTTGCTGCCGGTTCCCTTGTAGAAATAACGCGGGTCTTGCTTCAGAAGCGACGGTAGGATGGCCGCTCCAATGAACGTGCCTGTGACCAAGTCGGCATAACCGGCGCCGTAGCGCTTGGCATAACCTTGCGCTCCTTGCCCATATCCACTGAAATCATTCAGCGCCTGTTCTACTCCCGCGACGCCCCCA
>Ga0074046_10001785_pt1 | contig 19001 bp, 19 predicted proteins | sample BogForMeECP23OM3_FD_94441 | JGI IMG/M metagenome (GOLD analysis project Ga0074046, IMG submission 94441) | Bog forest soil microbial communities from Calvert Island, British Columbia, Canada - Bog Forest MetaG ECP23OM3 | ecosystem: Environmental > Terrestrial > Soil > Wetlands ... | reverse complement strand
GTTGCCGGTCGCAGTTACCGCAATCAGCTTTTATCGCGTTGACAATCAGAGTCTGCAGCGCTTCCTATGGCAAGCCAAATATGGAAGCCTGGAGAGATCAGCTTCTTATTCCAGCTCAGAGACGGGACCGAACAGCGGAGTTGCTCCTGTTGCAGCAAAAGTAGGCTCACTGCAAAAGTACAAAGACGCTGTAAAAGCCCATCGATCACTTGGAGCTCTTCACTTATTTGCCTATCTCTCTACAGGGATCATGGTTGCCGGATGGCTGTACTGTTTGCTGACCGGCACTGGCTCAATAACCACTCGACTCCTGTTATTCATTGCAGGATTTGCCTTCTTCATAGTTCCAATCCTCGTTTTTCCTCTGCAATCCAATTATCTTGTTCTAACCTGTGCGCTCTTTCCAATTCTGCTTGGAGTCAACTGGGCAGGCGTTCGCAGCGCCCTGCGGACAAGCCATGTGATACCGGTGCTGCTGATCGCCAACATTCTCTGCGTTTTGCCTATGCTCGTTGTAAGGGTGATTCAGTTGGCCGAAAGTCGCCCGAGCTATCGATACGCTCTCCATCAGGCGGATACCCTGCGGCAATATCTCGATCAGCATCCGCTGAAGCACAAGGTGGTTCTTGTGCCTCCTACGCAGTACTTTCTGTACAAAGAAGCAGTCCAGGATATCTACAACCCCGGCTACCTATCTAACCGGGAGGATCCGAACGACGTGGGGGGCGTGGTCAACTGCTACGAATCGACTAGAAACTTCACTCCCGGCAGCTTGCCGCTCCCGGATTTCGTTAGTAAGCAGAAGTGGAATGAAATCTCTGCGGCAAGGGATCAGCTCACCGTGACTCTGTTCCATCACAAGATCATGTCAAGGAATTGGAGCATGGAATGCGACATATACGTTCGCGAGGACGATTGATTTCTAAGCCCACGAAATGAGCGCTTCTTCAGGCAGCGGCGCGCTTATCGAGAAAGAAAACAAGGGAGTCATGCAGATTCAAAGGTATGATTCGCTGGTAGAGCCGTCTCAGCACCGGCTTGCTTGCCGCGATCTGGTTGAGTTTGTTCACCGGCGGCAGATAGACTGCAACTCGGTCCGCCAGATAATTCACCGAAAAAAACCACTTTGCCCGGAAGCTCTGTGTGACGGAAAGCCCGGCTGATCTTGCGGCGAGCTCCATGGAGTGTCTGTCAAAGTATCCGACATGAGCTAGTCGGAAATGCCACCAGCGCTTTCCCAGTGCCCTTGCCGTAGCGCTGGATACGTCCGGAGTTACCACGATGCATAGTCCACCTACGCTCAACCTCTCGGCCGCACTCCTGAGAAAAGCAACCGGGTCAGCTACATGCTCGATAACGTCGATGAGGCAGACGAGGTCGAAGACCTGACCGTCAAGTGCGGGATTGGGAATCGTTCCCTGAACCAACTCGCTATCCGATAGCCCGTTTTGTGTGCGTCCGGCGGCCACAAGTGAATGACTGGGTTCGACTCCAACGGCCTTCAGTTTTTTTTCTTTGGCCTCTATGACCATCAGACCGGTTCCGGCTCCGACGTCCAGCAGCGTTCCTGCCGTCGGGAGAGCGCCCAACCCACGTTCCAGAAGCCACTGCATCTGGAGTTTTCGTGTCTCATGGCCAGACTCGTAGGTGGGGTCGTCGAGCTCTGAGTAAAGTTCGAACAGCTCCGGGATCTCGTCTCCATCTGCCTGGACAAAATCGCAATGGTCGCATCTCCATAGGCTTAGGGTGACCCCATAACGAGAGTCGGTGATGCGCAGATCATTGGGAACGAGCCTCCGGTCCAGCGTTCGTTTGCGCCAGAACTTCACTCGATCCGAACCGCACACCCGGCATGACATCCCTGCGCTTTGCATATCGCCAACAGTGTACATGGGCGATCCATAGGGTTTAGAACCGATCTGAGCGAGAAGCCACGTCAAGAAATTTAAGCCTGCTTCTCCTCGTGGTACTCCTGTTCCGTGTTGATCTGCCAGAGCGACGCCTTATCCAGGTTTCCGGCGAGGATGTTGTCTACAGCCGTCATCGCCGTCATCATGGAGTGGTCCTGATTGTTGTACCTGTGCATGCCGTTGCGTCCAACCAGGAACAGGTTCTCGAACCGATCCATAAACCTCACCACTTCGTCGAACCGGCCATACGTTCCGAAATAAGCCGGATAGGTCTTGGGAACGCGGACTACGTGCGAGTCGAGCACATCGCTCGCCCGCAGAATGCCGATCTTCTCGATCTCGGCCACTGCGAACTTCGCGATCTCAGCGTCCGGCATTTTCCATAGATCATCGCTCTCATAGCAGAAGTACTCGAGCCCGATCCACACCTTCGACGGATCGGCGACCATGTAGGGGCTCCAATTATTGAAGATCTGCAGCCGTCCTACCAGTACATCCGGCTCCTGAATATAGATCCACGTGTCCTTCAGGAGAGACCCATCCGGCTCGGTCACGGCGAGTTTATCGACCAGAAGCCCTACTGTGATGAAGTCGCGATAGACAAGGCCCTCGGCGATCTCGCGAATCTCCGCAGGCGGCGGCACATCCATGCTGTGGACCAGGTCGCGCACGGGCATGGTCGAAAACACATAGTCTGCCGGGATCGTCTCGCGTTCGCCGTTGGCGCGAACGGCTTCGACCGAGATAATGCTCTTGCCCTCGACGTGCAGCTTGTCCGCGCGCCATCCGCGCCTCACCTCGCCGCCTTTTTCCGTAACTAAAGCAGCAACGTATTCCCACAGCTGCCCTGGACCGTACTTCGGATAAAGGAATTTCTCGATCAACGAGGTGTCCGTGCCCTTCTGCGCAATATCACCCCTCCCCGAGCGCCCAAACGTCTGCCGCAGAAAGTGGGATATAGCCGTCCGTAAAGACAGCCCTTTGATCCTCTGCGCTCCCCACTCGGCGCTGATATGGTCACAGGGTACGCCCCACACCTTTTCCGTGTACGACTTGAAAAATGTGCTGTAGAGCTCCCTCCCGAAGCGGTTGATCAGAAAATCCTCAAGCGTGTTCTCCTGCCTGCGCGGAAAAATCCTTGCACGGATGTAGCTGAGGCCGATCTTGAACGTCCGCGAGAGCCCAAGTTGGCCGAGAGTTTTCCCATTCAGGGCGAGGGGATAATCGAAGAAACCGCGCAGGAAATAGATACGGCTCTTGCGCGGACGGACCAGCATCACCAGGTTGGAGTTTGCCGTTGCCTTTGCCGAGGCCGCAACGCTCCGCTGCCGGTTCTGATATTGGATCGTCTGCTCGGACGAGGTTCCATCGCCCGCCACCGGCATCAGTTCGGTCCACCAATTCATCACGCGGTCTACCTTCGAGAAAAACCGATGGCCGCCAATGTCCATCCGGTTACCCTTGTATTCGATGGTGCAGGAAATGCCGCCAATACGGTCAGTGGCTTCGAGAACGATGGGACGAATGTCGCTGCGGCGCAAAAACTCTAGCGCGGCGGTAAGCCCGGCCGGACCTGCGCCGATGATCACAGCGGTCTTGCCAGCGGTCATCGGACCACTCCTGCCGGATCTGAGATCATTGTGTCGTGAGACTTTCGGGCGCACAAAAAGATCGGCGTCATGAACGCGCCGTCTGGAACTTCAAGAAAATACATATGTTTCTATGTTGGGGCTTTGGGCGGCGTTGAGCAAGCTGGCTCGGGTCCCTCGCAAAATTCAGGCCGTCAGAACGGGTTCGCTTTCGAGAGTGTCCTCCTCTGGCTGAACCATGAAGCCCCCTCGGGTAAGCCGGTATATCTGATTGCGCCAGACAATCTCGCTGTCACCATAGCTCGCAGCCCAATAGAAGAAGCCGAGAAGATCGCGCAGAGGATAGAGCAGGGCGGTGCGAAAGAGATGGCGATCGTGGACCACGGTAGCGCCCACAATCGCGGCAAGCGCCGAACGAATCAGGATACTGTAAGCCAGAAGGGCGAACGCCAGCAGCGGATGGCCGAGCGCAGAGGCTGCAAACGCGGAGAGAAATCCAAAGGGCACGCTGAAGGTGAGGCAAGTGCCGAAATGGCCTCTGGGCCGTGAGAAGCGCGTGGATCGCATCCACCGGATCTGATGTTTCTGGGAATCGGTAAAGTTTGTGCTCAGCACCACATGATCGATCGCATGGGTCGAGAGCACGATCGTGTGGCCCTTGGAGGCAATCGCATGGCCAAGCACAAAGTCGTCCGCGCAGTATGCGCCCAGCATGCCGAAACCGCCGATTTCGCGCACACAACTGCGCCGCACCGCCATCGTGGGCCCCAGCGTGAATTGCATGCCCTCGATCAAATCGGCCACCAGTACGCCTGCGCTCATTTCAATCGACATGCCGGCCGCCTCCAGTTTCGACCAAAGGCCGTGATTGGCAACGCCGCGGTACAGGCAGGTGACTGCGCCCACCTGCGGATCGGCAAAGGGCATAACGACCTCGCGAATGTAGTTGGGGCTCACGCGCACGTCGCTATCGCTGACGATGAAAATATCGTGCGCAGCCGCTTTCTCCATCAGTTCAAGCGTGCTTACCTTCGCATTGACGTGCCAGGGTTCGCCAGTCAGAACAAACTTCACGGGGACCCATGGGTAACGTGCCGCTACCCGTTGTGCCGCCTGCATACCGGGGTCGGAAGAAACGCGAGCGCCAAAGAGAATTTCATATGCCGGGTAGTCCTGCAGGAAAAACGTCTCCAGGTGAGCTTCGAGGTTCGGCTCCGTCCCATGCAGGGGCTTGAACAACGTGACTGGCGGCAAAAAAACTTGCTTCGCGGCGCGGCGGCGCGCAAGGAAACGCCATATCCCGGCAATGACCAGGCCGGTGAAGGCCGACGACGTTAGCAGGCCAAAAAGGCCAATACCGAGGAAAATCTTAATCATGGAATCTCGGGGGCTACCCGGAACAGAAGCTCAATTGGGTGAATTCCTTAGTAATTAGAGTAGCGCAGTGAGCGCAAGGTTGCGCGCTTCTTTCTCGGGACCGTGTGATCTTCGCCGAATCAGCGCTTATGTTTAGCGGCGGGAGGGACAACAACCGGCCGCCGCATAGGAACCATCGCGGAGCCCTGCTGCGCGAATCCATGCATGCGCGTGAACATCTCCGTCCGAACGTAGTCGACGAAGCCCTGCATCTGCCGGTTCATCTCCTCCATGCGCTCGCGCATCTGCAGAATGATCGCGATGCCGGCGATGTTCACGCCCAGGTCGCGCGCCAGGTTGAGGATAAATTCAAGGCGCTCCAGGTCTTCATCGGTGTAGAGGCGGGTATTGCCCTCGGTCCGAGACGGCTTCAGCAGCCCTTCGCGCTCATACAGGCGCAGCGTCTGCGGGTGAATTTCGTACATCTCGGCAACCGCCGAGATCATGTAAGCGCCTTTGGATTTGCGTTTCGTTGGCATGCGAGTAGATAACTATGGGACAACTTTAGCTGTCTTTGGATCGACTCCAAGCAAGTTGCAGACCTGTTCCCTGGTTCCGTCGTTCCCGAAGAAAAAGGACCTGACATTCAATGAGCCGTCGCTTGACGGTTCCATCCACACATAGAGATCGATCCTTCGCTTCTCTTCACGGATTCGCCCTTCGGAATATGCCGTATGGGTCTCTTCAAATATCCCGTGCATCGGATCCCAGTATCCTGTCAGCACGCTCACCAGGTCCTCGCGCTTGGCAGCCTTGTCCCGATTGACCAGGACCAGAAAATTCAGATGTTTATGCTGGGGATTTGCGGTCTCCAACTGCCGGACAGCCGTGTGCACCGCATTCGAGACGCGGTTGTAGATCGGATCGGCTCTCAATCCGCCGGCCAATTCGCCAGGAGCAGCCTTTTCCAGCGCCCGATCGAGCCAGGCGTCATGCTGAAATGTCTTTACCTCGCAAAAGGCAACCAATCGGTCCAGCCGGTAGAGCTTTAGATCGGGTGTCTTTGAAGCCCGCATCTCGTTTTTGTCGAATCTTCTCGCTTCAAAACCTCTATCTTGCCAGAATGCGGCCACCGAGGACTCATCTTTCTCGCTCTCGCCGAAGAGATGGGCGTGCCGTCCCCGTTCCCCGCCCGTGAAGTCGTACTCGGGCTTCATTTCTTCGTCGACATCGTCAAATTGTCGGATATTCTTAGCGCTCCGATTCATATTGGGCCATCTCCGAGGGTGTCGCCTTTCTGGCGCTGATGATGCGAATCCGGTCGCCCGGCTCCGCATGGATCACGAGAAGAACTCTGCTCACTAATGATAGGCCAATGGTGACAAAGCGGTCTTCAAAATCAGAATGCACTACATCGGGTACGGTGATCGCGAATGCGTCCTCAAAACCGTGCGAGCTTCCTCAAACGAGACGCCGTGCTTTGCGAGATTGATACCTGCCTTGACATCGTCCCACTCAAATAACTCGTCTTTCAACTAGCTAAGACTTCATCCTCAACAAAATCATCGCGCAAAAATCCGCGCTGCCCCTTCTTGAGTGCGAATCGCTCCGAATCGAACGACTCTGGGAAAAAAGCCGAAAAACTGCCCTCCGCTGATTCTGTACGGCACAAATGCTTTCACGCAATAACCACTCTGGTGCTCGATATCCAGCATGATCGCGTCGGTATAACCTTCATCCGAGGCCTTTCCCATCGTTACATTGGACGCAGTCGCGGCGGCCTGCAGCACCCTTCTTTTGGCGCGCTCCGTCAGTTGCTGATGCAACAGATCGAGAAGCATCGCAGCATCCGCCGGCATATCCTGCTGCACGATGGCCTCCATCTTCACCTTGCCATCCTGATCCATCGCGAAGCCGAACGGCCCGAACTCGCCGTATCTGCGCAGCATTCGCTTCGCATAAGACACGCTGGCGTTCAGAACATCATTCGCGTCTTCCCGAATCCTTTCATGCTCGACCTGCTCCTCGCTTGTCATCTGCCGCCGCTTCTCATCCGCTGGTAGATGCAATGGTCGTAGTTCCGCCAGAAGACCACCCGATCCAGCGTCAGCCCGTTCTTCTCGGCCACGCGCCGCGACGCTATGTTCTCCGGCCGAATCATCGACACCACCCGGTCTGCATCAAACCGCCGGAAAGCATAATCCATCACCGCCCGCGCTGCCTCCGTAGCAAACCCTTGATTCCAGCGCTCGCGGTTTACGTGATAGCCAATCTCCAGCTCGGTGCGTCCTTCAACCTCCTGCCAGACGGGCCCGCAATCGCCAATCAGCCTGCCGGTCTGCTTTTCGACCAGCCCCAGCAGTCCACTGCCGTCCGGATACCGCCTCATCTGTCGCTCGATCCACTCCCGCACTTCGTCCGCTGTAAATGGGCGCGGATACCAGTGCATTGTCTCGGCGTCGCTAAGCACTGCTGCCAGCGCCGCCTCATCGCCTGGCGTCAACGGGCGTAACAAAAGGCGCGCCGTCTCGATCGAAGCCCGCATTACACCTTGGCCCAGATTGGCTCCCGCGGATCTTCAGGATTCAGCTTGGCAAACTCGCGCAGGATCTCCTTCGAGCGCTCATCCTGAACCTTGGGCACGACGATTTCGACCGTCACGATTTCGTTGCCTCGCTTGCCGTCCTCGGCCGCCGAGGGTACGCCCCGCTCCCGCATCCTGAGCTTCTGCCCGCTCTGCGTCCCCGGTGGAATCTTCAATTGCGTCCGCCCATCGATCGTCGGCACATCAATCTTCGATCCCAGCGCCGCCTCCGCGACCGTCACCGGAATGTTTACGTAAATATCGTCGTTCTGCCGGGTAAACACCGGATGCGACCCGGCGCGAATAATCAGATATAGATCGCCCGGCGCTCCGCCGTTCACTCCCGCGTTGCCCTTGCCCGCCAGGCGAATCCGCTGCCCGTCGCGCGTGCCCGGCTTAATCCGGAATTCAATCTGCTCGGTGCGCGTCACCGTGCCTGCGCCGTGGCAGGTTGCGCACACATTCTGCACCTTGCCCGATCCGCCGCACCGCGGGCACTGGATATTGAACTTCATCCGGCCACCCATCTGTGTCACCTGGCAAGTGCCGTTGCACTCGGGGCAGGTCTGTACGCCGCCGGTGGTACCTTTTCCCTTGCAGGTAGCGCAAATTTCCTGCCGTTGAACCTGTAGACGTGTTACACCGCCGCGAATCGCCGTCCAGAAATCGACATTCACCTGATATTCCAGGTCGGTTCCGGGTTCGGGACCTTGCTGCGTCCGCTCCCCATGGCTGAAGATGCCGGAGAAGATGTCACGAAGGTTGCCCCAGCCGGCTCCTCCCGTTTGCGGGCCTGCCGCATCGACGCGTCCTCCCTGGCCGGAGAAGCCGGAGAAATCGAATCCCTCGAAGTCGAATGGGACCCCCTGGCCACCGGCCTGCCCTGGGCTGGCAGTGCGATAGCCGCCGCGCGCAGCAGCTCCCGCGGCGGCCGGATCGATCTGATCAGAGTAGAAGCCGAACTGGTCGTAGATCTTCCGCTTCTTTTCGTCGCTCAGAACATCGTTGGCTTCGGAGAGTTCCTTGAACTTCTCCTCAGCCTTCTTGTCTCCGGGATTCACGTCCGGGTGGTACTTGCGCGCGAGTTTGCGGAAAGCCTTGCGGATATCCTCCGCTGTCGCTGTTTTCTTCACGCCGAGAACGGCGTAATAATCTTTGCTCTGGGTTGATGGCATTTTCTGTCTCTATCGGTTCAGGCTGTCGCTTGGTGCTTCAGTTCTCCGGTCTTGCGGTCACGCGGCGCAGGCCGAACCTCGGCATGAATGGATTTTGAGAGCGCATCCTTGGCTACTTCAAGGTCGTAGCGCGCTTGCACATTCATCCAGAATTCTGGCGTCATGTTGAAGTAACGGGCCAGCCGCAAGGCCGTATCCGCAGTGACCCCGCGGCGCTCATTTACGATCTCCGAGATGCGTGTCGCAGGAACCCGCAGCGCGAGAGCTAGCGCATGGGCGCTCAGGCCCAAGGGAGCCATGAATTCTTCGCGTAGCATCTCGCCGGGATGCAGCGGAGGCATCTTCGCGGTTTTCGGGCTAGTGGTAGTCAACGATCTCGATTTCGTAGGCATATCCTTCTCTCCACTCGAAACAGATTCGCCACTGGTCGTTGATGCGAATGCTGTGTTGGCCCTCTCGGTCACCCTTCAGGGCTTCTAACCGGTTTCCAGGTGGATTCATCAGGTCGCTCAGGCTTGAAGCAGCTTCGAGAAGTCGCAACTTACGAAAAATCACACGCTCAATGGCCGCAAACTTACGGCTGTGAAACCGATTGAAAATCCGTTCGGCTTCTCTGTCTCGAAAAGACCCAATCACCGATCTATCGTATCACGTTCCCCGTTATACGGGCTCCGTTAAACCTTCTGGCAGACGGAGCACCAATAAACCGTGCGTCCGCCCATGTCCTTTCTCTCAATTGCCGTACCGCACACGTAACACGGCTTGCCTTGACGGCGATAGACGTAGTGAACCTCTTCATCCAGCACTGGACCCCGCCGGTGCGGCCTGTCTTTCGGCTTCGTTGTCACGATACGGCGGTCGTCCATCGCTGTCTTCATCAGCGCCCGCGCATCCTTCCAGATGCCTCGGAGCGCCGGAAGCCCGACCTCTTTGCCGGGTCTGTCAGGATTGATCCCGGCTCGATAAAGCAGCTCGGCGCGAAAGATGTTGCCGATACCCGCAATCACCGACTGGTCCATCAGCAACAACCCTATCGACGTATTGCGCTTCCCGGTCACGGCAAAAGCGCTGCCGGGGTCTACGTCTTCCCGCAACGGATCGGGCCCAAGCCGCGCCAGCAGCGCCTGCCACTTCTCTTCGTCGAAGATCGAAGTGTCTGTGCCGCCGCGGAGTTCGATCCAGTCGCTCCTGGTATAGATCCGCAGGCGCAGCGCGCCCTTCTCAGTAGGCAGCGGCATCTTACCCTCCCAGAAATCCCCATACATTCCAAGGTGGATATGCAGGATCAGATCGCGTCCAAAGACATATCCGAGATGCTTGCCGACTGCTTCTACGCCTCGCAGCGTCCGTCCGTTCAAAATCCCCGCGTCGGGAAAACCGCCGTTGGGTGAGTCCACATGTACTCGCCTGCCTCGAAAGGCAGCAGCATGGCGCTCGGCGAATCTGTGGATCTCATTTCCCTCAGGCATGAATCAATTCCAGACCATCCGCGCCTCGATCGCTTCCATCCGCCAGAAGAGATCGGGCTCTACCTTCCGCATCTGCGCGACAAAGCTCTCCGCTTCCTCGCGTGTATCAAACATTACTTTGTTGCAGACCTGCCCGGCCCGCAGCTGTTCGCATTTCCAGAGAGTATTCGTCATTCCTATTCCTTCAATTCCCAAAACTTGAGGGGCACCCCGTTTGAGACGCCCCTCGCTCCAGTCACACAATCATCCGCACTTGCCAGTGCTTCTTTTCGTAGTATTACTTCTTGTCTTCGACGTCCACGTACTCCGCGTCGATGACGCCTTCGTCTTTCTTTTCTTCCGTGGTTCCCGATGCGGCCCCAGAAGCAGCCGTAGACCCGTCGGTCGGTGGTGCGCCCGCCGCTCCGGCTGACGCCGCATTGGCCTTATACATGGCCTCGGCCAGCTTGTGCGATGCCGCGGTCAGTTTCTCCCGCGACGCGTTCAGCTCAGCCGCACTGGGCTGGCCTTCCAGCGTCTTCTTCGCATCGGCAAGAGCCGTCTCCACATCGAGCTTCTCTGCGCCGGAGACCTTGTCGCTGTTCTCCTTGAGCATCTTCTCCATGTTGTAGACCAGGCTATCGAGCCCGTTGCGTGCTTCCACTTCCTCGCGCTTCGCCTTGTCCTCGGCCGAGTGTGACTCGGCTTCCCTGGCCATGCGCTCCACTTCTTCTTTGCTCAGGCCCGAAGAGGAGGTGATCGTCACTTTCTGATCCTTGCCCGTGGCGTTGTCCTTCGCCGTTACGTTCAGGATGCCATTGGCATCGATATCGAACGTCACCTCAACCTGTGGCACGCCACGCGGAGCCGGCGGAATCCCGCTCAGCTTGAACTTGGCCAGGGTACGATTCTGCGCGGCCATGGGCCGTTCGCCCTGCAGCACATGCACCTCAACCTCGGTCTGGCTATCGGCCGCGGTCGAGAAGGTCTCTGTCTTCTTCGTCGGAATGGTCGTGTTGCGCGGAATCATCGATGTTGCCACACCGCCCAGCGTTTCGATGGCCAGGGTCAGCGGCGTCACATCGAGCAGAAGCAGGTCCTTCACTTCGCCCGCCAGCACGCCCGCCTGCACTGCGGCGCCAATCGCGACCACTTCGTCCGGATTCACGCCCTTATGCGGTTCCTTGCCGAAGAGGTCCTTCACGAGTTGCTGGATGCGCGGCATGCGCGTCTGTCCGCCGACGAGTACAACTTCGTCGATCTTGATGGCGTCGATGCCCGCATCGGCCATCGCCTTCTTGCAGGGTTCAATCGACCTCTGAATGAGGTCCTCAACCAGCTGCTCCAGCTTGGCGCGGGTCAGTTTCTTGACCAGGTGCTTCGGACCGGTCGCGTCTGCTGTCACGAAGGGCAGGTTGATCTCTGTCTCCACCGCCGTCGAGAGTTCGATCTTCGCGCGTTCGGCTGCGTCCTTCAGACGCTGCAGGGCCATTTCATTGCCCTTCGAGCTGAGGTCGAGGCCTTCATCCTTCTTGAACTCATCGATCAGCCAATCCACGATGCGCTGGTCGATGTTGTCGCCGCCCAGGTGGGTGTCGCCATTTGTCGACTTCACCTCGATGACGCCTTCGCCCACTTCGAGGATGGAGATGTCGAAGGTACCGCCGCCAAAGTCGTATACGGCGATCGTCTCTTCCTTCTTCTTGTCCAGCCCATAGGCCAGCGCGGCAGCTGTAGGCTCGTTCACGATGCGCTTCACATCGAGTCCGGCAATGCGACCGGCGTCTTTTGTCGCCTGGCGCTGCGCGTCGTTAAAGTAGGCCGGGACGGTAATAACAGCCTCGGTGACCGTGCTGCCAAGGTAGTCCTCAGCCGCCTTCTTCAGCTTCTGAAGGATCATCGCCGAAACCTCAGGCGGAGTGTAATCCTTGCCCTGGGCCTCCACGACGATATGGTCGCCGGCCTTCTTAACCTTGTACGGAACCATCTTCATCTCGTCCGTAACTTCGTCAAAGCGGCGGCCCATGAAGCGCTTGATCGAATAAATCGTGTTTTGGGGATTGGTGATCGCCTGGCGCTTGGCCACCTGGCCCACCAGCCGTTCTCCGCTCTTGGTGAAAGCGACGACTGAGGGAGTCGTGCGTCCGCCCTCTTCGTTCGGGATGACCTTCGGCTCGCCGCCTTCCATGACTGCGACGACCGAGTTCGTTGTTCCTAAATCGATACCAATAATCTTTGCCATTGGTGCTCCTGAAATGTCTGCGTACTTGCGCTCGATTGCGAGGTCTAGTCTCGCACTTGAGTGACTTATTGTCAATGTATCTGATGCAGGAGGTTACAGGCAGGATGCAGGTTCTTAATTGGGAATGTTGAGGGGGTCAGAAGTGCACCAGCATACACCGTGTCAAGCCACCTGACGAACGAAATTCTTCGTAAGCCATTCATTCCAAGGGCCGAACATCCTCGAAAAACCTGGCGTACTTTTCCGTGCCATTCCCTAAAATAGAAGTAGGGTTCAAAAGATCGCGAGATTTATCGCATCCCCTAATCTTTTTAGAATGAAACGGTTACGAATCACAGCAGGGAAGCCGCTTAGAATGAAACGGTTACGGACCGTGATGTAGAAACCATCTAGAATGAAACGGTTACAAACCATATAACACTGGGGGGAGGGGGACCCCAAAGAACCGCCAGCAATTAAGCCAGCAGTTTAAAGGGATTGGGTAGTTCACGGCACGCCTTCCCAGTGCGAGAATGGTGGTCGGACAACCGACCATGGCCATTGAGCCCTTTTCCATTCCATATTCTCAAGCCGCAGTAGACGATCTGCGCGAGCGGCTGGCGCGAACCCGCTGGCCCGACGAAATCCCCGGCTCCGGCTGGGAGTACGGCTTCGATCTCATGTCACTCAAGGAAATCTGCGAATGCTGGCGCAAGGACTTTGACTGGAAGGCGCAGGTGGCGCGAATGTCGGAGTTCGAGCACTTCCGCTATGTCGCGGACGGCGTCGGCATCCATTTCATCCACTCCCGCGGCAAGGGACCGGCGCCCATCCCGCTGATCCTCACCCACGGCTGGCCGGGCTCTTTTCTGGAAATGCTGAAGATTCTGCCCCTGCTGACCGATCCGGCAGCGAATGGAGGAGACGAAACGGACGCCTTCGATGTAGTCATCCCGTCGCTGCCCGGCTTCGGCTACTCGGACCGGCCCGATCGCCCCAGCATGAACCTGTTCCGCATCGCCGAGCTTTGGGTGGGTCTGATGGCCGAACTGGGATACGACCGATTCGCTGCCCAGGGAGGTGATTTCGGCGCGGGCGTCAGTACGGCGCTCGGGCTGCGCCATCCCGAACGCCTCCTGGGTATCCACCTGAATTACATCCCGGGCTCCTACCGGCCCCACCTGGAACCCGGAACGGCCTTGCAACCAGTGGAAGAGCAATTTCTGAAAGATGCGGCTCGCTGGTATGACGAAAGCGGCGCATACGCGCATTTGCAGCGGACCCAACCGCAGACGGCGGCCTACGGCCTGAACGACTCGCCGGCCGCCCTGGCCGCGTGGATCCTCGAAAAGTTTCGCAGCTGGCCGGATTGCGAGGGTAATCTCGAGCGCCGCTTCACTCTGGACGAGCTGCTGGCCAACGTGACTCTGTACTGGATGACCGAGACGATTCACTCCTCGTTCCGTCTGTATTTCGAAACCCGCAAGGCTCCTCTTCAATTCGGAGAAGGCGACTTCGTCGATGTTCCATGCGCCATTGCGCGCTTCCCGAAGGAAGAGCCTTTTCCGCCTCGGGAGTGGATCGACCGCGGCTACAACGTGCAGCAGTGGACGCAGATGCCCAGCGGAGGGCATTTCGCCGCCGCCGAGGAGCCGGGGCTGCTGGCCGAAGACATACGCAGGTTCTTCCGGCTGTTTCGTTGACGGGCCAGAATCATAGCGGCGGGTATAACCTATTGGCGTGATTCGATCCCTGCGCCAGGATTTCAACTCGCGCTTTCGCCCCGAGACCTACCGCCTGTTCCTGCGCAATCTCGACGCGTGCGTTCGGTCGCACGTGAGTTTTCGGGTAGCCGAGACGCCGATATTCCTTCCCAAACAACTCTTGGACGAAATGGCGTCGATCGGCGCGGAGCTGACTTACCAGCTGGTGGGCGACCGGGATTATCTGGCTGCATCGAGCAAGGCGATTCCCGAGGCCTATCGCGCCGCAGACGAGACGCCGCATCCTCACTTCATGACGGTGGACTTCGGTCTGGTGCGCGAAGCGGATGGGATATTGTCACCGCGCCTGGTGGAGCTGCAGGCATTTCCCTCCGTGTACGCCTACCAGTTCGTGCTGGCGGAGAACTACCGTTCGGCCTTTGCCCTCGACCCGGACCTGAATGCCTTCCTCGGCGGCCATACGGAAGCCAGCTTCTGGAAGCTGTTGCAGCGAGTGATTCTGCGCGGGCATGATCCGGAACATGTAGCCCTTACGGAGGTCGATCCCCTGCACCAGAAGACGCTGCCGGATTTCCGGGTGACCCAGGAGCGGCTTGGAATTCGCATCGTCGATATCTCCGAGGTGGTCCCGCAGGACAGGCCCGGAAAGATGCCCCGCCTTTGCTACCGGGAAGGGAAACGCCTGGTGCCGATTCACCGCATCTACAACCGGGCGATTGTGGATGAGCTGATCCAGAAGCGGGTTCACCTGCAGTTCGACTACCGTGAGCAGTTCGATATTGAGTGGGCCGGCCACCCCAACTGGTATTTCCACATCAGCAAGTTCTCGATTCCTTATCTGGACCACCCGTGCGTCCCTTCGGCAGTCTTCCTGGACGACTGGTTCCGGGAGGGGGACAGCGAGCGGCTGCCTGAGGATCGCGACCAGTGGATCCTGAAGCCGTTGTTCTCATTTGCCGGCAAGGGAATCCAGTTTGCGCCCACAGATGAGGTCCTGGCCGCGATTCCGCCCCAGGATCACCGCAATTATCTCTTGCAGCAGCGAGTGAAGTTCGAGAACGTGATCGAGACGCCGCATGGAGCTACCCAGCCCGAGGTGCGCATCCTCTATTTGTGGCCCGATGGCGGAAACCTGGAGCCGGTGTTATCTCTGGTCCGGCTCGGCCGGGGCAAGATGATGGGCGTGGATCATAATCGCGATCTTGAGTGGGTGGGGGCGTCCGCGGCGTTTCAACCGCCTTTGCCGCGGTAACCTGTTGCCACGCCCATATTCTGTGTTACCTTGGGTCTTCGGTGCAAACTTTGGTAATTCCGCGGACGCACCCGATCAGATACCCTTAAGAGTAGCCGGGAGGGTCTGGGCTGTGGGGGTGGAAGTGCTTACAAAAACTGCAGAATTAGAAATCGAGCGAATGGTGCCGGAAGCTGCGCACGGACAGCGCACTGCGGCGCGTTTTCCGTTATCACTTCCTGTTCAGTTAATGGTAGCGGCCAAGCGATACGAGGCTGTGACGGACAATATCTCCGCAAACGGCGTGCTTCTGCACCTGAAAGAGTTGCTGCCGCCCGGTACCCAGGTAGAGTTCCTGATTGAAATCCCTGAGGGGGCAATTGCTCCGAATGAAACTGCGGCCGTGCATTGCAGAGGCAGAATTGTGCGTTCGTATAACGAGTCTTCCGAAACATATGCCGCAGCGGTGATCGACGAATATAGCTTTCAGTAGGTTGGCTGCAAACCCGAAGAGTTATGGCTGACATTATTCAAGGAAGCAGAGAAGTAACGTCACCGAGTGAGGCTTCGCCCGGAACTTCGGAGCGGCCGCTCATTCGTATCCTGCTGGCAGACTCACAGGCGATTTATCGCGTGGGCATGCGCAAGGTTTTTGCGCTGGAAGACGATCTGCGTGTGGTGGCCCAGGTAGACCGCATGGAGAATCTGATTGCGGCCCTGGAACGCCATCCGGCGGATGTTCTGGTGCTCGAAAGCAACCTGATCATTGGAACAACAAATGCCATTCCAGAGATCGTTCGCGCGGCGCCGGAGATCAAGATCATCGTGCAAACGGCGGGCGCGGACGAGGCAAACACGGTGGAGCTTTACCGGCGCGGCGTGCGCGGCATTATCCCCCGATCGATCTCGCCCGATTTGCTGGTGAAATGTGTGCGCAAGATTGGCGCAGGAGAAACCTGGATCGATAACCAGTCGGTTAACTGGGTGATCGAAGCGTACCGGTCGCAGGCCACGGCGATTACTAATCCCAAATCGCAGCCCCGCCTTTCACCGAAAGAGCTCTCCATCATCGCCTGCATCACCCAGGGCAAACGCAACAAGGAGATTGCCTTCCAACTGGGCACGACCGAGCAGGTGATCAAGAACTATCTGCGCAAGATCTACGACAAGCTGGGCGTTTCCGACCGGCTGGAGCTGGCGCTCTACTGCCTTCACCACCAGATCCACAAGCGGGCCAAGGAGTTGGAATTGACGACCGATCAGCCTGCGGTAAACGGCGCGGCCGACGACTCGGGCGCCCATTAAGAGCCCCTTCCTTACAGTAAAAAAAAAGCTCTGGTAAGCTCGTGTGGAGGCGCTGCGCGGCCTCTCCATTTTCGGTATGTCGAGCCCTTTCAGGAGCCTCAGCCCGCAGCAGCGTCATGCATTTATTGCGTGCTTTCTGGGCTGGTCGCTCGACGCCTTCGATTTTTTTATTCTTGTCTTCTGCATCTCAGCCATCGCGAAAGATTTTCAGGCCAAGCCTTCGGCGGTGGCCGAGGCTCTCTTTCTGACTCTCGCCTTTCGGCCGGTCGGGGCGTTTCTCTTCGGAGCCCTCGCGGACAAGTACGGACGGCGTCCGGCGCTGATGCTCAATATCGCCTGCTACTCCATTTTCGAACTGGCGTGCGCCTTCGCAACATCGCTGCATGGGCTGTACTGGCTGCGTGCGCTCTTTGGAATCGCTATGGGCGGCGAGTGGGGTGTGGGCGCGGCGCTGGCTTTCGAGACGCTGCCGAAGGAAGGGCGAGGCTTCTTTTCCGGCCTGCTTCAGGAGGGGTACGCGGTGGGATATCTCGCGGCGGCTGCGGCGTATGCGCTGCTGTTTCCGCTCTTTGCCCAGATGCATTGGCATGGGAACGTCGTTGGCTGGCGAGGCATGTTCATAGTAGGGGCGGCGCCGGCGCTGCTGGTCTTCTACATTGGCCTGAAGGTGGAGGAGTCGCCCGTTTGGCGCGAGCGCGGCGCGGCGAAGGCTCGAAACCCAGCCCACACGAAGATGGGACTTGCGACCGCGATTCGGCAATACGCCCCGACATTCCTGTTTCTAGTTCTGCTGATGACCTGCTTCAATGCCTTTTCGCACGGCACCCAGGATTTATACCCGACATTTCTTGAAAAGGACCATCATTTTTCGGCAGCGCGCACGGGCGCGGTGGGAATTGTTTACAACGTCGGTGCGCTGTTGGGAGGCGTGTTCTTTGGAGCCCTCTCCGAGCGGTTCGGGCGCAAGCGCACGATCATCACAGCGGCGTTGTTGTCGCTGCCGATGATTCCGTTTTATGCGCTGGGGCATTCACTGTATGTACTGGCAGGCGGCGCGTTTCTGATGCAGTTCATGGTGCAGGGAGCCTGGGGAGTCGTGCCCGCGTATTTGAGCGAGCTCTCGCCCGGCCCGGTGCGCGCAACGTTTCCCGGCCTGGCATATCAGCTCGGTAACCTGATCACTTCGCGCAATTCTGTCATTCAGGCGCGGGCAGCGGAACGCTTCGGCGGATATGGTAAGGTCCTCGCAATCACTGTGCTGCTGGTCGCGTGCTGCCTGGCACTGGTTACATCGTTCGGGCGCGAGTCACGTGGCGCGGACCTTACCGTTTAATTTCGCACTATGTTGGTGAGGATGGCTTCCACGACGCGCAGGTCTTCTTCGGTATCGACACCGATCGTGTCGTACGGGGTATCGGCCACATAGATATCGATTCCGTTTTCGAGGAAACGAAGCTGCTCGAGTTTTTCGGCAGCTTCGAGGCTGCTGGGCGGCAATCCGGGAAACTTATGGAGCGCGTTTTTTCGGTAGGCGTAGATGCCGAGATGTTTGCGGTAAGCAATGCCGCCGACGTTGTCACGATCATAGGGCAAAGCGGCGCGAGAAAAATAGAGCGCACGCCCATTAGCGGCGGTAACCACTTTGACGGCGCTGGGATTGTTGATCTGGTCGGGCGAACAGCGCGTCGCGAGAGTGGAGACCTCCACTTCGGGTTGAGCCATGGGCTCTAGCAGCGCATCGAGATGCTCAGGGCGAAGCAGGGGCTCGTCGCCCTGGATGTTGACATAGATATCTGCAGCGATGGACTCGGCGACGGCTTGGACGCGATCCGTCCCGCTTGCGCAGTCTTCGGGAGTGAATACCGCAGGAAGGCTGTGTTCCTGGGCGAAGGCGAGGACTTCATCCGAGTCTGTGGCGATCAGCACCTGATCGAGAAGAGGGCACGCTCGCGCAGCTCGGTAAACCCAGGCGATCATGGGTTCTCCGGCGATTTCGCGGAGCACTTTGCGGGGCAATCGCGTAGAGCCGAGGCGTGCGGGGATAACGGCGAGAATACGTTGCTTCTGGAGTTCCTGCTGAGCGGTGCTGGGTTCAACCAAGTCGAAAATCCTCGGGAATGGTTCGCAAAGGCCAGTGTAATTCAGAGAATCGATGGTATTTGGCACAAGGGTCTATACGTATAGACAGTAAATCCCTTGCGCCGTTCATACCGAGCCGTTAGTGTGTGTCCTTGACGGCCTATTGATCGTCGAGCACGGAACTTTCCCAGACAAGGCAGGACAACGCACGCATGGCTTCTCCAATTACCTCTGACCAGAGTCTCGATTCCACACTTCGCGAGAATCGGGTTTTTCCGCCGCCGGCGGAGTTTGCCGCAAAGGCGCATATCCGCAGCCTGGCCGAGTACGAAGAGTTATACGCACAGTCGATCGCCGATCCTGAGGCATTCTGGGAGAG
>Ga0074046_10001784_pt1 | contig 19002 bp, 9 predicted proteins | sample BogForMeECP23OM3_FD_94441 | JGI IMG/M metagenome (GOLD analysis project Ga0074046, IMG submission 94441) | Bog forest soil microbial communities from Calvert Island, British Columbia, Canada - Bog Forest MetaG ECP23OM3 | ecosystem: Environmental > Terrestrial > Soil > Wetlands ... | reverse complement strand
CTGGAAGTGGAAAGTGCCATTCCCGAACAAAGAAGATTGCGGCGAGAAATGCGGGACATGAAAAACCTCTTTCGAAGAAAGATTGCCTGCCGCGCGCCCGACCTGAACTGAACGCTGGTTTGGTGCAGGCCCAAATGGCTGAGCGCCGGACAACCTCGCACTATAAATCAGTCCGCGGCGCCGAGTAAACGCTTTCAATCACGTGCTTAATCGTCCGGCTCGCAGGTATACTTATGAGGAGCCGCATTGTTCTCGCAATTTCTATCGCGGAGAGATGGCCGAGTGGCTGAAGGCGCACGCTTGGAAAGCGTGTTTAGGGGAAACTCTAACCAGGGTTCGAATCCCTGTCTCTCCGCCAGCATTGCATGCAGGCACCTGCGGTGCGGCAACCGCTCGGCATTGCATGCGGCAGCCGCTCGGCATTGCATGCAGCAAACGCTCGCTAGTCGCTCGCAAGAATCCCCCGTTAGAGCATAAAGAGGACGGTTCGAACCGCGCCACGACTGCCGACGGCTTTGCGTGCGGCAGACGCACACCAGGCCTCATCGACCTATTTTCCAGCGGCCATGTTGACTTTGAAGCGAAGTCGGGGCGATACAGCGATAAATTCAGTCCCTTCGACTCGTCCCGACACGCCGGGACTCGCTCAGGATGACCATCTGCTACCTGCACATTCTGCGACTTGGCTTGCCGCTTTATGTCGACGCGGCCTAATGGAGGTTGGGGTAAATCCGATACGCCACAAGCGTGGTGCTGAGTGGAGTGCCTTTCACCTGCGATGCCTTCAGCAGCACTTCAAAGTATGGGAGCTTGCTTACGTGGAGCATCTTCTGGAAATTGGATAGCTGGTCTTCTGAAAGCAAAAAGTCTCCGGCCGCCTCTGTGGCTTCAGAACCTGTGCCCTCAAGCAGCAAAACGCTGCCATTGTGATCCGGATTGGGGAGGTAAGCCACGGTGCAATATCCCATAGAGCCAGTGGGAATGTAGGTGCTCTGTTCGCCGGCGGCGGGTGCGCGATCTGTGATGAAGGTAGGGGCGCCGTTGTTGAGGGTTGCAGTGAATGTCAAGCGGCTTTCGAATAGTTCATCCCAGGGATTGGCGATGGGGCTGCCAATCAGAATCACGTTGTCCTGCTTGAGAAGGGATGCCATGTATTCGCGCGCGTAATACAAATGGATGTGCTGGGCGAGCGGGTCAAGCCCCAGGATGCGCCGGGCCAACCGGAAGTCGCTGGCACTTTCGAGGTTCTTGACAGCGATCAGGTTCAATGCATCGCGCATCTCCGGGCTCAGATCATTCTGGGTTTGAAGCTGGTTGACGTAGCTGCGGCTGAGGTAGTCCTGGAATGAGAATGACTTCTTGCTGATGAGCTGGACCAGCGAAAAGGATGAGTCGGCCATGACGACATCGGTGTCTGGACGAGCATCGAGGATTCCGGACCAGAATGCCGACACCGCGGGCTCGAAGCGCCACGGGTAAAACGAACGTTGCATTGCGTCCATCGACTGTTGCGCGGCGCGGTTCTGGATCCACAGGGCTGCGCAGGCGATGGCGAGCACGATCAGCCCGGCAAGCATCCAACGCCGTTGCGCGGAAGCGGATGTAGCGGATTGGACGACCGGTTCGCGGACAGCTTCCTGATCGGGGGCTAAATACCTCCATTCGAACGAAAGTGTATATCTGCCTTTGGGTATATCGACCAGAATCGGGTCGTGGACGCCGGCGGAATTGTAATACTCGGTGAGCTTGGTGCGCAGCCGCCCCACTTGCATGCGTACGCTGGAATCAGACTGGGGGTCGAAGTCGGCTGGACGCCCTAGCACTTCTGTACCGATCTGATATTCCTTAAGATGGTCAGCCGGCGAGTTGAGAGTATGATCCGCCAGATATTGAAGCAACTTGCAGAGCGCTTCAGAGCCCTGTAGCAGGGGGCTCTTCACCAACCGGTCAAGCTGCTCGAGGCACTCCGCGGGGCCGGGGGGTACCAAATCCCTGGAACGTGCATGTGACATTTTGGTGACATTCGCCTTATGTTTATAAGAAATAAACTCTTTAGTGTCAGAAGCCGGGTCGGAGACTGTATTAGACGTTTTGGAGACTTCCAACTTCTTAGAATCCTCCACTAGCCTCACGGGGTTGCCTCCAACACGCCCAGAATTCTCGCACATTCGAGCAGTGAAGGCAATTGGCGAAACGAGTCAGTAGAGACGGCGATCCGTTTGTGCGAAAAGCATCATCGAGGTTTCCCTATAAGGGATCTGCTTAGTAGATGGACGGCAGAGTGGGGCAAGCACATTAGGTCCTCATGGCTCCATGGCAGGACTTTTGAGCCGATGGCATTAAGCGGTGCACGGTTTTCGCCACTCTCAGGCTCTCATCGCAAGTGACAAGAAACGGCCGCACGACCCTGATCGACGAGCATCATGCAACTCAACCATCATTTTCAGGAGGAAGCATTCGAATGAACAACTTAGCCAGTTTTCTGACGCGCACTCTCCACCATTGGCACGTGCCCATCTTTATCGTCGCCATCCCGCTCGGAATTGCGATGAGCTGCTCAGGCACTTTTGCTCAGAGCGGTGCAGGCTCCATTCAAGGTACGATCACTGATTCTACCGGCGCAGTCATTCAAGGCGCCGCGGTCCACGTTGTCAACAAGGCCACTGGAGTAGCGGCCGACACCAAATCCAACGGCGTCGGGTTCTACCAGGTGCCGGGCCTGTTTACGGGGAACTATACGGTATCGTTCACTGCGGCGGGCATGAAGACCAACATACAAACGGTCGAATTGCTGGTGGACCAGAATGCGGTGATCAACACTACCCTGACCGCGGGCGCCGTCACGCAACAAGTCGAGGTGAACGCGAACACCATTCAGTTAACAACAACGGACAACGGCACCGTTGCCGCAACCCTCGAGAATGCCAGAATCAACCAGCTGCCACTTGATCAGCGCCTGTTGTTGACGCTGGCGCAAGAGACCACGCCGGGCCTGGAAGCCGACGGCTCCAATCCCGGTGCGCGCGCCAACGGCCTCATGGATCAGGGTATGGATTATGTTCAGGACGGAGCAACCCTGACCAACCGCAACTTCGGCGGCGAGCGTAATTCGCCCCAGGGCCAGTTGCCGGATCCTGACTCGGTGCAGGAAATGAAGATGGACATGTCGAACAGCTCCGCGGAGTTTTCCGGCCCGGCCACCGGCATCATCACCACCAAGTCGGGGACCAATGCCATCCACGGCACCATGTTCGAAACCGCGCGCAACGCCGGTTTCGGCCTTGCGAAGGGAAGAGGATTTGTAACCACGCCAACGGCCGACGCAGATCCGCCGCTGGTGCGCAACGAGTTTGGTTTTTCCGCCGGCGGACCGCTCGTTCTGCCCCACATTTATCACGGCAAAGACAAGACGTTCTGGTTCGGATCGTACGAGCGGTATTCCCTCAGAAGCTGGGCCCCTTTGCTGGTGTCTGTTCCCACGCAGGCCATGAAGGGCGGCGATTTCAGCGGGCTGACCAACAGCAATAGCCAGTTGCAGCAACTCTACGATCCTCTGACGACGTACAACTCAGGCACCGCCAACTGCCCAGGGACCCCTCTCACTTCATCCGTCAATGGCTCCAACCCATACTGCCGTACCCAGTTCGCCTACAACGGGGTTCCTAACACCATCAATCCCGCGCGTCTATCTCCCTTCTCCAAAATCATCTACCAGATCCTTCCCCCGGCGAACGTGCCCGGCAACCCGGATCCGCTCGTGCAATCCAACTTCCAGTTGCACAACATCAACAACTTCACCGTGCCCTCCGTGGCCATCCGCCTGGATCACAACTTCAACGAGAAGAACCACGCGTATTTGCGCTATGGCGACGATCTCATGGACTGGGTAGCGCTGCGCAATATCCCGACTGCGCCGTTGACTGTGGCAGATTCGGCAGCCGGGATTCCCGCCGGCGCCAACGGCGGCACGCAATGGCAGGTCGACACCTTCAGCGCGGCGCTCGGGTTCACGCACATTTTCTCTCCGAACTTCTACTCCGAGACGGTCCTCAGCCAGGAGTGGTACGGCCAGTACGACGTAGCCACCGGCAACGCGAACATCAACTACGAGTCAATCTTTGGTACTCCCAACAACTTCGGCGAGACGGGATTTCCGCAAATTAACGGGAACATTCTTGCTTTGACCGGCACGCAGTGGAATTACAAAGGCGTGCAGATCATCTCGGATATCGACGAAAATCTGACCAAGACCATGGGCCGGCACGAGCTTCACTTCGGCGGACGCTACCGGCATGAGCGCTTCGGCTACCTTCCCGACAGAAACTCGGACGCAATCGATTTCAACAGCTCGACCAGCAGCCCCAACATGGCAACCAGTCTCTATGATCCGAAATCCGGAACGGGCTGGACTGGAGTCACGAATACGGGCTACGGAGAAGGCGACTTTTTCCTGGGCACCGCGAACGAGTACGATGTCCAGCTCAATCCGGTATACCAGCACTACCGCGACATGGAGTTCGACGCATACGTCCAGGACAACTACCATGTGTCTCGGAACCTTACCTTGAACATCGGCCTGCGCTACGAGGCGCATCCTGCTGCGTACGTCAGCAATTCCCTGATGGAGGCCTTCGACCTGAAGAACAAGGCCATGGTCCTGGCGCAACCGCTCTCCTGGTATGTTTCTAAGGGGTACACGACACAAACCATCGTGAACAATCTTACGAACCTTGGCATGGTCTTTGAGACTCCGACAACGGCCGGGATTCCCAGCACCATGCTCAGGAACTTCGATTTCACATTCGGGCCGCGAATCGGCGCGGCTTATGCGCTCTTCGGCGGCAGAACCGGCACGGTGCTGAGGGGTGCGTACGGACGGTACATTACCCCGGTTCCCGTGCGCAATTCGCTCAAGCTTCCGTCTGAAAATGCGCCGTTTCAAACCAAATACCTCACCAACTACAATTCCGGGCAATCGCCCGATGGTATGAATAACTACCTGATCCGCGCATCGAACCCGGTGATTGCCGGCGTAAACAGCAGTAACGCCGTGAGCACCGGCACGGTCAATTCCATTACTCCGGGCGTGAACGAGGTGACCCTCAACCCGGACTATGCTCCGAACTTCGTAACTGAAGTGAACGCCACTCTCGAGCAGGCGTTCAAGGGCAACTCCGCGCTCAGGGTGAGCTGGGTGTGGACGCACGCCACCAACCTGGACCAGTACTACTACTACAACAACCATCCATCCAACTATGTTTGGGACTTGGAAACCGGCACCACCCCTCCGGGAGGCACGTACTCCTCGACAGCCACCGGGCCCTACGACCAGACGCTCTATGGAACCAGCCAGGCCCTCGATCAGACCAGTGGCTGGTCGAACGACAACGCGCTGCAGGCCTCCTATCAGCGGCTGTTTCACGGCGGATTCGCCTACCAGATTAACTACGTGTGGTCGAAGCCGTTCAGGATCGGAGGCAACTGGTCGCGCGACGGTAAGCTCTATCCCTACGCCAACTTTGCACCGGGAGCCGGACCGGGTCAACCGGCGAACCTAGCTCCCTACGCGATGACTCGAGCACTGAATCGCTACGAGAACTACATGGTCGACACCGGGATCCCGAAGCACCACATCCAGTTCAACGGGATTTACGATCTGCCCTTTGGGACCGGAAAACGGCTCCTGGGTAACGCCAATCGTTGGGAGAACGAGATCATCGGCGGATTCCAGATTGCCGGCAGCGGATCGGTTATCTCGCAGGACTTTGCCGTCGGAAGCGGCAACTGGGGACCGACCAACCCGATTCACATCTATAAACATTCCGCACCGATCACGGACTGCCGCAGCGGCACCTGCCTCCCGGCGTTCCTCTGGTTCAACGGTTACATTGCCCCAACGTCCATCGCCGGCCCTAACTGCACAACGAAATGCGTCAGCGGGCTCCCGAGCAACTACGTACCCTACCAGACCCCGATTGACAATACGCCCGGTACGGCGAACTACGGCAGCAACGGCAATAACGTGACTGTCAACCAGAACGGCGGAAAGACGGTTTCGGTCGCATACAACCCCGGACCCAGTACAAATCCTTTTGCAAAGACGGTAATCAACGGCCCGTTCAACTATATTGCGGCCGCTTCTCTCTTCAAGGTCTTTCCGATTACAGAGAGGGTGAATCTGCGATTCAACTGGGACGTGTTCAATGTGCTCAACGATCAAGGCTATCTGAATCCCAACACCACCGACGGCGTAGAGCAGTTGACATCCCCGTACAACGCATTGAGCCTCAATGGCGGCGGCCAAGGCCCGCGCGTGATACAACTCACGCTGCGGCTGAGCTACTAAACGGCTACGCAACTCCGGAAACGCGTCACAGGAATTGATCACGGCGCGCTTCCGGAGTTTTTTACGGCCTAACGCGACGTTCCGCGTCTATCAGGCACGCCAAAACTCCGGAAAACCGGACGATTCGGAAAGAATAGGAACACTTCATGCTGAGAAGAGACTTTCTATCTGCTTCATCTTTAGCGGTGGCTGTATCCGCCACGGGCGTGGGATCGGCCGCACCCATCCTGGCGGCGAAAAGCATCCTGGATTATGGCGCAAAACCGGATGGCACCACGATGAACACCAAGGCCATTCAACGCGCGATCGACGAAGTTTTTCAGGCGGGCGGAGGGCTTGTGTATGCGCGGCCTGGGACCTATCTCACCGGAGGGATCGAGCTCAAGAGCAGGGTGACGCTCTACCTTGAGGCAGGTTGCGTGCTGCTTGGCAGTAAATCGATCGCGGACTACGACTATCACCCGGGTCCGTCGAGGGATTCCGACGCCAACGGTCATCACCTGATCTTCGCGCAGAATGCCGAGGACGTGACACTGTGCGGCCTGGGCACTATTGACGGCCAGGGCGAAGCATATTGGGAGCCGCGACTCAACCGTCAACCGGTGCCGCCTGAAGACGCCTGGAAGGAAGGGGCGACCGGCCATTACCAGCTCAAGGACCACAATAACCGGCCGTCGCCGATGCTGGAGTTTGTACAGTGCCGCAACGTGCGCATCAGCGGGGTGACGCTGAAGAACTCTGCGGGCTGGACCTTGCGCCCCATTGCCTGTGAAACCGTCGTGATCGACGGCATCCGCATTCGCAATCCCAACTACGGCGTGAATACCGACGGCATGGACATTACAGCTTCGCGCAACGTCTTCGTATCCAACTGCGACATTGCCACGGGAGACGATGCGATTTGCATCAAGAGCGAGAATCCCTACGGCGATCTGCTGCCTACCAAGAACATCACCATTACGAATTGCGTCATTACTACGTCGTGCAATTCCTTCAAACTTGGCACTGCGACCCACGGCGCATTTGAAAACATTGTGTTCAGCAACTCGGTGCTGTACGCCGACGCCGACAGCCCTATGTATACCCGCTCGAGCGGCGGCATCTGCATAGAAATGGTGGACGGCGGCAGCGTCGATGGCGTGGTGGTGTCGAACATTCGCATGCAAAATGTGCGAGCGCCGATTTTTGTCAGGCTTGGCAACCGGAACAAGAAGGAAGGCACGTTTCTACGTAACGTTCTCATCGAGGGCGTCGATGCGTCGGGCGCGATCGTCTCCAGTTCCATTACAGGCGTGCCCGGGCTGCGTCCCACGGACATTACGGTAAGTAATTGCCGCATTCGCACTGTGGAGCAGGGACAAGCTGCCTGGACGCATCGGGACATTCCCGAAGTGGCAGACAAATACCCCGAGGCGCGCATGATGGGCCGGCTGCCTTCGTACGGGTTCTTCGTCCGCCACGCAGATCGCGTGCGCCTGCGCGATGTTCAATGTGTCACGGATCAGCCGGATGAGCGGCCGGCAATTGTCTGCGACGATGCCGACGACGTGGTTCTCGACGGCCTGGATTTGTCTGCGCCGGCGGGCGGGGCGCCGTTGATTGCCCTGAGGAATACGCGCCGCGCATTTCTGACCGGCATGCGATCGCCGGCAGGGACTCAGATGTTCGCGCAGGTCAGCGGCGCGGATTCAGCAGAGATCACGCTTCTGGGGAACTCCTTGCCACGAGCACAGAATGCTGTGAGCTACACAGGTGGCGCAACCCAGGACTCAACGAAGATCGATTAAGCGGGGTGGGCCGTATTGGGGGCGGAGCGGCTGCAAATCCGATTCAGGAATTGAGTCCGCGGTCTGAGCTGCTCCACCCAATCAAAGCGATCGCAATTGAAGAATCCACATCATGCTCTGTGCTGATGGGTGTTGCAATTCCCTTCAGCGCGACATCTGGGGCTCTTCGCCACTCGGCATTCGGATCAGCAGCAGGACGAAAACGGTGGCAAGAATCGGCAGCAGTCCCGCCACCAGGAATGCGGGTCCGTAGGAGAAGCGGTCGACCATAACACCTACGGCCATCGTGAATACCGCGCCGATCAAACCCGCGGCCAGACCACTTAATCCAGTCACCGTGGCAACCACGTCTTGCGGAAAGAGGTCAGAGGGCAACGTAAGCCCCATGGTTGACCAACTCGCGTACCCCCACAGTGCAAGGCACACCAGCCCCAGGGCAGCGTACACGTTGTGTACTGCGGCCGCCGGAATCCCGGCCAGGATCGGTATGCAACTGATCGCGCATACCCAGAGCCTCGCTCGAACGACGGAGAGGCCTCTGCGTATGCAGTACCCCGAGATGAACCCGCCTGTGAAGTTGCCCAGATCGGCGGCAACGAAGGGCATCCATGCCACAAATGCAATGCGTTGCAGGCTCAATCCGCGCGCATCGCTCAGGTATTGCGGCAGCCAGAACACGTAGAACCACCAGATCGGATCCGTGAGAGCGCGGCCCAGCACAATACCCCATACGTTCCGATCCTTCGCCAGCTCGATCCAGCGCTGTATGCCGCGGCTCGCGGAGTGTGACGGAGCCTGCTGCCCGGCGTGGATCAGCGATACCTCTTCCCTGGTGACAGTTGGGTGTTTGTCAAGGGGGTGATAAACCTTCAGCCAGATCAGAAGCCAAATAAACCCAAGCATTCCAGATAACACGAAGGCCGACCGCCATCCAAAAGCCAGCGCGATCAGCGGGATCACCAAGGCAGCCACGGCTCCCCCTACGCTCGAGCCGCTGTCGAAGATCGCAACTGCCAGGCTCCTCTCCTCGCTGGGGAACCACTCCGCAACAGTCTTACTTGCTCCCGGCCAGTTGAGGCCCTCCCCGATTCCCAGCAGGAACCTGAAGGAAGCGAAGCCGAAGACTGACGATGCGAACCCGGTAAAGATGTTTACCAACGACCAGAAGATTACAGCCACCGAGAGCCCGATGCGGGTGCCGACCACATCCAGGAAAATTCCCCCCACGAACCAAGTAATGGCGTACGAGACCTGGAATGGCCCCAGGATCTTTGCCAAATCGGTATGCGTCAAGTGATACTGCGCGGTGATGAGCGGTGCCAGTACTGAAAAAGTCTGCCTGCTGATGTAATTTGTGACCGTTGAAAAGAACAGGGTCCATGCGATCCACCACCGCACCCGTCCCGAGTTGCGCTTCTCGCGCGGCTTTTTCCTTTCCCGAACAACATCCATTGGGTTCATTTCAACTCGCTCATGATTTTTTGCTGCGACGTCTGTAAGAAAACAGCAGAAGTGTGCCTCTTCGCGGAAATCCGTTGCGCCGCGGAGCATTATTGACGCACCTTATATGAAGAAATCCAAATTCGCAAGGCAATTTTCTTAAGATGGCGGTGTTTCTCTCTTAATTGCGTGCCGGCGCAGATCTTGCTCTCTGATTGCGCGCGGGGCCCGAATCTCTCCTTCGATCTTTCCGGGTCCAGCCTCGTTAAAATGTCCGGGTCTATGGTATTCCGGGTTGAATCTCTCTCACGACAGTTAGCGGAAGGAACCGGGTCTGTCGATGATTGTGAAGATGAGTTTATTTGGCGATGGCCCAACGATCCGCTTAAGATACGTTGCGAGGGATGCGCATGAACATCGATCGTACTGGATGTAAGCGCTGGCTGATCGCCTGCGCTGTACTTGCAGCCGGAATCCAATCCGCCTTGGCTCAACAGACTGCTTCCGTGCCGCGGCCGCGGCACACCATTGACATGACGCCGGTTAAACCCGAGAGCGTGGGCTTCTCCACAGCGCGTCTCGAGCGATTGCACGCACTGATGCAGCAGGCGGTCGACCGCAGGCAGATCGCCGGCGCGGTCACCATTCTCGCGCGTCACGGAAGGATCGTGGAATTTCGCACCTACGGTTACCGCGACCTCGCCAGCGGCAAGCCGATGACGAGGGACACCATCTTTCGTGACTACTCCATGACCAAGCCAATCACTGGAGTCGCCATGATGATTCTTTACGAGCAGGCCAAATGGCAACCCTCCGACAAGGTCTCGACCTACATTCCCGAGTTTTCGCACCTGAAGGTCTACGCAGGGTTGAATGGCGAAGGCAAAATGATGGTCGGCGATCCCGTTCATTCACCTACCATGCTCGAACTCATGACGCATACGGCCGGTTTCACTTACGGCAACGGCCATAGCCCCGTTGATAAAATGTACGGTGATCTCAAGGTGCGCGATTCCCGCACCCTCCAGGAAATGATCGACCGCCTCGCGCAAATCCCGCTCGCCTATCAGCCGGGCCAAGCGTGGGTCTACAGTCTGTCCATGGATATTCAAGGCTACATCGTGGAGAAACTCTCCGGGCAGTCGCTGCCTGACTTCATGCGAGAGCAGATCTTTAAGCCGCTGGGCATGAAGGACACAGATTTCTATGTCCCCGCGGAAAAACGCTCACGCTTCGCCACTCTCTATGAAAACGATGGCAACGGCGGCCTCAAGTTGGATACGACCAACGGCATGGCCATGGGCGATTTTCTCACCCCGCCAACCATGCCTTCGGGGGGCGCCGGCGTGGTCTCCACCGCAGAGGACTATTACCTCTTTGCTCAGATGCTCGCCAACGATGGCGAATTGAATGGTGTCCGAATCCTTGCCCCTGCAACCGTGAAGCTGATGACCGCGAATCATGTTCCGCAAAACCTGCTCACCGGCGAATTCGGCATCGGTACGGAGTGGCTTCGTCCCGGCTTCGGCTATGGATACGACTGCGCGGCGATCTTTGATCCTATCGAAGCCAATTTGCCGGACGGGAAAAATACATTCTTTTGGGCCGGGGCCGCCGGCACCTGGTTCTGGGTCGATCCCACCAACGGCATTGTATTTGTCGGCATGATTCAACGCATGAACGGCGGCACTCCGAACCTCGAATATCTCAGCCGCAACCTGGTCTATCAAGCGCTGGTCGCTCCGTCTCAGTGAGCAGCCTGGACCACCTTCCCTGAGCGCGGTCAGCAGCCGGACTGAAGATGTTGTCCGTTCTCCGCAGCAAAGGTTCTACACGCGGGACTTGGGCGATGGAATGACAAGAACGATGGGGAGCTCGAACTAAATGCGAGTTAAGGCCGATTGGTTTCCGATGGCGCGAGCCCTTACCTGCGCATCGTTGCTGCTCATGTGCAAGGCGATTCTTGCAGCCGGATCGAATGTCCAATCTACGGACACTTATGAGCTAAGCGGGCCGCGGCTTTCAGCACGGTTTGAGGTGGACCACGGAACCCTGCGTGTTGCCTGGATACGGGATGCCGCCGATGGAGTCAGTCTCGCGCCGGGCGAAGCGTTCAGCCTGCAACTGCAAGACGGCCACGTGATTGCCGCTTCGCAGATGAAGATGGTTGCCGTTCCTCGAGAGGAATTGCTTGCACCCAAGCCTGATGCCTCGAGCGCGGCCGAGCGCATTCAGGGGCGAAGGCTCTGCGCGGACCTGAGCACGGAAGACGACTCACTGGCCGTTCATTGGTGCGCGATCCTGCGCGATGGAACAAATTATCTTCGCCAGGAGGTCACACTAGAGGCCGGAACGCAGCCGGTGCATCTTGCCGAGGTGCGGATGTTCGAATTTGTTTGTCCCGATGCGCGCGTTGAGGGCACGGTGCCGGGCTCACCGATGGTGGCAGGCAATTTCTTTTTTGGCATTGAGTTTCCACTCGCCAAAAGTGCAGTGCAAGGGGGTCGCGCGACAGCAACTCTGACTCGCGAGCTTCCGCTCGAAGCTGGGCAGTCGATCACCTACTCATCCGTCGTCGGAGTTGCGGCGCCCGGACAGATGCGCCGCGATTTTCTTGCCTATATTGAACACGAGCGGGCGCATCCCTATCGAACATTCCTGCACTACAACACGTGGTACGACCTGGGATATGGAGAGCGCTTCGATGAAACCGGAGCCTTGGACCGCGTTCATGCGTTTGGCGAAGAACTAGTACGCAGGCGCGGCGTCACCATGGACTCCTTCCTCTTTGACGATGGATGGGACGACACGCACAAGGTCTGGAAGTTTGATCCGCGGTTGCCAAACGGATTTACCAGAATTCGTGAGGCGGCGGCAAGTTATGGATTCGGGATTGGCGTCTGGCTCTCGCCGTGGGGCGGTTATCAGGAAGCGAAACAGCAGAGGATCGCCGCAGGCGAAGCGGATGGATACGAGACGCTGAATGGCGGCTTTGCGCTCTCCGCGCCAAAGTACTACCACCTGTTCGAAAGCACCTGCCTCGACATGATCGCGAAATACGGCGTGAACCAGTTCAAGTTTGATGGCACCGGGAACGCCGGCCAGGTCTTTCCCGGCAGCCTGTTCGATAGCGACTTCGCGGCGGCAATTCATTTAATCGGCCGCCTGCGTCAGCAGGAGCCCAACCTGTTCGTCAATTTGACGACGGGCACGCTGCCCTCGCCCTTTTGGCTGCGCTATGCCGACTCAATTTGGCGCGGTGGGGACGACCACAACTTTGCCGGCGCCGGAAGCTGGCGGCAGAAATGGATCACCTATCGCGATCAAATGACGTATAGCAACATCGTCCAGGGCGGCCCGCTGTATCCACTCAATTCGCTCATGCTCCACGGAATCATCTTCGCGCACAAAGCTGAGAATCTCAGTACGGATCCTCAAAATGATTTTCCCAGCGAGGTGCGCAGCTACTTCGGTTCCGGCACGCAGTTGCAGGAGATGTACATTACGCCGTCGTTGCTCTCTAAAGAGGATTGGGACGTCTTGGCAGAGTCGGCCAGGTGGTCGCGCAGCAACGCATCTGTGCTCCAGGATACGCATTGGATTGGCGGCGACCCCGGAAAGCTCGAGGTCTACGGATGGGCTTCGTGGACGCCCGCCAAGGGCATCGTGACGCTGCGCAATCCGTCGGATCATGAACAGGAGTTTCTGCTGGATATCGGCAAAGCCTTTGAGCTACCGGCAGGCGCAGCGCAAGATTACCAGGCGCACAGCCCCTGGGCGGCTGACAAAAACGCGGCTGTCATCCCGCTGCATGCAGGAACCGCGCACAAGATAGTCCTTCAGCCATTTCAAGTTCTCATCCTCGAGGCCGCGCCCGTTCAATGAACCGCACGAACACGAAAGGCCCAGAAGTGCCAGACGATACCCTCCACACATAGACGCTGGATCGTGGAATCTTGACGATGCTACCCTGTTGAAACCGTGCTTTCGTCAGCTTTCATTCCGCGCCGCCGTTCCGATGAGTTGGGGAATGAAGCCATTTTAATCACTGGATGACCTGTAGTGACCCGATCACACTGCTCGCATGGTAGACTGCCGCTCACGACGGTGGGCGCTTGCAGGGTCATGCGCTTCTTGCAATTTTCATCGCTTCGTTGAACCACATGGCCACCAGAAAGCTGCCATCCAATTGGCATTGGCCCTCTTCGAGAGCTCGCGTCAAATCTGATTCATCGCGGCTCATCATAACCCGCACCGCATCCTTGCTGGTCGCCCAGGTCTGCGAGAAACTCGGGCGGGGATGCCTTCCGAAATGCAGTTGCAGACGGCCTTCCATGAGTTCGAAGTAACCGGCCGCTCCGTCGCGGCTCTGGATCTGGAGCACAAACGGCTGGTCCTGCAACATTTGCTGAAACCGCTTGGACTTGCGCTCGGCGCGCCGCAGCAAAGGCGTCGAGGCGAACAACAAAAACCGGAGCTTCAGATTGTGGAATCGTTTCATCAATTGCGCCTCCTATTGAACACTTTGCCGATTACTTGCGCCACGAACGATGTCAATAATCCTTTCGGAGTCGGCCGGAACGCGATCTCCCCGCCAACAGACGTGCTGATCGGGCCTTACCAGAACAAAGCGACGGCCATACACTCCGCGAATGTGGGGCTCGTCCACCTGAAGAACGGTCAGAGGCAACCCCGCGGCCCGCGCGGCAGTCGCCATCGGAGCTGCTTCCTCCACGCTTGCTGCCAGCACCAGGAGCGTAAAGCCGTCCTCAGACAATTGATCGAACAGCGCCGTACCGTCATCGCGGAAGACACTGGGGAGCCGCGCGCCTGGCGTGGTTGTGGGCAGATAGCGGATCTCCTCGTAGGGCGGTTCGGCATCGCCGTTGGAACAGATCACCGGTGAACCCGCATACCTGTAGCCGATCTCAATGCCCAGCGATTCATACAAGCGGCTGACCTTGGCTTCAAATTCACTGGCCAGCACAGCGCGAGCCTTGACGCCAGCTTCGGACTCGGCGAGCGCATCGGGAGCACAGTGAAATTGGGATTCGAATACGGCAGATGCGCATTTTTTCACGTGCTCGCGATTGCGGCGCGCCACGGGCAAGCGCTCGGCTTCGTAGCTCTCCATGAGAGGCGCGCCTCCCCATCCTTTTAAACAGGCGGCGAGTTTCCAGGCCAGGTTGTGCGCTTCGCTGATTCCCGTATTCATGCCCAAGCCCCCGGTGGGCATGTACAGATGCGTCGCGTCGCCCGCAATAAACACGCGCCCGCGCCCCAGACTGTTGGCCACCAGGAACTGCGGACGCCACGGTCCGCTCTGCACGATTTCATATTTCAGCTTGCGGCCGAGAGCCTCGTCGATGATGTTCTCAAGCGGTTCTCCGGGGCGCGGCGTAAACCCTCGATGCAGGACAAAATCGTCCCGGCCGGCATCCGGCGAAACCAGTAGTCCGAAAAATCCCGGACGCCGGAGCCACGTATGCCAGTACGGTTGCCGATTGGGGAAGAGTTGTGCGATTTCGCGTGAGCGGAAATGGATGATAAAGAGTTCGCCGATCAGATCCCGCGTGCCGTCGTAGTCGATGTTCAGGAAGTTCCGCACCGTGCTGCCCGGCCCATCACAGCCGATCAGATATTGGGCGCGGACCTGAAAGGCATCTTCGTTTTGAATGTGCTGGGCACGTGCGGTAACGCCCTCCGCATCCTGCTCAAAACCGTAGAGGCGGAATCCAAAGCGCAGGTCGATCCTGGGATCGGCCTTGGCCGCATCCAGCAGTACCGGTTCCAGGTACATCTGCGAAATGCGCTGCATCGACTCGAGCGGCAGGCTTCCGTCGCTGGTTTTCGCAATCAATTCACGTGCCTCGGCGACCGGCTGATAGATCAGATGGCGGTCTGACATCACCGCATAGAAGGGCCCGCTCGCGCTGGCTGCGAAGGCGGAGTATTGGTTGGCATCAAGCGGATTTCCGTTTGCCCTGATGGTTTCGGCGAGACCCAATTGACGATAGATCTCCATCGCGCGGCAGTTGACCACGTCCAGTTTCGGATGGGTCGTAGTGTTCAGGCGGTCATTCACCACCACCGACCGGATGCCTAAACGGCTGAGAGCAATGGCCAGCGTCAACCCAACCGGCCCTCCACCAGAGATCAGTACAGGAGTCTCAATCATGCGTGCACCGCCTGTTCTACCGCCTGGAATCGGCTCCTGATTTGGCCTGCGACCGTCGTGAAATCCTTCGCCTGACCACCATCGAAGATGTAGTGATCCGGACGAACGACCAGGAAGTCGATCGCGTTCTCATTGAACTGTTTTGTCAGCCGGCGTTCGAGGTCGCCGACGGTCTTGACGCCGGGTTGATCGGCGAACGGGATCAGCCGCACGGAGAGGCAATCGCCCAAGCTCGGCAGTTTGTCTTCTATTAACGGCACAGCCGTAGCGCGCGCGACGATCGCGAAACCCTGGCCCTGAAGCGAATCGAGTGGAACTTTGTCACCTGCCGCAGTGACAACCGTCGGCTGCAAGCTCAGCGTTCCAGCGAGCTTCGGGCGGTTCTTGCCGAGCCAACCACGTTCGAGCGGTCGCTTGCGATTGGTCATGTGCATGATGAATCGCGCGTAGGCCGGGACCATGTTGGCGAGCCTGAATAAGAACAGGTTGCGGAAAAATGCCACCAGCCGCCGTCGCGTCTGAATCACATGGCCCAGAAACATCGCGCCCTTGATAATGTGCTGCACGTGGGCGCTGCGCTCGGCTTCGTAGTCGTCCAGCAGGTCAGTGCCTGCAAAGCCATTCAGAATCAGACTGAGCCGCCAGCTAAGACTGTCCGCATCGCGGATGCCGGAACACATGCCCTGCCCCAGGAAGGGCGGCATCTGGTGAGCCGCATCGCCGGCCAGCACCACGCGGCCATTGCGCCATTTGCGCGCCCACAACGCGTGGAACTTGTAGTACGCGATACGAATAATCTCAATGGTGTCCAGGTCGACGAACTCGCGTAGCTGGGAACGGACAAAGAGCGGATCGGTCGCTTCCCGCTCCGTCTTATTTCCCATCACCATGAATTGCCATTCGTAGTAAGGCGCGGAGATCGGGACGTAGGTAACGGGCTGCGTGGGAACGCAAATCTGCTGGTGAATCGTCGGCAGCCCAGGGTGCTTTCCTCCCGAGCGCGTCCTGGTGTCCACAACCACCCAGGGCTCATCGAAATCCGATGTGTCGAGGCATAACTCAGCCAGCCGCCTGATGGTGCTTCGTCCGCCATCGCAGCCGACCAGGAATCGCCCGTGTACTTTGCGCTCGCTGCCATCGAGTTGCGTGAGCGTGAGGGTCACGCCGTTCTCGTCCTGTCTCAATCGCGTTGCCGTCGCACCCATCAGACATTGCACTCGGGGAAACCGCTCCAGGCCGGCGCGGAGCTGCCGCTCCAATGTTGGCTGATGGAAGAACCAGGCACCCGCGTGGCCATAGCGACGGTCTTGCGTACCCACCCAATTCAGCCAGGCCGGTTTGGCATGAGGTGCTGTCAGGAAGGCCATCTGGGTCCAGGATTCGCTGGTGCGCGCGATCTCCTCCGCCAGACCGGCAGATTGGAAGATGCGCATGATCTCGTCGTCGAAATGCACCGCTTTGGGCGCGTAGTAGACGTCGGCATCTCGCTCCACGCAAAGGACGGAGTGTCCCCTCTGCCCCATCAGATTGGCGAGCATGGCCCCCGTAGGGCCCAGGCCCACCACGATCACATCGAATTCTGTCTTGACTCGCTCTTGCATAGATTCTCTGTCTTCTTTCGCAATTTGCTACTCATCGGGTCCCAGGCTTCACGTGCCATCGTTCGATTGCGCCGCCAAAGCTCACGAAGTGATTTCGAATGCAAACGCATATTTCGCCAGCGACTTGCTCAATTCCGCATGGCCGCGCGAGACCTGCACAGAAGCCATCAGGCCGCGGGCCGGATCCTGCCGGAAAACGATCTTCGCCAACGTCGCTTTTGCCGCCATCGCCTCTGCGCGAACAATGTCTTCAATCTCCAGCTTCTGCAGATCGGGCTTGAAGATCTTGCCGACGTTTGTCGTCGGAATCTTGTCGACAATGCGGATGGCCTTGGGCCAGGCTGCGCGCTCGGGGATGTTCCGCGTGGCGAACGCGAGGAGTTCGGCAGGGCTGGCAAGATCCCCGCTCTTGAGCTGGACATAGGCGACCGGCACCTCACCGGCGTGCGCGTCAGGCCGGCCGATCGCGGCCACCAGCGCGACGCCGGGATGACGGTGCAGCGGTTCCTCGATCAGCTTCGGATCGATATTGTGGCCGCTGCGAATGATCAGTTCCTTGGTGCGTCCGGTCAGCCAGAAATAGCCGTCCGCATCCTGCCGGCCGAGATCCCCCGTGTTCAGCCAGACGTCGCCCTGGCGCTCGATCCAGATTCCCTTGTTGTGCGCGGGGTCGAGATAGCCGGCGAAGACATTCGGCCCGCGGATGGCGATCGCGCCGATTTCCCCGGTCTCGGCGTCGCGCAGGTATCTGTTTTCGCCGTCCAAAATCAGCGCGCGCATGTCCTGATAGGGATAGCGAAGGCCGATCGACCCAACGCGCGGCGGGGCGTCGATCGGATTTGAGCTTGAGGCGCAGGCCCCCTCGGTCAGGCCGTAGGCTTCAACAATGCGAACGCCCGTCTGCTCCTGGAACGATTCGAACAGTTGCACGGGCATGGGCGCCGCACCGCAGAAGCCGACTTCAAGGCTGCCGATATTCCGCCCCTTATGCGGAGCCTGCAACAACGCCGAATAGACAGTGGGAACGCCAGAAAATGTGTTGATCCTGAAATGCTCAACCAATCTCCAGAAGTTTGGAATCACGCCTTCGCCGCGATAGCCCTGCGGCGTGCCCATCACCACATGCGCGCCCATGGACCAGGGGGCGAGGCCGGTTACCAACTGGCCGTTCACGTGGAAGAGCGGCAGTCCGCAAAAGATGGTTTTGCCGGGGCCGAAGCGGCCTTCGCAGAAGCGTGTCATTGCCCACGCGTCGAACGCCTCGGAGAACTGGGTGCGCCGGGCGATTTTGGGCGAACCGGTTGTGCCGCCGGTGCAGAAATAGGACGAGACCGCGTCCGGCTTTGGCGCTTCGAAACTCAAAGCGTCGCTGCGCTCCTTGCGCAGTTCGCGCCGAAAATCGAGCACCGGGACGTTGAGAGCGGTTCGCCAGCGCGAGGCCAGGACGCGAAGCGCGAGCTTCTTCGGCGCGGAAACGTAAGGCGCCATGTCGACTAAGAGCACCGCTCGCAACCGCGAGAGTCCAGCGGCAGCTTGCGTCGCCTTCTGCCAGAGGTCCGTGCCGGGCATGGGAGCGAGGGTAACCAGCAGCTTCGGCTCGGCGGCCTTCAAGAGCGCGGCGATCTGCTCCGTTTCGAGCAAGGGACTGAT
>Ga0074046_10001781_pt1 | contig 19022 bp, 16 predicted proteins | sample BogForMeECP23OM3_FD_94441 | JGI IMG/M metagenome (GOLD analysis project Ga0074046, IMG submission 94441) | Bog forest soil microbial communities from Calvert Island, British Columbia, Canada - Bog Forest MetaG ECP23OM3 | ecosystem: Environmental > Terrestrial > Soil > Wetlands ... | reverse complement strand
GCGCGAGCGCAGCCTATCCCGCAGCTCCCTGCGCTCACTCGGCGTCAAGCAAAACTCTCCTGCAAGCATGCCTCATGATACAAGAATCCGATACCAATGTCACCGTTACAGGCCACTAGTCGCTCTATTCTTTTGCCACTTTCTCCCCTATGCGACCGCAATTCTCGTGACTCTGGCGCTTATCCTAACCGAGTCGCGAACCGAGCTTCTGGGCCCTGTTTGTATTTGCTTCGCGCCATCGATGGTATTGACAGTCTGGTATGCGGTCGAGCGCGTGTCTCTTAATCTTGCCGGTCCTACGTGGACGTTTTGGACGCCGCATCAAATGGCGGGTCGCTGGATCGCCGCCTTTTCTCCCTATCCGGAGTTTCTTCCAAGGCTAGCAATTAGCTCTCCAGGGATGAAGGTGTTTGCACTACTCAATCTGTTCGTGGCGATCACTTTGACATCAATAGTACCGCTTGCTGTAGTATTGTGGGTCAGGGGCTGCACCAGGAATCGCGGAGTGCTCGCTTGCGCGGTCTTCTGCGCGTTGGCTGTTATTGCTTCCGGGTACGAGTTTGAGGGAATGATTAGTCCAGGCGAGAGGTTTCTCTACCCCGCCGTGTGGCTCGGACTTAGTTGGCTTATCGGCGTTGGGGTACCCAGCGAGAGATCTATGCTCGGTCGGGGTCTGGCAGTTGTCGCGACGAGCCTATTGGCTTGCCAAATCCTGTACCTGCAGATCAATGTCGGAGCAGTGTCGAATGAACTAGCGGCGCTCTACACCAGGCTGCGATCGGCAAGGACCCAAACAGAATTTTGCGCGACCTATGACACCTATGTCCGACAGAGTTGGGATCAGCCGCATCGAAGGTGCCTGGATGTCCTTCTCACAAATCATGCCAGCGCTCTGCGTCTGCCATACTACCTCTACTTGGAGCGGAACGTAGAAGCGCCAATTTTTCAGACTGGAATTCTTAACTACACCGGTTCGGGCGACAATGAGGATCTTTGCAGTCCCCGGTGACCGGCGACGAGATGCCAGCTATGACGGATTGCTTTCGAGCGTCGGATCGCGAACCAGAATCCCCTCCGCATAGAGCTTGCGAATCTGCTCCGCCGGCATCTTAAGTAGTTCGCGCAGCACTCGCTCGTTGTCCTCGCCCAGTCTCGCGGAACGCACGTCTGTCTTGTCCGGCCACGCTGAGAACTTCACTGGAACTGCGGGTATCGCTACCGTGCCCAGCAGCGGATCCTTGACCCAGCGAACCGTCTTGCGCTCATTGAGATGCGGATGCTTTACGGCTTCGTTGACCGTTAGCACGGGAGCACACGGCACGCGTTCAGCATCCAGCGCGGCTATCGCTGCGTCGCGGCTCGGAAGTTTCGAGAGCCACTCCTCGATCACATCTCTAAGCTGTTCTTTGTTGTCGCGCCGCGCCCGCGCGTCTTTGAACCGTGGGTCGGTCGCCAACTCAGGCATCCCAAGCGCGCGCACGAACTGCGGCCACTGATGCGGCGTCGAAGTAATCTGAATGTATTGGTCACCACGGAAATGAAAAATGCCGGTGGTGCCGCCGTCGGGATGCAACGAACCGCTTCGCGTCGGATGGAACTTGTCGCCGCGGAGCGACACTATGGGCACGGTCTTCTCGTGCATATGGAAGTAGGTGTCCAGCAGCGACGCGTCGAGATACTGGCCTTCTCCCGTTCGCTCGCGATGCAACAGCGCGAAGCCGACAGCCATAGCGGCGGCGACGCCGGTCGAGACGTCACCGATTGCCATAGTAGTCAACGCCGGCGGACCGTCGACCTGCCCGATGCCGTCTGTAATGCCAGCATAGGCCTGTCCGATGAAATCATATCCGGCCTTGACCGAGAGCGGTCCGGTCTGCCCGGCCATCGAAATCGAACACATAATGATTTTCGGATTGACTGCCTTGACGTCCTTGTAAGCAAATCCCTGCCGGTCGATCACGCGCGGCGCGAAGTTCTCGACCACGACGTCGACCTGCGGAAGCATCGCCATCACGATCTTCCGCGCGCCGGGTTTTTTGAGATCGATCGCAAAGCTCAGTTTTGAGTGGTTATGCTGCATGTAGTAGGTGCTGTGACTCGACCCCTGGAATTCGGGCTTGAGCGACTTGAGACCGTCGGCGCGGACTCGATCGCCGAAGGGCGCGAGTTCGAGCTTGATAACTTCGGCGCCCATCTCGGCGAGTAGTCGAGTGCAGGTAGGTCCGGCGACGAACTGCGTGAAATCAAGGACCCGGTAGCCTTCCAGCATTTGCGGCTTGTTTGCCATTAGTCAGTCACCTCCGAGTCTCAATGCTACCGAGTCCTTTCACCGTCAATCGTCAAAGTCTTAGCAGTTGGCGCGCGTTGGTTCCAAATATTTTTTGTTCATCACCGGTCGCCAGGCCGAGCGCTTTGACTTCTTCCACCGGATGCGCAAGGCCAGCGGGCAAGGGGTAGTCAGTTCCAACCACGAATCTGTCCGCTCCGTAGGTCTTCACGAGATGGCCCAGCATTCCGCGACTGTGCGCGATTATATCGAAGTAGAATTGATTTGCGTAGCTTGACGGCGGCCGCGGAATTGCGCTGCGGCATTCCGGCACGAGCCTGTATCCCATGTCGAGTCGTCCCACCAGCGCCGGCAACGCGCCGCCAGCGTGATAGAGAACGACTCGCAGGTTCGGATGGTGCTCGAGCACCCCGCCGTAGATCAGCAGCGCCGCAGCCAGCCCGGTGTCGTAAAGATTGCCGACCAGGTTGCCGAGAAAATAGCGGGACAGCGCTCCAGCCGGCGCGGCTTCAAACGGATGAACGCAAACGACCATCCGCAGCGCCTCGGCTGCCTCCCAGAAGATCTCGAAATCGGGCTCGTCGAGCTGGCGTTCAACGACCTTCGGCGGAATCTCGACTCCACGAAGTCCCAGTTTCGCAGCGCGTTCAAGTTCCCTTGCCGCCGCGGCGGGATCCTGCATTGGGACGCTCGCCAACGGCACGAAGTGAGCGGGATCGCTCGCTCCCAGAGCCACCATCGCGTCATTATTGACTTGCGCTATCGCCAGTCCGGGCGCGGCATCCACGTCCGGATACATCAGGAATGGTACGCACGATACCGCCTGTGCCGTGATGCTCTCGCGATCCATGTCCGCGATGCGCGCCTGAGCATCCGAGATCGGACCGTCGATCGGCCGCATCGCCTTTTCCTGGATCAGGAAAAACCGGCGGCCGTCACGCTCGACGATCTTAGTCGCGAAATGCTCTCCTTCGCGCGCCAGAAAATCGATTATCTCGGGCGCGATGAAGTGGTTGTGCATGTCGATGACGTCCATCGCGTTCTCCGACGTATTCGCGATCCGGGGTCGTTACAGGATGAAGCTGATCTTCCCGTGGGGGCGCAGTGCCTCGTTATCGAGGATAGCTCTTCTTTCCCGGATTCTGAGATCGTTGCCCACTCGCACCAGCTTGTAATCGTAGTGTCCTATATAGGTGTCCACGGACTCGTAGCGCATCCTATGCACGGCAAAGTTGGCGGTCGCGAGAATGTTATCGCCATCGGTTCCGATAACCCTCACATTGGCGATTATTCTCCGCGTGCGTGACCTGGGATTTTCCGACCACGCAGCCTTGCCGAGCAACTGCTTGACGCGTGATCGGATTCGCACCGCATCGTCGGCGATGATGAACAGCGTATTTCGCGAGTCACCTTCGGGAACGTCAGTTGGCGGGACTTCGTAGACCGCGTCTTCGGTGAGCAGCTCCATCCACTCGTCCAGCCGCCATTCGTCGAGCAGCGCCGCCTCCTTGTATAAGAGGTCCTCCACGTCCTGACGGCTAGGCAGTTCTATGCTACTCATGCCGCTTTCCTTGCGCGCTTTAGCTGGGGCTCCGTCATGAGTTGATTCCAGCGCCGCCAAAACGCGCGCATCTGCAGTTCGTCGGTGATCGAAGGATGCTCACGTTTCATCCCGCGCGATATGTCCGACCAGCCGACTTCACGATTGGCAAATCCGCGCTGACACGCCTCGAGCATCTCCACGTCGTCCGGCGTGGCGAATCCTCCCGGGCCGAGGAACGTCAGAAAGTTGTCGAGGCGCAGTGCGGAGTCCTCCGCGCTCTCGTCCGCCGGCGCCAGCGCCCACGCGTTTACCTCCATGTAGTCGGGCGAAACCGGATAGAAGGTGCGAACTGTGATCGCCATGATATCGTTGATCACAAGGTTCGGAAAAATGCCGAGGTTGCGGCTGGTCTCGCAAATGCGCCGCGACCGCTCCGGACCGAAGCGCTCGTCGAAGCGGCGCCGCACTTCCTCGAAGTGCGCCTTGCGATGCTCGCCGAACGGAGCGACCCAGTGCGCAATCGGCCTTCCCCACGCGCTCTGATATTCCACCACCGCGTGACCATTACCGAGATCGACCGCTTTCTGATACGACGGCGCCGCTACGTCGCGGCCTTTCATATCGACACCTATATCACTTAGAAAGCTGAAGTAGCGCTGATGCGTCGGCAGGCCGTGATAGCCGTCATAACTGTTCTCGACCAGCAGCTTCCAGTTAGCCCGCGCGCTATAGGATTGCTGCCCCGCGACAATCTTCATCCCTAGTTCGGACTGATCGGCGACTAGGTCTAAATATTCGCGCGCGCCTGCCAGGTAGTCATACAGGCTATCAGCGGCGGGATCGAAGCACGCGAAGACAAATCCGCGATAGTTATCCACCTGAGGCGGAGTAGCCAGGGCCATGTCGTCGCGCTTGAACGCGTCGCTATAGGAGTCCTCGCCCGGCACTCCCACCAGTTGACCGCGCGAGCTAAAGGTCCACGCGTGGTACGGACACTGGAAAGTCTTGGCATTTCCGGACTTCTGGCGGCATACCAGCGAGCCGCGATGAGTACACGTGTTGAGCAGCACGCGCACGACGCTGTCATCGCCGCGCACCAGGATCATCGGCCGGCCCGCGACATTTCGCGAACGATAATCGCCGGCGTGAGGAACTTCGGACTCGTGACCGATGTAGATCCAGCACTTGTCGAAGACCCGGCGCCGCTCCTCCGCCAGACATTCCGGATCGGTGAACGCCCGCCGATTCACGCGAAACAGTCCTTTGTCCTGATCATCTACGACGTAGCTCTCGGCTGACTTATCCATAGTGCTTCTCCTAAGTTCGATGGTCTCGCTCAGCGCTACTTGTCCGACGGATTCCACGCCCAGTAACGCGCGATCGCGCCCGCATCGACGCGAAGATCCGTCCCTGTGATCATCTCCGCGTCGTCCGACGCTAGAAATACCGCGGCCCTCCCGTAGTCGCTCGGACTCGGCAACTTGAGCATCGGCACGCCTTTTCGAAACGGCTCGAAGGCCTGCTTGAGTTGCTCGACGCTGCGTGCCGGACGACCCCACCGCGCGGCGCGTTCGATCGACTCCGACGGATCTGTCGCCGTCGGCGTCAGGCTGTTGACGCGGATGCTGTGCGCCACCAGTTCCATCGCCGCCGAGCGCGTGAAGTTCAGCAGACCGCTCTTGCCAGTGCAGTACGCAATGTTGTTCGGCTCGCCCTGATGACCCGCGGTCGAGATGATATTGATGATGCTGCCTTTGCGACGCTGTTCGATCATCGATTTGGCGACATGCTTGGTGAACAGGAACGCGCCGCCAAGAATTATCTCGAGCTGCCGCCGCCACTCCTCGAGCGGCATGTCGATCACGCCCTTCTTGTTGAAGATGGCGGCGTTGTTCACGAGTATGTCGATTCCGCCGAGGTGTTCGCGCGCCGCGACGACCGCCGCAATCACCTGTGACTCGTCGGTAACGTCGCAAGTTATGCCGACAGCACGGCCACCCGTGCTCTTGATGTAACGCGCGCAGTCCGCCGCGTTTTCCGCGCGCGCGTCGACGCACACCAGAGCGGTGCCCTCGGCCGCCAGACTTTCCGCGATTCCGCCGCCGATATTCGTGCTGGTCCCCGTAACCAGCGCCACTTTTCCACTTAGCTTCATCTAATCAGCGGGGCGGCGGCGCCATCAGGAAACACTTCGAGGAATTAAAAATCCACGTGTCGATGAATTCAGTCTCCGCCGGCTTGCGTTTCAATTCGGCGAGCACGCCTACGATGCACATCCAGTTGAGGATTTCCTGCTGACCGCTCGCTTCGACTGACGACGCGGGATAGTTCCGCCACGCGTCGTAGTTGCCTGCGCGCAGCGCCTCGAACAGAGCGCGATCCGCGGGCGTGTCCGGATACAGAAAATTATTTTTCGCCGTGAGGAACGCGTGCGACCAGCCTGACGACGCCATCAGCGCCACCCGCCATGGACTGTCCGCAAAGATGCGCGCGGTCGCGGCGCCGAGATCGAACAGTCGTCGCGGCGTCGGCGCGGGCGGATCGAGCTGTGCTTCCGACGGCGGATTCTCGAACGCGGGTAGACCGCCGCGTTGCGCGATCACTCTGCGGCCGTAGCAATTTATCGCGAACGGAATGATCGGATACGGAAACCCTTTGCGATCGTAGTCGAGGTACAGCACTGCGTTGGCGAACGCGTGCCCCAGCGGATGATGCAGCGGCTTGTACGAGTACGCGGTGTCGAAACCAGCCTCGATCAAGCCACCCGCAAGATACTTCGCGGCCGCCACGTTGCCGAGCGAACGGAACTTCTTGTCGGGCGCATCATTCCACACGTTATGCGCGGGCGGCGCGAACTCGAATGATTCGTGCGCGTAGATGCAATATGGCGGGATCACATCCTCGCGGAAATTTTCGTACTGGTCGTCGCCCCACACTACTATGAAATCTGGGCGAAACGCGTCGATTTGCGCGCGCGCCTTGCGCAGCGATTGCAGCAGCCGCTCGCGATGTACGTGCGCGGCGCTCGTGCCCTCGTCGTTGCCCCATTCCGCGCGCATCGCTTCCGGCCAGCCGTGGGTGCTTCTAAATTTTTCCGGCAGATGCGGGTTCTGGAGCATCCGCTTCAGAATCCACGACATCGTTTCGTCGCTGCCGGCAAGAGGCGGGTAGTGAGTTATTCCAACCGCAAGGATCTCACCCATTTTGCATGTTCTCCCGCCGGCTTGTCAGGCGCGGCTGCTATCGCCGTGAAGGATCCGTTTCTCGTATAGCGCGGCGATGCGATCCTCGGAATACCCCAGCACGCTCGAAAGTACCACCGCGTTGTCCGCGCCGAGCGCCGGCACATAGTTGCGAGCCTGCGCGTTGGCATTGCCAAACTTGAAGGCGGGATTCGGCACCTTGAGCGGCCCCGCGCCGTCGTTGATCACTTCGAAGCTGCCGCGCTGCGCGAGATGCGGATGCTCAAGGGCCTCGCGCACCGTGTAATACCGCGAGCATGGAACGCTGCCTTCGGTCAGTATCGCTTCACACTCTTCCATCGTTCGCGTCGACGCCCACTCATCGAGCATCGACATGAACCACGCCCAATTCGCAGCGCGGCCTTTTGCGGTCGCAAAACGAGGATCGTCCATCCATTCGGGATGCCCGACCGCGCGAGCCAGAGCCTCGTAGTTATTGGGCTTCACCGCCGCGATCATTATGAATCCGTCCTTCGCGCGAGTCGGCTGAAACGTATTCGTCCGCTTCATCGGCGGAAGCTGCGCTTCCTGGAACTCGTAGATAAGCATCCCGAGCAGACCGTCCATCATCGCCAGATCGATGCAATCGCCGCGTCCGCTGCGCTCACGCGCGAGCAGCGCGGACTGAATCGCGCCGAATGCGTACGTCCCGCCCAGCACATCGCCCACGTAGATGCCGGTGTTGAGTGGTCGCTCGAGGCCGTTCTGGTACGAGAGATTGACGAGGTCGAAGCCGCTTGCCGCGTGAAGCATTGGCGCGTAAGCGCTGCGCGTCGCCCACGGACCGCTTTGGCCAAAGCCCGAGATCGAGCAGTACACGATTCGTGGATTCATCGGCGCGAGCGTCGCGTAGTCGAGCCCCAGCCGCTGCATCACGCCCGGCCGCGAATTTTCGACGACCACGTCCGACTTCGCCGCGAGCTGCTGCACCAACTCGATGGCCCCGCGTTGGCGCAGATCGATCGCGAGGCTTTTCTTGCCGCAATTCAGATGAGCGAAGTACGCGCTCTTGCCGGCGCGAATCGGCGGCTGCGTCCGGATGAAGTCGCCCTCGGGCGGTTCGATCTTGATCACTTCGGCGCCGAGATCCGCGAGCAGCCGCGTGCAATACGGCCCCGATACGATCGTCGTGAAGTCGAGCACGCGCACGCCGCTCAGGATGTCGTCATTCACCGGCGGCCTCGGCGCGGTCCTTCTCTTTCATCAGCGACAGATAGTGCCTATTCAGGCGCTCGAGATGCTGCTCCATCTCCTTTACGGCGCTGTCGGCATCACCTGCTTCAAAGTGCTTCATGAATCGCCGGCGCGACGGAATCACCCACGGATTTCGCTTTTGCCCGATCGCCCGGATGAAGTGCTGCATCACGTCGATCAACGCGTCCATCACGATCACCATCACCGGATTCTTGGTCGCGCGCGCAAGGATGCGGTGGAACTCGAGATGAATCGCAGCCTGATCGTAAAAGTAGATCTTGTCGCGAACTGCCCGCTCCGCCAAGGCGATGTTCGCGTTGAGCGCCTCAATGTCCTCGGGCGTCGCGCGCTGGCACGCGGTGCGCACCGCGCTAGATTCGATCATCACCCGCGCCTCGGTCAGATGCTCGGGCTGAATCGCGCCGAGGTGGAACATGTCGCGCAGCCCGGTGATTATCGCGTCGCCCGTGCTCTCCCGCACGAACGCGCCGCCGGTCGCGCCCTTCTGCAGCCGCAGCAGCCCCGCATTTTCGAGCGAGCGCAGCGCCTCGCGCAGCGTATTGCGCGACACCCCGAACTGCTCCGCCAGGGCGCGTTCCGGCGGCAGCCGATCGCCCACTCGCAGCCGGCGATCGGAAAGTTCTCTGCGGATTTGATCGGCGATCTCGTCGAACGCGCGCAGGTTGCGGATGCGGCTGAATTCCACGCGGCGCGGCGTCGCCACGCGCACCGGCTTTTTCCGCTTGACATTCGTATCGCCCATATGTTCCATTGGTTCAACCATTGGTATCCTGAACGCAAGACATCGAAATGTCAAGCACGGAATTGGAGGAAAAGCGCAGTGATCTCTTTTCAACTGACCGAGGAGCAAAAACTCGCACAGTCGATGGTGCAGGAGCTGGCAATCTCGCAGCTACGGCCGGCGGCGCGCGGCGCCGACGATCGCGAGGCGATCCCCTCATCGATTCTCGACGAGATCTGGGCAACCGGAATCATCCAGTCGCAAGGTGAGTCTGGCAGTTATTCACCCACCCTGAACGCGTTGCTGCTCGAGGAACTTGCCGTGGCGGACGCCGCATTCGCGATCGCCGCCGCGGCGCCGATCGGATTTCTCGGCGCAGTCGCAACGCAAGGTTCGCCCGCGCAAAAGAAAAATCTGCTGCCGCTGTTCGCGGGCGACAAGTATCGATGCGCGGGCGTCGCGATCATGGAGCCTGACTTCGCCTTTGATGTTTCGTCGATTCGCACCAGCGCAATCAAGACGCGCGACGGCTATCGCCTCTCAGGCCTGAAGGGACTGGTTCCGCTCGCGGGTAGTTGCAGTCACTTCATTGTCGTCGCGCAATGTGACGGCGCCGCGGACGCGTTCATCGTTGACAGGAACACGCGGGGCGTGACGGTTGGCGAGAAGAAACCGAATATTGGTCTGCGCGCGCTCGAGATGGCCACCGTCAGTTTCAAGGATGTTGAATTGAGCTCCAGCGCTCGCCTCGGCGAGAACGCGGGATGCGACGCTCAGCGCATCGTCGACTCGGCGCGTACCGCGCTGTCCGCGATCATGACCGGCACGAGCCGGGCCGTGATGGAATTCGTGATGCCCTACACGAAGGAGCGCGTGGTTCATGGCGATGCACTCGCGAAGAAGCAGACGATCGCATTCCGTCTCGCCGACATGCGGATCGAAACTGACGCGATGCGCTGGATGACGTGGAAGGCCGCGTCGATTATCGAGCAGGGCGGCAACGCTACCAGGCAGGCGCACCTCGCGTACACCTACTGCGGCGAGAATGCGATGTGGATTGCCGATGAAGGCGTCCAGATGCTCGGCGGCCACGGCTACCTGCGCGATAACCCGGTCGAGATGTGGTATCGCGACACGCGCACGGTGTCGGTGCTGGAAGGCGCGGTCGGCGTTTAGGGTTCGACCATCACAACGAGGAAAACGCGATGATAGATTTTCAACTCACTGCGGCGGACGAGAAAGTTCTTAGCAGCGCGCACGAGCAGGCGATCATTGGCCGGCGTTATGCGCGCTACTACGACAAGCACGAAGACGAACTCGAGCCGGCGGAATTTCCCGAAGCGAAAGATCTGCCCAACCCGATCACGCTGGCCGAGGAAGGCCTTAGCGGCAGCAGCGGAACGCGGATTCTGCATTCGCTGGTCATGCTGGAAATTTATTGGGGCGGGATCGCGCTGCATCGCAGCAAGTGGGGACTCGGCAACACCGTCCTCAAGACAGTCGCGACTCCCGAGCAATTCGAAAAGTGGAAGAATCACACCATAGCGATCGCGATTACCGAGCCGGGCGCCGGCTCGGACCCGGCGAACATTCGCACGACCGCGACTTTCGATCGCGAGACCGGCGAATGGATTCTCAACGGCGAGAAAATTTTCATCTCGCAGGCCCAATCGGGTGACGCGGCGATGGTGCTGTCGCGATTCATCGCGCCGGACGGGAGCCGCGGCATGACGACGTTCATCGTCGAGAAGGGCACGCCGGGATTCACCGTCGGTCCGCAGCTCAGGAAGCTCGGCATCCGCTCGCACGACACCTGCAACCTGCTGTTCGAGAATTGCCGGATCCCGGAATTCAACCACATCAAGGGCGATTTCAAGTCCACGATGTCGGTGTTTAACGACTCGCGGCCGATGGTTGGCGCGATGGCGTTGGGTGTGGCGCGCGCGGCGCTGGATTTCACGCGCGAAAAGCTGGCAGAGCGCGGAATCAAAGTCAGCTACCGCGGCGGGATGCGAAGCCGCTCGGCCGTCGTCGATCGTTTCATCAGGCTGGAAGCCATTTACGAAGCCGCGTTGTTGACGGTGCTGCGCTCCAAATGGCTCGAGCAGCAAGCGGTCCCGCCAAAAGTGGAAGCCTCGATCGCGAAAGCGGCGGGCGGTAAGGCGGCACGAAAGATCACCCAAGGATGCATCGACTTGCTCGGCCCGGAAGCGCTTTCGGAAGACCATCCGCTGGATCGATGCTTCAGAGACGGCCGCATCTTCGACATCTACGAAGGCACCGGCGAAATCCAGCGCCTGATAATCGCGCGCTCGATCCTCGGCTACACCGGCCGCGATCTGAGGTAGCCGCGCCTAAATCAAAATCCGGGACGCGTAGTCGGCGTCCAGAACGGTCGAGGCGGTTCTTTGTGGACCAAAATCGGGGCGTTAGGTTTGCAGGTAGAGTTGAAATCGGAGAGGTAAAGCGAAAAAATCCTTGGTTGTTGTTCTTCGCAAACGGCGATTGTTGATCTTTTGCTACCTAGCCTTCAGGAGAGAAGAAATGAAACCAGGACTTCGTATCGCGCTTGTTGCTACCAGTATTCTCCTTTTGAGTTGTTGGTCATTACCGGCACGCGCCGCTGGTTACACTGTCAAGACGGGATATCTCACTTGCCACGAGGCTTCGGGATGGGGGTTCGTATTCGGATCTTCGCGCGAACTCAAATGCTCATACTCGAACAACGGCGGAAGAGTCGAATACTACAGTGGAAGCATCTCGAAGTTCGGCGCTGATATCGGCTACCTCCAGTCATCGGTGATCTTGTGGGCGGTCGCCGCGACGACCAAGGATCTCAAGCCCGGGGCGTTAGCCGGCCACTACGGGGGCGCGAGCGCGAGCCTCACGCTTGGTGTCGGTGCGGGCGCGAACGTGCTGGTCGGGGGCTTTGATCAGTCGATCGCGCTTCAGCCGGTATCCGTCGAGGGGCAGAACGGACTGAATGTCGCGGCCGGAGTCGGGGAGATCACTCTCAAGTACCGCGGCGAGAAACCGCCGAGAGAATAGTCCCGTCGACGCGCGACCTGCGGGTAGCCGCGGTCGCGCGTCACCATCCGGAGGCGTTGAGCCATGCGACGGTGCTGGCGAGATCGAATGAATTTGCCAGGTCCATCAGGTCCACGATCTTGCTGACATCGTCCATCGCGAATGACTTTCCGGCTGGAAAAATGGGTTCGACGCGGCAATAGCGATTGCCGAGTAGTTGCCGGCATTCGAAATCGGCCACCCCTACGCTGCCGTCCATCATCACGTTGAGTATGGGCTTGATCCATTGCGCGTCGCCCCAATCGTGGTCCAGTCCGTCGATGTATTGCAGCGACGCGCCCGTACCAACGGACAGCAGCTTGATTTCGTTCGGAGTCGCGCGTTCGCTCGCTTGATTGCGGCCGTCCATCGCCTGCGCAATCGCGGCCATGCTCGGGTTGTTGGCGATCACGCCGCCATCGATGAATACGCCGTACGAGGGGAAGTAGGTCGGCGCGGCGCTGGTGGACATCGCGACGTCGACTACCATGGACTCGCCGTCGCTGTCGGCACCGGTGAAGTTGTGGAAGAACTTTGGATTCCAGGTGCGGAGAGCCGCGGGCGTGTTGTCCAACTGGAACGATGGAATCAGAACGCGTGGCTTTAAGTCTTTGAGTTTCTGAGCGCCGAAAGTATCCAGCAGAATCTGCTTGAGCTTCTCGTTGTCGTACTTCGAACCGCTGATGCCACCGATCTCGACCACGTTGTGCAACCACGACGAATCAAAGATCAACTTGCCGTCCGTCACATAGAGGTCGCGAATCTGCGCGGGGGTCATACCGGCGGCGAGACCGAGAGCGAGGATTCCGCCCGTCGAGGTACCGGCAAACATCGTGACTGTGCCGGGGCGATCCTGCAGCAGGGCCGGATACGCGCCTGAAAGCCGATTCAGCAGAACCGCCGACAGCACTCCGCGGATTCCACCGCCATCGCAGGACAGGATTCGAAAGTTGGCCATGCGACGTCACCTCCCAAAGGGTCCCGCATCGCGTTCACGTGACTGGAAGTTTAACCGCAATTCATCACACCGGGTCAACCAGAATGTAACTTTACAATACCGTTCGTTAAGTGACGGCCGCGGATTCCAGTCCCCGTTGGCGGTTCCAGAAGGCGCCAGCAACAGTTTCATCGTTTTTGTGCCTGGCGGCACTGGTGCTGGCGCGAATCCTGGCGCGGCTGGTTTTCTCAGCGACGGGGATATTGTTACTAATGATGCCGGAACGGCTTGATATGGTGGCGAGAGAACGATGAAGAGCCTCGATGAGGCGGTGGTCGAGGCGGGGGACGCTGCGGGCGGCGCGGGTGGGCGCGCATCTGACGAAGTCCTTGCTGTTTTGCGGCGGTTCTGGGGCTTTGAGGGTTTGCGGCCGCTGCAGTTGGAGGCGATCCAGGCGGAACTCGAGCGGCGCGACTCTTTAGTCGTGATGCCGACCGGGGGCGGAAAGTCGCTGTGCTACCAGGTGCCGCCCGCAGTCGCTGGACGCACTGACGTCGTGGTGTCGCCGCTTATCGCGCTGATGAAGGACCAGGTCGATGCGCTGCGCGAATCGGGCTATCCCGCGGCGGCGATTCATAGCGGGATTGATCTGGCAGAAATTCGCCAAGTCGAGCGCGAGATCGCGAACGGTCGCCATCATCTTATATTCGTCGCGCCGGAGCGCTTGCTGACGCCGCGATTTCTCGAGCTTGCGGCGCGCCTGAACGTTTCCAGCTTCGCCATCGATGAGGCGCACTGCATCAGCCAATGGGGGCACGATTTCCGGCCCGAGTATCGCAAGCTCGCGGAGCTGAAGACTCGCTTTCCGAGCGCGAGCATCCACGCCTACACGGCGACCGCGACCGAGCGCGTGCGCGGCGACATCATCGAGCAGCTCGGGCTGCGAGACCCGGCGGTGCTCGTCGGATCGTTCGATCGCGCGAATCTTCTCTACCGCGTGCGGCCGAAGCTGGATGTGAACGCGCAAATCGGGGAGACGATCCGGCTGCACAAAGGTGAGGCGTCGATCGTGTACAGCATCAGCCGCAATGACACCGAGCGGATCGCCGCGTACCTGGCGTCCGAGGGCGTCCGCGCGGCTGCCTATCATGCAGGGATGGAAGCGGATGAGCGCCGCTCCACGCAAGATCGCTTCGCCGCCGAGGAAATCGACGTGGTGGTGGCGACGGTTGCGTTCGGCATGGGAATCGACCGCAGCGACGTTCGTTGTGTGATCCACGCGGCGATTCCGAAATCGATCGAGGCCTACCAGCAAGAGACGGGCCGCGCCGGTCGCGACGGCTTGCCTGCGGAATGCGTGCTCTTCTACTCGGCGGCCGACGTGATTCGCTGGCAGAATCTGATGGAACGGAGCGCGGAGGAAAAGGCGGCTCCGCCTGAAGTTGTGGAGAGCGGCAACCATCTGCTCGAGGAGATGCGCCGCTTCGCGACGGTCGTTCGATGCCGTCATGCGGCGCTGTCGGCCTACTTCGGCGAAATTTACCAGGGAGCGAACTGCGGCGCGTGCGACTTTTGCCTGGGCGAGGTCGAGGGCGTGGCCGATTCGACAGTGCTCGCGCAGAAGGTGCTGTCGTGCGTCGCGCGCGTCGAGCAGCGCTTCGGCGTGGAGCACGTCGTGGACGTGCTGAGCGGCGCGAGCAGCGAACGCGTGCGTCGATTGGGCCATGAAAAACTTTCCACCTATGGCATCCTGAAAGATGTGCCGCGCAAGACCTTGACCAACCTGGTCTATCAGTTGGTCGATGCCGGCCTGCTGGAGCGCACACCCGGCGATCGCCCAACCCTGAAGCTGAACACGATGTCGTGGGAAGTGATGCGCGGGGGACGCGCGGTCACCCTGCTGCAGGCCAAGGAGTCCAAGTCGAAAAGGACGCGGATGGAAGAAGCCTCGTGGCGCGATGTGGACGAGGCGCTGTTCGAGAGCCTGCGCAAATTGCGCCGCGAAATAGCTGCCGAGCGCGGGATGCCCGCCTATGTGATCCTCCACGACGCCACGCTGCGCGAACTTGCCAGCGTCCGGCCCACGACATTGGAGGCGCTGCGTTACATACGCGGTATCGGCGAAAAGAAGCGAATCGACTTTGGCGAGCGCGTAATCGAGTGCATTAGGTCTCACTAGTGAGGCACGCTTCTACTCTTGGCTCGAAGTCCTCACGGGACCATACTAAAAGTCAGATTCGGCTACAGTCCGCAGAGTGGGGGAAGGCAACGAATACTGTTCGGACAGCCTCGGGGGACCATACTCATGAGACACCGCATTGCCGCAGTTGCGCTCGTCGTCTCGCTAATTTCATGGAACGCTCCAGCGCTGGCCCAAAGCGGCACATGCAGCGGGATGGCCGCGGGACAACTCACGAGTCTGAACGGGTTTGTGCCCTTCGAGGCGAGCAGCCTTTGGAACACGGATATATCCAGCGCGCCATTGGACTCGAATTCCGCCAACATCATCGACTACATCGGGTCAGCGGTGAGCCTGCATCCCGATTTCGGCTCCGGCACCTACGCAGGCCAATCGATCGGCATACCGTACCAGATCGTAGCCGGCACGCAGGCCAAGGTGACCATCAACCTGGGCGCATACGCGGATGAGAGCGATCCCGGCCCTATGCCGATTCCGTCGAACGCGTTGATCGAGGGCTACCCGAGCCCCGGCAGCGGCGATCGCCATGTGTTGGTGCTCGATAAGGACGGCTGCTGGCTGTATGAGTTCTATCACGCGTACCACCAGAAGAACGGGAGCTGGAACGCCGACTCGACCGCCATCTGGGACATGACGATCGAACCGCAGCGTCCTTATACCTGGACCTCGGCCGATGCGGCGGGACTGCCGATCTTCACGGGACTGGTGCGGTACGATGAGGTCGCGGCGGGCGCTATCAACCACGCGATTCGCTTCACGGTGCCGGTGACACAGCAGGCTTTCACGCCGCCCGCGTCGCATTGGGCCTCGTCAGTTACGGATCCTGACGCCCCGCCGATGGGAGCGCGGCTCCGGCTGAAGGCCAGTTTGGACATCTCGGGGTTTTCGCCGCAGAACCAGGTGATCCTGACGGCGCTTCAGAAGTACGGGATGATACTCGCGGACAATGGGAGTGCTATCTATCTCAGCGGTGCGCCGGATAGCCGCTGGAACAACTCCGATCTGCATCTGCTCGGAGCTGTCGCTGCTGCGGACTTCGACGTTGTGTCGACGGGACCAGTCTATACGAACTCCGATGTGCCAACTGGCGCGAGTCCTATGGTCAGTGCCTTCACGGCGAATCCCACCCATGTCGCAAAGGGGAAGGCTGTCACGCTCAATTGGACAACCAGCGAGGCGATCTACAACGTAATCTCACCAGTGGTTGGACCGGTGCGCGGGAACTCAATAACAGTTCATCCCAAAGTGACCACAACCTACACGTTGTACTCGACAAACCAGTACGGACGAACGACGGCTAGCGTAAAAATCTCGGTTCCTTGACCCAAGCCAGCTCAGGCGCTGAGGCGGTTGATACCGTCGAGCGCCGCGTTCTTGTAGCACTCTGCGAGGGTAGGATAGTTGAAAACCGTATTCACGAAGTAGTCGATAGTGCCCTTGAGCGATATCACGGCCTGGCCTATGTGAACCAGCTCGACCGCGCCGTCGCCGATGATGTGGACGCCGAGCAATTCGCGCGTCTCCCGATGAAACAGCAGTTTCAGGACTCCGGTGTTGTCGCCTAGGATGTGGCCGCGCGCGACTTCGCGGTAGGAAGCCTTGCCGATTTCGTATGGCACGCCTTTGTTGGTTAGGCTTTCTTCGGTGGCGCCGACGAACGAGATTTCGGGAATCGTGTAGATCCCATAGGGGAACAATTCCGGCGCGTGGTGCGCGGGAACCTTGAACGCGCGGCACACGGCGATTCTGCCCTGTTCTTTCGAAGTGGACGCGAGGCTCGGAAATCCGACGACGTCGCCGACTGCGTAGATGCGCTCGACCGCGGTCTGGTAGTCGGTGTTGGTTTTCAGACGGCCGCGCGCGTCGGTTGCGAGGCCCACGGCGCCCAGGTTCAGCTCGCCGGTCGCGCCGTTGCGGCCCGTGCTCGACAAAGCTTTGTCGGTGACGATCTGTTTTCCGCTTGCCAGGCAGGTACGCACATGGTTTTGGCCGCCTTCGCGGAAGACCTCGATGGACGAAACTTCTTCGCCGAGCCGCAACGTCACGCGCCGTTCGCGCAAGTGGTAAACCAGGCTTTCGACTATTTCCGCGTCGACGAAGTCCAGCAGCCGCGGGCGCATGTCGATAAGCGTCACGCGCACGCCCAACGCCGCAAACATGCTGGCGTACTCGCAGCCGATCACGCCCGCGCCGATCACCGCGAGCGTGCGCGGGAGCTCGTCGAGCTGCATGATATCGTCGCTGGAGAATATGCAAGTGCCATCGAGCGGAGTGCGCGCGTCGCGGGCAGCCTGAGTCCCAACAGCAAGCACGATTTTGGCGGCGAAAATCCGCCTTTGCAGGCCACTCAGTTTGTCTTCGAGATGGAGCACGTGCGGCTCGACAAAGCTCGCGCGCGCGGTGGTCAGCTCGACGCCGTTGCGCAGGAGCTGATGGCGCAATACGTCGATCTCGTGACGCACGACCGGATCTACGCGGGCCGCCAGATCCGGCGGGACCGGAGCCGACGACAGCGAGATCGAAATCAAACTCAGGCATCGCGATAATTTTTGCTCTTTGTACGACCTGACGAGAGGACCGTCACTCGCGCACGAGCCAGGTGTTGCAAGCGAACGTCGAAGCTATTGCGCTTAACGGACAGCCAGGACCGGACACGGAGCGTTGCGCAACACTTTCTCGGCGATGCTGCCTTCTATGAGCCGCGCCAGCCCGCGCCGGCCATGAGTTACCATCACGATCAGGTCGGCCGGCAGCTTCTTTGCAACCTCGTCGATAACGTGCGCAGGCTCGCCCAACCGGTCGAGAATCTTCCATTTTACATCCGCCAGATGCTGCTTCGCGATCGCGGTCAGCTTTTCACGATCGAGGCTTTCCTGGCGCTTGATGAGGTTCACGTAATCGGGCATTCCGCTCACATCCATGTCAACCGGGACGATGTGCAAGACGAAGACCGTGGCGCCACTCTGTTTGGCAATCTTCGCGGCGAGCTCAAGGCCCTTCAGCGAGCTCGAGTCGAAGTCCACCGGAGCGAGGATTCGCTTAAACGGGAAAGCCATTTCATCTGCCTGGAGCATACCCATAGCACTTGGAACGCCTGGCGGAACAGTCAGAACAACAACTCGACAGCATGATCGCAGCGGGCAACGTGAGAATCCATGCCATCACTGGCGCTTTCTAGCGAGTTTTTCGCTGACCCATCACGTTTTGTTGCAGGAACGGTGTCTGGCGATCACTTCCGGCGATTCATGTCCAGCCACTTTTCGAGTTCTTCTATGAATTGTTTTTTGAAGATGCAGTTGAGATGGCCGGCGTCCTGAATTTCGATCACCTGCAAGTCATTGCGCACCTCCCGCAATGGGTCTACATACAACCTTCTCATCGGGTCATGATCGCCGACCAGGACTTCCACCGGAACCCTGATTGATTTCAACTCGTCCTCCGTCAACGCGAGCTCGCCCGCACCCCTGGCACTGACACTACGCATGTGCGTCCATACCTTTTGAAGAATGCCGCCTTCCTTCAACCATCCCATGCCACCAAGGGTCCCGGACAGAACTCGATCAGGATGCTCGGAGATGAGTTTAAGCGCGACCATGCCGCCCATCGAATAGCCGACAATGTGAGCCTTCTGAATTTCCAGATGGTCGAGTAACAGGATCACATCGTCGACCCACCGTAAGCCATAAGCCTCCGGCTCGACCGGCTTGTCTGATTGGCCGTAGCCTGGCAGGTCAAGAGCTATGACCTGATGATCCTTGGCGAGAGCGTCGATCGTTCCTGGCACTTCCCAGTTGATCCTTGCACTGGAATC